>Ga0179593_1383774_pt1 | contig 18073 bp, 25 predicted proteins | sample CZODoug2_1_08_16_FD_185931 | JGI IMG/M metagenome (GOLD analysis project Ga0179593, IMG submission 185931) | Vadose zone soil fungal communities from Angelo Coast Range Reserve, California, USA - CZODoug2_1_08_16fungal (PacBio error correction) | ecosystem: Environmental > Terrestrial > Soil >... | reverse complement strand
GTCTCGTCCTGCCATTCCTTGATCATGGTCGTCTCAGGAAGCTTTCATCCTTCCCCCTTCCATTCTCCTTGTCCGTTGACGGCGCACCTTTTCGTTGACGCACGTATCTGATTATTTTCGCTTACGTATGGGCTTCGTCCCATCGTCACAATCTCCAGGGCTTACTTTCCTCTTAACGTACTTCCGGTTGTGATTAATCGTACGGCCGTAATTGTTTGCTTTGCCGTCACCCGGTCGTAATGAGGTATCCACAGTGTTTTTTTTCCCCCTCTCCCATTTCGGCCCTTTTCCCCCACAGTGATTGTCCGTTTCCCCCCCTTCATGATCTTTTCCGAAAAATTGGTTTCCAACACAATCCTCCGACACTTCCAAGAAAAACGCTGGCAATCGCCTGTCCCCCCCCACTGCTTTCCTGTTCCTTCCCCCCCCCCCCTTCTTCCAGGTTTTTTCTTTATTACCCGTCCCTGATCACTTGATTGAAGAGCTCTGAATAAGTTGATCGGGCGACTCTGACAAAATAACAGGCCCAGCAAGTTAGTTTTCTTACCCCTTTGGCCCATCCTCCCCTTTGAACATTTACCGAAACCTGATCCACACCCTTTGCGTGGCTTCTTTTGTAGAAAAATGCCCTTCCCTTTTTTTTTCCCCGTGCCCCCACTGTCATCGGGCCATCCATTACCGATGACGTCTTTCTGACGATGTGCCCTTCAGTAGGCGATTAATTGGTGTCGCTGCATTTTTGTTTTCCCTTTCCCGACCCCCCTTTGGATTCCCTTGACGTTTTGGCCAAAAATTTCTTAACTCCTCAACTTTGAAGTTTCGGCAAATCCCATAATGTGTTTTAGTTACCGTTCTCCTTTCCTTCCCGACTTTTCCCCCTTACCCATCTTTTGTTTTTTTCCTGCTTTCTCCACTGTGCCGGGGACTCGGAATTTTGATTTCGCTTGCAGGACCGGTTGCGCGCAAATTTTTCTTTCCCCTTCCTTCCCCACCTCGCCTCCCCGGTCTTTTTCCTTCCTGCGTTGTGATTTCGTTCCTGTTTTTTGGGACGTTGGTGGGGCTTTTGGGCTTTCCCTTTCCGGACGCGTCCCCTAAGACTTCTTTTGCGGCACCAATGTGCTGTCCCCCCCCCCTTGTTCGTCATCTTTGCCTTCAAAACATTGTGTGGATTCGCCTCCCCTCGCTTATACAACTATAGGGTTTTTCCTGGTTGTTTTTTTTTTGCATACTTGACGGCCCGCTTGACCCTGCGCACACCCAATCCACATGCCGAATTATGCTTTCATTCCCGTTTGACGTGAAGGAAAGCCCGTTCTTGGTCTTCCCTTCGTTTCCTTTTTTTCTTCTGTCCGCGGCCCATTCGTTTTTGTTTTTTTTCCGATCCCTCCTGCGCAACCTCTTCTTTTTATTTCAGAGGGGAAGATGCCCAATAAGTGCCATTAATTCAGGCACTGGGGTTCCCCCCCCCCCCTCTGTGCAGACATTTTTTCTTTTTTTTTTTCCCTTTCTTGGGTCCCCCCTGAGGTTTACCCACGTTCATTTTTTTTTTTGACGTCGGAGGGAATGTACCAAAATTTTTTTTTTCCCCCTCCCAACGCCCCCTTCCTGTTACCCTGTGCATTGATTTCTTTGGTTGTTTTTACTGGTTTGTCTCTTCCCTCCGGGATCAGCTTAAGGTGTGGACCCATCATATGTTGTCGCGCATGATTTTTTGCCGTTTTTTGTTTCCCCTTGTCCCCTCTGAACCACGCTGCCCCAGCGGTCCCGTTTTCGGTTGTTTAACATGCACTTTAATTGGCTCGTGGTCAGGTTTGGTGCCGTTTCTCCTCTTCAGTTTTCCGTCCTTTTCTTTTGGAACCATGGGATGTTCGCTGTTTTAACTCTTTTTGAGAATTCTCCGTCTTTCCCCCCTTTCCCTTTAAGTCCTTCCCTCCCCCTCCTTACCAAAACAGGACCACCTAAGTAGTCGTCGCCACATTTCCATTTTTTCGTAAATTTACTCCGCCCCCTATTGTTTTCCCCTTTTCGGCCGGATTTCTACAGTACATGGTCCCGAAAAATGTTTCGGGGGTTTTTCTTTAATGACTGTGAAACCCGATAGGGAAGGTAAGGTTTTTTTCGTTCTCCTTTTCTGTTTGTTTTCTTCAATATGCACATCGGTTTGCCTTTCGTGGTTGGTGTATTCGACTATTCTCCGAAACAACATCTAAAAGGCTCCACTGTCCCCCCTTTGGTTCTTTCCTTTTTCTTTCCGATTGTTCGGAGCGTTCCTTCCCAAATCTAGTTCTTCGATTATGATTTCTCTTTTCCCGGTGGTTGCCAAGACACCCTGAGAAAGTCTTCTTGGCACGGGTACCCCTGCTGCATGGACTTTGTTGACCATTTCGGTCCCCCTTTTTTTTGCGTTCGTGTTTTTCCCTGCGTTTACTGGGAAGGTTTGATTAAATCCAGCCGGCTGAAGGTTTGCGGGGAATTCGTACGTTTAAGTTTCTCTTTTTGCCCCCCCTACACCCCCCCCCCCCACCCCTCTTCCTTCTTCTTTTTCCTCCCGTTGTGTTGTTAGCTTCCTGGGGCTCCTCTCCCTGAGTCATTTCTGCCGTCCACGAAGCTCTCTTCACACGGCCGTATTCAAAAGGACAGTTTCCCCACCGGGGCCCCTTCCCCCTTCCCCAACCTTTCCCTTGTCCCTGTTTTTTTCAGGCCTCCGTCCATTCCAGAGGTTTAGGTCCAATGATTTTTCTCATTTACCCCTTTTCCCGGTCGACCGGAAAACGTTCTTTTGGACTTTTCCCTGAGTCTTGTCCCCCCCCTTTGTGACACGCCCCCCCCTTGGTTGGGGTGGGGGTTTTGAAAATGTAACGTTCCCCTTTTTTGCTTTTGAGGTGACTTTCGTATTTGTCAATCTTGTCCCTTCGTTTCGTCCTCCCCCGATGTTCCTTTTTCTTTCCCCTTTGGGGAACACCACCTAACCCTCTCCCCCCCTCCGCCAGTAACCTGAATGGAGAACTTTTTTCCCCTCTTCCCAGGTCCTTAACCTTTCCCCCTTGCCCCAGTGAATAGAGTCGTCCTACAAAAGCAGTCAAAAACAGCTCCCCCGGCCCTCAGATTAAGGACCTACCTCTTCCCCCATGTTTCCTTTTCCTTTTTTTTTTTTTTGAAAAGTAGTTGTCCCCCCTGAATGAATGTGCTGGATGTAAGAGTAAAAGGTTGACTGAGCGCTCAGGGTCCCGTCTTTGACCAACACACACCCCCTCCTCCAAACAGGCCCTGCCGGCCGTTTCCAGTCTTTACGGGCAAACCCCCCTGACCGTATAAAGCATTTCAAGTCTTTTACGCGGACGGTTGACCCCCCGCGAGCGCTCTTTTCTTGAAACTCCCCCCCCCTGTTCCTTCTTCGTGACCCCACCCCAATCTTACAACGGATGATTCTGTTTTTGACAGCCCGTCCCCGCCCCACCATCGCGTCCCCCCCCCATAATGCGATGCTGAAATGTTTCTTTTCGGTTCCATGGTCCCCCTTTGAAGACACTTTCCCTCCCGCCCCCCGGTGCAAACATGTGACTCTGTAACAAAACCTCTTAGTCTGACGAAGAACCCCCCGAACCTCTTTTCCTGCCAGACGTGGTCTTTTTCACCGTCTTTGCAAGATTTTTACGCCCCTCGAATCAAGCCGCTGGTGACCTACCTTTTTTTGTTTCCCGCCCCGGTTCGATTTCTACAAAACGGAAAATCATTGGCCCCAAGCCTCGTGCACCTGAACGTTGACCCGGCAAGGAATTGCCATTCCCACACTTCCCTTTTTTTTCCCGGAGTCTTTACCACTTTGCGTCAGCGGCGTTTTTTGACGCATTTAAATTTTTGTTCTGCATGGTCATCAGTTCGTCATATTAAAAACAAGACATCAATCCTTACTCTTTTTCAACCTTGGTTTCTTGTTTTTTTGCTCTTCCCCTGTGGACGTTCACCCGAGTTTTCATTCCGTTTGACCGACCCCCTTTTTGTGTGCCTCCTGCGCTTAGTGGAGTGAAGAAGTAATCCTCCCTTTGGGTTGCCCCCCCCCCCCGTCCCCCACAGGCGTTCCCTGCCATCCACCCCGTTGCAGGACTGATTTACCTCTCCCTCGGGGGAACGAGCGTTCATGGCCTACCAGGAAACGAGTCTCTTTTTTTGAATTTTCCCTCCTCGCCCCTCCGCGTCCCTGCACTTGGTGGAAAACAGGTGCCCCCCCCCCCATGGCTTGTACGTTTTCCCCTTTTTTCGTAACCTCGCGAGAACACCCCGCTCCCCCCCCCCGCGTTCCCATGCCGGTCGCGTTCTAAGATTTTGCCCCCGCCGTCCCAACTCTTCGGTAAACCTTCACAAATTGCTCACGCATTTCCCCTCCTTTTTCCTACCTTCCCCGTTTCCTTCTTCATCGGCCCGTCCCCGCAGGTACCTTTTCGTGACCCTCGTGAATCCCTTTGTCTTTTTTAAATCTATTTTCGAACACACCACCACCAACTCGGGTGTACAGTGCTTTCTTTCCGCTCTCCCCCCCACATTGTTTCGCATTGTTAGGGTCTGTTTCCTTGAATTGGCCTTTCTTGCCCCCAATACCTCTATCTTTTCTTCTTTTTATTTATCCCCCCCTCTCCTTTTCCCCCATCTTTACTTTCACTTCTTTCACCGGCCCCTCCATTAATACAACCTCATCTTGTTATCCCACGGCAGGCCTGATTTTTGGCATTTACTCTTTTTCAAAGGCGTTTCCTTGACAGTTTGTTTCGTTTTAACCAGTCATTGATTTTTCCTTTTGTGTCTTTTTTTTTTTTTTTCATCCCTTTTCATGCGAAACTCGGCAGTCAAAAAACTGTTTTTTATCCCTCCCCTTCGTTTCCGGTCTTTTCCGCAAACCCCAGGGAAACTGGCCGGCCCCCGATGTGAATCCCCCCCCCCCCTCCTTTAAATCCCAATTTTTTCTTCCCCCTTTCCTTTTGCCTGGGATCATTTGTTTCCAGAGTGCCGAAAGTTCACATTTCCCTATCCGCCTTTTATTTTTTCGGATTTCCGTTCCTTACGATGCTTCCGGTGGTCCTTTTTTCCCCTTTTTTTTTCTGAACTCTTTTTTTTCTTGACTTTTCCCCCCCTGATCATGGATTAGGGACGATCCCACACTCTCTATCCCATCCCTCCCTCCCCTGTTTTTTTTTTTTTTTCGCCGATGGTGATCTTCCAAGCCAGTTCATTCCTTTTTTTCCTGTCTCCGTTTTTTTTTTTTTTGTTTTCCCCTTTTGCCCCCCCTTGGACTTCCATTATTTTTGCAGGTCGGACTGTTGGTTAGTCCCTTTCTGTCACCGAAACAAGGATCGCAACTTTTTTTACGTTTCTTTTTTTGTTTCTTTTTATCTCCTCCCAAATGTTATCCGTCGTTTGGGGGCAACCCACGACTTTCTTACATTTTTCGGGTTTTATGCACCCTTCCCTTTCACTTTTGTTCACCCGTTCCCCTTAATTGCTGTTTTGTATTACGGTCTCAAAATATTTTCTTTCCCCCCCCCAAGTTTTTTTTCCTTGCGCCATTTATCGACCCACGATTTTTCCCCTTCCCCGGATTCCTCTTCTAAATCTGTTTTTACACCCCCCACTCAGAACTCAAAACGGAAAAACATTTCCTTTTTTTTTCCCTCGCCCGCGTCGACAAACTCTGCATGGGCCCATTACCCTATTACCGTTATTCCCCCTTCGGCTTCAGTTACCGCTGCAATGGATAAGTGGGCTTCATGTACTTCTGGCCATCCCCACCGTCAAGCAGTTCTGAGGAATTTGTTCCCTCCTGTCATTTTTTTTCCCATTTTCACCACCTGAACCCGATCACCACTCGTTGGGTTCACGCACCACCACTAATCTCTTCGAAGGATACCCAAGGTATCGCCTTCCAGTTAGTCACTGGCTTTTACCCGACCTGGCCTTTTTTTTTTCTTTTTCTCTTTCCTTTCTTGCCCCCCTTCCCTTTTGGCATTTTCCTAAGAAGGATTCCCAGAACGATGGCACACCCTTTTTTCCGTTGACTGTTTTGACTGCTTACAATTGTTTCTCTTCAGCGTTTTTCATTTTCAGTTGGTTTTTTTAAATACTCTTGGATCCTTTTTTTCCTGATGTGCACCCTTCCACACCTTTACCGTATTGTCCCCCTTAGACCTTTCTACCGTGCCTTTCGGACCAATTTTCTGGCTTCGCCCAGATCATGTGATCATGGACATGTCATCTTTTTTCCTGACACCTTTTCTCTTTCTCTTTTGTCATGTCCCCCGTTTTTTTATTTCGGTTCCTGGATTGGTTTTTTCACTTTGTTTGTCTGCTTGGCGTTGGATGGAACCCTTCGGTCCTCCCCCCCCCACTCCTTTTTTTTTTTCGTCGTTCAACACTTTTCGGTCCCTTTGTCAGGAACTCCGGCGTTTTCCAGTCAAATTTGGGCCTCCCCTCCTTTCTCCCCCATCCTTTTGCGTGATTTCATTTTGGTTTGAAAAACTGTGAACCGCTGCTATTCTTTGCCGCGTTTTTTGCCACCAAGTTTATGTCTTTTTTTTCTGTTACTTTGATGTTTTTTCGCCCCAATGTCGCTGTTTCATTAACATCCTTTTGTTCTTCTTTTTTTCTTTCCCGGTCTTTCTTCCCTGCCTTTTTTTTTCCTTATTTGTTTCCCCTCCTTGAAACCCTTTTCCAACCAGTTTTCCTTATTGGACAGGCGGTTTGATTTTCGTTTCAAACCAGAGTTTTTTAACCAAATCCTTCCTAATTCATGTGGACCACGATATTTTTTTTACCCATATTTTTCTTGTTTCTTTTTGTAATTCCCTCTTTTCCAAATATCGTCCTTTTTCTTTTTTTGCCGACTTGATGGTCCAAGTTTTTAACTATTATTCTTTTCCCCAATTATTTATCTTTTTTCAAATTTCTGTTCTACCTCTGATTGCTTTGTCCCCTGTTCCTCCGCTGGGTTTTGTCTCGTGCGATTTTCTTTTTTTTTTTTTCTTTCCACTCCTTCTTTCTTTTTTTTGACCATCCCTTTTGTCTGGTTTCTTTTGCTTTCCCGTTTTTTCCGTTTTTGGGTTCGTAATTCCCTGCACCCCTCTGCCATCGCGTTTTTCGTCCCCCTTTATAAAGTCACCCTTTTCGTTTGGCTAGGTAAGGGTAGTTGGGTTTATCTACTGTCGGTCGGGCCTGTTTGCCCTAGTATTTTGTGCTTCCTGTTTTGACAGAGGAGGCTCTTTTTTTTTTGCGGGTCTCTTTCCCTCTTCCGCCTCGACACTCAACTTCCCCGGACCAACCTTTACCCCGTCTTTTTTTTTCCCCCATTTCCTCCTGGCGTTGATTTGTTTTTTGTGGGTTTTCGTGCTGCCCCTCTTTTCTGCGTTTTCCCCGAATGTTTCGGACGTTTCATGTGAACACTCAAAACGCTTCCTGTCCCAGCTTTCATTTCTTGGCTTGTCTGTTCGGTTCGCCTTCTCGTTTATTGTGTTGTCCGATGCCATTTCCCCTTGCCTTCGTTTTTTCAAACTTCATGTGACGGCATCTACTTGAACTCTTTTTCCCACCTCTTTTTGTTTTCACTTTTGTAAAACCTGTTTTGTTCCTTTCGGTTTAAATTATTTTCGCTTTCCTTTTCCCCTTTTTTGGCTTTTCCCCGTTACATCTTTCCTGGCGAATTGTCTGATCATACTTTGTCCACCTGAAGGTACTTGATGAAACATTTTTAACCCAGAGCACTCGTGAATTGTTCGTGCTACCCCAAAAAATTTGCCCGTCCCTTTGGCTTGCGGCTTCCTTTACCGTTCTTCCCTCTTTGCCCGTTGACTCAAGCCTGTTCGTTTTTTTTCTCACAGAAGACCTTCTTTTCCGAAAGACTTTCGCCTAGCGGCTTAAAATCGTCTTTTCCCCTTTGTTTTTTTTTTTTTGCTCAGATTTGTTTTGTTTTTTCCCTTTCGCCACGTATATGCGTTAAACTATTCTTTCCTTTGGCATTTGATGTTCCCACCTTTTTTCAAAACGGCCAGCTCACCCCCGTTTTTTTCTTGAAGTGCCGGCAAATTCACCTGTTTTTTACTTTGCACCTTTTTTTTCCCCAAGTCTTTTTTCCCTCTGCAACTCATTTTCTTCCATTACATTTTTGCCCCCGAGCCCACCCTGATCAGGAAATTCCCTCCAGGGAAGATGACTAGAGGCGATGACCCCCCTTGACTCCACAACACTCACAGTTACCAGTGTTGGCGCTTTTGAGTTCATTCGTAGTTTGTTTCGGATCGTCAGCTCGTTAGAATCGCACTGCCCTCCCTTTTTCCGTGCCCCTCCCCCCCCCTAAAACTCCCTTTTTGACCCAACTCAGCCGGAACCACTGGCTTGCCTGCCTGCGTTTCATTCTTTCCACAGGCCGTCCCCACTTTAGGGCCCCCCCGCCCTCTCCGGCCCCTGCCCGCCCATGTGCAAGTGGAGCTGATCTTCCTGGACTGAGACTGGTGACCATTTTTTCCTGACGATTTTCAGGTTGTTTTTCCCCTGCCTCATGTACTTCATTTTTTTTTTTTTTTTTTGACGATGGCTGTTTCTCCAGGCCAGCCGTTTGACAAAACCTGCGAAACAATTACTATTGCCACAAGGTTCCTCCCCCCCGCCGTAGTTATAAAGGTCCCCCCCGACCCTTCTCACCTCTCCTTAAAATTTTCCCCCTTTCACCTGCGGTTGGCGGTAACCGATTTAGCCCTCTTTTTGGTCAGCGTTTTTCAATACCTTTTTTTTTTTTTGAACCCACCCTTTTTGGTTTTTCATCCGCACCCCCAAAATCTGCTTTCCCCCCCCGACGTCCAGCTGCTAACCGATCGGGCACTCAGTCCCCCCCCCTTCCCTTGCGATAGCTGTCAAAAGTTTGCCGTTCTTCCATAATTTGTGGTCCAGAATTCTCTTTGTTTGCCCCCCATCCCTGCCGGCACAAATGACTTGCAAACCTTCCCTGATGAACGTACTCCCCCCATCCCCCACGTTGCTGCAGATTCTGCGTCCCTTTTTGAAATTCTAAGGTCTTTTTTGAGCCACTTCGACCTCAGCCCTTTTCCCTAAATCCAGTCTTGTTCCCCTGGCCTGTTCTTGCCCCTTCCCACACCGTTTTTCCTCGGTCCTGCTTGGCTAGTCCAGTCAACAGGAATTGCATCTGACCCCGGCAACGGCCTGGTTTTCCTGGCGTTCTTTTTGGTCAGCTTTGTTCTGATCACGTCCATTCCCTGTTTTTTTTTGGGCACCATGGCAGAATTTTTCACCATAGTCAACACCTCTTCCCCCTCCCGAGTGTTTGAACTAAGGGCGATGTGCTTCTTTTTTCAACATGTTTACTTTGCCACTTTTTTTTCCCTTTCTTTCATTCTTTTTTTCCCCCCCCCCTCGATGGTGGCGCTTCCATCCTACTCCACATTTGGCGGCCCCCCACCAACCCCCCTTTTTTTCAACACAGGTTCGCTGTAAAAAACCCAGAGAAACCTTTCCGTTATGCTTCTTTTTTCTTCCCTTTTACCATTCCGTCCTCGCACCGATTTTCCTTCGTTTTGAATTTTCCTTGACACCTTCCTCCGCCGCCCTTTTCATTCACTGCGGTTCCACTGGTAGCCCCCCCATTCTGTTTTTTTTCTCTCACGAGCTAGGGCTAAACTCCGGCTCAAACACCCTTCCGCTTTTTTTCCCAAATTTTCCTTTTTTTTTTTGGATTTTTTCCCATCGCTGCTCAACTGATTTCTTTTTACCCTTCCCCCATGTTCATGCGTCCCCAGTCATGAAAAGACGGTCTTTTTTCCTGCACCTGTCTTTCCTCCCAGTCAGTCCCTGTCTTTGATGAATATGTCCCTGTGCCCTTTTTGTTTACCGCCTTTCGCCCCAACAATGCCCCCCCAACTCGGGGTGTCTCTTTTCGGTGTATTTCCCGCCAATCTTCTTTTTCCAAAATTCTCCTAAGTCTGTTTTTCCGGTTCCAAGTTTTCCCCCCCCGCTCTCCCCCTCTTTCAGGTTTTTCTTTTTTCCTTAGGATGCAGGTTTACCCTCATCTTGTTCTGTTCGTTTTTCTTTCTTGCTCTTTTTCCAAAAAAGGCGTTCCTGGAAGTTCTGAGTCTTTGGTTTTAAAACCCCCTCTTTCGCTTTTCTTCATGCCCGGGAACACCCCTTTTTTTTTGTCCTTGTGTTAGGGCAAAAAATTTTTTTCAGGCACCCCCCCCTTGTTTCTCCCCTCCTCTTCACCCCCGATAACCCCCCAAGCCCTGGCGGTACCCTTAACGATTTTGCATTTCACAACCGCACTGTTTTCCTAAAGTAGTCTGCCCGCCGTTCTTCCCTTTTTGATCGCTGTTTCCTTGCATTCCTTCCTCCGAAAAATTCTTTGGATAATGTGACGAATGCTCCCCCTTTCCCTTCCCCCTTGGGTGCATAATGTAAGTTGCCAAGCTGTTCCGCTGGCCTTTTTTTTCTAAACTTTCCCCAATTATGGCACGGTCCGTCTACTCTCTCTATTTTATTCCCCCATCCTTGTTGACTCATTTTCTGGATCGTTCTTTCCCCTCCCCCTTTTAATCCTGCGTTTTTTTTTATTTTTTAAGGTGCTGGAACTCTATTCCTGGTTTTCCCTTGAGCCTTCTTACTTTTCCCCATTCCGAACTACATTTCGGGCGGTCTATGCGTTTCGTTTCATCGCAATCCCCCAACTGATTTGCGGCAATTGGATCCCCATTTAAATGTGTTCCCGTTCTTTTTTTTTTTTGTTTTTGTGATGCCCATTCTTATTTCTGCCATCCTTTTTTTTTCTGTTTTTGCCTCCCTCCGTTAGAAACCCTTGATGTGATCCCCCGTTTTTCCTGTCCCCTTTTCGACCTTTGAACATGGATGCTTGGGTTTGTTCAATCTTCCCTCCCCCAATCTGGTTTTTCCCCCCATCCTCCAAAAATTCATTGTGGTCCAACACCCACCCCGCCTTTTGAAAATCGCTGCCATGAAACTTTTTGGGCGTCCCCAAGCCAAGGCCTGAGGGGTTCTACTGTGCGTCTCCGTTGCCCTCTTGAGTTTTTTTTGTTTAATAAGTGTTTGCTTTTTATCTGCCCAAACATGTTCCCCCTTTTTTTGTCGGAAGTAGGGCGATTTTTGCAACCATTCCTTTTTCATTTTCTCAAAAAACAACCTCCCCCCCCCCCACCGAACCTATCACGTTTTTGTCCTTTGTTCCTGTCAAAGAGATTCTTTAGGTTCCCACCACCCACGGTCCTGGCCATACAGTTATTTTTTGCCAGGCATCTTTGCCCCCTTTTCCCCGTTCGTATTGGCCTTTCTTTCCATGGGATTGATTACTGCATTGTCTTTCGACTCCCTGTTTCTTTGGGGCCCAGTGACCTATTGGCCCCTTCTTACCCGCCTTCCCCCTTTGCCCGGTTCGGACTTAATTGGCGACGTTATTTTTTTCTTTCCGCTTTTTCGTTAGCTTGCCCTTCACATCATTCCTTCATGTGTTCTTTTTTTACCCTTTCTTGATACGGTTTCCTTTCTTGTGAAATGGTTGCTTGGTCTTTTTGCAGATTGGGTAATTTCCCTGTCCTTTTTCCCCCTTTCCCTGAACGCGCTGTGTTTCCACTGGCTCGTCATTCTCTGTCTTTTCCATTTTCTGGCGCGCGGTTTTGGTGGGGGGTTTGTCCTCGGGGAGGCTTTTTTTCCCCACACGTTACTCGACCCAAGCTTTCCCAATTCGGACGTTCCAACACCTGATTTCGTTCCGGGTCCTTGAACTCGGTTGACCCCTGTTTGATCGCACTCATCTCTTTCCACCCATCTTAGTTTTATTTTGGGCTGTTTGAACTCGTGTCACTTTCAGATTCTGCCCCCCCGTGGATTTTTTTTTTCACAAGGCATTCTCTGGGTTTTCATGCGTTATGCACGATTACTCACTGGGTGTTCCCATCACCAGACGTTCTTGTGTTTATTGATTTCCTGTTCCTTTTTTCATATTGCCCCCGAGGGAAATCTTTGTTTTATCGAACTTGCGTCCACCAGTTTTTTCTCCCTCTTTATTCATCCCCCCGTGATGTCCATTTACGCCAGTCCCCTCCCCCCCTTTTCAGCATTTCCGGGGACGACAAATTTTTTTCAGTGCCCCTCCCTTCTAGGGTTTCTGGTTTTTTTTTTCTTATTACTGTACTACTACGGTCCACTAGTAATTCCTCCTTTTCGGCCTTTAAATTGGATTACCGATATTTATTTAAAACCTGCCCCTGACCCGGACCCCAATTTTTTCCCGTATCTGTATTGATGGTGTCAGGGTTGTGCGCCCTCGTTCATAAGATCCACGTTCTGGGTTTTTTGGTGAATTTCCTTTAGACTTGTTTCCATGTATCAAGTTTTTGGGGTTCTTTATAATTTGTCGCACCCCTCTTATAATTCGGCGTCTGTATTTTCCGTTTCGCGTTAAACAGACATTTTCCCCCTTTCCCCTTTTTACTTGTTTTTTTGGCCCAGAAGTCCACTGGAGGTCCTTTTTTTTTGTTTTCGGCCTCCATCGGTTATTTTTGTTGTCTGTTTTTAGGCGGCGGCCATCTACTTGCTGCATTATACCTTGCTCCCCTCCAAGCCGACATCCCAAATTACCGGACAACCTATGTAGAAACTTTCTTCGTCATTTGCTCTTTAGTCCCGATTTTTTGTTTTGTTTCGTTCGCCTTGTTTCGGTTCCCCTCCCAAACTTCTTCGGTTGGTTTTTCACCACAAACCTCCCGTTTCCAACTCTTTATTTATGGCTGAGTGTTAGGTTTATTTTTTTGTTAGTTTTTTCCCCCTATGCCCCATCCGGTCCCATAGGGTGTTTTGCGCTCCCTGACCCCCCCCCTTTTTTACTGACTTTCCTCCCCAAAGCGACGCCAACAGGTATACCCTTGTTCAATTTCGATTTCTTTTATCGTTTTTCCTTTTTTTCTCCTCATCTTTCCTGTGTCCTCACCTTTATTTTCTTTCGCGGGGCACCGACAGGTACCTTGTTCTGAAACCACTTTGGTCCCCGGCGGTCCCCTCCCTAGTCTTCACCCCCCCCCCCACATTAACTTTTTTTGAAATTTGTCCCGTAGCTTCCCCTTTCACCGTTTCTTTGTTCTTTTTTTGGGCCGTTGTTATTACAGCCTTTCCCTGGAAAGTTTGGGTCGTTCCTCCCCTGTGTACACGTTGCTCCCTTCTTTTCCGCGGCTGTACCCCCTTTCTCCTTTTGCCCTCTTCTTTGTTGGTGTTTTTGGCAGTTTTGGCTTTGTCTCCACGTTTCCTGTCGGAAAAGACAGTTTTCTTCCTTCGCCAACCGGTCCCTGCTGTTAACTTCCCCCCCACGGCCATGCGGCACCCCCCCCGGTCGGAATCCTCACCAATTTGGGGGACCCCCTTTTTTTTCCCCCCCCAAGTCCATTTAAGTTTTTTTTTTCTGCGTTCCCCTCTTTCCCCATTTTTTCCCTTCTTTCCCCCGCGTCCCCCTATGATAGGACCTCCTCGTCCTCTTCCAAACTTCTGAGGCCAAGTCCTTCCCGCCCCGCATCGACATGAACCCATTCAATTGTTTTTGTCTTTGGAGTTAATTCGTACTTTGTTGTGATCGTTAGCTGCGTCTCCCGACCCCCGATGACTCACCCCTTGCATGTGGACAACCCCTCAAAACCCCTGGCCGACAACAAAACTTCATCATGAAAAACTTGAGCTGCCCCTCTTTTCTTTCCCCCTGACCTTCCGACCACACTTTTCGGGACCCCCATAATGTTCCCTGCCACTCCCCCGTGGCACCCCATGCGGGGCGCCGTGATCTTCGAGTTTAAATGTTGCCGAAGTTTGGTTCCTTTCCTTGTACATTTAGTGTCTTCGGTCAGTCCGTATTTTGGTGACTCTGCCCGCTCCGGTTCCCTACGTGCCCAAAACCTGCCCCCCCAAATCCCTTCTTTGCACACCCATGTGTCCTCCCCGCGGATTCTGGCACCGTTGTCAAAACCACATACGTACCCCCCTCAATCGTCCCTGGCACGTTCAGCCTATCTTTTCCCAGCTTTTGTTCAAGTAGTTCGTCCACCCCAAACCGGATAATTCCGTCTTTAAAAAACATCTTGCTCCCCAGGGACGATTTCCTTAGGACCGCTTTCAATCCGCGTACCCCCTCATTTGCGATCCAGCTGTAAATGGGTCCTTTTGCTCCTTTTGCCGAATCCTTTGGCACTGCCATTCCCATCCCTGGCCAAATGCCTCTTAAAACCCCGGTTTCCTTCCCCCCAGTACCCCCCCCTAACTCTGCCAGAGTCCGTATGTCCACGTAAGTCTGCCTGGATTTTTGGCCTTTTTTTCCCGCAACTTTCTCAGTCTTTGTGGAATACAGCTTGTTCCCGCGGTTTCGCCGTCCCCCCCCGAAGAACATGGCGTTTTTCTTTGGACTGACACACCCCACCCGGTTTGAACGACATAGGCCGATTTTTCTATCCGCTGCCCTCTTCAGCCTTCCCTCCGATATCATGCCTTTTGGTTTTTTTCCTTTTTCTTTCCTCTTTTTTCGTTGTTCCCACGCAAATTCCTCCGCTAGTTTTCCTCCCGGTAGTTCTCCCTTCCACCTTTTTTTTTGGTCCTTTTCCGAGTTCTTCCCAGGACCGACACCTAGTTTCCCCCCTTTTCTATTTTGCGTTCCGTACGTCCTCCCTCCCCTCCACATAGGCACCACCCCCTTGGCGCCCTCCCCTCACCCATTTCCCCCCAAAGCCTCACCTGGATCCGCAGGGCCCAGCCCGCGTTCCCTGGGGTAGAAACAGGTCACCGGGCATTGTACATCCCCCCTCTTGGAGTTTTTAATTCCGGACGTCTTTTCCCTCCCTTGAGGTGAACATTAACACTTTTCTTTAATCGTCCCTATGCGAGACGTTGAAAACCCCCCTTGATTCTAACTTTCTTTCCCAGTGCCATGCCGTCGTGTCCGCTTTTTTTGCATCGTTAGGAACACGATTAGTACCACCAAATGCCCCCCTGCAGTCGTCCATCAAGCATGTCGAACTTTCCCGCCTCAACCCTGTCCTCTGTCCGTCATACTTCCTGGAGTTCCCTGCTGACCTTTGTGATCCGTGGGATGAAATCAATTTTCAAAAATGCCCCCAAAACCCCCGTGGGTGAGCTATATGTGATCCTTTCCGTTTTTTCAGTCCTTGCTGATTTTTTCCACTCCTTTCCTTCCTGCTGGCCTTCTCAAGTTGTTAGCACTCCCCTCCCTCTTTCTCCATCTGTCTCTGTCAAGTTAATAAACCCTTCATCTTCATGTGGCCCTTTCCGCGAATTTGGCTTGCAGGCGATTTCACCCCCGGCGTTTTCCTGACGTGTGGTTGTCCCCCTATTTCTTTCTCTTCCTGCCCTGTGCCGGCCTTCCTGTGTACTTGAAAAAACTTTCGTTCTGAAAAAACTGTGGACCTTTTTCACATTCCCTCGTCCGGATACGTCCCACATCCCCTTGCGGTTCCCTTCCCTCATTCACCCCTCCTGCCTTCCCAACTTTTACTGGCCAGCGTGATATTGTGATTGAGCCCCTGAAAGCATCCGTATTTTCCCGTCCATGTACCCTTTTGATCCCCGTTCTTCCGCTCGTCCCCCCTTCCTCCTGGCAGTTACCGAGTGCAATGGTTCTTGGTTTTTTATACTCCCATTTTTGCTCAATGATTGGCCCTTTATTTATCTCATTTTTCTCCCTTTCCTTTCCGTTGTTTTTGTTGTCCCGGTCCCGATATGATGGCTCTTCCCCCCCCCCCTGGTCCACATTTTCTTTTTCCTGTCACGTGTCCTTGTCCCTCATATTTTTAGTTTAAGAGTTATCATTATTTCCCTGTCCCAGGTACCTTCGACTTCTGTCCTCATTGTCCGGCCCCCTTTCTTCTCTTATTTTGCTTTTAGGTTCGATCAAAAACCTACGTGCGGTTCCCTTCCCCCCAAAGTCCGCCTTTTCATTACATTCTTTTTTGCTGAACAATCTTTTCCAGTGGTTTTCTGGACATACCTTTTGTGCTTGTTGTTATTTTTTATGTTCTTTTCCCCTTTTTTTTTTTCCCCTGAGCCTGTCGCCCTGCAACCCCCTGTCATTGCGCTTTTTTCATTCCCGATCGGAAACTGTTTTTTTACACCCCCTTTCTTAAGGACTTCCCTTCCCCCTTGCCCCTTTGCGTTCTCCCTCTTCTTTCTTTCCTTGTGCCATTAACGTTTGAAGGGTTTTTTCAACCTGTCGCTTACTGGATGAACTGAGCACCGTCTGAATACTTGTCTCCTCGGAACTTTCTTACTAAACCCACAGTTGCATTTCTTTCTTGCTTCATTTTGGCAATCATACCCCTTTTTCCCATTCCCCCACGAAAATTGTCTCCCCAAAAGACTTTTTGAGTGTGACATACTCCGCATGTCACACCCTGTTCAAACGGAGACAGTTTTTACCCCTATGTCCCCGTCTTCTAGATTGTGAGTTTGTGGATTCTCCATTTTTTGATTTATTCAGTTTACTAATCCATTCTTTGATTCAAGGACGATGCCAAACCTTCAAACCCCTGTACGGGACGTTGACAAAACTCTTTCCCCTCCCTGATTTTACGTTCTCGCTATTTACCCCCCGCTTGGCCCTTGGAACCCCACATGGTGTTTCCTTTCAAAGTCCATTGATTCCCCTATTTTGATTCGTTCAATTTTCTTTGATTTCTCTTTTCAGTTCATTGTGCGAGGGACTGGGCCTTTCCTAATGGAACCCGCCCGATTGTCCCCTACCCCTGGTCTTTCCTTTATGTTTTTTTTTTTTGTTGCGCTGTTTTTTTTTTGAAGGTCGTTTGTCTGGTGACTCTAGCAGCTATCCTCCCCTCCACCCGATTTGGTCTTCTTTCCCGTCGTACCCTCCCCCGCCACACAACTAGCGCCCTTTTTGTGAGGGCACCCCCCCCCCCCTTTTTCTTTTTTTTCCCGGTTCTTTAGGCCCCTTAAACCTTTGATCTCCCTTTCCATCTGCCCCCCTTTATTTCAACATAATCTGGATTGGATTGGATTTGTCCCCCCCATTTTTTCCCTGCCAGAACAATTTTTGGATGAACACAAACTTCCCTTTTTCTCATGATTTTTTGCTTTTTCCTTCACACAAAAGGTCGGTCTCTCAACCCTTTTTTTTTTCAGTATTGGTCTTCTTTTTTCCGTTTTTTCCCCCCCCCCCTTTTCTTCTCCGCCCCCCTCCGTGACCCCCCTATTATCGTTCTGTGATCTCCCCACGGATGACCTTCTTTATTCCTCTTTCCCGGGATTGAGCCTTTTTTTAAACCACCACAGACAGGAACCCGTCTCTCCCCTTCCTAAAGGCATTCGGTGAACCCACTGCTTTTTTCTTTTTTTTTCCCCGCCTTCTTTTCTTGTTCTTCTTTTTTCGTTCCTCCTTTGGTTTTTACCTCGTCCTTTTTTTTTTGGTTGTCTGGGTAAGGGCCTTTCGAGATTTCTCTTTCAAAATTAGTTTGCACTCAAGACCCCCCCCTTTCGATCTCCATGAAGCTTTTTTTCCTCGTCGGTGTGGGTCTCCTCTGTCCTAGGACTTCAGCGTCGGGGGAAAAATTTCATTATGTTGTTTTCTCGGCCTTACTTTGCCCCCTTTTCACCCCTTTTGTTTGGGCTAGTCCCCCACGATTCTCCATTTTCCGCGCCCTACCTCATTTAGTGGGTATTCCCTGACCTTTAATTGGATATTGGGTATTGGTTTGGTTCCTCTTTCTCTTTCCACCCCCTTCCGATTTGACTTTTTGTCCAACCAGGAACTCCTTTTCTGGGCTTTTTGGGTTGCCTTTTTGGGGTTTCACTGTGCGGTTTCCCTCTTGCTCCGGTTTCCGTTACCGCAGCCCCGACCCTGCCCCCAATTAAGGAACCCCTACTTCGTAGTTCCCCTTTTTTTTCCCTTTTCCTCCCTTTCCATTTTCTCAACCCTCGCAGAGGGTGGTCCTGGTGATCTCGTTTTTTGCCCCCGTGTAGTACGTCTTCCCTTTTTTTCCTGAATCATCTTGTGCCCGAAAGGTGGACGAGCTTC
>Ga0179593_1530416_pt1 | contig 18074 bp, 26 predicted proteins | sample CZODoug2_1_08_16_FD_185931 | JGI IMG/M metagenome (GOLD analysis project Ga0179593, IMG submission 185931) | Vadose zone soil fungal communities from Angelo Coast Range Reserve, California, USA - CZODoug2_1_08_16fungal (PacBio error correction) | ecosystem: Environmental > Terrestrial > Soil >... | reverse complement strand
ACCCACACCACCAACAAACCCCCCCACAACTTCCCCTCATGTCTTACAACCACTGCTGAATTTTCCCCCCCTTTTTTTCGTTGGCGGCAGGTTATTGATAGACGGTTGAGCTGTCGCTCACATTCCTGTCCCCCTTCCCCACGGAACCACCCAATTCCACAGCCCGTTTCCCTCCCAGTCTTTGCGTCGTCCCCTAGTTGTCCTTCGCAAGGGTCCGATTTCTGCCCTTTTTTTTTCGTGCTTTTTTCGTATTGTTACTTTTTTCTTAATGCCCCGCCAGAGGCTAACCCCATCGTGTTGCAATCACCCCCATCGACTCCTCTGCCGTTCTCCTGTGCGTTTCGCGTAACCCTTGTAGACAGGGATCCTTTTTTTTTGCACCTTAAAATTTCGTTTTTCTAGACCACTTCATTCCCTCTCCCCCCCTTCACGTCAAGTGTGAACCCCGCAAAACTGTGGTTCTAAGCCACTTGGCCTTCCGACTTCTTCTTCAATATAGGAGTTTCGAGCTGACGGACCTCAGCACCAACCAAAATCAGTTATGAGTCTTTGTGAACCATCTGCTGCAAGTTCTGCCGAAATCTGACGTTGTATACCGCCTCCTTCCTCTTCTTCCCCTTCCCCCTGCCCTCCTGTTTCAGATTTCATTGTTACTCTTTAGAATCAGTTAGTTCGCGTTCCCTGATGTTTCCTACCTCCCTTTCTATTGAACGTTGCGCATTACAGCGCGTTTGCCATCTCTTTCTTCGGGATGGCCAAATAGCGGCCTGACGGCTTTTATAGTACTCGCCTCAGGAGGCATTTTAACTTTTCTTGAACTTTCTTTCCTCCTGTCTGCCTGACGTTCGAAGATAGAACAGGAGCTGTGACCTTTTCCCCCCCCTGCCTTTTCGGTGATTGCCGATTTTCTTTCTTAGCTCGTCAGAAAGGCGCGCAGATCCTGACTTCCCCCTAGTAAAATACGTAGAAGCAAGGTCCCACCGCCCCTTTTTTCTCGTTCCTGAGAATAGAAACGGACCCCTTGACCTCTTTTTTCCTCCTTGTGCGAAAAAGTTTTTCTTCCCCTGTTACTAGATATTATGAGCCCCGAGTTAGGCTTGTGTGGGCTGCTTTCCCTTCTTTCGACGTTGTTTCCTGCTTCTTGACCTGGCTGACGATTTTCTAGAAAATCCCGATGTTTGAGTCTTTGGCCCCAGGATGTTGCCTACCGGCCTCTCCGTTCGTCCCGTCTTCCTACTTCTGATCAGTCGATACCCCCCTCACCCCCCAATTAGCTCGGCCAAAAAAAGATGCCCGTCTGTCATTATTCTGACCTAACCGTCCGCACGACTCTTCACCCCCTACAACTCCCTCCTTCCTTTTCGTCCCTTTTAGGACATAGCACGCCCGGGATTCCTTTCCGCGAACGCTTTCTTCTGCCAGCTCACTTTCCCCCTTGTTTTAGCCCGATTACCCCGTCTTTTTGGCCGGGTTTTCAGCATCGCGACTTGCGCTAGTTGATTACCTCTTTTTCTTTATGCTCTTGTATTTCCACGAGTCTATTGTAAAAACAGTTTTTCTTATTTTTTCTTCTTGCAGGCCCCAGAGATAGGCACGTTTCCTCCCCTTATTTTTGATGAAACTCACCCCCCGTTTCCGTTTTTTTGAACCACTGACTTTTTTTCCTTTTCCCTTTCTTTCCCTCCAGACCCCCTCTTTTTCCATGCTATTTGGTCCGCAAAAGCGGGCCGGATCTTCCCCTTCCCCCTTTCCTTGTCGATCCCGCACCAGTCGAAATTACTATTTCCTATTTTCTTCTCTTTTTCACCGGTTAGACTCTGTTTTTCTTCAAGGTCCTAAGTTCGGGAGATTTTTCTTCCTCAACCTGTTTCAGTAAAAAAGGTCCGTCCCTCCTCCCCCCCTTCTCATTTTTTCCCCCTGACACCTTTACTAGCAATGACCCCTTTGTTGCTGCCGATTGTTTTTGAATTTTTTTTTGTCTTATTGGGAATGAATAATGGCTTCGAGGACCCTCCGTTTTTGCATGAAAAGGGGTCCTCCATCATTCCCATGCCAGTTGAAGTTGGTTTTCTTCCTCTATGGTTTTCATCATCACGATTTTCAGATTTCGAGTTGAGGCGTCCCAGGCGGACCCCAAAACCACACCCCCCCCCCCTCCCCCCGATAAAGAAATAAATGTTGGCAGGTTTCTCCCTTCCCCTTTTTTCCCTTCCCCTATGGCGTTTCCCCAATGCTACCCCCGGCGCAAGCTCATGACATCTTTCTGGCGGCAGTTGCCACAGCATATGTCCAGGTTTAGGGCTGGGGGGATTTTTTTCTTTGAATTTCGGCTCTCCTGTTCATTTTTTTCGTCGGCGACCTTTGCGCCATACCTGGGGAGCGTCCTGGTTTTTCGCGCTCTTTGTTTTTTCGTTGTAGTTCACAGAGACGTCCGGTCCCTCTTCCCCTCCCTTCCCGCCGTCCTCCACCCAGATATCAGATTCGAGGATTTTTCTTTACCTTCCTTCTCCTGTTCGGATAAATTCGAGCCAGGGTCACCGGTTTCGGATCGTTTACCCAGATAACCCCCTGGCTCCCCCCCTCTCCCGGACCTATTTCTAAATAATGGTTCATCTCCCTAAGCTAATTGTTGTGGTGCTTTTCTTTTTTATGAGTCATCTTCCCCTTGTCCTACCAGAGATCAATTGAGTCAGAGACTTTGTAGCCTTTTTTTCCCCTCTTCCCTCACCACGTTCCTGATCGTACTTTTTTACCGTGACCATTCGTTCCTGCCCTTTTTCCCCTTTTTCACCCTTCTCGAGAGTTGGCACTCTGAGGATCTCTTCCCCCGACTGCAGTGATTTGGAGTCGTTACTGTCGACCCCCCTCCCTCACATTACGGCACGGTGCAATGCGCTAGCAACACCCGCCTACCTCCCCTGTTTGTACAAGAATCAGAGCCTGTCTGTATCCGAGTCTCCCGGACGTCTCTTTCCTTTCTCGTGGAGGAATTCCGCCGCCGGATGTAAGAAGTCGTGAAGATCTTCTCGTCTTGTTTTCCAAGGCCTCCTTTCCATCCGCTGCCTTGACTTCTGAAAGGACCAGTCCCCATCTGAATTGATTGTTTTGTTGCGTGTCGGGTTTTTGTGTTGGTGTAGGACACTACCTACAATTCTTTCTTCTTTCCGGCCTCTTGCCCCACAACCGACCGTTTTTCCCCTGTCTGTGCGGCCACGGTCCTCCCGTGGTTGGTTTCTCCTCCCTTATCACAAAGAGCCTCCAACCGACAAAAATGCTTCCCAGCGGCCCTTCCCCCTCAGTAGGTCTTTCCCTCGTGCTGGCCTTCAAGGGGCGATTTTTGATTGTTGTTCCGTCTCCACCTGTTGTCCCTCTTTGGTACCTCTCCAGACTTTTTTTTGATTGTCCCTTGCCCGCTTTTTTTTCTAACAAATCCCAATCCCCTTCCCCCCCCCCTGGATCTAGGAAGTTCGCTGGAGTTTCTCTTTTCCTCACTTCCACGAAGACCTTGTGGCTTTTTTCACCCCCCCTAGCGTTTCTTCATGTTAGACAAACTGGATGCCCCCTTCCCCCTTTCCAAGTGGTTACGACCCGGTATTTCCACCCTAGCATAGGCTTCTTTTCCTCTTCTGCGGTCGAGCGCGTTCCGGGACTTTGCACTCCCCCCCCTGACAATAAGGGTGTCTATGAAGGAGTTTCCCCTCTGCCGAATCCGGTATCTAGCTTAATAATCCCTTCGATTAGTTCCCCCTCTCCCTTTCGCTTTTGATCTGTTTTCGTTTTCCCCTTACGATACTTTTGTTCCTTCCTTCTTCCTTTTTTCAAGCTGATGACGTCTCCTTCTCATTGGCGCTAGTTTTCCCTCCTGAGGGTCGCCGTTGATGGAGTAAGCAGAGGCCGTCCGTTTTCTCGTTTCCCCCTTTAAAAACTCCCTGGAATTCCCCTAGGTTTTTTCCTGTGATCGCCGAATTATCATGAGCGGCTCCCCCCCCTCCCCTCCCCCTGCGCTTTCGGACCTGCTGACCGCCCAGGCTCGTCTTTGCACTTTCCTTTATCTGTCAGTCCGGTAGCGGGAGTTAATTTTCAGTCCCCCCATTACTATTACAAATTTCACAATGCATTAAACTTTGGACTCTCTCTGTCGGAGGCGGCCACTCAGGTTTCCTATCTTTTCCTCCCTCCTCTTTTTTTTTCGATTTCCCCCCAGCTTGCGACGCCGTCCGAGCTCTCTTTTTGATTAGTTAGAGTTTCGTGCTTCTTTCACTGTTGTCTTTTTTTCCGGGTGCAAATTGGGCTTACGGACTTCCTTACCGGCTGATATGGAGCTACTACAGTCCGCTTCCTTCTCTCTGCAATGCTTTCCTAGGTTTATGCCCTTGCGCAAGTTGCCACGTAGTGTCTTCCTTCCTGAATTTGGCACATTATACACCCGACAGCTCTAGTTTGTTGTACCCCAATAAACAGCTTCAAGGCACCGTCTTCCTTCCTCAGCCCCTGCCTTCCTTTGCGATGACTACGGACTCTATCCCTTTTTTCACCCGCCGTTCCTCGCTTTCCCCCACGCGTACAATTAGTGGGCAACCCTCGAAAAGAGGCTTCTCTCTTTCTTGGACGGTCCTCCCCCAATATCTGCTAGGTAGGGGTTTCCGCAGACCCAGCTTTCGAGGACTTTCCTCCTTTCCAGTTCACTCACTTTTCTTTGTTATCTTTGCCGATTTTGCCCTTCCACACACCTTTTTCTCCCCTTTTTGAGGGGTGTGATTCTTTCCTCCCCTCCATTTTACGCGCATATTCCTTTTCCCCACGTCCTTCCATTCTTGTTCCCCCCCTAAACCTGTCGGGTTGCACATTTTACGTCCATTTCCCTCCTCTTTCCTTCTACAAAACTTTTTAACGTCTCTGCGTTCACTCCACAAGTATGTTGTCCCCCCCCTTTTTCGTCGCGAAAACCCTTTGACTGACTCAGATCATTGTTCCTTCTCTTTAAAATTGTGTTTAGCAGACTCTGTATTGTTTTTTCCCACCCGCAGTCGATCTTTCCCCCCCACTAGAAACATTTGTTTTGAAAACCCAATTTTTCCTCATCGCCATTAACCCAGCGATGACTTGTCTCCCTGATCCTCGGGCCCATCCCGGGCTGCATTTTTTTTTCTTCTCTTCTTTTTGGGCTAGCATTAAGGGCTTCTATCTCGGCCCTCTCGTCTGACTTTTCTCGGGGCCCTTTTTGTTTATCACTTGCAATTGCCTTGAAGTTCCTTTCTTCCTTGCTCCGACCGCCGGGCCACAGGTTTTCCGTTGCGCGCTTTCCTCCCCCCCCCACCCAACCAACGAAATCCTTCACATCCCCTCCTTGTTTGAGCTTGAACCCCCCCTTCTTTCCCCATCCCCTTTTTTGAGAAGAAGGACGAATCCTTCTTTGCAGTCCTCCCTTTCCCTCCCCCTTTGTTTCTCAGCAGGACGTTTAGTGTAGGATTTTTTTGGAGAACGGATTTCGGCCAGGAACGTTCTCATGCATGTGGAGACCCCAGCCTTTTTAGTCATTTTTTCTGTTTTTGGTGCGACGCCTTGTAATTTTCCCCAGTCTTTTATTCCCTACCAAAGTCAAGGACGTAATTTCCACTGGGCTTGCCTTCACCTCCCTCTTTCTCACCTACCGATTTTCTGAACCTGTAAGTTACCTTTTGTCGTCTCTGAAGTAAACCCCCACAATCCTCCTCCGGGCCACACTGGTTCGTGCATCGCGACTAAAAATATCAAATCGGCCTCTCTTTTCCCTCCACTTTCTCGAGCGCTGAAGTTTTTTTTCTCATTCTTCTTTTCCTCCTCCTGTTTTTTTCTCTGATCATGCTTCCCTTCTCTCCCCGTTCGGCCGTCTCCTCACGATCGTGTAGCACTTCTTGGCGATTGCAACTTTTCTTCTGACAAGACCCCCCTTTTCCCTATCGACTTTGCCCGGTACTTCCTGTTTCCGAGGTTGGCCCCTATGTTAGGATCTCTCTTTTTCCTCCCGCCTCTGAAAGGGGAAAGTGTGGCGCTTGGTCGGATAACGAAGACATTCTCCTTTTGCATTCCCTCGCAGCGCATTGGAAATTCTCCGACCCCCTTTCCCCGGAGGGTGCCCACGAACTTCCGTATTCCACTTTTTTTGCAACGATGAGCGTGTTAGGAGGACCCCGCCCCTTATTTTCCTCCTTCTCTTTCCTGACTGGTTAGATAAAGTTAATTTTCGAGATTGGTAACTTGCTTCGGCAGAACACTTGTTTTCTTTCTTCCTTTTTTTTTCTTTGGTGGGGAGTGGTGGTGGTGGTTCAATTCTCTCCACTCGAACTGTGGGAATTTCTTAATTACCCTTTCTCTTCTTCCGACCAGGCCTGCCTTTCCCCTTCGAGCTCGTGAAAAGTATCCATGATAGAGGACCGATTAGCCTTTCCCCTTACTTCTATAAACGTCTGCAACCCAAAATGCCCCATCCCCCTCGGACGTCCCCCATTGAAATAGTTGGCTTCCCCCCCTTCTTGTCCGGGGTATTGGACATTTTTCCCCCGTCTTCGAGTTTCCCCTCTCACCTCCTGTTGTCTTTCTAACCTCCATGTTTGCTACCCCCCCCCCACAATAGGTTGCCAAAATTTATCGTATCTTTCCGTTCGAGTGCGTTTTCCAGACCTCCCCTACGGACTCCTCTTTTCACGCAATTTCTTGGTCCTTTTATTACGTTGTCCCAACCCCCTTCACACTGTTAAAGGGTTCACACAGTTTTCAGTTTCCTCCCCTCCCCCCCCCATTTGTCCAGAAGTTCCCTATATCTCTCTGTATTTCGCCGTTCCCTCCCCCCTCCCAGAAAATCGGTTGTCTCCTACCTTTTTGGACCCTCTCTTGCTCTAGCAAGAAATATGCATTATTAGTCTTCGTCACGATCTGCAGCATAGATGATTCAAGGCCCTCTCCTTTTGATCTTGTCTTTACGAACCTTTGTCCCGAGAAAATTGGCATCCTTCTTCAGGTCCCTGATGATGACGCGTATCTCCTTGCCCCTCCTGCTATTCGAGTTTGCATCAGGTACTCTCCCTTTCTTTTTCCACTATTTGTCGTATAGTTCCCCTCGCATCGGACACATCCATTTCCTTTTCCCGACAGGCTTTCGGGATTGTAATGGGAGCTCCTTTCCTCCCTTCCCTTTCGACCCCCAACAGTTCAGATTCCACAGCCTGTTCCCACGGCATCGCCCCCTCCCTCTGATTTCGCCTATCAGTAAGAGTTAGCGCAGGGACGATGCTAAAGTTCCCCCCTTTTCCCCTTTTCCTGTAAAACGTTTTTATAACTCAAGCTATCGTCGGATGGCAGATCCAGCGGTTCAATCTCTTTTCCTACTTCTTTTTTGTCAGATGCTTTCCACAACTGATGGCTCCGCCTCCCGCGGATTTATCTTTTTTCTTTTCTTTGAAGGGCTTTTTCTTCCCCTGAGGGTTCCCATGTCTGGAACGTCCTGCTCTAACTGTCCTCCCAATCATCAGGACTCAGATTCCTGTTTTTCCGTTTCCCACGTCGATTTAGCATTCCCGTGGGATTTTTGCCTCGAAAGCAGGCCAACGTCTTCCCCCCGCGGATAAAAGGAATCCACTCCTGCTTCTTGTAAAGTCCTCTTTCCTTTCCCCGCTGGCGTGACTATAACTCCCTTTTCCACTCCCCGGCCCTTCGTGTCCATAACAGTCGCTTTCGTTCCCTTCTCTGGCAAACCCACCGGTCCCTCTCGTCTCGTCAATGAGATGGTATAATCGGGCCCGCGTTCACCCCGCCACGACTCTCCCTCCAGTATGTAGTCGCCGCCTCTTCAAAACACCCAAGCGAGTTGCGGTCCTCATCGTTGGAGAGGATGTGACAGTATGCCCTGATTTCTTCTTCTCTCTTCTCCTATGTCATTAACCTTCCTTTTCGTTGAGGGTTCTCCGTTCCTGCCGCGAGCTCCCTCACCTTAAGGATAGAAGTGGCCTGTTCTTGAGACACCCCATATCACCCTTTTTCGGTTAAAACGGTTAACTGTGGCCTTTTTTTGCATCGCCTTTTCTCAGACATTCCCCCCCCCCGTTCCCCTTTGGTTCCGCAGGTTCGTGTTGTCTTCCTTCACCTTTTTTTTCTTCTTTGCTAACGAGAGACTAGTTTTCAGCTTTCAACACGAACTTTTTGTTTAGAATTTGGGGGGAGGACCCCCTCCCTTCTAATCGTCCCCATCCTTTGGCAGAGGTGCCAAACCCCCCCTTTCCGTTTTCAATCTATGGACCGCTGTCTTCCCCCCTGAGATCCCCCAAATCCTTTCCCTTGCATGGTTCTTTTTTTGCCACTTTTGTATTAGGTCAGCTCCTTTGTTCCATCTAGTCATGTGCTGTCATCCGGTTCCCCTGAGGCGGTTCTCCCTGGCCTCCCCGAAGAATTGAAATCGGCCGTGAGTATTTTCATCAATCCCTTGGCCGTTTTCTCTCCTCCAAGCCTGGAGCCCCCCTTTGTCGGTTTCGGAATTGACACCACCAAACACCCCCCCCCCCCCACTCCACACTCATCCTAAAATCCTCCGATGTTTTTTTTTCTCCCCTTTGACCCCTCAGGAGAATTTTGATTTTGTTCCCGGAAACCCGGCTACCCCTGATCGCGCGCCCTAGTCCCCCCCCCTTGCGGTTTTTGGCCTTCCTGAGCAAGGACGGCTCTTTCCCCCCTTTCTTGGGGAGGGAAGGTCAATTTCGCTTCCTTTTCTGGCATTCGTAGGAGACCGCCGAATGTGGTCGGAATCCCAGGGCTGGTCCTTTCCCCTGGGAAATGTCGGCGTTTTTCCCCCTTCTTTTTCTCCCTCGTTCCCCTGGGAGAATGACTTTCGGAGTTAGATCAACCATTCTTCCACCTGCTTTCCCCCTTCACACCTTTAAGGGAGTAGATCTGGTCCCCGGTTGTCCAAACCTAAATTCGAGAATGGCAACCTTTTTTCTTCCCAATCGCCCCCCTAGAAGGCTAAACCGTATAACATCTTCTACGATTTCCCGCATTCTCTCCCTTAGTTAAGACTTAATTTTACCCTCTCCGGTTGGTGTCGATTATGTTTTTCCTTCTACTTCGTTCCTAAGTCATTTCCTTGACTACATACTGGCGTTGAACTTTTCCCTTCTTATGCCTCCCCCCCCCGGTTTCCCCTTCCATCTTTGTTAAGAAACAGGTTGACCCCGCGACGGACCAGTCCCCCCTTCCCCTATTTTTTTTATATTGTTTTTCTCTCTCTTTTCAAGAATGAAGCAGCCAGGACCGCGATGCGGTCCGCATTTGGTCGACCGACCCCTCTACATACTTTTAAGGCCCTTCCCTCCATCCCTGTCTTGCTCCCCCCTTGTTCGTCCCGAAATCCCTGTCTCCGTTCCTGCCAGACATCCGTCCTCCACCCTTGTCGTCCCCTCTTCCCCTCGTCCAGTCTTAAGCGCCCTGTTAACCTGGTTTCGCGCCGTCCCGTCCTTGCCTGGTTTCCGGGCATGTTCCCCCTTTTTTTCGCCTATGGTTTCCCTGCTGCCCCACCTGGAACACATCGTAATTGAGTTTTCCCTTTTTTTTTTTTTGTTGGTTCGACACCTGTGCACTGTAATTTTCTGGCCTTGGTTTGTGAAGGCAGCAACGTTTTCTGGCCTCCCCCCCCCTTTTGCAATCATTTTTTTCCAATGAGAGGGCGGTCCCCGGTTTCCCCCCCTTCTCTCCCGATTTCCCCCCAGCTCCCATGATGATCCGGAGAAGTCAACTTTCGACCCCCCCCCCCACCGCAACCCATTTTTCCCCCCCGGCCAGGCACAAATTCTCAGTTTCTCATTGTTTTGTCCACCCCCCAAATAATAGTTTCCTTTTGAAAGTTTTTCCCCGCTAACCTGAGTCGGTCACCCACATCCTTTTCTTATTCATCAACGCCAGATTGCCCCCCCACCAAATTTTTTTCATATTAGGATACGATTGTCTTTTCCGCTTTAAGACTGCCGCCGCACCTTTTGCGGTCGTTTCAAGCCAAGCGGCTCCTTTCTTTTTCGGCCTCCTATTCAAAACGGTTCCCCCTACAGGGTATTGTTCATAAGCCCATTTTTGGATCTCAGTACGGTCTTTCCTCTCTCTGCGGCGAGCTGCCTCGTTTCAGAAACCATACCCCAGGTCCCAATCAGGTTTTGTCGAAACTTTTATTTTTTTTCCAATCCTCAATGCTCTTCCCCTCCGAAAATTCCTTTTTTTCGACTCACCGATCTGCAGCAGCTTCGCTTCTTCCCAGGGCCTTTTTCGACAAGGTAATTCCGGTTCCCCTCAACCTGGCCGTAGCACCGGTTGTACCTTTTCATGATTTCCTCCCCTCCCTTGTTCTTGGGCGTCGCATTCCGTAGCTTTTCTCCAGTGGCGGATGGCCCAAATCGCGCTTTCGGTTCGTTTCTATTCCAGAACCCCCCCCCACCCCCCCCCACCCAACAAACCCCCCCCCCCCCCACCCCCCCCCCCCCCCCCCTGCATCTAAGGGCATGAGGGTTGATTACCTTCAATCTTCTTATTTCCTCATTTTCTCGAGTCTTTATCCTTTCGCTTTACCTTCTCTTTTGCTTCCTCTTGCCAAGCTGGCCACTCTCCCGGTCTCGGTCTCCTCTCTTTGAGAGAAATTAGTAACAAGAATTGCCTGAACAAGCCCCCTTTTTCAACTCCGTGAAGAAGCGGCAAAGCCCACCGCTGGCGAAACCCTCTATTTGACAAAAAACCCCCACCCCCCGTCCATCTGTGAAATATATATTCATCCCCCCTCCTGTTGTTGTTGTGCCTTCTCCAACTCTTCTCGGTTCAGCCTTCATAGATTGATGTAGAAGCTTTCGGTTGTCGGGTCCTTCCTTCCCTTCTTTTTACCCTTTGCCCATTGGTCCTCCCTGCGCGCCCTTTTACTACTTCCTCCCCGGACACCGATGCCGGAGATGGTGCCAAAAGTGTTGCGAGGCTCTTCGCTGAGAATCTTCTTCCTTTCAGTCTCCCGATAAGATAAAAAATCCCCATCCCGAACCTTTCTTCTTTCCCTCCATGCATTCCCGGAGATTTTTTTTCCTTACCTTTCCATTCTAGGTGACTCAACCCCCTCTTGTCAATAGTATGGACCCCCCGCTCGGAATAGCCCGCCTTCTTTCATGAGGTCTTCCTTTTTTTTTGCTCAATTTCAGTTCCCGACGTAACCGCCGTGCCAGCACGTTGAATTCCGGTGAAAAACGAGACCTGATGGGGAACTAGTCGGCCGCATCTCTCTTTGCTAGATCGTTTTTCCAGTATCCTCTCATTCGAGCTTCGATATTGCAGCTATCGAGATCACTATCCTGATTTCGTTTTGGTCTCTTCGCTAGATCCCTTGATCCTCACGAAATCTTTTTTGATCCCCCCCCAATTTCTGTTTTTCCCCATTTACTTTTGGCCGTTTTTCATCTCCTCCTTGTCCATAAAGGACGATTCCCCGCTATTGTCGTTCACGCACACAAGATTTTTTTTCTCTCCCTTTCTAGGCGCGCACATCGAACCGGCACTTTTCTGAATTTCCCCCTACCATTTTTTTGTTTCCTCAAAGAATGGGCTCCTTTCATCAAGCCTTTCCAAGATTCTGTGATAGTCCCCCTCGCCAATGCTGGGTCCCCCCCTTCCTTCCCGAAGGAAATGACCATTGTTTCCGTGATAAGGTTTTTCATTTTCTGTCCCCCGCTATGCCATTTGGCGAGTTGTTCGGCTCCTTTTGGTCCTATCCCTATTGATGGATATGCCCTTCCCGAGAAGAAAGGTCTCCCCCTGTCCCTTTTTTTTAAAATAGCTCTTTTCCTCATTCTTTTCCCTTTTTGAACAATAAACGCAGTTTCTTCCGGTTGTCCTTTTCTTCGACCTTTCAAGACCCCCCCCCCCCCCAACACCACCGACAATCTCCCCTTTCCACTCTTTTTTCTTGGTTCCCCCTGACCAATCTCTTCCTCCTTTCCCGGCGAGATTGTTTCCCCCCAGGGACTCTCTTCGGTTCCCCTTTACACTGGGCTTCTTTTTTACTGGTTCTCTTTTGTGGTTGGTTTTTGGTGGCCAACGGTCCTTTCTTTTCGGATTTTTCTTCGAATTAGAACTTCCCCCCTTTCCGCATTCTTTGGGAGAACTTTCCCTTTTTTTGAGGTTTTCAGTCTAAGGGTGGGTCGCGTTTTTAATGTCGTCCCTCTTTTTCCCGTGTCCACTCCCTCACCCTGACTTTTCCTGGCTTTTCCTCCACCAGAGGGGCCCCCTCTTAGTAGAGACCCGCTGACCGGGCCCTTTTCTTCTTGTCTTCCGTTTCCCTGAAATTTTCAATTCGAGCCTTGGCCCGTTCTTCCTCGCCAGTCAGTATCCACGCTAACATCGATAGCTTTGTACCTCCTCCTTTTCATTTCTTCGTTGAAGATTCCATCTTCATTTCTCCTCCCAATTGGTTTCTCCATATTGCGGCTTTGCTACATGATCCTTATAGTATAGTTCTGGTTCCTTCTCCCCCTGGATTGATGGATGCTCTTCCCGTACCACTTTTTCCAATGCCCTCCTTCTTTGTTACCTGAAATTTCCCTTTGCATTTTTCCCTTGCCATTCGATCGAAGTGGTCCCCCTATATTGTGTGATTCTCTCTTCCTTAGATAGTCAGGAGTAGATGCTGTCCGTTGGTCGACTACACCGGCAGTCTTCCATGTCACTGCTTTTCCCACCCTTCGACGTGCAGCCAACAGTCTTGCCGTCGCACCAATTCCCCTGCTCCTTCTTCGTAAGTAAAAGCACACCCCCCCGGTCCGTTCCCGCTCTCGTCCCGTTGACTCTGAGTTTTTGGGATTTTTCCTTCGCTGCCTTGACGGAGTTAGAATGGTCTGTCCAGGCAAGCTTCCGAGATTGGTCACGTTCCCTGCCTATGATTATAGTAGGGTTTTTTGTGGGTTTTTTTGTGGGTTTTTTTTTTTCGGACCTGGCCTCCGCACCTTCGAACCCTTTTTCCCTTTGTGATTCCGTCCTTGAGGACTCCACCCAGTCACCCTTTTTTTTCATTCTTTTTCCGGCCCCTTTTCCCTGTCGCGAGTTTCCGCGATGTGCCAAATGTATTCATTCCAGGAGAAACCCCCTACCCACAACCCCTGAAACATACCTTTCCCCCCCTTCCGACTTGCTCCGTCTCAGGCCTTTCAATCTGCTTTCTCTTCTGGGGACCTGCCGCGTTCCCATTCAGCTAACAGTTTTTTCGTCTGGCCCCCCGTGCTCAACCTTCGCCTTGATCCTTCCCGCAGAGATTGCTAAACCCAACTTTTTTTTTCCCCCTATGGCCTTTAGGCCGTTCTTTTCCTTGCTTTCCTAACCTCATTCTCCCAGACATCCGGGCCCGCTCTGTCTTGTGTTCACTCCCCTCTCTTGGTTTTTTTCTGTTATGGATACAACATTCGCTTCAAAAAGTCACAGTAAGTTTTTTTTTAAACTCCCCAGTGTATTTGTCATCCCGCCATTGTTCCTATAAGGCCCCCCTTTGTTCGATCTCATCTGCGCGCGCCGTCTCTCCCAACGCCATCAGGTTGTCGAATATTTGATGCTTCGTGGGAAAACTGAAGAGGCTGCATTCCCCCCAATCTTCTCATTAGTCTCTAGATTCGATGCGGTCCCCCTTCCTCTGTTTTCTTGTCGAAACGCATTCGGCGCTATTGCGTAGAATATTGAGTTCGAGCCCTGATGAGCTACCGTGCCCCCCGTTTCTTTTTTGCCTTTCAGCTAAGGAGGGTGTCCTAAGAGTATATGCTCTTTCTTGTACCTCCGCAGATGAGATTTTTATAGGTCCAGCGCCTCTGACTTCAGTTTTTCCATTTTTTCCCGCGAGTTTTCCTTAATGGATAGACTTCTCATGACTTTCCTACTCCCTTCTCCCCAATTTCTTCTTTCTAACTTTTTTCCACGCTCTTCACGGGACCGAGGATTTTTAGCGTCGTCACCCTTTCCCTTGTCTTCCCTAAGGACTGCCTTTTCCTCCGTGCACTCCTCCGGTACCCCCTTACGCGACGTGCTCCCCAGTCCTAGTGTCACCGGCGCTCAATTTGCCCCTTGGCCTAATCCTCGTTTTTTTGAGCTCGATTCAAAAGCTGGCAACTTTCCGACATAGTTCTTTCTCCCCCACGCCCTGCGTTTTACTTTTCCCAGGATGCTCTGTAGGGTAAAATGTGGTTTCAGGCACTTCCCTTTTGACGGGTGGCCGTTTTCCTCTTCCGTGAGATGCCTGTCTGTGTCCCTTTGTCCCTCTCTCATCGTTGCGAATGGCTTTAACTTTTTACGTCGGCTATCTGTCGCACATCAAAGCCGGCTTTCCAATCAAGACTCCCCCCCCCTTTTCTGAGGATTTTTCTTCCCCCCAGGTAAGAAGGTGCTTTGAGTGGCGAGCAATCCCTTGTCCCATTCTCCCGTCTTTGCCCCCCCTTCGGCTTCCCTCATCCGATTAGCCGGCCTTTTCGTTTCCTTGTACCTCCCCAAGGGCTTAGACCCTTCTTTCAGAGACGGTTTGAAACAATGATCCCCCGTCTTTTTTCTTTTGGTCTCTGATTAGCTGTGGTAGGGTTTCCCACCCCTCCACTTTTCTCCGATACCTTCGATTTTATTCTCCTTTTTTTTGGACGATTCCCCCCCCCTAGCCTCATATTCGTCCTTTTCTTTCTTTGGTGCTGAGTCTTCGCGCTCGAAACTAAGATAACGACACTTCCTCTGGCGGTTTTTTTCTGCCCCACAGAAACCTTTTGGGGTTGTTTTTTTTTACTTGAAATTTTGTTTTCAACCCCTTCCTTTGACTTTTTTCGGCCTTGTTTTTCTCCGTTTTTTCCCTCAAGAGGTTTCCCCCAGCATTTACCTTTCCGCCACCAACAATGGCTTCCGGTCGCATCCAGTAACAACGTCCTCGCCGATTTACTGATACTTCCTATTCACCCAGTCCGATGTGGTGGCACCTTCGCTGCAGGTTTGGTCTCAGGATTTCATAGCCCTCTCTTTATACACGCTGGTATTTTTTTTTCTTTGGTTGTCTTTAGTGCTTTATTTTTATAGTTGTGTCCTTAAAGTACACTTTCTACTTTGGTACATATGGTGTATATTGTTTAGTCGCCCTGTTGAGGAACTACTGGACCTGCTGGTTTCTTTTTCCTTTTTTTTCTTTCTGCTTCCTGTGCTTCAAACCTTATTTCTTGCTATTTATTTTTTTTTACTTTGTTGACTGGACCCCGCGTTAGGCCCCGTTTCGGCACTCCTGCATCCCCTGTGCACCCTTTTCCAAGGATGAGCTCTCTTCCGTCCGTTTTTTTTTTTCGTTGCTGCCGTCTCTTTCCGTTGCCCAACGCAGGTTGCTCCCCCCCCTTGTTTTTCCTGGGCTGGCAGTACCCCACCCACCCCACCCACCACGTCACTTACACCCTGAAATCTATCCCCCCCTTTTTGGTTTTCGTCCCCATGAAAATTCACGCCCTCCCTTTTTATGCTTGTTTTTCCCCGGCTAACACTTTTTTTCAAAGTTTTCTTTCGCGCACTGTTGGTCACCCCTCTTTTCGTTTGAGGTCCTTAGGCTTTCGAGAGCCGCTTTCTTTCTTTTTCCCTTCCGGGGTTCTTTTCGGTAGGGACTTGTGACCATTGTGTTGTGACGTTTTTGACTAATGCAGTACCCTGGCTCGCGTACACCGACTTTTACGCTGCATTACGGTTGCTAGCACTATCCTGTGTAGACTTTGTCCTTTTCTACACCACTTTATCGTTTTTCGACCCGCGACCCACCTTCCCCGCTTACAGAATCGACGCCGCTCGTCATCTGCCGTATTGCTCCGTCCCACGTTTGGCTTTCTCGACAGGGGCCTGGTTCCCCCGGTCCATTTCGGCTATTTGTTTTTCTAAATATTTTTTTTTTGATAACCCTCCTCTCATTCATTGTCTTTCGTGTCCTCTCTCTGGGCCTGTGTCTCTCTCGGGCAACGTGGCGGCTGAAGTCCTTAATAGGCTTACTAGTGTTGTTCCTACCTGTCTATATCCCCTTCCTTCTTTTGCGTTTTCCCCTATTTCCCTCGTCTCATTTTATGCGGTATGCCTTTGACTAGTTTCTCCCCCTCCACTTGTCTTCTACGTTCTAGAGCTGTGCAGTCCTTTGTATCCATTCCCTGTCGGACCCTCCTAACCTTACTCCATTTTTCTCCCTGCTTTTTGCCTTCTACCCCGCCCAGCACGCCTCTCGGTTCCCCGACCCTTTCGATCGAGCGTTGGCCAGTCGTGGATTCTCCTCTTGCCAAAGTTTTTCCTCCATGATTCTACTTTCTCGCAGGTTCTTTTGGTCGAACCCCGAATCTGGCCAATTGACTCATTTTCATGCTCCATGCTGCCGTTTTCTCTGGCCGCCGTAGGCGAACTCCCCATGCCCCTGTGTCCCTCGATCACTGCCCTTTTCTTTTTTTTTACCGCATCTACCCCCCGGTCCCAGTGCCCCTAGTCTTTTACGGTCTTTTCACCGCTCGCAGGATTGTGGCATGTTTCCTGATAAGCCTTCTTCCTTCCTTTACCCTTCTCTAATGCGTGCCTCCCTTCTTGTTCACTTTTCTTTTGCCCTCACCGACAACCTCCGGAGGTCCTTTCTTGGTGGTTCGTTATGGTATTTATATTGTTTGATCTTGTGGGGCGTGGTCCTTATGCGCCCTGGCGCAGTGCGCACTTGGTATGTACGGTATTTCTTCGCCCCGGCATTTTCCTTCTGTCCCTCTCTCAGTCGGCATCGTGCAAGCATTCGGGCTTAGGCCCCTTGTTCACCCCTTCTCCATTAAGGCGTTTCTGTAGCCCCTGCATAGACCCCACACTGGAAGCGCCGACCACCTTCCTCCCCAACTTCCCCAAAAAATCCGTGGTCTACCAGATCTCATCCCCCGTCAGTCCTTGCATTTTCTCTTTGCTCTGTTCCTTTTCCTGTGCAATGCCCCTTTTTATTTTTTCCGCGATCACCGCCTTTTCTGCGTGCATCCCCCCCCATCTTCTTGTTAACTGTTTTTTTTTTTTGATTATTTTTTTTTATTTTTTTTTTTTTTTTTTTGTTATTTGTTGTTTTTTTGATGTGTTTTTTTTTCGTTGTTTTATTTTGTTTTTCCTTTTTTTTTTTTTTTTTTTTTTTATTTGTTTTCTATTATTTTTTTTTTTTTTTATTTTTTTTTTTTTTTTTTTTTTTTTTTTTTTTTTTTGGGTTTTTTTTTTTTTTTTTTTTATTTCTTTCACAAATCAGGCCTCTCTGGCTCTAGGTTCGATGTGTGTTTTCATAAGAAATTGGAGACCCAGCTTTCTCCGGTTCGCGAAAATAGCGTTTTTTTGCCGCGTCATTATTTCTTTTTCTCCCAATACATTTCTACAATCCCCCGTCCCCTTTTCCAAATTCCCCCAGGGTACGGAGTCATACCCTTTTCCGCTACCGGTGTTCAGATCTATTCGGCGGGTCTGATTGCGCCCGACCCCCCTTCCCTCCCCCATAGGTGGTCCAGCATATTCTTCTAAATCACTGAGTCTTGCCAGAAAATCTAAGCGTTTTTTAGGACTGCGTCCCCCTATACCTCTCGCCCCCCCCTCGTCCCCCGACCCTTTCTTGTTATTTGAACCTTTCATCCGGCGAATACCCGATGCTCTCCCGGCGTTCGGGTTCTTGATTCCTGACCGCGGTTCAGTTCTCCGGAGCTGATTTTGCCCTCCGTCTTTCTTTTTCCAGGCCTCCTTGATGTGTAAGATCAGGCTACAGAGCTCCAGGTACAAGTCCTCCAGACGGGCCTGCCTCGAATTTTAACCAAGCGATCTTTCGGATGTGCCTTCCTGGTGCACCTTTTAACTCAAGATGACTTTGAATTCTCCCCCTTTACTGACATGGTTTCTGGCCACAATCCTTGTCACGTCCATGGACGTTTCGGATTCTTTCGAGTCAGGCCTTTTTCGCTCAGGTACTCTGATTCCCCTCCCCCCAATTTTAAGTTGCAGTCCCCCGTTCCCCACCTCCCCTACGCACTCGTTGCTTCAATCCGCTGTATCTCCCCCCGGCT
>Ga0179593_1379128_pt1 | contig 18075 bp, 19 predicted proteins | sample CZODoug2_1_08_16_FD_185931 | JGI IMG/M metagenome (GOLD analysis project Ga0179593, IMG submission 185931) | Vadose zone soil fungal communities from Angelo Coast Range Reserve, California, USA - CZODoug2_1_08_16fungal (PacBio error correction) | ecosystem: Environmental > Terrestrial > Soil >... | reverse complement strand
TCACGTCGGCTGCTCACGCGCTTCATTTGCTGCCCTGGTGCACCCTTCCCCATTATATGAACCAACCTTTTTATCCCTTCAAAGACAAGACTCCTCCTAAACTCATCTCCCCCCTTTTGATGGTCTATAAATCCAAACCGGACACTTTTCAAAGCCAATTCCTTTTTGGAGTTTATTTTCTGTTTTTAGAGTGGCCGCTCCCTTACCAGTACCAACACACGCCCCACCATCAGCAGCTTCCCCCTATTATCTTCTGTGCCCTTCCCCCAGCCCGGTTCCTCCCCAAACCAATCTTCCTGATCAGATCAATGAGGACTACCTGAGTTGGTTACCCCCTTGCCTGGCCGTAGACAAGGCTAAAACCCTTTTTTCGTTCCGTTCCCTCCCTAACCCTTCCGTGGGTTTCCGCTTTCATTTTTAGACAGCGTACATATCTTCCCGTGAGGTGGAAACCTCCCATAGAAGCCTGCCTTCTGACCCGCTATGCTTGTATTGTTCCGTTTCTCCCATCGACCTTTTGCAGGGCTTTCCCGCCCCTCCCCCCTCCAGATTACGTTCGGTCCACGTTTTTTTCCCAAGACGGTCGTCCGATGTAGGAGATTTTCTTGCACAATGAATTCTTTCCCTCTTTGCCCTCGCCTTTTGCGAAGTTTTGCCTCCTTGGCAGAATGTCTTAGGTTTTTGCCCGTGATAGAATTATTTTTTTACGTAGCGCAGTTTTTTTGTCCCCCCCTCTGCACGGCCTGAGATTACCTCCCTGCAGGGAGACGCCAAGTCTTGTCATTTTGTCCTCGTTTCAGTTGGTTTTCAATACCTCCTTTTGTCTTTTTCTTTCCCCCCCCCCAACGTTGGTTCTTTTTTCCCGGCCATTTTCACTCAGATTCTTTCCCGAGTGCTTTCTCGAACTTCTGTTAGGTCCGCCCCATCACTGTGTATGTCGTGAGGAACCCCCACTCGCCGAAATCCTCAGTTCATGTCACATCCTGCCCCTCCACTTGGTCTTCACCCCTTTGCTTCCTTGAACTCCATATTACTCTTTCCTCCCCTTTAGTCCCTCATCAGGGCCCTACGATGGGTCCTCACTTTTTTTTCCTTTCTTGCTTCTCTGTTCGTCTCTTAGACGCTTCCGTAGCGGCCACCTCCCGTACCCCATTGCCTCTTTCCATTTCCATAAAATACAAGCAGTACCCGGTCTCGGCTGTTTCCCACTTTCCATCATTGTGAGCCCGCGATCTTTTCAGCAAGAACCATCACCCTCCAACGATGCACCTGTTTCCGGAGCCACCTTGTTCTCCATACTAACTCCAATTCAGAATGTCTTTTCGTCCCCCGCCCTACCCTTGCGTCCCATCAGTCTCTTCCGCGCGTTCAAAACATGTACTGCCCCCCCCCAGTGGCAAATCATAACATATTCCTATCGAAGCTTCCTCCGCACCCCCCTATTTCTCCTCTGTCACAAGGCGCCGAAACTCATTTTCTCTCCCGCGATGGAAACTTCACCCCCTAGCATCCCGACGTGGACCGTTTTTCCCACCGTGTCTCCCCTTCATCTCACATCACTCCTCTCTTTTGCCTAAAGATTAGACTCTTTTATAGAAGTTCTAAGCAGTATACTTCGCCCCACCTTCCCCCACTCTCCATTCCAGACCCCCCTTTTAACCTATTAAATATCCGTTAACATTCCCGCCCCATACACAGAAGCTAGTGCTTATTTACAATGGCCACTTGTGCTTCCATTGATTCACAGGATTCTTTCCCCAGACCGAAACGCCATGGTTCACTCCTGCCTGCTACCTTCTCATGCTTTGGTCCCATTCTCTCCATTGCTTTCTCCCCCCTCTTCAAGTTTAAGACGGGAATGACGTTTTTTCACGTCCTCTTTGACCTTACCACCCCCTATCCGGTGTTATTTACACGATTTCTTTTATGGCGCGGCTAATTTCGCGTCTCCCCCGATTGCCCTTGTGTTCTGTTACCTCTTACAGCGATTTTGCGGGTTTTTTTTTCTTTGAATCCCCACCAGTTCGTTTCCCCGTTCCGCAGTTTCGTCTTAGGAGCCATTTCCGTAATCGCCCTCCCACCAACTCCAAGAGGGAATCGTGCCGTCTGGCCTCGAGCCGAGCCCCCCTCCCCTTTTTTCTCTCTTTCCCGAATTTTTCTATCAACATATTTTCAGGATCCTTCTGGTATCGGACAGATAGATACATCTCTTTTCTCCCGTCGTTTTTTGTCAGTCGTTAATATAATTGTTGAACCCGAGGATCCTAAGCTAGACCCCCCCCTGGTCCACATCCTCCATCCGATCCTACTCTCTCCCGATCGCGCTCACGCGCAGTCCCGGGTGGAGTTTGCCCCTAGCTTACCTCCTTTCCGTTCCTCCCGACGCAAGTAACTTTCGGAGTTGTACGGCGCCCCCCTTTTTGAATAGTGCAAATCCTTATTCCATCTAGAGGACCCCCCCGTCTCCTTTTGGAGATTTCTGTCCGTCCCCGATCTATTATCCGAAAAGAACGAATTTTCGTTTCTTTTCACCCACTCCCCTCATCGTGCTGGGACTTTTTTGATGCAAAAATTCCAAGTTGCCCCAGTTCTATATCCTTTTCTCTGTATTCCAGCCCGGTTCCTGACTGTGATCCTGTCTCCTCTCCTGTGGTGCCGTCTGCTTCTTACGGTTTATTTCTTATAAAGCACTAGAACAGTGGTTCTTTTTTTGGTTTGAAAAAATTTATTTTCCTCGACCTGATTGCCGATGTATATTCTTTTCCGAATCTTTTTCTTGACTCCCCCCCTTTTGAGGGCGTCGTGATTTGGACCCCCCCCTGATGAGAATTGTTTTCTGCTTCGGCGCATGCGCCACAGTTCTCCCTGGCTCGATTTTCAGTAGTAGTTTTTGCTTGCCATGGGTCCCCCCCCCATCCACCTTATTGATACGGTCCTTGCTGAATGGCCCTATCGCAGTATTTTCGTATGTTTTGACCCTTTTTGAGTTTATAGTGATGTAGCTTCTATCTGGCTCGATTGGATTGTTTTGAATACAGTGAGTTCCTATCCCTCGCCGCGACTCTTACCTATGCCCTGTGAGAGGATGTCCATTTTTGAATTTTCACGCTTGTAGGATAGAGATAGATTCTTTTCTCTTTTTCTAGTTTTTTACTTTTTCTGCACGAGTTCCCCCAATTCTTTGAAGTTTGTCTTATGGTGGGATTGACAACTTTATTTCCTTTTTGTTTGTAGTGGCCTTTCCTTTCACTTGCAGTTTGACTTTCTTTGCGAGATATCTCGCCGTCTCGACGAACCCTAGACTTTGCGCGACATGTTGCTTTACACTTTTTCCATTTACCGGTGCTCTTACCTTAGCCCTCAAGGGGGGAGATTACCTTTCTTCATTATTTGCTGTCAATAAAGTTCGGGCCGAAAGCGTTGTATTTTACCCCGGTTTTTCCCTCTTTTCTAGCAGCACCTTCATTTTTCCCCCCCCCCTGATTTTTCTCCCCTTAATCTACCCAAAAAGGTTTGACCCCCCCAACGGTACCAGCTTCTTTTCTTTGCAAATTTTTTGAATCCCCCAATGAAATGAGGACACTCTTCTCCAACTTCCCGTGTCCCCCCTTTGCTTTTTTTCCTCCTCCAGCTTCCAGCGATTGCCCCCCCCTGCGCGCAACACACTAACCCGGTCCTTTCCTCCCTGAGACCTTCTGCCCGTCCCCTTCCCTCCAAAAAAAGTCGACTCCCGGCCTGCCGAAGAATTCGTGTAGCCTTTCTGACCCTTCTGCAAGATCGTGGCCCGTGGCCCGTAAACGAACCCACCCTTGAACACCCAAACCTCCTGCTTTCCGTTTTGCCATTTCCCCTCCCTTTTCATTCTTTTTTCCCCAAAGTCTCTTCTTCGCCCTACCGTTGTTTTGAAGCTCAGCTTACGCGCTCCAAGGCCTCTTCTTTTCGATCATTGACCGTCTCGAAACCTACTTGTACCAGTCCCTTTACGGCGTGAAAACCCTTTCCAACGCATTTTTTTCTCCTTCCATAGGTACTGGCCGACCCCCAACTACGCCGACTCTTTTCTGTATCTTTCTTGCACGTTTTTTCTTTCCGCGTTTCAGGCCAATTCAACATTCAACCTTTGGTTTTCACCGCTTTTCCCCAGTGCTTAGTCTTTTTGTGGCCTTTCTTCCCCCACTTTTTTTCCCCCCGGCCTCACTTAACCACACCCCCCAGCCATTGTTACATAGCTCGGTTCCAGTTGTATAAAAAAACCTAAATTTTTTTCTATTTTCTTTGATCTTTTTTGGTCCCCTTTTAAGTGTTCCCAATAATTGTAACTTGCCCAGCATTCAATTTTCAAGACCTCTTTTTTTCCCCTCAAGCTTTGTAGCGTAGCCAGAAGTGCGACGAAGGAAGGGGGTTCTCTTTTCATACTTGTGATCTCACTTCCTTGTCTCCCCTGCCCAGTCAACCTGCGCGCGCCGTCAATTTCCTGGTCCAGCACTTTTCCCCAAAGACTCATTGTTTCTTTTGGGGCATTTCTGTTTTTGGCCGCTTTATAGTCTTTTATTTTCTAGTTGGAAACAGTTTCTGCTTCTTTGCTCGCCCCCACTCTTCCAACTCCTGTCAGCTCTTTGCTGGAAACCTTTAGTGATCTTTCTAGCGCCAATGTGTCTGCATCCACCCCCTTCCGCACCCTCATCCTCAGGTTTCTTTTTTCTTTCTTCCAATTTAAGTGGTCTGTCCACGCGGTCTTTGACCCCCACGAAGTAATCACCCTTTCCGCCCCCCCTTCCCCATGGACAACTTTACCTGTTTTCGTGATCCCTGACAGAGAAATCTCCCTTCTTATCCAAACATGCCTTGAGCGTGTTTGGCCCTCTCAACTTCCTCCCCCGGTTCGGATGCGGACAAACAACACTACCGCCCGCAATCTTTGGTCACTGCCTTAGCCTCCGCGTGTCCCCAATTGCTATCTGTGTGCCCCGAGCTGCCTCGACTGCCTTGGCTGTATTTTGGGCCTCGGAGTCAAGCTCCTTCTTATTTTTTCGATCTGATACTCATTACCTTCTAGTGGGACTTTCGGTGGAATTTCCTTTCTCTCTTTTTGCCGAGCTCAACTCACTTACCAAAACACTTTCCCTCCGGTTTGGCTCTTTCCGATTATATGTGTTGTGATTTTTGCACGTCACTTGCGTCGATCTTCACCTTTGTTCAGACCTATCTTTTTTTTCCCCTCGCCCCCTCGTGTGTTTGTCTTCTTTATTCGACAATTGTCCAAGATGGGACATGGTCTCAGGCCTGGTGTTCCCCCATCATCATGCCCTGTTGGTCCCCTTGGCTACCGCTCTCCAAGCTGACATTTGATGGAAATGTTGGAATGTCGGCAGCTCTCAGACTCGGCGATGCTCCCTCTGCCCACGACAAGTCTTCTAGTTATCATCTCCCGAACTCGTCCCACCACTCCTCGCGTTACCCCCTTTCCCAAACCTCCATACCAGTTACCCCATTTGATGGATATGCGCTACTCCGCACCAGGACCACGGCCGAAGGAATTTTACCTTCCCGCCTCCCCCAACACGAGTTCGATCATTTTCTCGTTTTTCCTTTGCCACAGGTTGAGTTGTCCGCCTCCCCATTTCTTCTAGGATGTTCTCCCACCACCCCCAGCACCCCGGACCTTTTCAATTATCTCATTATTCGATCCCCTGCCCACCCCTTTTTCCCTCGTTTCTTTTCCCCATTTTATTTCCCTGTCATTTGTCGCGTCCGTTTTGCCCTTTTTGTTTCTTCCAGTAACGGGGGCTTCTCCCTAGACAGTTTGCAAAATTGTAACTCCTCCAAAAGTAACTTCATATGGGCTCAGAGGGTGGGTTGCGTTCTTATACTCCACTGGACTCGCCCCGAATTCCGAACCTTGTTTTCCTGCAAAATAAACAGTCCGTTGATGTGGCGCTTTTTCTGCCTATCGCGTGGCACCTTTTTTTAATCCGAGCCCTAGCACCAACCGGTCCACCACCCACAGAAACCAAAGACAAGCTTCGCTTGACCACTTCTCAAACAGATTCTTTCCCCAGTGCCTTCGCCAGTGGATCTAGGATTTCATCTCTTCACCAGGCCCTTGACCCTTACACCCTTTCCCCGTGCTCTCTACCCTTCGGTCTTCCTACGCTCTTGAGTTTTGCCAAGATTTTTCTTCAATAAAGTTGACCTTGGTCCAGGCCCCTTCTCTTTCCCCGGATAAACATAGAAAGATCTCCCTGTGGTCGCGTTTCAACATCAATCGAATCGGTTTCCTGCTTCTCCCCCTTTTTGACCTCTCATTTTTTCCCCAACAGTTTTTTTGCATTTATTGCTTTGGGTAAGTGAGGTTAGTTTCATTCCCGCCAACACTCTACCCGTCCCCGTCAGTGCTTCACTCTATTATTGGAAGTCGGCTTGCCCGCACCTTTTTCCCTTGGATCAATTCCCTTCCCTCTTGTAGTTTCTGGTCCCCCCCCCAGTTAAACCTTCTAGGACTCCAGTTCTCAAACCCTGTTCTGCTGTCACTTGTGCCGATCCTCCATCTCCTCCTCCAGTTTATGAATAGTCCATTTCTTCCCCATGGCTTTAACCGAACCTTCCCCTTCCTTGAGGCTTTGCGTCGATGAGATTGTATTTTTTCCCCAGTCAGGACACTTTTTCCCTTTTCTCCTCTCGTTGAGCGGGACGTCCCGGTACCGAGACTCTCCCCTTCCCGCACAGACGATTTCGTTTCCTGGTTGGACCCCTGCAGTCCCGTTTTTCTACGTATTGTGGTAGAGGGGCGTGTACCCCTTTGACCTTTTGAAGGAGTCTTCGGACGGTTCCTACCTTTTTTATGCGGCCGGCGAATGCTCTTTTTTTGAACTGTTTTCTTTTCTTTTCTCTAGGTTGTTTTCCCCAACCTTGACGTGACTTCTACCTCAATTGGTCCACCCCCAGTTTTTTTTTTCTTTCCTTTTTTCCTCCCTTCATTGTGGATTTTCCCATCCTTGTCATTTTCCACCCATATAATCTTTTGCCCCCACACTTGGGGATCCCCGCCTTCTTGAGATCATCGCGACTTTTGTGATTGTCGCCCTCGAGGGCCACCGTCCACTAGGTCTTAGTAGGGTCTTCTCCCCTCTTCCAGGCCCGCTTCCGAAGTTACGTACGCAAATCCTGCCACCCGTGGTTCCCCATCGCCCCCAGCGGCTAAAGTTGATACATATTGTTTTACTAGTCCGAACGACCCCCTATTTCCCCAAATGTTCTCTCAATTGCCCTACCCGTAGGTGTCCCTTTCTTTTCTCTGATTCGTGCCTGGGATCCTGAGCCAGATTTGCACTGCACCTCCACTCCAGAGGCATATCAGAACCCACCTTCACGGACCTTTTCTACGACCACCTTCTCTACAGAGTCCCTGTCGCCATTGTTCCGTGGTGAAAAGACAAATCCTAAAACCCCCAGTCCTGCCCACACTGCCCGTCCGGGATCGCCCGTCCCCCCTTGTAAGGAAAATTATCCGCCTTTTCTTCGCCGACGACGTTCCATGCTGTCTACACAGATCTCCGCGTCCTCGTGGCCCACCCGCTGTCCCGCATTTCAATATATACCTTACGCTAACCTCCCCCTCCAACCCCCCTGTCCACCCCCTTCATACCCCCCTTTTACCCCGTCCCATTTATGAGGCCCTCTTCCAATCTATGCACCCATCATCGACCGTGCCGTTCCCACAGGTCCCTCCACCTTAATAGCGCTCGAAATGATCTACCAATCTATCGTCCTTCCCCGCTCCGTTCTCACAGCCCCCCCTGTGTTTTCAACTATTGACTTCACGAATTTCACGACAACAATTGATTTTCAACGGAACATTTTGCGTGCACGCCTCAGCCCTGAGTCCCCGTCTTTTATATTTTTTTCTTCCCCCAGAACACCACTGTGCTTCCCTTTAATCCCTGACTGCCCATGACATCAGTAACTGGGAAAGCCCGCCTTCCCCCGGATAATGCATCTGGTGAACCCGTTCTCGCCTTGCTGCTCCCAGTCATTCTTACGTTGGTCACTTTACGGGTATTTTTTTTTCATCTTTCCACTCAGGCCTTCCTCCGCCCACTCCCCTATCGGGTTGTTTTTATACTCCCCCTTCCGTTGCGATAGTTTCGGCTCAATATCCAGAGGACTCTGGTGGGCGTTCCTTCGATTCCACTGCCTTGCGCTGTCGTTGCCTCTCCTCTCCTGAAGTGTTTGTTCTTGGGGACGTCCCCTCCAATTGAAGTCCCCCCCCCTTCCCGCCAGATGGGTCCTGTTTCCCCTTTCCGAGGCTACACTGTCCTTTCTGCATCGTACGGGCCATACTTTCCGATAGGAAATCGGTTCACGGAGTCCTTTCTATCCTCTTTTTTTTCCCCCTCCTTATTTTTTTTTTTGTAGGACTATCTACGCTACCCGAGATCCTTAAGCTCGATGCCATAGCGCAAGTTACCTCGAGGTCTAGTTTTCGCGACTCCGCGCCGTAGTGGAGGGCCCGGCCCTGATACGCACCCCACCCCCCCCCCCCCCCCCCCCCCCCCCCCCCCCCACTCAAATTTTCGCCCCTACTCCGCAATCAAACGGTCATTCGGTTTTTTACTTTACCCCTACTTCTGAATCCAAGCCCCAGGTCCCCCCCTGAACTTCCTAGGACAGTAGTCCGGAATGATACAGCCCGGACTATTTTCTTTTGATTCCCAACGTCCTCTTTCTTTTTGATTACTTTTTGCGCCGAAAACGGCAAGTTTCCTTTTTTTCCTTCATTGACGCTCACTTCTCTCTTTGGCCGTTCATTGTGATCGTTTTCCCGGCTTTCTCTCTTTTCGTCGGGTCAGGCCTTCCTTTTCCTCCCTTTGAGTAAGTGGGGGCTTTTGTTAAACATTCCAAGATACAGCGGGGTCCTATTTCTTCTCAACTCACTTCTATTTACGGTCCTCAACACCCCATTTCCCTTCCCGGGTCGTTGCGCTTTTTTTGGTCGCGGCCTCACTCAGTTGTGCTGTTCACGCGAGTTGTCCCCAACCCCTCGTGTGCCCCCCCCCGTACTAGGCTGGGCTTCGGGGTTTTTTTTCACGGCACGTCGATGTTTCCCGTCCCATATGGAGTCCCTTTGCATCTCAGGCCCGATTGCTTCTTCCTTTTTTTTTGTGACGGGATTGCGGGGTTGGTGGAGTTTCTCTTCTCCCGATATATGGCTGCCCTGTCACGATTTGTTATCGCTGAGATTTATTCCGCAGGGAATTTTCTCTTCGTCTCTTTTGAGCTATTTAACGCGTTTTGGGAATCTTTGTGCGGTTGTATGGGTTTTTTTACTCTTTTTCCTTTGATGTTCAAGTTTGTCTCTGAGTGTGAGGCAGTTTCTTCGGCTGTGTTTGATATTTTGTCCTCTTTTCTATCCTTTCTCTCGGTTTTGTTTTGGTTCGGCGGATATTTTTATGTAATTTCTCATAGTAAAGCAAGCAAACTGAAGGTTTTGTCAGTGAAGCACGCGAACGTTTATGGCATGCTTTCAGACATAAGGTCCAAGTTGAATCTCACCCTGCTCTGCCCAATCTTTCTTCTTCTTTTTCGGACCCAAGTGATGGGACAAGAGAAGTAAACGATTTTTTTCTTTTTTTTTGCAGTGACCTACAATAGACACCCCCTGAACCGGGAGATGGCCCCCTCCGCTGTCCCCACCCCCACTAACCCCGCGCCCTCCCAAAAACTCACCCTCAAAAAAAAGAGGTAGGTCCCTCCCGCCCACAACCGCAAAACAAACCACCCTCCCCACTCCCACATTATGAGAGTTCGACGTATAGGCCCCCCTGACCCCCCCCCCGACCCCCCCCCCCTCTGTGAAAAAAGCCGTAGCGAGATCCTGCCCCCCCTTCCCCCCAAGTATCCCCACATGGGAAACCACCCCCCCCAAGTGAAAAAGGGTTGGCAAAGGCACACGTTTTCACCAACCCTGACACACAAGCGAACAAAGCAGGCCCCCACGTTTTCCCCCACCGCCCCCCCACACCGCCCCCCTCCCCCCACCCCTACCCCCCCCCCCCGCCCCCCTCGATGCTTCCAAGAAGCACACCCTCCCCTCTGCAATTCTTGCAACTGAGGACTATACCCCCCTCGACTACCCACACCTTCCCCTCATTTTGCCCGCGAAGTACACAACCTGAATTAGCTCCCCACAAGATCTCCCTTTCTTTCTCCTGAATGCCTGTGATTTCTGTGGCTTTTCCGCTGCACTCGCTCTTTCCAACAACCTGTCTGCCCACCATTACCAAAGTTATGGTTTCTCCACCGCTACTGCGAACAGGGCAGAACATTTCCCCACCCGCGACAAGAAAAACCCTTCGAAGACGGAAAGCCACTTCCCCTTCCTCCCCTCATTTTACTGACCTTGACTTCGGCGTGTATTTTTCACTGCCCCGACCGTGGCTCAGGCGCACGTCCGCTGACTCCAGTCGAGCGCGACAAGGAACCTGTGTGAAACGAAGAACATTGTCTTCGTCCTCGCCGCATGTCCTTCCTTCTAGGAGCCTTTCTTTCCTCCTCGTCTTTGACAGATAGTGCATTTCCCTTACGCCTAAGAAGTCCCGTTTTTATTCTTGCCCCCTATACATGTTGGTGGGGTTTTCTTTTGGGTTTTTGAGGTATTATAGCCCCCCTTTCTTCCCTTTCTCTTTATGTTGCACGACACGCCTCGACAAATGATCTGTTCCTTTTTCTCCGCCTCTGCGCCTCCCCCCCCTACTTTCAGCTTGGGAAGCGTTTACTGTCTTAGATTGTGTGTTTAGGAAGTGTTCTCAAACTTTTCCCAAGCAGCCTGAGTTCCCCCCCCTCTCCCCGTCTTTCTTAAACCAGGTCGCGGTTGCCCTTTTGATTATCCTGTCCAACAAACCCCGACCTCGTTCTTTCTTTGTTCTCCGCCCCCTCTATTTAAGTTTTCCCCCCATCATTTTCCCATCGGCTTTCTCACTTGAAACTCAAGCGCGTCCCCTCTCTCCTAAGTTACGCTTTACGCACTTTTTCGAGGTAGGATTTACAGAGGAACTTTTGCGCCCCCTTCAGGCGATCCTTCACGGGCGCGCGTCCCCGGCACGTCCCCCTTTTTCATCCTTATAACCCAGCGCCCGGTTTGTAATGTATATGTTCTCTGTTGGTTGGCCGACTTGTGTGCCTATCAGCATTAGTTTCACCCCTTTTGCGTCAGGCGATCATCGTAGACTCCCCCCCCTATCCTGTTTTTTTCTGAAGGTTGTCTGTCAAAAACTGTTACTGCTTCGATTTGGTGAGAACCCAACCTCGCCATACCTTCCTGTCCTTGATTTTTTTTTTTTTGGTGATCCAGCATGTTAGCCCTTTTTATAAGTTTGGAACCCCGCGGTATTTAAGTCCCCCCAAAACCCCCCTCACTCTCCACCCTCCCGACACGATTGACCCCCCCTTTACACGCGTTTTTTTTCCTGCGGCATAAAATACTTCTATACAACCGTTTTTTTTTTCCCCTGGGGAGAGGTGGAAACTCTACCCCCCCGGATTGTTTTTTTCTTTCCCCGCCACCCACACATCCCATGATTCCATACTCACTACTAGACAGTTTTTCTCCTTTTTCGAGGTGGCCGTACGTGCCTTAGGTGCGTTGTCCCTCGCTGTGCGTATTGGGTCCGAGGCGTAAAGCGATGATTCCCGTTTTTGCGGAGATAGGTATTAATACATTTCTGACTTCTTTTCGGGGGTCCTTCTCTTGGGGAGAGCGACTTTCGAACTAAACATGTCCAGCCCGGTGTTCGCTGTTCGCCTCCCCCGTTACCATGCAGGAGTAATGTTTCTATGAGACACTTGTATCCCCCTCCTATGGTCCAACTTCCGACCCCTCTCTCGTTTTTCCCTTTGTTTTGATCTCCTCTGACCATGTCCCCTCAGGGCCGTTATCCCTCTTCCTGTTTTCTGCCCACCCCACCGTTCGCGTGAGTCCCAGCTGAGTCACTCGTGACCTGGACCTGTTGGCACTTGAGGATGAGTCTCTTCTAACCCACGGATAGACCGATTGCCACTCGGCCCACTCCCCTTTAACACTTAAGCCCCCCACCCCGTTTCAACTTTGATTGACTTCGACCTGCGTGACCATCCAACCCAACCCTCCCCTCACCCAACTTGAAGTCTCCGTTTTTTCTCCACTTTAACTACGGACTTGGTACCTCTACCTTTCCCCACCAACCTGCGTAGTCATCTTTTGGTTTATGGACACCTTTTCTTGTGCCGAATCCAATCCCCTTAGGGATTGAAGTGGTCTGAGGTCAAACCTCTCCCATCATGTTTTCACTCCCCTAAGTACTTTTCGACTCCCCAGCATGACGTACCATGTTTTTCTTTTTTTTTTCTTTTCTGCACGGTGTTTTTACACGTTGTTGCTTCAGCCTTGGTAAAGACCGCTGTTCGGCCCCCTCCATGAAGATACAAAAATTTCCAAATAAAGACCCTCCAAGTCTTGGGCGTAGGCGGATGTGCGTCGGTGGGTTTGAGATACTCCCTTGCGCTATCCGACGCTATCCTCAAAATGTTTTAACTCCCATTGCTTATCACCCCATCCTGAGCTGTTGAGTGATCAGATCGCCGGCCTCCCCTTTTTTCCCCCATCAGAAATTACCCCTTTTCACGCCCCCAAAAAGTTGTGACAACCCCCCCCACAGGAAGTAACCCCCTGGCCGTGCTTAACAATGTCCTTACCCTCCCTTGCCTTCGCTGCAGGACGGTCAGCTCAGTCTAATAATGCTCCCCCGGTCATATTCTCTTTCGTCCCCCCTTGGGTTTCTCACTACGTCATGGACTCAGACTCTCTTTGCTTTTTCAAGCTTTTTTTTCCCAACCTTTTATTTTTAACGGACTAAGATATTGAAACCAATTCTCCGCGAACCCGTTTTCATCTAACCACTCCCCTCTGAACCTTCTTCTTTTTTTTCCTGATAACCCCGCCGCACTTTGTGACACCAGAGCTGTTTTAACCAAGTGTCTTTTTTTTTTCCTTTTTTTGACGGGTGAGTTCCGTTTGTAACGTCCCACCCACCTCTAAGTAATACGGCATCTTTTCCTTTTGGCAGTAGGACCTTCGGGAACACATTCCTCTTTTCAGTAGACGGATAGTCATTCCTTTTCTTGGTAGTCGCGCCCAAGTAAGGGCTCCCCCCTTGAGAGGTGTAAACTTTTGCGACCCTTCTGTTGTTGTACTTCCCTCCTCTTCTCATTTTCGTAATCGCGTGCTGGACCATAAACCAGGAGGCCTTTGCAGTCCCTGGCTTTGATTTTTTTTCGAATGTCCTTCTTTCGACCTCCCTCCATGGGCTGGCCCCGGACTTCCCGCGCCGCCCTCCGCTATTAGTTTTCTTTTTCCCTCGTTTACCCACCGAGAAGGACTCAAGTTCATCTTGTTGTCTACCTATCTTCCCGGCAGGGATGTTCGTCCGGTCTAGCCGGAAACTTTCTCCTGCTCTCTCTTAGACTCCGAAAATGGTACACTTTACCTTGCGTTATTTTCTCGCTAATTTTTTTTGTTTGTGCCAATTCTGCGCGCGCTTTGACAACAGTGACAAGGCCGGTCTCCCGAACGTTTCTTCTTTCATTTTTTCCTTCCAGGTAATTTGCATTTCCTCTTGCATTTTTCCCCTCTCCTTGCTGACCAACATTGGGGTGCTTTTCTAGAGATTCTCTTCAGATTTCTCCTTTCCGTTTGCTTCGCATATCGAACCCTAGGGCCCTCCTCCCCCAACAAACCTCCTTCTGGCGAGCGATACACCGCTTTGCCGCTCTCGCATCCCCTCCCAGTCGCCAAAACAAATTAACCCTTATTCTTCCCTACACGATACCCGTTGTATTTTTCGCAGATTCTCGTCGCACGACTTTCCTCAAACTGTCGCTTCCAGGAGTCACCCTCTCTGTTCCCTTTTTTCATCGCGGGTTTGGACTAGCGAGCCCCGAGCTTCCCCTCCCCTTGTAACAGCACGCGGCAAGCTCAGCACCCCACGCGAATTCCCCCCCTCTGAGAAACTTTGCCTGGACTCAGTGGAGTGTCCTCACCCAGCCCCCCCCACTTCCTCCACCCTATTGCCCCACCCGTGCACCTTATGATGGTCTAGCTTTCAACCTTGTTTTTTAGAACATCTCTTAATGTAGTGAAGCCGCGCGCCCGGTGACTGCGGATACTTCTTCGCTTCCCCCCGCCGGACGATGTGGTCCCCCCCCCTCACGCCTTCAATCCTAGTCTCCCTTTCGCCGTAACATGCCACCTCCCCAAACCCCGTGCACCTCCCCCTCGTTCCCCAAAGCCCGTTTTAATTGAAAATTTTCGCCCCCGTCTTTCAGAGTCGCCTTCCTCGTCAGTGCCATTGAACACCTTCCAGACCTTCACTCTCCCCCACATGAATCCGAGCGCGACTTTTTGCAGCTTTCTCGCACCCCGGTTTTCCCCTTAGTTCTCCTAGCCAAAGCTCCCACTCCCGCACACCCTGGATTCAGTTCACAGAGGGACGTGCGGAACGCCATACGACTTGTATCCCTCGTTCGTGATAGTTCTTCACCCCCCACAACCCGGATAAAGGATTCCCCTTATTCTCCCCCCCTTCCGCAAAGCCTACAGAGCCGCACGGTCCCGACTCATATCGGCGCCCCCAAGTTAGCGCACAATTGAATTTTCGCCTCTTTTCCCCATCGATCGGGCCACTTGCACGTTTTTCCAGTTGGACTTTGCATCCTCGCCCTCACCGGTGATGCACCTGAAACTTTTCTCCGTTCTTGATTGTTTCGGCTTTCAAATATAACGGGCCTTTCTTTGTTTACTGTCTCTGATGTGGTCCCTCGCTTCCCCCCCCTGATTTTTCTTTTACTCCCCAGACTAGTCCTGTTATTTATTCGTTGGCCCCCCGGTGAAGTAATCGCCCCGCCCAACTCCCGCTGGCGTGTCCTTTTCGCGCAGTTTCCGCGATTAATTTGAATGCTTCCCCGTCCTAACTGTGAATATGGATCTTGCTCGTCTGAGCGGCAGCTAGATATAGCTTCTCTTTCCTTTCAAGCGTTGTTTTTTGTACGTCGAGCTTCGATGCTGAGCCGTCCAGAATTTCCCCCCTCTTGCCCCTTCTCACGCAGATTCTTCCAGCTGCCGGAGAGCGACCCCCCTGAGCAGGCTTTTGGATTTCTGCGTGATTATTCCATTGCTGCCGGCCGTCGCAAATCAACAGTCTGCGGCCAGTACGTCTTCTGAACTTTAATATTTCCTTCATCGATTCCCGGACAACAGAGTCTCTTTCTGATTTTGACCCTTATCCCCAGCTCCTTTACCTTTTTTGTGTCTACCTCCAAAAAGCTTTTTTTAGGGGCTCTTCTTACCACCCTGGACGTCTGAAACTTCAAGTTGGCCGTCTTCCTCCTTTCCGATTTTCTTTTCAAGGCTGACTTTTTTCCATCCTGATTTCGTCTTCGTCCTGTTGAGTGGGCAGACTTTCTGGCCTAATGTGGCCCCCTTGTGGGGTGGTGACCACTTCAATTACGGGCGATTTTCCAGGCGTTTGCAGTCCCTTTACTCTTGTCGGTCTTTCTTTGGCGTTTAGCCTTCTTTTCCCTGGTTGACATGTGCGTTCTCACCTTTTCGCGGTCGCTCATTCCTAGTGTAGTCCGGGGAGGCGGTGTTTTTTTCCAACCAGTCCCCTTCCGGCCACTTTTCCTTATGCATCCCCTCTTTCCTCGCAGTTTTCCTTTGGTTTTTCAGGTTTGCGTGTTGTTTTACTTTCTTCTTTATTTTTTATCTTTCTTTTCTATGGAGTCTTTTTACCTTTTTTATTTTCCAGCTCTTACAGGATCGGTATCCTGCGTTATCCATGGTTTTTTCACGTCACATTCGGAGACCTTTACGCAAGTTGCTCCGGCGCTCGATTTCATGCGGTGCCTATGGTTTTTCTGTCCCACACTGCTTTTCCCAATTATTTTCACTTTTGCTTCTATGGGTTGGTTCCCCCCTTTGTATATTTTACTTTTTACATCGTGCCTTTTTTAGTTACTTGCAGTGGCCCCTTTCTTTCTATCCCACAACGTCCGTCGCTCCCCCATTGACCGTCTATTCGCATGAGCTCCCCTTTGATTCCATCGGGTTTGAACATAAATTTTCGATTCCAACTTTAGTGTCCAAACAGGGTGGCTCTGACCCACTTTCTAAGGCTGGTACGACGCGGTTTCCTGGGAGAAGCGGGTCGCTTTTTTAGCTTCTTCTTTTTCTCTCGCTTCCTGAGACTCCAATTACGTCTGCAACCTTCTCCTCGAAGTGAGCTCTTCCCCCCCCCCCATTTTTTCCCCTCAACGGCAAAGCCTTATTCGTGAAAATGCAAGTTAAATTCCCCCCCCCCACACTGAATGAGGACAACTCGAGAGAACAGAGTGCCCGGCCTTGCTTTTACCCCTCGCGTCAGCCGTTCACCCCAAACTGCGGCGCCCCACCCGACCCCCTTTCCAGTACCGCCCGGCTCTCCCACCTCTTGACCAGCGCCAGGACCGACCACCGTCGCCCCCTCCTTCGACTTTTTTTTAAGAATTTCCATGTTCCACGCCCCCATCTCGTCGCCAAGATGAAAAGTCGTCTCCTTTTCCAAAGTGGCAGAAGATTATCTTACTTTCCTGCCCCCTTTCGGTTACGACCTCCCCTTCTTAAAGCGTCTTCTCTAACCCCGTCACATCTTTTTCCCCGACACCTTCCTGTTTTTTCCTCTGTGTCCAGAAGCATTTTTTCTTTTTTCTGCGCGCGGCGAATCGAGACATTCGAAACTTTGTGGAGCCTTTTCGTCTTCGCGGAAAAATTACCGCTATTTTGTTACTCGATTCCTTTTACGTACGTCCAAACTATCGCCGTCATCACAGAATCCTTGAACCTTGTGTGTTGCTCCGTTAAAGTTTTCCAAGACCTTACACGGATGTTACTCTTGCCGGATACAGTTTTGTGGTGTACCTTTCCCCCAAGTCCCCCCACAAGCAACCCAACCTCCCTTTTTTTACAGGCTGTTTTGTGTTTTATCAGTCAACCCCCCCCAAAATGTTGAGGGTTGCGCCCCTTCTTGTTTCCCCGCATTGTCCTCCTCCCGTTGCTCACTTTTTTTTTTTTTTATTCCATAGTGCACACTCACCAGCGCGTCGGCGACCCTAAGTTAGGGGCTCTCCGACTTTTTTTTTCCAGGATCCTTCGGTTAGGTTTGGCTCTTCCTTCCTACTGATTGCCTGTACGTGTCGGCATATTCAAGGGGTAAGCCTTTTTTTTCCCCAAGCGGACCTGGTTTCTGTTGTCCTTTTTTTTTGTGGTCCCCCCCGGAAATGGTGATTATTTTTATTTCTGTATTAGTTGACCCAGTTGTTCCGGCCCCCGAATACTAAATCAATTGCCAATATCTGCTTTTCATGCATGTTTCGAAACATTAGTGGCTTCCGATCTCTTACACAAGTTGTGTATATTCCCCACCTAGAAATACCCTTACAGTCCTTTTTAGTGATTTTCCAATTTTGTCTGTCTAATTTTCTACACCGCTACGACCCACGACCGTACCCGAGAACTTAAGACCCCCTTACTTGAGGACCACCCTTTACACGGTTTTTCTCCCTGTTACTGACCCTCCCTAGTGATGAACAAGGTGTGTCCTTTTGGGCGCGTGTGGACCTTTCCAATCCTCCGGATTGGATGCGGCCACCCCTTCCCCATTCCAACCTTTCCCCCCCCCCGTCCCACTTTGAGATAAGTCTTCCGAGGTGTCCACCATCTACCGTAGTTTTGTGGTGTCGCGAGTCGGCTGATTGTGCTTTCTGATTGGCCGAGGGTCACGGATTGATGTGTTTTTCTAGTTGCGGAGACCCTCTTTACGATTTGGGCCAAGTTCACTTGCGGTTGCCTCGGCTTCTTTTTTTCGAGCCCGTCCTCTTCCCTCACCTTCATATGCACAAACAGGGCCTTGCAAGGCCTCTTTCGCGATTGTCCCGTCTTGAGTTTAATAGTGTGATGATGGGACTCACCATTTTCCGCACGATCCCCTCCATCTGGTCCCGTTTTCAGAA
>Ga0179593_1667889_pt1 | contig 18076 bp, 20 predicted proteins | sample CZODoug2_1_08_16_FD_185931 | JGI IMG/M metagenome (GOLD analysis project Ga0179593, IMG submission 185931) | Vadose zone soil fungal communities from Angelo Coast Range Reserve, California, USA - CZODoug2_1_08_16fungal (PacBio error correction) | ecosystem: Environmental > Terrestrial > Soil >... | reverse complement strand
TCTAGAGGGAATTTGAAAGTCCCACTGAAGAGTTGGCATGACAAAGTTCCTGGTGGGTGCTTTTTTGCTTCACGGTTTGACTTCTTCTCTTTTTCGACCACCCCGGTTCCCGTCCTACCTTTTTTTTTTTTGACAAAGTAATTGACTCGCGGGTTGGGTGCATTTTGATTAAGGGGATTTTGGAAACGTTCAGTCCCTGGTATGGCAAACCCCTCCTTTTGCTATCGGCGTGCAGTGATCCCTTCTTCGCCCCCCCCAGCGAACCTTTGACACCCTTCCTTCTTCCCCGGAAAGTATCATGGCGACAGAATTTAATTCTGCTCGTAGCCCCCTTACTTCCCCTTTTTTGATACGTTTATTTTTACCTCCTTCCACGACCATGCTACAAAATTCACATTTCCCCTCACCCTCTCCTCCCCCCCACTCGTATCCCGGTAAAAAAGTGGTCAGGCACCTCTTCCAAATCCCCTTTTTTTCTCTAAGTGTCTGGAACCCCAGTCAGGGTCGGGACTTTTCTTGCTCACCTCTCTCTCCCAAACTGTTATCAAAGGGTCACTATGTCTGGCTTTAAAACATCCCCCCACTTCCCCCCAACCCCTCAACCCACACCCCCATTGTCTTTGCTTAATGTATCCCTCCCCTTCTTCCCAAAGCGGCTTATCGCCGTTTTCCCGTGACCCTGTCTCCCTTTAAAGCCCCTCCTTTTCTGCCTCTCACCTATCCAAGTCCTTTCCCCTTCCCATCAGAATTTGAACGCGCACTGAACCTGACGTGCCTCCTTCAGGGCTGTTCCGTCTCGCATGTGAATCGGACTTCCCTCTCTCTTTCTTTTAACACAGAAACATTGGTACTCGCTTTGCTACTTCGTGCGCGTAACGGCGCCTCCCGTGTTGACCGTTTGAAGTTTTTTCCCCCCCGTCCTCCGGCCCCTCAAATCAATCACGTTTACTTTCTTTCCCTTCCCTATTCTCCCCCTGGTCTCCGGTGCTATAGGAGGAGGTCGAGTTCCCCAATTTTTCCTTCAAAGTTACCGCCAAACGACCTTCCGCTCCTGATTTGGTCTCCCACTTTCAATGTTTGATTTTCTTCGACATCCACCCCAAATAAATCAGACAACCTCCTTCTTTCCTTCTCCGAAGGAGATGATGATTTCCTTATTTCCTTTTTTTGGAACTTTTTGGTTGCGAGTGCGACAGCACTCTGCGTAGCAGCAAGATCCCCCTTCCCCCCCCTCCGACACGACCACTCTGTTGTTAAACCAAAGAATCATTTCTCCTCCCGTGAGAACGGTACTATCCCGAAAAATATCTCCCCCTCTCCGGAACGACCTAGGACAACCATGTCCGCTTTCCGTTTTTCCGCCGGTCTTCTGCCCTCTTCCGCGGCTAGGGTGGGGCGCCTTTGGCGATTTCTCTTACGCCGCTTTCTCTCACATCTGCCGCGTGCCCCTTATCCTCAGCTCCCCCCCGACAAGAGTGGCGCATGCCAGTAGACCCCCCCCGCTAATTGATTGCCCCCACTCTTTTTCTTACGTTTTAGGCTGAATTCCGTGTATCCCCCCCCCTAGAAGAAGCTCCGTCAATTTTTCCCCTTTCCTTCCCTTCCCTTGTAATATTCCCCCCTTTTTTTCCCCGTTTTTTCTCAAAATTTCTCTCCGACCCCAATCTTGATGAAGTCCCACCGGTTCTTCATTCCACCCCCGCTTCATAGTTTGCGTCAGTGTAATCGCCGCCCAGCCCATCTCCCGCTCTTCCTTGCAATGTGCACCACGCATAAAGTTTTTTCCGTCCTTGATCACCCGGAGCAAGTATTCCTGTGGTATACCTTTACAACTTCTCCATCGCGCACGGCTCCCAATGACGGGCGTACGCCCTTTTTTCCCCCCCCCCCTGTCTACGGTCACGATGGCAGACCCTTCTACCCCCCCAAAAAAATTTTCCCGAGATAATCGCTTCAACCCTATCTGCCCGTTCGCCCCCCCTCCTTCCCCTTTTAATGGGCTCGCCCACCAATGGAATGTGGCAGTTTCCAAAAGCGTTGTGAAGCCTTTTTTCCAGGTTCTTCCGACCCCCTTCTTTATTCCCAGTCTGCTTCCCCTGATTTTGAGATTCTTTCCTTGAATTCAGGCAGACATTATGGAGTCCCTGTCCCTAGAATCTTGCGGACCCTCCCTCTTTAATGTAGGCGTCTCCCCCGTCGTGCCCCTTCTCCCAAATTCGTTTTTTCTACAGACTCAAAACGCGGTCTGAACTTCTAGTCGTTCTTGAATCCAATGGCACGACCCCTTCAAATCCCCTTCCCCCTTTACATAAGGGCAAGTTGCAGCAGTTCCAACCCCTTGTCATGTATAGGGATGTCTCCTTTGAGCTTTCCCTCAGATTACTCCGTGAAATTAATTATTTGTGTTTGTCCCCCAGTTCTCCAAGTCAGGCCGCTAGTCGGTTTCACTCGCCCTTATCGCTTTGACGCTGTCGCCCAATTTCGACTTTTGACCCAGGACTCTCTTGATCAGCGATATTTATCTCCCTCTTCCTCAACCTTTTTCCCCCGAGGGGATTACTTCGTCTTCTCGCCCCCCCCTTCTTCCCCCTTTGAAAACCCCCCCCCCTCCTAAAAGCAATCTGAGGGAATTTGCCTGCATCATGAATTTGGTTTTTTTCGCTTGTCTTGCCTCAGGTCAGTATTTTTTCTCTGGGCCCCAACTCCCCCTCTTTCCGACTTCGTTTCAGTTGCCTTTTCACTAGGCTATACTCCCTGCGTTCCAAGTACTCTCCTCGACCCGCTAGAGTGACAGTAATTCAGCAAGGCATTTTTTTTATTTTTCTCTTCCACTCTCGTTGGAAATGCCTTGTAACCCAATACAAGCTCAAGCTCTTCATTCCCTTCTCCTTCGTCGGATCCTCGTAGTATCCCCCCCCCTATACTTTGCGCCGAGGCACTCAGTATTTTTCAACTTTCTTCTCCTGTTGACATCCAAAGAGTTCGCAATCTGTAGCTCCGAATTGGTCCTGACTCTCTTCCCTCCTCTTTTTTTGAGAGGGGCCATTTCTCCTAACCCCCTCAGAGTGCGCTTTTATGTCCCTCACCGTTTGCCCAAATTCCCTTCGTTGCTAGTGTTTTTTTAGGCGTTTGGATTCCCTTCGAGGATCCAGGACGCCACCTTCAATCCTCTCCTTGTGTTTATTGGTGTTCATCTTTCCTCTGAGTTCCCGCCGTAAAATCATGATCAGCCTTGCCGGTCCACGCTCCACTCTCTTTTCTTTTCTTAGGCTATTACTTATTGCTCGTCTTCCGGTTGGTGTAGCTTAGTGACAGGGTTTTTTTCCCCGGACTTGGCGAGAGTGGGCCCCCCCCTCTACGTTAGAGCATGCGTGCCTCCAAGTTCAATCTTCCGGAACCTCTTCCCGTCTAGCCAAAATTCTCCCTCCGCCTATTCCTCCCTCCCCCAATATTCCCGATTGCAGGGCGGAGACTGAATTCCGAAACGGACCCTCTTTCCCTCCCTGGGTCACAATTTTTTACCCCGCGAGACATCACCCTCTTCGCGATCCCACCCCTCCCGTCCCTTACCCCCCCCATATGGGCTCGAAAGCGCAAATAGAGTTTTTTTTCTGCTTCCGCCCTCTTCCCCGGACTTTTGAGTCAACTTTCATAACCATTTCCCCCTATACGCATGTCTCTTCCCCCCCCCTTCTCCGATCCCTTTTCTTTTTTTTGTTATATGTCCATTTTTTTTTCTCTGTTTTTTTTTTTGTGGGATTTTTTGGTCTGCGGACTGGCCTTTTGTGAGGAATGTTTTGATTTCTGACAGCTGGGTTGCTTCCTTTTTCACGATTCTTCACCCTCCCCCCCCCCCTCGTTTCGGCGGTTTTCGCGTTTGAGGACGCTGGGCCCCAAGACCAGAACGGGTCGACGCCATTTTCTCTTCTTTTTCTTCCCTGCACGAAGACTGCTCGGTTCCCTGCTGGCTTCCGCAAATGGGTTTCCTGAAGGATCACTCTTAGTTCCGTCTCCTGGCTAGACGCCTTCCCAACAGCACACTACTCTTTTCTGCTCGCACGCCCCAGGAGCCAAACGCTTTTCAAGTTTGGGAACGCCACAATATTATGGATTTGTTGTGCGTTAACCCCCCCCTTTTTTTTTGTCGCGTTTCAGTGAAAATCCGTTGTTCTTTCCGAAGGACTGTTTGCTTTGTGATTTCCCTGGAGCGCGGGTTTTTCGAAGGATACGCCTCTTCTTTTTTTCTTTTTCTTTTCAATCGTATTTCTGTCCGGCCAGGTTCCTTAAAGGTTTTTTTTTTAATTTCGAGGGGACAAACTCGCCCCAAGGTTTCTCACTGCCGACTTGCATTAAAAGTAATATGTTGGCCTATCCCTTCTGTGATCTGGGTTTTAATGCCCGCGGCAGGAGTCATCCTCCATTTCCCCCCCACTATTGAAGAGTTTGTGGGAATCATGGGAAGCCACCGGTCTATTTCATCAGCCCTCCCGTCGAAGGAACCGTTTTTCGTGAATCGAAATGCCAAACCATCCCCGGAGACTTAGGCGTTTTACTGCCTTCTCTGTCTTTTATTTTTTTTTCCCTATTTGATGGCTGATGTCAGAAAGCCTACCTACAATCATTGCCTTGTCTGATGAGAAACTCCTTTTCGTATCTTGCAGGCGCCTTGACGGCGTGTAAGGGACCTTGCTTTCTTTCAAGCGTGATGTCAGACGGGAAGTCCCTCTCGAGGAAAGATCCCCTCCCTTTTAAACTTGTACAGATAGTTTGGCGTCCATCATGCTGAATCAACGTTGCAATCATCCCGCGACCGTAGTTGCTGTTCTTTCTCGTTCTCGTTTTTTTCTGTTATGGTAACGGTGATCATCTTTAGTGCAGTGAACGACTTCCCTTTTTTCTGTTTTTCACCCCATCGCATACTGCCTACCCCTCTTTCCCCCCTTTCTCTTTCCCCCTTTATCTTCCTTAACTTTTTCGCTGTCGACAATTCCCCTTGATTGGCTCTTAACCCCCCTCCTTTCAATGTCCCCCTCGGTTCGCAAGTTTTTGGTGTCGATGTAGGGGGGATTCTTTGCTCCTGCATGTTTTCTTCAGCCCCCCGTTTACCCAAATAGAGCGTGAGAGCCTTCCCCTTAGGGATTGTTTTCAGGTACTAACGTCTTTTTTCTTTTACCTCGTCCCTCCGCTTCTCTCCCCCGCCTCCGTTCACGTTTTCTTCGACCCTCGTCGCCGATTTTGGATGCGTCTTCCTTGTTTTAGCCAAAATTCAATCGAGTCCCTTACATTTCTCTTCTTTCTTGAGAGTTTTCTAGTCGTATTCTTCTACCCAGTTTGTTACCCTTTTTTTGTCCCTCTTTGGCGCTCTGATATACGCCTTTCCCCTTCACTCTCCGTGCAGCTTGGGTCCGGGCGATCATGTTTGCCGGCTTCACATTCTTGGTTTCCGCTTTTTGGCCCAGCTAGGTGATCTTTTCCCAGACGACCGTGTCTTGGTACTTTTTTTTAAAAACAGGGTGAGATTTTTTCCTCTTTTTAGACTTTTTAAAGAAGCAACCGCAAATTCCCTTTAAAGTCCTGTCGCATAGTTGACCCCGGAAGTTTGTTCATGGTACTTTGTTGCGATCCCTGTATTTTCCCCTTGCTACGGAGGAGTTTCACTTGAAATTCCTTACTATTTTGGAGGGGCATGAGATGGTACCTTGGGTTCCCCTTTTCCTGTATTGACTCTTAGGTCAACCCCTCTGTGTGTCCTGAAGGGTTGTGTAGCCGAATTTTAGTGGAAGGAGACTTGCTGCGTCCTCCCCCCCGCCTGGACAGAAGAGCTCAAGTTCAGTCTTCTGACTGTGGTGATTGGCATTTTTGGACCTTTCTGTTTTGGCTCCCCCTTTGATACTGCAAGCGAGTTAGCACAGGAGTAGTGGGTTATCCCAAACGGTCTCTCTCCACACCCTTAATCCAACTTCATCACTTTTCCTTTGCACCCCCCCCCATTTCTTTTCCCACACACCTGTTGTTCAGCCGTTTGCCCCCTCGTCGACTTGACTTCAAAGTAAGTCTCAAGACAGTCGTTTCCAAACAGGCCAGGCTTGTCTGCTTTGTCCCCCCCGGATTTTTCCCTTTCTCTATACGTTTGGAGTGGAAGTTTGCATTCCTCTCTTTTGTCTTTTCGCTCTGGTCACTCTTTCCCTCCCTCAAATTAGTCGGGCCTGGTCCTGAACGCCGTGGGCCGTCGACACAGCACCTTCCTTTTTTTTGTGGCCCTTCTTCCTCCCACGACCCTTGACGTCCCTTCGGATTCCTCTTTAAAAATTTTTCTTCCCAACATTGGTAGGTTTTGGGAAAGTTGCTTGACCCCTTGAACCAGTTTCCTTTTTATTTGGGACCTTTTAAAGTCGTAGATTGTTGGTCTTTTCAAACCTACGCCTGTGCTCTTTTTTGTGCTTTTAGCGACAAAAAACGCGCGCCCTGGTTCCGTCTCTATGGATCGGCATCGTAAACGCCCTTTTAGGGAGTGACTCGTCTTCCTTTGACTTCTCCCCAAGACAGCCTCCCGCTACACACACCTTCCCCCCTTGACACGAACCCAGATTGTTTCCCCTGCCCCACTGTAAGACTTTCCCCCTTTTTCCGGTCCTATCTCTTTTGTAGCAGTGGTCTCTAAGTGAGGCCTTTTCCCATTTTTTTCCCTGTCTCTCCCGTTCTCCTCTAACTCCTCCCTCTTGCCCAACCCTCCCGAGGTCAAATATTTTTCAAGCCTCCCCTTTCACCCAATTGCTTTTTCTGCTATCCCAAGCGGCTTTAGCCTGCGACTTTTTTTGGGGCGCCTTTTTCTCCCCCCTGAACTCTGGCTAACTGTTTAAGTCCCACCCCCGTCAAACAATCCAGATGTTTTTTTCCCCCGATCCCCCCCCCCTTTTTTTTACCATTGCCCTCCTTTCACCTTTTTTCTAAGTGCTGCGTCTCGAATAAGTAAGCGTCTCTACGGTTGACCCACCGACACCCTTGTTCCTTTTTTTCGAGCGAAGAATTAGCTCTCGTCCAGGCAGCCCTCCAGTGTTGCGATATCTCCGAATTGCTGGACGACCTGCCTCCCGGACTCCCACACTGTTCCCGACCTAGTTTCCACGCCGAGGATACGCTCCCCTTTGTTTGCGAGGTCAGGGCACGCCATTGTGTCATGAGCCCCTCAATAACGATTGACATCAAGTGCTCTTAGCTTTTTTTCTCAGCTCCCCCTTCTTAGTTTCGCATCACAACTACACTCCAACAGCCCCCCCGAGCTTTGCCGTGAATCCTCGTTCCTCTTCTTTGCAGGATGAAGGTTGTTTTTCCCCGCTCAACGAATTTTTTTCTTTGTTCGTGACCCCGTCCTCTTTCTGATGCCGCGAGTTTCTTTTTTCCCTTAAGGTGGAACGAGTTAGGTGATTAACCCCCCCATGCCGTACTTCGACCTTGAAAGGGGTACCGATCACTTTCATCTGACCTCATAGATCAACCGACGACCTACCCCAGACCGGTTTTGCTGAGTGCTCGTTGCGATGCGCTGCTAGATTTGCGAGGCTTGTCTATCTTACTTCCTTCTAATTGCCGACGGGCTTCCTCCAGAGAAAGGTTTCCCTCGTCCCCCTTTTAGCCCCATAGCCCCTGCTTTTCTTTAAGCCCCTTTCCCCCAATGCGTGTTCTACGGAGGCTTTTGCATTAGTTTGGATCCCCCTTATCAGATGCTAAAGTCCAATTACGCCCCCCACGGGCTCCTTTCCTTAATTCAGTTCTTCCCCCTCGTTCTATTACTTGAAATGATGCCATTCAAGCTAATGCTTCCCCCCCCCCGTTGGAATCCTAGATTCCCACCCTTCGAGTTTTTTCTTTTTTAACGTGATACTTGCCAGGGGTCATGTCCACCAGCAGGGAGATGTGTCCCGCTTTTCTTGTCCTAAGTCTAGGCTCACCATGGTGACTACTTTTTTTCGACAACTTCCTAATAGAGACATCGGTCTTTTACTGGTCGTCCCCTCCTGTAAAAGCTCAATGAACCAGGTCTCGGCCTTCTTTTATTCCGATGTTCCCAGTTTCCCCCCCCTTTCCAGCCTCTCTCCTTCACATCAATTGATCTATATCATATCCAACCCCGTTCCCCATGCAAGCGACACACCCATTTAGGCCCTCACCACCCCCAATCCAGACCTTGAATTTGCGTCCCTTGATGCTCCCCCCAGCGTTGCACGCCTTTTTTCCGCCGATCCCATAAAACGTGCGTAGTTCCCTCTAATAACTTCCTTCGGTTAAGAGTTGCGGCTTCCCCCCCCCCCCCCTGGAAGACTTCGTCCCTGCCAGCCTCGATCGACTTTATTTTGTCACTCCGTACAGGTTCGTCTGCCGTCCAACCGCGGGACCCTTCCATCAGCAAAGTGCGAGCGTGATCGCTGTTTTCCCGGGATGGCAGAACACCCCCCCACCTCCCCGTCCCTAGATCCTAAACATTAAGCGTTCTAGATTTATACCCGGCTGTCTCCGACTATAAGAGGGATTCATTAAGGGAAATGTTAGGGAACTTTTTGAACCCTTCCCCCCCCTTACGCTCAGGAGTCTCTCACGAGCCCCCCTCAATACACGCCGCCAGATTTTCTCCGTCCTTTTGGCACGGTCTCGCGCGGCCTCATATCTATTTCTGTTATTAAAGCTGTGTCTTTTGAGTCGCAGTTCCTTTCGCGGGATTTACTCGTCCCTCCGAAAGGACTAGTTTTTTTGCCAACCACACCTTCCTTCTCAGCCTTTTGCTGAATTGCGAGATTCGCCTTTCGGGAATTTTTTTTTTTTTGCAGGATTATTTTGGAGCAAAGACGGCCGTCTTTGAGGGGTTTGCCCGCCTCGCATGTCTAATTTTGCCCCCAATAGCTATCCTCCCTTTCATGTATGAGACCGTCCGAGTCCCCCCTCCTTTTTTTTTTTTAGAAGAGTCATAAAGACTTCTCCAGTTTTTTTTCTCCATGGGATTTTCGGTCCATTGAAATCCCCGCCTGAACCCATAAACGATCATTTTCTCGTTCCCTCCTGCGTCGATCCTCGTCTTTAAATTTTTGGCGCGAATTAGGCATAAGTAGTCTGACTCTTTCCAGGTCCTACCTCGAAGTCTTTTAGACAATGGCTTGCACTCTCTTTTTTTCTTCCTTCCTTTTGGGGTTCGCGTAGGATTGGGAGCCATGGCCTTTTCTGTTTGAGATGTGATGTACCCCCCCCCATCTTTCTACTCCTGCACAATGATAATTGAGTGCCGTGGAGCACCGTATCCTTAGTCGTTAGATCTCCGAAGCATTTTATATTTCCATCGGACCTCGCGAGAGTCTGGATTTTCACAAGTGCGCGAGTCTGCCTATACCCAACATTGGCTCCTTTTGAATTCACGCTTCCTATTTCGTTTCTCCCACGGTCTCTAACTTATATTAGGGATGAGAGCTTTAGGTCCCCCCCCTTCGGATTCTTGCGTGGCCCCCTTCATACTGGCCATTTGCGGGCATTCCCAAGCCACCTTCCGGGGCAAAAACCAACTCCCTCCCCTGCAAAGTCTTCCCAATGCTGTTGGACAACACTCGTTACCGATGGCCTGCGGACTTCCTGAATTTATTACCGCGAACCGATCTGGTGGTGAACAGTTGGCCTCCCCCGCATCACCCTCCCGACCTTCGATAAGTGTTCCAAATACGCAGTCCCCCGTACCCCCCCCCCCCATTTTCGCTTTGGCCCCTTCATGGGATGCTTCTCATACTGTGTGAGATCATAACACATTTATTTTCTCATCTTTCTGCAATGGACGACCCTCCCCAGTCGGAAATCCTACAATGCCCTCCTTTGAGTCCTGCGGAAAATCTGGACCTTTTTTTTAGGCTTTATGTGAGAATGTTTTTAAGGGTGATCCATGTTGGAGTAAGGATGCTTCCCTCTAACTTTCATGACAGCTGGCCCGTTAATGCTTTTTCCCCTTTCTGAGGACTCCGGTTGACTTTTATGTCGCTACGGATTTTTCTTGCAACCTCGCTCTCTGTGGACTGCCTTCCGAAAAGGTCTTCCTGACCTGCACCGTCTCCTGTTATGAAGCAGGGAACGGATCGCATTTTGGGTGTGGGGCTAGAACTTCCCCACCCCCATGTCCCTTTTTTTTTCAGCATGGAGAAATCGCACCCTCCCGTGGCTAGGTTCCATGAAGGGACGGAAGGTTTTTTTTCCCCGTTCAGCGACTGTGCAGATCCCTTCGCGAATTATATCGAACTGTTTTTCTGAACGGTCGGCGCTTGTATTGGAGGCCGCGAGACCTTTGTTTTGCCTTGAAGCGTTTGCTTCCGGTTCCCTTTTTTGCTCCGTGGATCGTGTAGAGTTTCCTCTCCCTTTCCTGGACTTCCTTCCCTTCTTGTTTCTAACTTAGCCGCGGAAAGGACAGGCTTCCCCCGAGCTCGTGGATCTTTACTTTTTTGAGTACGAGTTTTTCGCAAGTTACACTGCGAGCCAAACTACTTCTGGAAGGCCCTACCTGCCCCCTTGTTTCCTCGGCAAGCTTAGCACTTTTAAATCTACCAGAAAGGTGAATTCTGAACCGTCGCCCTTTTGTAAGGTTTTTTTCGTACTCTCTGACTCTGTGCTTACCTAGTAGTTCTTTATTTTCCTCCGTACCCCCTCAATGGGGCAATCAATGGTTTTGCTTCCTTCCTTGTCCTGGCAGGGCGCCCCTGGACTCGGTCAGACCTCAGATTCCCGCGGACTTTTGGATGGTCAGAAGGAAGCCCGTCAAGACTCGCCCGCCAGTTCCCATCGTCTCCCTCAATTCATTAAATAACCGGCGCACTCCCTCACGCAGTTTCGGTGCAGTTGGATCGAGTGGCTTCTTTCAAGGGTTCCCGCGTTCTCAACCAGGCGAACCAGGCGGTATTGGGGTTTCCCCAACATCGCATTCTGTGACGCTAATTTTGCGAGCGTTTTATTGCTGCTCCGCAGGTTCTGTTGCTCGCAAAAAATTCGTTTCGCGTTCCAAAAAGACTCCCCTAGCTTTTCCTTCTCCGGACATCTCTGTGTTGCTCTTTTATTCACAGGCCGAAAAGCATTCTCAACCCCTTTCCCCCCTCTCTCGATTCCAACTTAACCCTTCTGGCCCGTGGGATAACGATATCCCCTTTTTTTTTTCTTTTTTGCCCTCCCCGACGGATGCGGATTCCGGATGCACTTTCCCCTGCTTTTCGGCCAGTATTCTTCTGGATTTTGGGATGGCCGGCAGGTGTCAACTTCCAACTTTCTAGGATAACCCCTTTCGTGAGCGTTCTGCAGCGTTACGCCGCTTTCACCCCCTTTCGTACCAATGGTTTTCAATCCGATGCGGCGCGCGGTCCCCCCCTTTCCTTTTCATTTCGTAAACCTCGTCCCTTTTCCGGCGGGCCAGGATGGCGGCGTTCCCCCTTTTGTCGGCGGTGGCTTATTCTCTGTCTGTGGCTCCACGGCGACCGTCACGTCCACCCCGTTGGTAGCGCTGATTTAAGGTTGAAGACACGGAAGCAAAACCCCTTTCCAATTTTTCCCCTCCTCCTTGTGCGCATATTTTCCCCCACTCCGTTTGGTGACAGAGATTGTTTGTTCCGCTTCGTAAGCTCGCCTTTTGCTTTTATACCGGATGTGGTCATGAGCCCTTTGCTACAAATGGGTTTAGGTCCATGAATAGGACCCCCTGGGGAAATAGAGTGGTTCCGTTCCCCCTCTGGTTCTTTGTTCCTTGAAGTGTTTTTCTCTTGCGGTTCTTGGTGGGCCAAGGTCCTCCGTATCCCCGTATCCCCGCCCGGTTGCGGTTAAGTTTCCTGTTGGTGATTGGCCCTTCCGGGTTTGCCCAGTTTGCGCGCCGTTTGGTCTTTCTAACTGGGATCAATGCCCTTTTGTAGCTTACCCCCACGTGTACACGACTCCAAGGCCCCACTAATAACGTTTATCACCCTTCCAATCAATTTTCCCCCCAAAACAACCAAGGCGTGTTCAGCGTGGAACCCGGAAGTGGTCGTAATCGTCCCCTACTTCCGTAAAAAAGGGGGACGTGAAGGCACGCGTCCTCCCGGAAGTGCGGTGCTGGCACGCCTTTTCCATCCCTCTCGCTTTTCGGAGTGGGCTTTGCCAGATCTCTCTTTCTCCCCCCCTTTTTTAGTTGATAGTCCACTTCCCCTCTCCTAGTTAGGTGTCACCTGAAAGCCGTTGGCGCCCATAGAACCCCTTTTCCTTGCTGTTTTTGTTCACGGCACCCTTTGCTCTGAGTTCTCCCCTTCCCCGCCCCTCTGACCACACAGGTGGCTGTATGAAATTGACTCGTTTTGCAGCTTCCCCCCTTTTTTTTATTCCACTGGGAGACGTGGAAACGTCGTACTTGGCTTTTCCCCCTGTGCTAAACTGCGTGCAGTGATCCCCGGTTTCCACCGGCGCCTCCTGGTGACACCCTCTAGCATCACAGGCCCGCTGCGCCAACCTTTGCGCGCGTAGGCTTCCCGTGAACCCTTCCACTCTCCTTAACGGAGCAGCATAGTACCAAACCCACCAGCTCATTTTTCCTACTGTTTCGTATCCATCGTAATCGTTCCCCAAGTTGTCCCTTTTTTTTCTTACCCATAGTTGCCGTAAGTGTCTATAAGTGGCGACTTCGGCCCTGGTTCGCGATTCCTCCTCTGTCATCCCCCAACCCTGCCTCCCGGGGCATTCCTGCACCAAGTCGTTCCTTTCACCCAGTTTTTTCTTCAGCCTGATTCAAAGCGGCTTAGCAGCCTTGCCCCCCGTTCGGGTTTTCCGCCAAGATCACCCTGGAAGTTCCCCCCGACGGGAAAATCTAATTTTTCACCCCCCTCCCTGACACTTGCCGCCCCTGGCTGCACTGTTCCTACGTGCTCGACCTTTCCCCCACCGATTCTAGTAAAAAAAAGGGTCCCAAATTGGTACTATTGTCGACCAAGAAGAATGTCTCCCTTCCCACTTTCCTTCCTCTCCCGCGCCACTTGTCTTTTTGATTTTTGGCGAAAAAATCCAAAGTCAATCCCTTTCTTTCCCGACCCTATGTTTCCCACTTTTCCTCCGGAATACGACTTTTTGGGCTCGGCCCTTGCACTCCCCTACCTCTCGTTATCACGGGGTAACGCCAACAATCGAAGGTTCCCTTGCTACTTCTCGATGGGGGAGAACCTTTCCTGAACCTTCGCGCCGCATACCAACTCCTAGACAACAGACCCTTTGAATTTCCTCCCCCTCCCCTTCCTGCTTGAGCTGCAGGATGGGATATGTTTTCCTCCCCCCCTTTGGTCTTCAATGAGAGTGTCCCACTCCGATATCATCACTGCTCGTCGGTACGCCCTGGTTTCGGCGCCTTCAGCTGGTTACCCCCCTTCCTTTCGTCGCATTGCAATGTGCGACCGTCTTCCTCCCTCCACCCCCTAGCAGCACTGCGGCTCTTCCCCCGATTGTCTCGGGATTCTTTCTCCGGTTCGACTGCTCGGCTAGCTTGTTTTTTCTTTGCCTTGAGATTCCTGCTCTCGACGGGCCCCGTATCCATTTTAGCCCCTCCGCCCGCCGATGAAAAGTTTCTCTTTGCAGGCGGAAAGTAGAACCTATTCGCCCACTGTACTTGATGCCCATGATTGGCTCCTTTTGGTTTTTTTGCTTTCTGATCTTCCTAGAATCAGAATGAGCAGAATCTTTCGTCAAGTAAGAACCCTCCTGGCCGAGATTAATTGCCTTTTCACAGTCTTTTTAGTTCTATTATGTGATTGCTGCTGAAGGTCACCCGGTTCCGTCCTGATTGTCCCCCACAAAGCTGCAGAGTTTTTAATCCTCCCCTTTTCTTTTGTACTTGGCCCGCCAGGGTCAGTCCAATATAATTTTTTATTTTTGTCTCATCCTTTTACTGCCTTCTTGGCACCCCCGTTGTGAAGTGCTCCCCTCTATCGACAACTTTCATCTGACAAAGGATTGCGTTTAGCATCAACTCCCTGCCCAGCCCCCGCTCGTCCTATCCTTAGAGGCAATTTGCCCCCCACCTCCCCCGCTCCTTTCTAACCTACCCCTTTCCTCCGGCGGAACTAGAACACCCGATTTGGAAAGTCGCACCTTCGCCCTCAACCCCCCCCCCCAAATCCATAATGGTATGTCCGTCAGGTCTTCATGCTTTCACCTCTTGGTCTTCCCTTTTCCGGGCGAGTTCCCCAAAATTGCGAGTTTCGTTTCAGATTCGACGGCGCTGAGTAGGCGACCTTTTCGGATGGAGTTTTCCAGCAGCGCAGACTTCTTCCTTTACTTCAAGTACTCGAGATTCGACCTTTTTCCCCGTATCAACGCAAAGCACCAACAACCCTTTTGGCACATGAGCACAGCCTTGTATGAATTGATTTCAATTGACTCCCCCGGGATGCCCCCCCCCTAATCCTCACATATTTTTACTACCGTTCTTTTTTCTCCCACAGCGGGCATTGTATAGTATTCGGTCTGGCAGAATATCCGCGCTAGTCGTCGGCCAGTTTTTCTGAAAGTGCCTTTTTGCACTTCCCCCTTCAGCTAGTGAGAAGCATCCTCCCCCTTCCCTTTGAGGTAAAACGCCCAGTACTTCGCTTATTTTGGCCCCTTCTCAGATCATTCATCTTTCTTTTTCGCGTATTTCCAGAAACCTTTTGATAAGCCCCTTTTTTTCGACCCGGAATTAGCTTCGTTTATGCCGTTGGAACACCCACCCCTTGAAACGGACGTATTTGCGAGACTTTGATCATAGGGAATTTTTTTTTCCCTTTTTTCCTCTTTGGTAGCCTCAGGCTCGTCAGTGAAAACTTTCCTGAGCCGACAGTGATTTTTCCCCGCATCCCCTGCCGCCGATGTCTCTAGCGGACCCTGTCCGAGAACCCGTCCCTCGTTTTTCCAAAGCATCGCAAGGCCCGCCAGGGTTGGGTAATGGTTTAGGACTTCTTTGTTGACTCGCCTGAACCATACATTGCTTTTAGCTGACAATACGAGTTTTTTTTTTTTCGATCCCTTTTTTTCCCGAACTCCGCTCGATTTTGTATTCACGCAGTATTCAGTGGTACGGCCCGGACATAGCGCACCGAGCCTCCTGTAGCTCCGACCATGTTGCTTTTCGCCTACTTCCCTTTGTTTGTTTTCTCTCTCCTCTAACTGGTCGGAAGCAACGAGATTGTCCCAATGGACGATCGCTTTTTGTGAATACTTGTGCCTAAGTGCGAGCCTCAGTCTTTGCTCTTTGGATTCAGCTCAGTTCTCACGCACTTTAATTCCCTCGGTATTGGGTTCAGGGGTTTACGGCTAGTAAGCCGCAAATCCCTACTCCTGCTTGCGGGACACGAGGACTTTTATGTTACACCTTTTTAAGACGGTTCTCTATTAAGTATTCTGCGGGATGTAGCTAGTTGCCGGAAACCTTCCTGTATTTTCCGTGGCCCCTCACTGTTCTATACTGGAGCCTTCAACGCGATCCCTCTTCAAACAATTTCCCTTTGATCCCTTCTGCAAATTTCTCCCTAAGACTTGGATTATTATGAATGTTTTGACCCCGATTTACGGGCGAGAAGACGAATCTAGCTCTCCCCCCCTTTTCTCTAATGTTGGTAAAAAGGTTTTTCCGCCCTCGCTGTATTTGCTCGATCCTAACAACCATCAATCGTTTCGTACACACTATGGGATTTGACTTTGAACTCCCTTCTTATCATGAGATCTCGCGGGGTACGTTTCGCCCCCCATTCCCTATTCTCTAGCTGAGCTTCCGTCTGTAAGTAAGCCTTAAAAGGATTTACCCCCGATACAATGCACTCCGGAAAATGGAGTTACGGCCCTGTGAGTATGGGACGGTGCCCCCCCTGCCTTTTGGCTTCAGGAGGATATAACTCCCCTCCATCCCCCCCCTTGCGGCGGGAATGGCCGTTTCCCTTTTTGCGGACAGGTGGTCCACGGGTCGAGCTCCTTGTAGATACGGAGCTTCCCTCTAATTCGACGAGCTTCTGCCCTCCGGAATGTTAAGCTCATTCCATTTTTTTTTTTGGCATGACGCAGGAACACCGTTCCGCCTTTATGGGGCGGATGTGGCGGCTTTGAACTTTGGACTCCCCCATCCCTTATTATGTCTTTGCGAGGGCCAATGAAGGTGGCCTTGCAGATGAAGTTTGTTTATCTTCTTCGCCTTGTTTTGAGGTGCTCCTTGAGCGCGTCGGGTTTGGCAAGCGGAAGTGCCCCATTTGACTTTTGGGCTGGTAGTTGTATTTCCTCTTTGCGGTAGCTCTTTGATTTTTTCCCTCAGGAGGGCTTTAATTTTTGTTTCCCCCCCTGCCCAAACTGATGGACTGCAACTCCGTTTCCCGCCCCAAGACTTCTCGATTCTGGGTGGCCATCTAACTGGAGAGAGGGGTCACTGTCAGGGTTTCCCCCGATGAGCAAGTACACTGCGCACCCCATTTTTGGGGAAATTGGAAGGAATTTCACGTTGTCTTTTCAGATTCAAGATAAATCGTTTCAGCGAACTGAACCGGAATAATTACCCCTGGTTCGTGGTTTTTTTCTTATGACCGGCTGCTCAAGTTGGGATACGTTAGAGCCCCGATTCCTCAAAATCATTGGGAATCAATTCTGATTCTCCCTCGATTTGTCTTACTGTCCAGGCTCAGCTTCCAGCCTTAGGGCGATTAGCAGGGCCTTTTTTCTTTTTCACGGGAAGCCAGGGTGCATCATTCCACCGATCGCCAAAGGGCACTTACCGAGTCTTCCGCGCAGTCCTGCTGAAATCACGCGCGCACTCACTCCCGCTCTGTTCTTGCCGTTGGGTTGAGTGAGAGACTTGTCACGGTTCGGTACACATGGAAACTGAGAAATAGGAATGGTGATTTCCCCCCAGCGTCTAGTCGCAGAACGTTCTTCCTTTTTCCGGCGAGATGATAGCGGAATCTCCAGCCTTAGACTCGAATGGACTCCAAATCTGTTCAACACATCCATCCTGCAGATCACCCGTGCAATTCGGGGATTTGAGATTTCTTTTTTTCTTCCCGAAAGTAAGGTTTTCGCTGAATCAACCGAAGGTTCCCCTGAGAGAACTGATGTCCTGTCCCGTGGTGATCACGATAAACATGCCTGCTTTTTACCTCCATCGGGAGGATATTTTCTTTTTTCCTTGAACTAGGTCGGGCAAGTAGTCCTTCTGATGGTTGGACTGTGTGTCTCACAAACTTCACGTCTGATATCGCCCTTTTGGTCTCTTGGAGAAGGTACCCGCGCTTTTCATTCTTTCTCCACGTAGTAAAAATGGTGGTGTTTTGTACTTTTAAACGACGACGCGCTCACCTTCGATCGAAAGCGACCCTCAAGCCTGTCCGGCGGCATCAGTGGTGCTGGCCGGCGTTTCATCTGGTTCCCCTGATTGGGTCTTGACGCAACGAAGTGTTTTGGCCGAAAACGTTGTCGGCGGACTATATTCTTTTTTTGAATAGACAAGGAGCACAAAGCAAATGCCACGTGCCCTTCCACTTTTTGTGCGCAAAGGGACTACCCGGTCGCTGAAACTGCTTGTTTTCAGAGCTGATGGAAGCGCTTCCCCCGTCACTTTTCCCGGCCCTGTTTCCAGTTACTAGGAGTTGTACCCATATGTTGTAGGGGAATGATTGGTTTTTCCCCCCGGGGAAAGTCTTTTGAGTGGGGCATCATGCGACCAATATGTTTTTGTGTCAAGTGTTCCTTTAGATGGTCTGTCAAGGAGTCCCTTATCCTCAGTTCTCTTCCTCGCGCCCTTACTTTCCTCTTTGCATGAGGACTCCTGGTGATTGTCCCTTTGATAACCGTGTTAGAGACGTTTCCCCGCATCCTCTCCACAGGCGTAGTTTGAATCCCCCAGCGTTCACGTCTCAATCCCACTTCCAAATTTTTCTCAACCTCTTCCCCCCCAAAACCCCCACCTGTTGTTTTTAGGGTTGCGCGACCTCTTCCTCGCCTCCCTGACAATGGACGTAAAAAGGGACCTCCCCAAGGCGCTGCCCCAAACCCAGGCCAGGCAGTAGGTTCGTTCTTTTCAGGTTCCTTTCCCATTAACTAT
>Ga0179593_1610420_pt1 | contig 18076 bp, 16 predicted proteins | sample CZODoug2_1_08_16_FD_185931 | JGI IMG/M metagenome (GOLD analysis project Ga0179593, IMG submission 185931) | Vadose zone soil fungal communities from Angelo Coast Range Reserve, California, USA - CZODoug2_1_08_16fungal (PacBio error correction) | ecosystem: Environmental > Terrestrial > Soil >... | reverse complement strand
TTATATCGTGATAAGCTTCTCCCCCACACGATTGGGCCGGTACGGTAGTAGGTGCTGCCCGGTTAGTTACCGGCGGTAGTGTATACCAGTTCTCTATTCCGCCGGTCTGGGACCTTTCTTCAACCATCGCCTGGTACCTTTCCGGGAAAGACATGAAAACGGCACGTCCCATCTCCTCATCAGTGCCTTTTTCTCCGTGTTAGTCACATGACTTCCGTTAAGACCACTCGTTATGTTGATCCGGTCTTGTCTTAACGACACGGCTGGAATGAGTATCGATCCCCCTTTTTTTTCTCTCCTTTATTGGTCAATCACATATGGGCTATCGGTTCGTTAGTCCTGAGGCTCTCTCGCCACCCTTCAAGCCATCGGTATCACTGGGTCCTACGCCTCTGAGAACTCCCTTCTTTCTCCTTTATGAAAAACGCTTTAGGGCGTTGGTGTCCCCGCCTTTTTTTCATGCATTCTCTAAGGTGATCGACTCCACCCAAGGATTTACCACATTTACTCTTCCTTTCCTTTTTAATCTTGAATGACTCTCTCTCCCCCCACACAAAGGAGTGGGGCGCACTTGTTCCTTTCTTCCCTTCTGAATAAGTGAGCGGAGGCCCAGTCTAACGGTTGAATCAAGTTCATTTTATATTCACACTTTTTCCAATCCTCCCTTAGGAGTAACCTTCGTGGCCTTCCCCCTCCTCATTTTTGTCCCCCCCCCTATAGATATCGTGTAAGGTCTTTCCCCTTTTAGTGTCGCGACAACATTTCTCTGGAATTGTTTCATTCGTGGTCCCAATTGCATTGCGCGAGTAGTAGGCGACTTTGGCGTCCTTCTTTGCCCCTACGTACGGACTTTTTCTTTGACAGGTGTTCCCCAACCCGTCTTACGCACATGGATTGGCTACCCCTTCCCCCCGATAAGTCTCGCGGAGTAGGTCAAGATCCCCAGGTTCTTCCTTCTTCTGCTACATTTCCTCCCCTTTTCTCCCCCACTTTCACATCCGATGAGTATTTTTGCCCCTTCTAACTCTCTTCATTGAGGCCCTGAGATTATTTGTGTCTTCCTTTAGGACGGCATCCAGTGGCGTTAATTTTCACCGCTCGAGCTACTTGAGATTCTCCCTTTTCATCCCCCTTCCTCACCCAAATTTAGAGAAAACAGGAACGCACGGAAATCCGTCCCTATTTTGATCGCCGATAAGCTTAAGCCTTGGTTCCCTCTTTGGGAAGAGGTTTTTTTTTGCCCGACTGGTGCATCCGTCAGGCCTAGTGTTTCTTTTTCCCCCCCCCCTGGTGGATTTGGCCTCTCTCTGCCCTTTACCACTTTTTGACTTTTTTTTCTGTTTCTTCCGTGCTTTGTTTTTGTTTGTCGTGGGCGCTTTACCCTTCCGAGAGGTTTTTATCTCCCCCCTCGCTTTGGTTCCGTGCGGTTGGTCTAAACAACTAGCTTGAACCCTTCAAAGCCTACCTTTTTCTCCCCGATATTTCAGTCGGCGCATGTCCTCGCTGCTCGATGGGGTTCCAAAAGCGAACTTTCCCTTCGTGCTTTTCACTCACCCCTTGTCTTGTCTCGTGCCCTCTTACACTCTCCTTGGCAGTCCGAACCCTCGTTCATTATAATCAGTGCCCCGGTCTATTTCGGGTGCCGGAGGTAGAAGGCGCTAGCTCTGCGCCTTGCATAACCTGCCGACCACCATTTTCCCTGCCCGGATCGCCGTTGCCATCATGCAAAGTTTACTTTCTTCTTTCTTCACTTCCAAATGAAAAGAGCACCCGCGCTCCAAAGAAATGTTCCCTTTTCATAGTTTCCACTGTTGAGCCTTCCCACAGAATGCGCTTTTTTTTTCTCAATTGGCTGTACCGACCATAGCTCCCTACTCTTAGAACCTACCTTTCCCACAGACCCAGCGAAGATTTTTTTTATTCTTGCTCCACCGAGCGGTGACTGTCTCCTTTCCCCCGGGTCAACCTCCTTGGTGACGCTCTCCGCGGTCTTTCTCCCTAAGTTGTCCACTTTTGCGTCCTCTCCTAAGTCCTTCACTTCGCCCAGACCCCACCCCTGGAATTTGCGTTCTTTCCTTTACGTTTCCTTCCCTGCGCCTCGATGAAATTAGGTTGGTTTTCCGCCCGATGATCAAACCTACGGCTGCTTGCGGGTAACCCGGAACGAACAGCGCCCTCCCTGGTTTCCTTGATCAAGACCTCTGGGTCCCGCTTCCAAATTTTTACCCCCTCCCACTGAGGGGCAAAGGTGCAGACCCCTTACCTATTGTTCTAGAGTTTTATACAAGGTTGCTCTTGGCCCTCTTTTCCTCCTCCCCCGTCCTCTCATGCTTCTTCCCCGTTTACCCCCCATGAAAAGATGCGATATATTTTGACCCGCACTAACTTCTTTTAGAAGTCCGCGTCCGTGTGTGTTCTTTGAATCTCGTTTTCAACCTCCGACCTTTTTCATCTCCCTTCATACTCAAATTTTGTTGTGAGATGATTCTTTTTCAATCGAACCGGCTTCGGCTTTCCCTGTATTTATCCTCCTCTCTATACTTACAGATCTGTGCGGTCCGCTTCATCTTTTGTACCAGTGCTTTGTGATTTAAGCTTTTACCGAGGCAGTGAATTGTCGGCCAAGAGCCCCGTTTGATACCTCACACTTCGGTACCTTTCGAAATGGGCTCGCGTCAGGTCGAACCTTTTTTTCGCGGGGCCCCCAAGGTGGCCCTTTTTCAATGTCAAAGGCGGGCTGTTCGTTGTTTGCGTCCCCGCGATTCAGGCTCTTTCGTTCCGCCAAAACTACACCCTCCCTTTCATAGGATAACCCCCAGCCCCTTCCCTTTAACTATGCGTAATTGCAGTTTCAGAAGCGGTCTGTTTATCTCTGGATTCGACTCAGGCGCGCTTAAATTTCCTCCCCCCCCCACAGGAGTGGCACTACCCCCCCCCCCCCTCCCCTACTTTCATGTCTCCGGGCTCAGTTTTTTTGGTTACCCTTGCTGTATCAGCGTTGTGTTTTTCCTGTACGTTTTCCCCAACTCTTCGTTCGTTTGAGATGGGTCGTCTTTTTTTATTGGAATGATGGGATGAGGTTCCTTTACGCTGGTTCAAGCCACCCCCAATGAGATGCCTTTCCCGGAGCCAGCATTCCCATTCCTTATAATAGCGCCGGCTTGTCTTCGCGCGGCCTACTCGACCCCCCCGTGGATTTCCTTAGCATTTTTCAGATGGCTCTTCTTTTGGTTACCCAATCCTTTTACGTTCTTCTTCGGTCGTCACTGCTGTGCTCATGCCTGGCCGCCGTTACAGCCCGCGCCTGCGGGTTCACCCTTGCTTTTTTTCCCATGACCGTAAATTGTTTCCGGTGAGGGACAAGTGCGGCGTGGACTAGTGCGATCCCCGAACAATTGTTGACTCGAACTCCCCCCAGCGCTCTTGTTTTTTTTTTTCCCCTCGGACCGATGCGGACCATCTCCTCCCGAGGCAAAATCTTGTCGAGTACGTCAGTTGTTTCCCATTCTAGGTTTTTTACTCCCACTTATTGGGTCCTCCATTGCGCTGGTTCCTTTGTTTAATTCAAGCCCTTATCAAGGAGACACAGAAGGTTTAACCGTCAGCTTCCCTTCCGATGCTTTTCCTAGATCCCCAAGAAACAACTCCCCCCGACGTTTTTTGACCACTCGACCCCTCGGTAATCCCCCGTCAATTTTCCAAGCATCTCACACACGCTCTCTCTCGGTTCCCAAAATGGGTTTTACTGTTTGTTCACTTTTGGCCCTTGTTCTATAAAGGGAGGTCTTTGGCAGGGTCGACGATTTCTCCCCTCTAAAATCTTCTTTTGCCTCTGCGCCTTTTGTGAAGTTTTATCCCTACTCCCAAACCATCCTCTTGAGGCTAAGTTAGCTTTTAATTCTCCGATGGTCGGCTAAGACTCATCACTGTTCCAAGATTTTCGTTTCGACTTTTTTTCTCCACCCTCCCTCCCTTATTAGGGGAGATGTCTTTGTAAAGATTTCTCCCCTTTTCTCGGTCAAAAGCTGCGTCGTAAATGACGGTGAACAACCCCTTTCAATCCCGTTTTTTAGCATCGCACTCCAATCCCCCGGTCAACTGAAGCGAGCATCCAAAGGCGGATTGATATTACCCCTCAATTCCAATGAGACCTGGTAAACCGCTCCACGCCTAACGGCTTAAGGCGATTCCTCTTTGCCACAATGTTATGCGTTCCGTGTCCCATTTGGATTCGTTTTCGGCCTGTCGGATGGGGACGTCAATTTTTTCCTCCGGAAATGAAGCGATTCCCCTTTCTCCTTGGTCTACGATTATGAATTATTCAGGGCCGCCTTAAGTATGCCGCCATGCTCTTTCCCCGTGCATCGTGTTTTCTCTTTTTTTGGCTTTCCAACCTTCGTTCCCTTCCCTTGCCAGGATACTTGTCAACCTTTGTGAATGACTCATTCATGTGCGCCCAGCGAGGCCAGACGCGGCGGTCGCCCTAAAGGGTGCTGGGTTTTTTCCCTCATTGCCTCCAAATGTTTTCCCGTGAAGTATACCCTTTCCCTTCTCCCTCATCCTTTGAGAATTCTTTGTCTGATCTAGTCTCTGAATGGAAAACCCGACCCAACCCGACATCTCCGTAATTATTATAGGAGGGCTAGCCACCTCGGCTCGATCCTTCTCCGCCCTCCTCCCCTAGCATCAATGCTGATTTTTTGTTTTTTTCCTTCTTGAAGGAAGTCCCCAGTGAAACCCAAATGAGGAATTTGTTGCACGGACGATTTGCGTGTTCCTTTCGGGAGCATCGGTCTTATGATTACACCTTATTTGACTCCAAAACCCCGCTGTCTTCTATCCTCTGTGCCTGGACAATCGTTTCTTCCGTAACAACCCACGTACGGACACTTTTTTGTGGGTGCTAGCGAGCTCTCTCTTTTCCTCGTGTTTGAGCGCTTGCCCCCCCCAATTCTTTTTTTTTCGTCGGGTAGGCGGTGGGCTTTCGGGTCCCTTTTTTCTCACCATACTTTTAATCGCCTTGGTACATATGTTTTAACCTCCATCGCTACGTATTCTCGGTCCTCCTTAACTCGTCTTTCCCTTCCCCTCCTTAAACTTCGTATAAGTGTTACCCCCTTACTCAGTCTACCTTTTGACCCCACCCCCATGATTTTGCTCATGCTTATCGGCCGGTTTAAACGATGGCTTCTTTCCGGACTTAGGGCTCTGTTTTTTTTCTCCTCCTCTGGTTCCATCGGGATTCCGGTTCTATTCCATTCCTCTGTCCTTCTCCCCCCCCCCGGAAGCTTCAGCCACGTATAGGTCTAATTTTCTGCTTGAGCACAGCCTTTTTTTACTTCATGTTATCTCAAACCCGCCCCCCTTGGGCTCTCGGTGTCGCGTCATTTTCTGCTTCGCAACGCTTTGCCCTTTTTCTTCCCACTTCTGTCCCCCCCCCTTGGTTTATCGTCAGTCCTGGAAGATTGTCCTTCATTATTTGGTAGAAAAGAATGTTTTCGAACGCGCCAAGTTTCCTTGCCCTATACTGTCGCTGAAAAGCAGTGGAGGTCCCCCCTAACGGATCTTCCTTTTCTCCTCTGCTAAGTCGTGAAAAAAATGTCCCAACCCCCTCCTTCCGTATCCAGCATCCCACTCCGTGGCACGTTTTCACTTCAATTGTATTCTTTCGTTCTTTTTCTGGCGGTCTCTTTTTTCGTATTTAAAAAAGGTATCTGAATGTCCTTTGGTGTCAAATTCACCTCAATCCCTTTCTCTGTGGGCGCGTAGTATTCGCATTTGGGCCTTTTCGTTTCGGCTTCTCAAACCCCCTCAAGGCCCTAATTTACAGTTTTCCAACTTTACTTCATTACCGCTTGTCCTACATGCCTCGAGTAGTAAAGAGGTGAAGACGCACTCTTTTTTTTTCCTTTCTTGATTCTTTGTGATTGCTTCGAAAACCCCCCCCCACCCCCAATGTTCTCCACCCACCCTCCGATTCTTTCTTTTCCCCCTATCGTAGGGACCTGACCCTTCTCCCCTAGGTGTTTGGTTGATGAGAATTTGTTCCGTTCCTTTTTCGCCAGACCTCAAGAAGCTTCGATGTCCCAATGCGTCTTTCAACAACTTTAGTTCCGTCTACCCATCCCTGAGAGACCCCCCCTCGACAATAACGCACTTCCCCCCCTGTTCTCCGCACCCCCGTTCCCGAGGTGTTGGTCAGCTGGTGACAGGACTCGAGTCCCCCCCTTGACTTTTAATTTTCCGCAAGTTTCAGAGTGGTGTCCCAAAAACGTTGTCAGGTTTAGCCTCCTCGCTCCCTTCAAATGTAGGCATGTTCCTTTTTCTCCCTATTCTTTGAGGCGGTGTCGATTACATGTACACAGTTTCGACGACGAGCGTTCCGGTAGTGACCCCCCCGCGTGTGCGCTTTTTCTTTCGGTGATCCAACCTCGAATTCACTTCAAGACTTATCTACCGATAGTTCTCAGTTAGGCCCCTTTCAGCCGGCCCCCTTTTGGATGAGTGAACAGTTCGCTGGACGTCAAGGATTGCTTTCCTTTTCTATAAACTCGTGAACGGTCCAGAGTATATCCTCTCTCCCTCCTTGCCTTTAAAGCTTTGAGTCATTCATACGCAGAGCCCCCCAACTGTGGTCTTACCCTATTGGCGGTAGCAACAGAGCGTGCTGCATCCGCATCCCTGCACACCATAAACAAGGTTTGGACTTTCACCCCCCCTTTTTCGGAGCAAACTTTGTTATGAATGCTAAGGCCTCCCCCTGCACGCCGGTCCTCTGATTTTTTCGTCCAATCCCTCTTAGCAGTCCCTGGTCGCCCTTTCAATCTTTCCATCTCATGCACCAAGGGCTATTCCACCCTCCTCAACAGCGATAAAATTCCGGCCACCACGATAAACCGCTCTGAGTTTGGTCTGTCCCTTCTGTTCCCCCCCTCGAGGTTTACCTTCCAGGGGTACCACCCTCCTTCTATCCCTTCTCTCGGATGGACTTGGATTGTGGAAGAACCGCCAATTCTCGTGCTTTCTCCGAAGAAGCCCAATCAAAAGCTAACAACCGATTGAGAGAAAACATTGCGCAGGCCCTGCTTTTTGTATGGCGTCCTACGCCTCCGTCTTTCCCCTTTTTCATTCGTACTCCGAAGAGGTTAACCTCTTGATGCCGCGCTTGGAGAAAAAACCCCTCCCCCCGCGCCATGGTTTTATTGTATCCCGCCACCTTCTAGTTGTAATAGGGCCCAAAGGGTCTAACTTCCAATCTTCGCTTGAAGGGGAGCCTCCCTTCGACTTTTATATGGCGTGCATAGGCCTCGGAGATTTTCTCTCTTTTCCACGTCCTCAGACCCTCTCATGTTTTAAAATGTACCCCGCAAGCGCTTTTTTTTGCCTCCCGGAAACCCCGAAGAAAAGGTAGAATCTTTTTACCTCTCTCTTCGTGTCCTTCGGGTGAAGCCTCCGTCGAGTAAAAAGACTACTATTTTACTATCTTTTGCTATTTCAATTCTCCCCCGGTCTTCTGCACCCAGTTTCTCCCCGGAGGATTCACCTCTCGAGGTTAATTTAAGTCCCCCCATCATAGAACGTTTTGGCCTTTGCTTTCGTTTCCCGGCGTTTGCTTCGATGTTACTTTTTTTTCGGGGGCGCGTGCGAGTTAAGCGTGGAAAGAGGGGCTTCCTCCCCCTGATGCACCGATTCAACGTGAGATCTACTCCGGGACGGTAGGTCCGATTCACCCATGGTTTTCTCATGCCGCTAGTGGTAATCTTTTTTTCCTGCTTTTTACATAAACTTGAATCTCAAAGGTTGGCCAGCATATCACCCATTTTTCCGGCGTCGAGTTGAGTACCCTCTCGCCTTTTTTCTCCTCTTCTGGTTGCCGCCCCCTTCAAAACGCCAGTGGTCATCGGACTCTAAAGGCGCCCACTAATGTAACCTTTCTTGGCCTGACGATTTGCACTTCATCTATGGTACTTTAGGGATTATCAGAGTCGTTTACAGATCTCACTGCCCGGCTTTTCTTCCATATCCGCGACCTTCTAAGAGTATAACGAGGTTGTCCCTTTAGTCTGACTGAGCATAGGTGGTGGCTCACGACCCTCGCGCTTTTGCTTGGTCCGTATTTTTCTACTTTTTCTTTTTCATCTATGTTGAGGAGGTTCGCTTTTTCCCCCCTAACACTGAGTTGCCTCGAGTTCCCTGGCGACCCCCTCCAGGGGAAAAGTCCTTTAGACAATTCCTTTATTGGATCTGAGTCCGCCGCATCTCAGTTACTCCTTAGAATTCAACGTTTTTCCTTGTCGCTTTCTGGGTACAACATCGCGAGTTCCGTTTCCCATTGGTTCCTTCTTATTCTTCCTTAGCTTTTGGGCCTGCACCGCCACACACGTCAGCTGGAGGTGTATCTCCCCGTCTGCGTTGAGTTATGTCCCCTTCCGAGCGTTCTTCTCTATCTGGCCAAGTAGGAGTGGAGTTTCGAGACTCCGTGACCCGGTCAAGGAGTGATCTCCCCCTCTTTCATCCGATATTGTCAGTAAGCCTTTCCGGTCTTTTTACCATAGCCCCTGGAGAAACTATAGGGTCTATTTTAAGTCTGTTGGTCAGGTTTTAAATCTATCTTTGCCAAGCCGGCAACTCTCCCATTTTGGTGCGTTCCCCGACACCCGCGTACCCCCGGGTTTACATTAGCGCCCACGGACATTCCCCCCCACATCCCAGTATAAAACCAGTCCTGACACCCCCGCGTTCCCCCCAGTACCGAGCGATCTAGTTACCTAGTACAAACCTCCCCCACTTCAAACCACTCTCCTCCTTCCTTGCCATATAAAGGGGTCCCCCCCATAAGCGCTCCACCAGATTGCCCCCCTGTTTCTGATGTGAGAGCTGTGGCCTGAAGGTCTTTTTTTTCCCTTTTCCCGGTTTCTCAATTGAGGGACCTGACGCAGTTTCTCCTCTTCTCTTGCTCGAACTCTACGTTCTGACTCCTGTCCCAGTGCGTTATCCTCCTTTCACCACTCTATCTGTCCATTTTCAGGATCCCCCCCCTTTTCCCTCACGCTCTAGGGTAGGCTGCCGCACATCTTCATTTTTCAATTCTGCTGCACGTTGTTCCCCTTTGGTCGCAGACCCAATTCAGGAATTGTGCGATTGCTTATACCGCTTGGACTTTGTGCATTTTTTTCTTTATTCATCCCCGATAGACCCCGCTTTTTGCCCCATTCTCTAGTTCAGGGTTTGAGGACAGCGACGCCCTCCCTGCCCCCATGCGCATACGTATCCACTTTTCACCGGCGGAGTGATTCTTTTTCTTTTTGACGAAAAGACTGGTTGTGACCAATTCGTTTTTTCCCCATTTCCAACGAGCTTATCAGGCGAACTTCCGAGAGAAGCACCCCACCTTGTTGATTTCTGTTACTTCCCGTGTTCTTATCCTTCATGTCCTTTTGACCTCAACGTGGTGTCCCTCCCTGACAATCTGCTTGAAGTCCCACTTCTGAAGGTAGCTCTGACCGATAGATGCCCTCCCATTCCCCCCGTGCCCGGCAGAGTTTTCCGTTTTTCCTTTTATCCCCATATCTGTCCACCAGGGCCGATCCCTTGTCCCTTGGTCAATTCCTTGGTGAGTCGCCCCCCACTTACAGGAGATTGTCTACGCGAGGCAGCCTCTGGACACCGCGTAACGGGTTTTTTTTCCCCTCTTTTCCCCTACTTCACCCCCATTTTTTCTATGCCTGACGTAGTACGGGATCCTTCGAATATACGTGATTTTCCTTCTTCACTGTGGCTTATTCTACCGATATCCCATCCGGTTTCTTCCCATATATAGTTTGAGGAGAGAAACATAGGGCTCATCCTCCTTTTCCCGCCTGTGTCCTTTCCCACTGTCACGACAGCATTTTGAGCGCATTCCCCGCGATTTGTTGTCCGAAGTCTTTGAATAAGATGCCGTGCCTTCTTCTCGAGGATGTACCAGATTTTACCCGAGGTAAGACTCCTTTACGTTTCCCGTTCGTATGTTGATGTCACGCGAATAGGAATCGGATAGAGATCAAAGACCACCTTATGTTTCTCCGGTTCCACGCCTAGCATAAGGCCCCCCGATGTAGGTTGCTACGTCCTCTCTCCCCTATCTTCCCTCCTTAATAGTTAGATCGATGCTATTTTCCCCCCTCCCTTTGTTCCGGTATTTTTAGGATGTGGAAGCGTGACTGGACAGGCGGAGAACCTTAGTTGGTCAGGTCCCCCGCGTTTGGTCCGCGTGGCCCCCTTTTCCTGTCCGTCTCGCTGAAATATCGCCTCTGTTTAAACTCCTCAGGTCCATCTCGATTGACCCTGGCATAATTTTCCAATGCCTTCCCCCTTGAACGTGAATTGCTTGCTTCCTTTGTCCTTTTTTTAGGTCGCTTCCCCCAGGTCCCCTCCCGTCGGATGCGGACGTAAGACAATCTGTGTTTTCTCGCCAACTTCCCCCTGTCCCCCCGACCGGATGATACTTCCGGCAGAGATACCAGCCACAAAGTTTCAGTGCAATCTACTTCCCCTGTATATTCGGCTATGTCCCGTTCACGCCCGCAGAAGCTGTTTTTTCCCCTTTCATGTTCGTCGCTTTCTTTAGAGCGGTGCGTCTTTCCCCCCTCTTTCCCTCCTATCCTTTTTTTGGAGTCCCCCTTAATACCGGATTGACCAAAGACATTAGTCTGGACAAGTGTGAGACGTAATTACGAACCTACAACGCGCCCCCCCCCCCTATCCGGAAAGAGACTTGCTTTTCCCTCTTCCTTAATCCCAACAAAAAAAAAAAAACCAACCACACAAAAAACATGAGTAGCCAACCTCTCTCTTACTTACCAGCTTACGGGAAATAGAGAGCTGCAAACCCTTTTTTTTTTTTTTTCCCCCTCTTTCCAATGAAGTACCCGAGGAACCTCCCCTTAATCCTTCACGGGCACTTAAAATAAGTTGATTTCTTATTTCGTTTTCTTAACGAATCTTTGTTAACCTCCTAATCCCTTTTGTTTCTCTAGTAACTAGCGTATTTGGGCGATTTGAGTAGATTAATCCCCCACTTGATTTGTCCACACACGTCCCGATGAAACCCCCTCCCCCGCTAAGTTCACAGGTGACAGCCCCTCTGCCCCACTATTTTTCCGTTGATTGCTTCTTTTTCCCAACGACCCGGTGCTACAACTTTAGATGCGTTGAATCCCCATCCCTTGAGACTGCTTTTCCTTAAATTAGCCCAATAAAGAGGATGTTGTTACTTATGCCCCATGCACTGTCCCCCGTGGCCCTGCAGCCACAGAATTTCCGATGGGCAGAATTGTCCTCTCTCCAAGTACTCACAGCTGCCCCTTCCCCCTACCCGGTGACACAAACGACAACGGAACAATTCCTCCCCCCCATTGGTTCTCGCACCCTTAAGAGGTTGGGCAATGCTGGTGAGGCTTATTGCCCCCCTTTTCTGGGGAAAGTAGTTGGTTTATTGTTACACCCAAAAAAGGAGGTGTTGTCTGTTTTTCTCCTTCCTTCGATCGCTCGGCAACGGGTTATTTTAGAGCGGCATGTTTTCTTCCGTGCATTGACGCCTTTGGTTTCGATCAGGGAAGAATGATTTTGGACACCCCCGCTGGTAGATTTCCGGGATGGTTTTTTTTTTTTTTTGGTGGTATCCATTTTTATAGACTTTTCACCGATAGTTTCAAGTGGAATTCAGCCTCCGTTCCCTTTATGCTTTTGATTGGTCAAAAGAGCGAGACTACGGAGGCGTTCGCTTTTCCCCTGATCCTGGACTGACTATTCCACTTCTTTTCCCCCCCCCATTTGGTTTTAACCCCAAACAAGCTGACTGTTCCCCTTTCATCCCTCTCCTGCCACCCCCGGTGGGGTCTACATCATTGAGGCCCTCCGCGGGAAGTCAGTTCGGCCAGATCGGAGTGAAATTCCAATTACCGCACCTTCTCGCAAGGTGCAAATTCCAAAGATACCTATCAACTTTTTATTATGTAGCTAAGGACTTCCCAATGCCCACGTTCTTTCCGCTGAGCTTCCCCCTGGCGTTCCTTATTGTCTGACTTTGGGCGGCCCCTTCCCCCCTGGAATCTCCGATCATTGCCTTTTCCCCCACCTCTGTCCCTCAGAAATAGATCCAATACCTTAGAACGCCTCCATAAAAAAGTATCAGTTGAGGCTCCCCCTTTTTTTTCCCCCCCCCCCCGGCCCTGTGTTCTGCTCCCAGGGTACAATGTCGCCCGGGAGGACGCGTTGATCGTACTTTTTCTTGCTAACCGCCGCCACTTCGATTCTCTTTCGGTTGGCCGACTTGAACACAGAAGATAACACCCCCGCTTTGAGAAAAGGCAATTCCGCGAACGGTCGCCATAGGTTCCATGTTGTGCCTTTACTACTCCTTCCAGCTGCGTTCAGGCTGTGCTGGCAGGCCAGGAGCTGTCCCGTCTGCTTTTTTCCTTGTGAGACCTCGGAAAGCCCCGCCGCGAAATGTTCATTTCCTCACCTTTTTTTAGGGTTTTTCCGCCCCAAATTCTCCCTTTCCCCCACCCGCTGCAGGCCCCCCATGGGTTGAGAACTTCAGTACAGCCTTGTTACATCTGATCTCCCGGTTGTCATGCTATGTAATTCCTCGCAATACCCCCCCTCCTCCCAAAACAAGTCCCCTTCTTTCATCAGCCCCCTTCGTTTGAACACTCACGACACGTTCTTCTTCTGTCGTAAAGTTTAGCCGTGGACTGTTACCCAGGCCGAAGCCGGTCTGCACCCACCCTATCTCATTTTCCTCCACTCGTGTGAGAGAGTCTTCTTTTAAAATCGAACCGTTGTCTTGGCGTTACCCTTTGATTCCCGACTGCTCTCCCTTCCCCTACACTAGTGGCGACTTGCGGTTCCCTGCGTGCACGTTGCCAGTTTTCTTTACCTGATCGGGCGAGTTGTATCAGTCTGATGGTGAGGTCCTCTTCCCCTCTTCCAAGATCACGGGATCCTCATCAAGGTCGTATGTTGCTTTTCACCTGGTCCCGCTAGTGTTCTTGGCCTCTTAAAAATTTGGTATGTTTCCCCATTCACTTGCCCCCCCGGTCTCCCCCGTTTGACAATTTTGGGCTTATGCGTTGGCATCCCCCTCTTCCGTTGTTTTAGCCTCGTGACCTCTCCCTCACCCTAACAACGAAAGCTGTGTCATCGAGTCTTACAATACCCCTTCCATTCCCATAGGGAACTGCCGGCTTGCTTTCTTCTCAATCGTTTCCCTCCTATGTTTGGACCCTAGTGAGTGGTACGACACTCCCATTTCGACCGGTTTCGGGTTCCGCCCCCCCCTCAGCGATACGCGTTTTCCAAGTTCTTCGTTTTTCCCTTTCGTTAGCAGTCCCCCGCCCGGTTTGGATAATTGACCGCCCACCCCTCTTTTTTATTCTCTTTGTGGCTCCTTTTGTCTATTGTATTATGGTGATTTTCTACCTCTTTTTTGTCTTTCCCACCGACACCCAATTAGCATGGCCTTTTCCCTGTTGTTCCGCCCAGAGGGACAAGTAATAGACCATTGCGCCAGGATGTTATAGAAACTCGTGGCCCATGGGAATGCATTCCCATGTCTGCCTGAGCTTTCCCCCTTTGCGTCCACCTTTAGATAAGGGTTCATTGGTGTAGTTGCTTTATGAACTCTTGGCCGCACCTGACCGCTCGCGTTATTGCCCGTTGTTTCTTTCTGAATATTGACCGTACCCAGAGCTTGTTCGTTTCCCATGTGCCCCCAGTGCGGTTGTAGGGGAATTGCCCCCCGAGACTCTACCCGTGTGTCGGCACGACTTCCCGTAAGTTCTTCCCGTTTCTTGTTTAAAATAATAGCCCCTGCGCTGACATGCTCTTAGAACTCTCGTTATTCGTTTTTTTCAACTTTTTTCGCCCCCGCGGAAACGGCAGCGCTTGGTCTTTAGCTCAAATGTCTCTGGCTGTACCCTTTTTTCATTAAGCGCCCAGCTTCTCCAAGCGAAAAATTTCCCTCCCTTAATTCCCCCCCTTCCCGCCCGATATTCCTTTCCCTCCCCCTCGACCCCCCCCCCCCCACCCCCCCGCGCGCCACCCCTCTCTCACACCCACACACAACCACCACTTTCCTCCCCCCGTCCCCTTCACCTCAAGTGGGGCACAACATCATCCTATTCACACAGCTGCCACAACCGCTTGTTACTTGCGAGCCCGTCCTGCCTTCTCATTGTTCTTTTGTGCAAAGATCGGGGTCTCTCCCCATCTTTTGGGTAGAGGGTTAAACGCTGACTTTTTCCCCCCCCCCCTATGCCAGCGTAAAAGCTTCTATTTGAGTCCATGCCCGCTTCATATACTAAAATGCTTGCTAAGTTTCATTTCCCCCTCCTTTTCTCCCAGGTCTATGGTCTTCGAAGACGCATCGTGATATGTTTCCCAATTTGGGGCACGTTGGTCCGCTTGTCTCATCCCCCCCCGAGTTTAGATTGATGTATTAAGATTTACTTCCTTTTTCATTTTTATTTATTCATCACTTAGGGCTTACTTTCTCCGTTAGTGGGAAAATCAATCAAGTCCCTTCTTTTTCTTACTGGACGAAACGCCCAAAATGCTCTCCTTTCCGCCGCCCCCAAATTCCGTATGTTGACACCGAATTCTATCCCTGTTTGTCCATCTCTTTCCTCACCGAAGCCTTTTCCTTAGTCTACTCCTTTTTTGTCCACAATGTATGAAGTGGCGCCTGCTGAAGGATTCTTGGTGGCGTTGACTCCGTGGGACTAACTTTTTGCTTCCGATGCACTAGAGATTTGAAGGCTCACCGTTTCTTGCATTTTCCTCCGCTTACTATTAAGGCCGATTAAGCCTCAGTGTCTGGCCTCTCTCAACTTGTTTGGTTCGACTTTTCTTTTCTCGTCCCCCTCGTAATAACGTGTAGTAGTTTTCCCTCCCTTTTTTTTTGAAGGGACTCCCATTTACAGCGATGCGTGCGAAGGGAAGACGCGGCCTTCGTCTGCCCCCCAGGTTGGTTGCTCAAGGAAGGCACTAAAAACCAAGGTTACATTCTTTATGCCGTGACGCGAAGTACGTACCTTCGCAGAATACCCCCCTTTCACCGATTCCCTTCCTGTGGCGGATAGTGTCTTGACCTGTCCAACGACCCCTATCCCCCTCGGTCATGGTCCATTCTTATCTCGGAGGCTAGTCAAAACCTTTGTGCTTCCCCCGTTTGTTCCAGCCCTCACGTCACACATGAGCATAAATGCGAGGGTCGTCCTTCGGCCCTTCCTTCATGTTTCTGACGTCCCCCCCCTAGGGATCAGTTAAAGGAGAGGATGGGAACCTGTCTCTGTTTCGTTGATGTCTTCCTATCTGCGTACCTTCGATGGATTTTCTTGGGAACCCCCAACCCCTGTCTCTCTCTCATTCCCACCTATTTGCCTGTACTAAGGTGCCCCCATTACTCCGTAACGGTCCGTGGTGCTAAGACTATCCTCTCCTTTCCCTCATCCTCAGTTTTTTTGTAGTTCTCTCTTTGACAACGGCCGTTATTTTTTTTCTTTTCCCTTGGTGACTGACTTCCTTTGAAATAAGTTGGTAAGGATTCATCGCAGGTTTGTGGTACCTATTTTTTGCCTTTCATCCACGTTTCCATATACTAAATTTCCGAGTACGAGTGTCCTGTCCCATTCCCCCTTCGATCCGTGACATGCGTACTAATGTTAGCGTCCAATACTTCCGTCTAAGTTGACCCCCCCCCCCATCGCATTTGTTGCTCGTTTTTCATTTCTCCTACACGTTTATCCCAAGTCAGACCTTGTTTATATTCCCTCCCCTCTTGGGTATCTCCCCTTTTCTTTTTCCCCTGGCAGAGTCCCCTCAGACCACAAAGGAAGTGCATCCATCTTATATTTCTTCTAGGGTCCCGTACGTCCTGTGGACTCTTTTTTCCTTTGCGCTCCCAACCCTCCTTTAGTGCGTGTACGGTCTCGCTTCGCAAGACATCTGATTTCCTTTGGAGTCTTCCCTTCCCCTGATGCCAAAAGGTGACCAGTTAGTATACGTGGATTTGAATATGGTCGAGAGCGCTCGAACCAGCGCCGGGGTCTCTCAACGGCATCCTTCGATCTTCAGCACGGAGGCCACTTTTCCACGTTTATCCTCCCTCTATCTTCGACGGATTGATGTTCACAATTTTCTTACCAATCGACATTAAAGTATCCGCGCCCCACATTATTTCTCCGTGCCCTTCCCCCCCCCTCCACATTGTACATTCGTGTTCTCTGATCCTTTCCTTCATTTTTTTTTCTCCCGATTGCAAAGGCCTCTGACTTGGAATTTAGGTTCCCCTAACCTCTCAATTTGTGGGCGCGGTCACTGTTTCGTCTCTCATCCCCCCCCCCCCAACGTACCCTTTAGGTTGTTTCCACCTTCCTTCCCCCCAGTGCTGCTACCCCATTTCAGCTAAAGGTCGTCATTTCGAGGAAAGCCCCCCATTCCGAAACTTGATACTTGATTTCTCTTTCTCCACTTCGAACGTGTCTCAAAATGACCCCCGCTTCATCGATGCCTATCCCGACTATTTTTTTGGCTTTGACCTATATCCCCTCCGAGTATGTGGTGAGTACACCCTTCACTCTTCCCCCGTTTTCGAAGATTGAACGAACTTCTCAGAATTAGCTCTCCCTGCGTCCCCCGTTTTTTTATACCTTCACAGCAACCTTTTCAAACCAACCCCTCCCCCATACCCCGTCTTGTTTCTTCTCCCACCTCTCAATCACTCGTTTGTGGCAAGATGTGAAGAGATATTGAACCCTGGCCTGTTTTAAATCCTCAGGAATGTTTTTATTGTCCCAACCAAACTATTGTTTGTCTAGCGTACTCTATCCTCCTTTCCCCCTTTTTTTCTTATACGAGGCTACGATTAGATTTGATTTTCTGGGGCGATAAGTACCACCACCGGGTACGCGAGAGGCTTTCGGTTCCTGCACACTCATGTGCAGTTGCCTTTCGGTGGCGCTAAACCCTCGAATTGAACCCCGACTTACCCGATTTTCTTAGCTGCATTTTTTATTGCTTCTATTTTCTGGGAAACCAGACTGCTCTTCCCTGATCGTCCCGATGCGAGAATAAGACATTGTCGGCCGTCTCGCACTCTTTCCACGCTCACCTTTGGACATCAACATTCGTTTCATCCCCCGCTGTCCAACCATACTCGCGCCGAGCTGTCCGTTTATCCCTTCTTCCCCTTAGTCAAGCATCAGCCTCCACATCCTCCCCGCACGATCTCCCTTTGGGGGTCCATTCCCACCTAGCACGCTCCTTAAATGTGACCCTTTGAATTTAAGTTCCCCATTCCCACTGCAAACCGTTTGCCGCGTCCGCCCCAAAACATGTTGATTTCCTCTCCCCTGCTGGCGCCCCTGGAAAGATCGCTTTCCTTGCTCGTTTGAACCCCTTGTTTAGAAATCACCCTTAGGATCCCCCATGAAAACGTCCCCCCCCCCCCCCAAGATCCAAAAAGAAGGAGTGGATAGTCGTTTAACCTTTTGACTGCACGTGGCCCACCCTCCTCTGACCTTTCTACGCGGTCCCCCGCGGATCTTTCCAACTATTTCTCCACTTGTCCTGCGGTTTCTCCCTCATCTCCCTTTCCATACGATTAAAAACTTTGATCGACAGGCCCTCCCCCCTGGCCTTGCCAACCAGCATAAGGGCCATAATTGTCCCTTTACGCCTCCCCCGATGACCATCTTTATGGCGTCCGGCCCGTCTGCGAACCCCTCTTTGGGGACATAACTCGGAAAGCGCCTATGTGTCATCTCCCGCCACCTTTTTTTCTTTCCAGGTTTTCCCCAACTGTTTCTCCCGGCACACTAGCGGTAGGCGGGTTAGCCTCCAGTTACTTTCCTCTTTCTCCGCCTGCCCTCTTGCTATTTCCCCTTTCAAATCCTCAGACCCACCGCGCTCTTCAACTATAAATGCAGCCCCCCCGTGCCGCACTTAAAGCCGTTTTCTTTTTCATTTCTCTCTAGTCCCTTTATCCTAAGGGTTCACACCTGCTTTGAAGAAGTTCTCTTTGAAAACCCCG
>Ga0179593_1505162_pt1 | contig 18076 bp, 26 predicted proteins | sample CZODoug2_1_08_16_FD_185931 | JGI IMG/M metagenome (GOLD analysis project Ga0179593, IMG submission 185931) | Vadose zone soil fungal communities from Angelo Coast Range Reserve, California, USA - CZODoug2_1_08_16fungal (PacBio error correction) | ecosystem: Environmental > Terrestrial > Soil >... | reverse complement strand
TAAGAATACCAATCTTTTCTCTCCACGAGGTCCTGTCTCCAGCACCTTGCGCGACCTTTTTCGATGTTTTTAGCTCTTTCTGATTTCTCTTTCCATCTGTCATCCCCCTCCCGTGTTCGCCTTCAAATCCGGGGGCCGTCGCCTTCCCTGATTTTCATCTTTTGCTTTCTTCCCGAGATGTGATTTGTTTTCACAACATTTTCATGTTTTTATGTTTTTTGTCGGTTGTCGTTCTTGGCCATTTACCCTCTCGGGGGCAATTTTCTTTGTGTCCCGGGCTTCCAAGTCTTTCTTCTGGTTTTTGGGTTATTGCGCAGTTTTTTTCTGTTTCCCGGGATTTTTTTTTTTCCGCTACTTACGTCCCCCCACTGACCCTATTTGTGGACCGGGTTTTTTTTGTTTTGATTTCCAGGATGGCCTTTTGATAATATTATTGTTCTTCCCCGCTCATCCCACTTGACTCCCCCCCTCCCGTTGCACTGCAGGTAGGTAGTCTAGACCTTTTACCCCCCCAGTACCCCTCTCCGGCCCGGGCCCTTCTCCCTCCCCGCGCCGTTCTAAAAACCTTGTCTTTCTGTTCCCCCGCCCCCCGAAGCTTTTCCCAAGTCCCTTTCAAATTTTCTGTGTTTTGCCCTCTTTTCTTATTTTGTCTTTTTTTTTTGTCCAAGTCTTCTTTCTCGACACTGCGAAACTTTTTTCCAATGCCTTTTTTCTCCCGAGATCCCCCTGTCGCGGAACCTCTCTTTTCTTTCTTTGGTGTTGGTCTCCATCCACCCCGTAAACATTTTCTTTTTGCTTATATGTACTCCCTTTTTCCTGAGGTCCCCCCTTGTTCGCACTTGCCTGTGTCGTCCCCCCCCTTAGTCATTTTCTTGTTTGTCCCCCATCAGTCCCGTCTTCTGAAAGTGAAGCCCCTCTAGCTCTGCTTCTTCGTTTCTTGTGCGTCTTGTGTCGGAAAGTTTTTCACGTGACACCCGTCCCCCAAGCCCCCCTTTATTTTTTTTTACCTTTTTATGTCCGAGATCTAACTGGGTTCTTTTTAGCTGCAATTTCCCAAATCGGGACTCCGATAACCGGCCCATCCCCTGTGGTGGGCTTGCCAGTATTACTGCTGCAGCGGCGCTAAGCCCCCCCCCGCCAATTTTTGCGGGAGTTTTGTTGGCGCCTTTTGCAATTTGGACGTAGATCCCCCCCTCGGTTGAAATATCATTCCTCCTTTACCCCCCTTACACTTCAACAGATTCTGTTTTTTTGGTTATTCCTCCGTTTTTTCATGTCTTCTTGGCACTTTTCGTTCTAAGGCTGACACCCTCCTCTGGTTTTTCCGCATTGACGGCGGAGCTCTCCTTGCTGCACTAGAATCTTTCAAGGGCTATTTTTTTGCACTGCATTTCCGTTGATTTTTCCATTAGAAGTTTGGTCCCTGCCGAACGTTTTATCTTTTTTATAAGTCCTTAACGTCCATCTCGGCTTCATTTGAAGGGATTCAACAAATATCCCCTCCCCGAGTTCGCCCCTTTTAGCTGCTTTTCAGAGTTTTTCAAGTACCCTCTTCTGATAGGCACGATTTTTTATTTCTTTTATTCCATCTTCCCTCAGCCTTCAATCTTTCCCGGTATCCCTTTAGCTCTCTTCTTGGACTTGATCTGAGATTGTTAGAGGTGATTTTTTGCGCTGCTCTTATTTTTTTTTTACAAATTTCTTTTTCTTCGTTTTTTTCATGGGTTCCCTCCCGTCGTTTGCGTTTTACCCCCTTGGTAGTTTGAATTTTTCTTTTTTCCCGTTATGGCCATTTCCTTTTTCTTCTTCTGTCCTCCACAAGCAGTTCGGTTTTACGTTCAAATTGAATATATTTTTTCCATTCTCTTCTAAGTTCCCCTCTGTCCTTTCTTCTTTCCCGTATCCTGGTTTTCATCTTCCCAGGCAAGTCCCTGTAGCTTTGTATTTTTTTTTTTTTTGCAGAACCCCCTCTACCCTTTTTCTCCCTCCCTTCTTACATCGTTGCATCCCCACCCCTTTCCTCAACTTGTGCTCCCCTTTGCCTGTCTTTAGGGTCTTCGGTGTCCAGTTTGATCCTTTCCCCTGGCGTCTTGCCCTTCAATGATTTCCCCCAAGCGACGTCCTTTCCGAGTCCCAAAAACTTTTTTTTTCCAGGAGTTTTTTTGTTTTTTTCTTTGCACCCTGTCCTTGTTTTTTTCGTCTTTAAGTCCCTCTAATCTTTTTTACCCTGATTCTTTTTTTGGACATAGGATCAATCCCCCATTTTAACCCCTTCTCTTTGAGAGCTTTCCAGCTTAAAGGTACACTTTTTATCTTTTTTCTGTATCTTCTTTCCCAAGGATATGTTAATAACCCTTTCCCGATTTTTTCTATTGACCCCCTGCCTTCAAACCCCACTTTGTTTTTTTCGGGAGGGGCTTTTCCCGGGCTTTGAATTCTTGGACAAGCTTGCCTTTTCCCTGAACCCCCGCCCTGGCTTTCTTTTTTTTTTTAGCTTCCAGATTGTGCGACCTTTCGCCTCCCCTTTCCTCCCCCTTCCCCCGAAATTTTTTCCGCACAAGTTTTTGATCGGAACAGGCCTTTTTGATGCTTCTTGGAGCTACTTTTATTTTCCCACATAAAGCTTTTTTTCGTTTATTTCTTTTCAAGTTTTTCCTCGATTTTTCGGGCCTTTTTGAATTTCCCATCTCTGAGCAGGAATAAAATCTCCTTACCAGTTTTTTCCCTGTTTGTTCGAATTTTAAACCCTGGAGGCCCACCCTTTTCCCTCTTTGAGCCCCTGTGACGACTCTCCTTTACCAGCAACTTTCCACAATCGTTTTCCCTGCTACGACCCTCCTATCACCAAGATGTTTTTCGACTTCCAGACTATCATTGGACAACCTTCCTCTTCTTTGTGCACTCAGCCGTGCGCGCGCCCTTGTCTTGACAGCCCCCCTTCTGCCGTCAGCCCCAACATCCCTTCGGCGGGACTCCCTGTTCCTTTCCTTCCCTTGTATCGCTCCCTTACTCTCTTTCGTTCATCCGCCTCTGGGGGGGCCGGCTCACTGGCCAGTTGTGACCGTCACCGGTATCTGGCGTAGTCTTTTGGGCGTATTGATTAGGTTCCTTTCCTTGTGCTTTTATTTTTTCCAGAGCCTCCCCCCCCCCCCCCCCACTAGTGGCCCGTCCCTCAAAACAAATCCCACCATGTGCTGTCCAGCGCCCCTTTCGCATTTTCCGCAGCCATCCTTTTCTTCCTGACCGGATATCTCTATCAAATTTCTGCCACGGGCGTATTTTGCCTTTCTTTTTCTTCTCTGACTTTTTCTATGTCCGTCTCTAAGAAATGCCCCCTCATGTAACAATTGCCCGATTTTTTTGGACGGTTATACTCTTTGTTTGTTTTTTTTTTCTAGATATGTTCCCTTCCTACGTACTTCTCCCCCTCCCCAAAATAGTCGCGGCGGCCCTTTCGCATATGTTTTGTGAACACGGCTTTGCTCGTTTCTCTTTTTTTTGCAGAGATCTGCGAATTTTTTCGGATCACGGCAGGTAAGACGTTTTTTTTTTCTTTTCCGATTTCCCCTTAGTTTTTTTTCCATTTTTTGGATTCTTTCTGCGAATTCCCTTCTTCTGGATTTATGGGTTCTTTGCTCTCCCCTATTTTTTTTGTTACTCTGTTTTTTTCTATAAGGTTGATCTCACAGGGGTAAGTATGGCTTTTCGCTGAGCATTTTTCTATTTTCTCTTTTCGGGTTTTCCCCTCCTAGTTTTTTCCTGCAGCTTTTCTCTCTTTTCGTTTCATTCTTGTGTAAGGTTGGCGCGGGGGCCAATTGTTTTTTTTGCGATTTACATTCGCCGATTATTTTTCCCCTCCCATGCTCCACATCTTCTTCCGGCCTGTGCTCTTTTTTTTTTTGGCAGACTAGGAACTTTGGCCCTTTTTTTTTAGCAACCCTTACCTTGCCTCTGGTTATTTGCTTTCCTTTGTTCCCTTCTTTTCCTCTATCGCCTTTTTTTGAATAGGAAAAAGCAACACCCGTTGCTTTTTTGAGTCGCTTTTTACCTTAAAAACTCCTTTAAATGGTTCTTTTTTTTTACCCGAGGACCTGGGAATGCGCCTCCTTCTTCTCCCCTTTGCTTTTTCCCTCCCCTTTTTTTCCCTTAAGCTCTAAGTTTTAATTTATTTGTATCCTGTTTTTTTTTTTTATAGTTGTCCCTTCTTTTTCGCCAGGACTTTGGACTAAAGTCAGCTTGGATCCGTCCCCAGTTTTTTCTTTGTTTCTAACACTTTTATTTGGCGGTTTTTCCCTTACAGGATTAGCCATCCGGGTTCCCCCCCTAAGGGATCTTCTTCCCCCGAGTCCCCCCCCTCCCAAGTCTGTCTTTTTTGCACCTTATCCCCCTTCGGAGCCGAATGTTGGTCGCTTCTCTCCGCCTTCAATCCTCTTTCTGGGTCCTTGCGACTGCTCGGAATTTTCTTGTTTCAAAACCGCTGCGTCTTTGGACTTGTTTTTTTTTTGATACCCCCTTTTTTTTTTTTCCCCCCACTCCCGTCAAGACCTTTTATTGCTTTGATTTCTCTTTTCTGGGTGGAAATGGCGGAGCTCGTTTCCTTTCAAAGTTTTGTATCCTCCCAGTGTCTTTTTTCCTCCACCCCTCCGAACCCCTTTCGACATTAGGTATCGCCATCAATTCGGCCTTTTTGCGTTTTTTTTACCATTTTGATTTTTTTTTTCCCCCCTTCCCGGACCCTCCCCCCCTGCGGACTTGTTCGAAACCTCGGCAATTTCCCTTTTTTTCTCCCTGAGTTTCCCCTCTTTGAGTAGGCCTTTCCTTTTGGTCTTAGTGGGCATGCTTCCTTTGCTTCCGATTTGTTTTGAGCCTTCCCCTGTATCACGCCCCACGCATTTGTCCCCAGGATAAGAAGTGGACCTCGTCTCTGTTTTTTTGCGTTCCTTCTATGGGTTTTTTTTTTGTGGCCAACTTGCTTTTCAACTCATTCGCTGTGTGCGCATTGCTGGGCGTATGAATTTCGCCTTTTCCTTTTGCGTCCCCTTTCCTTTCTTTCCCTGAGCTTATTCGTTTTTTCGTCGTCTTTTTTTTTGCGTTGTTGAGGTAGGGATGTTCCGGAAGGTCGTGACTTTTCTGTCACCTTTTTCAGATACTTCGGCCAACCTCCCTTTGGTTCTGTCCCCGGCGCCCTTTTGACGCTTTTTTTTACCCTCCAAAGCACGCAAGCTTGAAGATGTCTTTTTTCTTGCGTCTTTGCTGGGATCGTTTCGACACTTTTTTTTTTTTTCCCCACCACGCTCTCCGGGAATAACTCCGAATGTAGAGCAAAATGTGCGGGTCCGTTCCCATCACTTTTAGTGCCTTCCTTTCACCCTTTTCCTTTTCTGTTTTTTTTTTTTTTTTTTTTGAATTCCCCCCTCCAAGATGCCGCGGCCTAGTGTTTGTCTATCTTTGCAATTGGTCGTTTCCTGCTTTTGTTGCCATTTTTGGCCGCTTTCCCTTTTAGATGTTTTTTTTTTCCCCCTGTTTCGATTTTGACTTTCACCCCGGCTCTTTTTTTAAGCTAACCTTTTGGTTTTCCTTTCTTGGCCCTGACTTACCCATACGATCGTTCATTCTTTTTCGAGTGTGCCCCTTTTTTTTCCCAGTCTATTTATTTTTTAGGTTTCTTTTAATGTCCCGGACTGGCTTTATTTGTTTTTTGAGTTTTCGGACCCCCTTTTTGTCCCCTTGAATAGTCTCCTGCTGGTGTTTTTAATTTTCCCTCCCCCGGGAATCCTATTCCAGTTGAGAAGGGGAACTAGTCCCCCCACCCCTCTTTCATTTTTTGAAATCCCGTTTTCGGATTTTTTCCCCCCTTCCTGAATTCCCACTTGGATTTTCCTCAAGCCTCCTCGTTGAGGAGCGGCTTCAGTACCACTTTGCTCTCATTTAAGTTTTTCTCCCGTTTTTTTTTAATCCCTTTGAGTGCACCTTTTTTTTGACGCTTTACCGCGGTGGCCTTCACTTCTCGAGTTTGATCGGCGTTTTTCGCACTGGTTTTTTTTTTTTTTTTTTCAGCAAGCGGTTTTTTTGCATCACCTTCTTTCTTTCCCTCCCGTTGTTTTTTTTTTTTCGACTGTTCTTTTTTTTCCCCATTTTTCTAAGGTGGGTTAGCACTCGGAAGTTTCGCGTTTTTGACCCCTCGATGCGCGTAAATAGGGTTGACCCTTGTGTGCATCTCGAGTTTTTTTCTTTTGTTTCTGCTCGGAAGCGGATGATACCTTAATTTTTTTTTTTTTTCTAATGACTTTACTTTTTAGGTCTATCAGATTCCCCGGAACAGTCTTTTTTTCCCTCGGACATTCGAAGTCCGCTGTCGGGCCCATGTGGTGTGGGGAACAAAGGATAATTTGTCCTCAAATCTTTACTTCTGGTTCCCGTTAGGCTTTTTGAGCTCCTTGCTAGTGTGCACCGTCCAATCTGGTTGTGAATCGGGCCTATCTTTCTTCACCCGCTTTCCCGGACTCCGTGGTGGTATCGGGGCCGCCGGATGTCGAGGCCTCCGTTTTTGTGTCTTTTTGCACCCGGTAGACAATCAGGACGTCTTTGGTTTTTTTCTGGTGCCGGAACAAGGCTTTCCCTTAGTTTTTTTTTTCTTTTCAGATTCTTTTCTTAGCATCAAACCGTTTTTCAACAGGGAATGTACTCGTTCTTTTTTTTTTTTGCATCTTTAAACCCACTCTTTTTGCAGCTACGATTCATGTGGCGGGGCCCCCATTTTTCCTTTTTTTCGTTTTGCTCACAATTGCACGATTTTCCTTTGGTAGCTTTTCATGGTTTTTCCCCCAAACCCCCCCCCTGTCAGAACGCTCCACCTCACACTCTTTGTCAACGGGTTTTCCCCCCCGCCCCAGTTTAAGACCCTCTTCGGGTATTTTTCTTTTTTCACAAAATAGGCGTTCATGATCCCTATATCCCCTGGGATCTTCCTGATGGATTTTGTGGAGGTTTTCAAGCCCCTAGTAGTTTCTAGGGCGGAGTATCTGACCCAGTCATTGTCTGTTGTCCTTCTCGTCTGTTACTTATTTTCATGTACCCTTTTTTTTTTCCCTTACGCTCCACTACACCGGATCCCCACCGTTACGTCGACATCGGTTGCGAATACTCATCTTTCTTTTCCTTCTGCTTTACGCATTTCTCCCTAGGAGACCCGAAGTGATGCTCATCCACCCCCGGCTTTGTTAGTTTGGCCCAAGACAAGACTCCGGCTTTTTTAATCCTGCTATCTTGGGGAAGTTTTTTGTTTCCCCCCACCTACCCCCCCCCCCTCTCAAGCACTTTTTCCTTTTTTTAATACTGTTTAACTTCCCATTGATTGCGGGCGGGCAGTTCCGCCTCCCCCCCGGTGGGGATTGATCTATCCGGGCCCCCTCCCCCCAAAAATGCTTGGTTTTTGATGTCATTGCGTTCCTTTGCACGATTTTTTTACAAGCTCCCTCTGAGAGCCCCGACCCTTGCCTTTTGGGCCTTTTTTCCGGTAGGTCGTTCCTTTTTCCCCGAGACGAGGATTCCTTGGTAAGCGATTGTGGTTTCCCTTCGCTCTCCTTTTTTTTGCATTTCTTTGAAGGGATTTTTCAACATAGAAGGCCCCGTTTTGACTCCTGCTTTTTCCCCCCAAGGCTTGATCTTATGCAGTTTTCTTTTTTATTTCTTGTTTTGTGTGAGACCTAAGCATTCCTTCAGTTTTCCGCCTCGAAAGGTCAGCTCGCTCTTGTTTGTTTTTTTTGCTTCTTGGCTTTTTTTCCTTTTTGTTGTTTGATTGTTTTCGATTATGGATTCGTTCCTGTGGTTTCGTTGTGTGGATCCACTGGTGTCATTTCTCTGGGTTTGTCCTCGTTCTTTTGTACGTTTCCGGTTCCTGGAAACCCGGCCGTTAGCCCCCGCTTTAAGTACCAGGTTGTGCGCCTGAAGGTTGCTAGACAGCCGTTTTTTTGTGTCGTCATTGTTCGTTTGATTTTCCATGTTCAGTTTTTCGTTTCCTTTCCAGGCCGCCAGGAACTTGAGCGGGCTCTCTTGCGACTTAACCTCCCCTGATCTTCTGCTTATAGGGTTGAGTTTTTCCTTTTTATACTTAAAAGGTCCTGTATTGCCGGTTCCAAGCTAATCGGGGCCCGGGATTTCTTGTGTTCGGTCCCCTTCCCCTCAAGTGTTTTGCCCCTTTTCTTCCCATCGCTTTTTCCCCCTTCGTTTCCCCCAAGTGTGTCGGGTTTTTCGCCCCCCCTCCTCTTCCGCCTTGTTTTCCGGCTTTTCGCAAACTTCTCTCGGATTAACTAACATTGCGTATTATTTTCCTTTTAAATTTCTTCTTCTGTGATTTTTTTGACCACCTCCCGGCCAAGGCTGACGAATCCTTTGGTCTTGCAAGGTTTTTCCCTTCCCCCCAAACATTTCTTGTCACTTTGTTTTGCGATACTAGGTTTCATTTTCTTTTGAACCTTGAAAGCTTTTCAACACATGAAATGGAGTGCTTTTCGTGCTTCCCCTCCATGGGACTTTTATCTCCCAATCCCTTCCCCTTCGGGGGGCCGCCACAAGTGATAAGTTTGCGTTTGAAGGGCCGACTGCCCGGTGATTGGATTGATCCGTTCGTGGAACAAGTTTTCTTTTTTGAGGGCGAGACCCCGAGAATCCCCTTTTAGCCTTTTACCCCATGATTTCTCGTTTTTTTTTTTTTGTCTTTTTTTGTTGTTGTACTTGACGCTTGGTGTTTTCTATTTTTGTTTTTTTTCTTTTTCAGATTGTGCTAGGTCGTCTGGGCAGTCCACGGAATTCCTCCGTTTTGCCAACCCTTGGAATTTCTGAGGCTGTGTCTTGGGCAGTTTTCCTTCGACGTCATGTCGTTGTCTTCTTTGACGAGGTTAGGCCGGACTTCCGCTTTTTCACACAGCCTTTCCCGCAAGCGAATGCGCGTCTCCCTTCTTTGGCATCCCCTTTCAATTTTCCTTTACCGTATGTTCACCCTGCTCCAGTTTTCACGTTTCGAACAATTTGCCCCCCCTTTTGCTGCTTGCTTTTTTATCTGGATTCTTTCGCATTTGCTGGCGATTCTCTTCCAGTTTCCATGAAACGTTTCCTTTTCCCCTTATTCCTTAAGCCCACTTTGCAAAAGTCTCCCAGAATCTCTCCCCCCATCCGGGGTTTTTTTCTCGAGATATGGAATTTTCCGTCGCCCTCTCTGGTTGGTCTGGGCTGGGAAACCTGTGGTTGTTCAAGTTTCCCCTGTCAGGGCCTTTTTTGTCTACATTTCAGGGGATGGAGCTCTTTTTTCAGCGATTTTCCTCTTTTATAGCATGAAATTTTTTCCCCTGATGGTTGTTTTTCTTTTTGGCTGATTTTTTTTTGGATAGTACTGGATTCTTTTGTTGTTGGCCGGTTATGTCGTTTTTGCGTATTTTTGGCCACAGGCTTTTTCTCTGAACCGGCCCGTTTTTTTCCTGAATTATGCTTAGAGGTTTGTCGGTTGGCTCCCCCTGGTTTGTCCCCCCTTTTCTTTTTAGAATTTTTTTTTTTTTTCTGGTTGGGCCCACCTAAATTCCTCCCCCGACCATTCGGCTCGAGAACCCTCCCCTTTTTCCCAGCTTTCCTTGTCGTGGTTTTTTTTTGCCTTTTGGGATCAACCCTTTTCTCCGCTTCTTTTCTGTCTTGGCTTTTCTTTTTAACATCCACATTTTTTGAACCCCCCCCTCTTTTGACCTTTCCCCTTTGTGGCAATTCCAAGCCCTGTGTTGCGCCTTCCCCCACTGCCCAGCTGAGCCCCCTAATCCCCCCCTAACTTGGTTTTTTTTTCTTGTTTTTCCTCTACAACACTGTCGTGCTTGAGCCCTTCTTTTTCTATGTTTATAGACTTCCAGTTGTATTTATTAATTTTTTCCTCCGTATTAAGTGTTCCCCCGAGAGCCCCCTTTCGCTTGTGCCCCACAACCGATGCGACGAGTGCCCTCGGCGCTCCTTTTCGTCAATGGCTTTTCCCCCTAACACAAATTTAGCCGGGTTTTTTTGGACTAATTCCAAAGCCTTCTTTTTCCTTTTGTTTTTTTGCTTTTTTTTCGTTTTGTATGGGCCGGTTTAGCGCATCTGCAGCTGTTTTTGTTTCTTCCTTTTTTTTTTTTTTGGCCTTTTTTCGTGTCATCCTTTGACTTCATCACAAGGACTGTAATTTCGATTTTTTCCTTTAGCACGCCATGCCCTTTCCCGCTTCTGCCCCGTTGGTGTTTTTTCTTTTTTTTTTTTAAATTTTTTACACTTAAGGGTGCTCACGGGTTTTTTTCCAACTTGCCGCTTCCCGTTTTTCCTCTTTTCTTCGTTGCCGTGAGACTTTTCCCTCGCGCCTTTCGTGTAGAAATAACAGGCTCTGCTTGCCTTTGCATTTGCCCTCGTTTTTCCTCAAACCTTTTCACTCTACCCCTTTGCCGACATGCCGCCCAAGACTTCCGCGTGATTCACCCCCCCGGATGCCTTTTTTTTTTTTCTTTGCCACCGTCCTCTGTTTTAGTATTTGTGCCCCTTCCTTCCGATGCCTTTTCTTTTCCCTTTACGCTAGATAACTTTGGTTAAACGCTTCCCCCAAAACCTGTGTTTTTTTTTGACGAAGTTTTGTGGCCCGTTATTGGTGGTATTGGGGGGGGGGGGTTCGTGTGGTGGTGTTTTTTTGGGTCTCCCATCCAACCCTTGTTTTTCTCAACCTGTTCTTTTCCACCTCACCTATGGGGTTTGTTTTTTTGGGTGCTTTTTTTAATCAGGGTTACAGTCGGAGTATTTCTTCGCACCTTCCCCTGCTTTGTACGTCTTCCCTGTCACCTTTTATTTGGATTGGAGTCGTTTTTTGGGTCGGGGTCTTTAGTTTTCCCCTACAGGCATCGAGCTTCGCTCACCCCCTTTTTAGTGCCCTGAATTGAACTTGCTTCTTTTTTTCCTCCCTATAAATTCCCTCTTGTTTTTTTTGAGCTTTTTTTTCTTTGTGAAGCAATGTGAGTCCCCCCCCTTTTTTCCCAGTCCCATTGTGTTTTCTTTTTTACCGATTTTAATTTTTCGAACCCTAGAACACCGAATTTCGTTCTCTTGTTGTTTCCCTTCGCTCTTTTACCCTCAAAGTTCGGTTCTTTTCCCCCGGATTTTTTTCCTTTTCGTAGAGATCTTTCTCCACAACCTTACCCCAGGACTCATACTTTACTCCCTACATTTTATCCCTGCGCCTTTTTACCCGATAAAGCGCCTAGGGCGGGATTGGTTTTTACGACTTCTTCGTCTTTTCTCTCCCAATGTTCTGAAGGTTGTCCCCTGTTTGGCTTTTCCTAGAAGTTAAGCTCCGCCATTTTCTGCACCGGTTTTGAACCTGCAGGCATTTGCATGGACAAATTATTTTTTTCTTCGGGATGTCGTCCCTTTTTTTTTCCCTTAAGTATTTAAGAAGATGATATACTGAGATTTACCCCGACCCCCGTTTTTAGGATATTATTTTGTGTCCCCCCCCTTTGTCGGAGGTCCCTTACCTCTCGGTTGTCTTTCAGGACGGTTTATGCACCCTACTTGTCCTTTTTCTCGCCGGGCCCCCTTTATTTAGAAATTTTGTCATTTTCTGATTTTTCGTGGTTCCTCTCACCAGACGATGAAAATCAATTTTGGCTTTTCCCCCTCCGCGTTCTTCTCCACATTTTTTTTGCATGTCTTTGTGCTCAATACTGTCGCCTTCTCTTTTCTCGCCTTGGTTAACCTAAGGGTGGTTGCGCTGCAAGTGTCACCCATCCGGGATTTTTTTTTACTAGGGCTTTTGGCGAGTCGGCTGGAAGCCGTGATGTCTCATTCCCCCTCGCGCATTTTCCTCTCTTTTTCTTCCCCTATTCGCGAACCGGTTCTTTCCCTCCCTGTTTACAAATATTTCCTGTTTTTTTTTCCTTAATTACCGTTGATTTTATTTTTTTCTCATCCCTTCGTTGTTCGTGACTATTTTCCCCCCATCCTCGTTTCTCACCCCCGTGCCCTCTTGGACGTCCGAGGTGCTCCTGTCTGTATCAAGTATTTACCCTTTTCACTTTAGGCCTCGTGTTTACCCTGGTTGCTTGACCCCCGATATTTGTTGGACTTTTTGTCTGATGATTTTTTTTTTTTTATGGTCCTGGAAGAACGAATGTATGTCACCTTCCGTTCTGCTTATTCGGCGTTCTTTTTGCACTGCTTGCAAAACATGACCCCCTGTTTCTGTCTTTTTTTTTTGCGCTTCGGTTTTTTTTTTTTTGATGGTTGTAACGCCCTTACCACCCCTTTTTTTTTTGCTTTTGCTTTCCTTTACCTCTTCCGCATCATGCGACGGGGTCGCGCTTTCCCTCCTACTACGTGTGGAGCTGGCCCCTCTTGGGACCCCTTCCGCTTATTCGATATTGTGGACCGTTTTCCGGCCCCTAAGTTTTTTTCTGATCGCTCACCCCTTTTTTCACCCCCCAAGAAGTTTCCTCTTTGCTTTTTCTTCCCCTTCTGGGATTTTTTTTCCCCTTCCCCTCAGAAAAATTTTTAATTTTTCCATGAATCACCCTCTTTCTTCCCTGCGGTCCTTTAACCCTAATTTTTTTCTTAGGGTCTCTTTACCCAAAGTGTATGTCCCCTTTTTGTCTTTCCTCTTCAGGTTCTCTTTTCTCTTTTAAATGTTTTCCGAGGCTTCCTTCTTGAAGATTTTTTTGCAGAACGGGTGATTTTTCCTCTTGGACGAGGGTTTCGCCCCGTCCTTGGTAGACCCGATGCTTTTTTGATCTTTTTTTTAAAACTTGAGAACGTTATCTTGCAAATCTGCTGTTTTTATTTCTTCTGTGGACCGGCTTCCACTCGTCTAGTTCCCCCACGTAAGTAAGTTGTTTTTTTTTTTTGTTGTCCTCAGTTTCCCGCCTATGAACTTTCTCTTTCCAAAGGTTTTTCTCTATTGATCCTTCTTTTTTCTCGCCTCCGAACCCCCCTCCACGGACTTTCCCTCTCTTATATGGGCCTTTCGCGTACATCCCCTTGTCGGCTTTGTTGAAGGCCAGTCATTTCCCTCCCCCCCGGCCTCTTTCTTTTAGGTTTTTTCCGACGCCTTTTCCCTTCCCCCCAAACAATGCGGAGGTCCGACCTGGGTTCTTTTTTTGGTTTCCTTTTCGATGTTTGGACAAACCAGGCCGACCCTTTCTCTTTTACCCCTCCCTACATCTTACCCTGATGGTTCGCCTTTTTTCGATTCGTTCTGCAGGTTTGGCACACTTTATATATTTGCCCCCCCCTTTCATTTCTTTTTCGGAAGGATTTTTTTGCCTTCTATGCATGCAGGAGGAAAACAACATGAGAACGGCTTTTTGTCCTACTCCTTTCTATTTCTTTTTCATTAGGTCCCTTCCCATTAGTGTTCCTTTACCCTCCTTTTCTTTTTTTTTTTTTAGTATTGTGTTTCTTTCCAGTATTTTTTTTTCCAAGAGCCCCCCCGCGAACTGTATTTATAGTTGTTTAGGCATGTTTTTGTTTGTGCGTTTTTCAGTTGCTTACGAGTTTGTCGTTTTATTTTCTTTGTAACGCGCCTTTTTTAAAGTTGTGTGATAACCCTTTTCTCTCGTATGGGCCTTCCGACTCTTTTTTGCGCAAACCGTCATTTTTTTGGATAACCCAAGCCGTTTCTTTTCGTTCCTTTGTTTTGTTGAAGCCCTTTCCCTTCCAGCAAGTATTTTTTCCTTCCTTAGCGTTTGCTTAGCTTTTTTTTTTGCCAGTTCTTCGCAATTTGAAGCAGGTTTATTGCGACTTCCTCCCATCTTTGCGGGGTTACTCCGCCTGGAGACTTCTTTTCCCCCACGGCGGTTTGTGTCTTTCCCGGTTAGTTTGAGGTGTGTGTTATTTAGCTTTTTTTTTTTCACCCCGTCTCCCGAGGTTTCCCCAAATCTTTTTCCTCCCATGTTTGTCTTTTTTTTTTTTCTTGTAAAGCCTTTTGTTCCCCCCCCATCCTATAAGGGGGACAGCCCCCATATGTTCCACTCTTCTCTCTTTTCATCGTGTCGCCTGCTATGTGATGTTCCTGCCGAGGGGTGTTTTTTTGTGTTTTTTTTGTGCTGTTTACCGGGGGAGTTGAAACACACCCCCCCTTTTTTTGGGATTTTTTTTTTCGCTGTGTTTTGTTTGTAGACTCCAATGAGTTTCTGACGGCACACGCCCCCCCACCTGTCTGCGTATCCTTTGTTATTTTTTCTCTTTTTTTTTTTTATTTGCATGTCTCTCTTTTTCCCTGGTTTTCTCATTTCACACGAACCATACCACCCCAATGCAAGGACCCCTGGTTTGTTGTCAGTTGTTCTTTCCCCTGCCGTCTTTTTGGACTTTGGGGATGGTGGGTGGGTTTTTCAACGTTTGTAGGTTTCTCCTGAGTGCCTTTTTCCCAGCCGTAGATCTTGGTTTTTTTGTTCTTGTCCGCTCCTTTTTTTCGGAGGTTGCCCTAATTGCCCCCTTCACTGCACATTTTTTTTTTTTTCTCTTTTTGTTTTTTATCTCGCCGATAAGCGGAAGTGCTTCCCCCATCGTTCTTTGGCCTTCTCCTGATCATTCTCCCTCACGCCTTGTTCGCTTCTTTTCAGTTTCAAAAGTGCTACTACTACCTTCCTGTTTTCCGATTCCCATGTTCCCACTCTCCCCCCTCTTTTCCTCAACTATGGGGCAGTTTGTCGGCAATCCCCCCCTCGGAACCCAATTCTGCCTTCTACATCCCGGGTTGGTAGCCTCCATCGACTGCCCTCACCCTTCCTTTTACAAGAACCTACTCCGCTCCAAGTTTTCCCAGCTGACTTTCTCGTCCCTCCTGCAAAGCTTCGTCTGAAAGTCCACTCCTTTTTCAACCTTAGAAGAGACTCTTTGTATTTGCCTCCATTCTTTCACGGCCTCCCTTTCCAATCCTCGACTTGATCAAGTCCCCCCCTTTTCCCTCCGGTTGCGGCCCCGGTGACATTAGTTTTCCCGTCCGGAGTTGACTTTTCCTTCCTTTTTCGCTCTCCTTCCTATTTACCGTTTTCCTTAGGCGTTTTTTTCTTGATTTTTCGACAGTTTCCTTTGATTTGGCAGCCTCGCTCCCTATGTTCTTGTTTTCGTACAGAGTTTTCTTGGCATTCTTAGTTCCCTCGGGGTCTTTTTTCGCGCGATTTGGGGACCACAGTGCTTGCTTTTTTTTCTTTTGATTTTTGGTAATCCTTGGCCAGAACTCTTTTCGAGTTTCGTTCTTTCTTCAGCCCCCCTTTCCTCTTTCTGGCAAGCTTAACTGCGCTCATGCTGACCTTTCTTGACATCCCCCATCCCGCCCTTTCCCCCAAATTGTCTTCGAGTGTCCCCGTGGTTTTGTTGGACTTTTGTCCTGCAAACCGGGCTGTCTTTTCCTGCCTCCTTGCATTTTTTTCTCTAACTTCCCTGAGGGAATTTTTTCATTCTGACTTCCCCATGCCCCCTCCCCTTGTTTTCCTATCAACCGCCCCCGCTGCGCCCGATCAGTCTTCCCCATTCCGCCCTTCACCTCCCTTTCCATCTATAGTTTGGCGCACTGTGCTATTTATTGTCTGCAGCCTCGTAGATCCGAGGTTTTTTCTATTTTTTTTCCACCAGCCTTTTTTCTTTTTGCTGTACCAAACACCAAACTTCTCCCCTTTTCACTTTTTTTTTTTTTGTGTTCGGCCCTTTTTTCAAGATTCCGAAGCCCGATGACATCCCCAAGACAGGAGGGCTCGGCGACGGTTCCCCCTCAAAGTACCCCCGCCCGTTTTCTTTTTCAGTCTTTTCCGACCGTTTTTTTTGGAATCGGTGTTTCGTTTTTGCATTTGCCGGTCGTGACTCCCTTCCCCCATTTGGCTTTATCAACCCCCCCACTCTTTTTTAACACACTTTCTTTAGGTTTCTCCCATGCTCGCGCCCCACAATTTCCCCCCCCTCGCCCCCTCTTCTCCCTTTTTCCCCTCAACGCAAGTCACGGTGGTTTTTTTTAGCGTTCCCCCCCTCGTCAAGGTTATCATTCCGTAATCCACCTAGCTTTTTGACTTCCCCCGCCGGCGAGCCTCTATTGTGGTTTCCCCCCCATACCAATTTTGCAAAACGTCACCCTCACCCCTTCCCTTTTTCAACGCCCCACCTTTTTTTCCTCGTTTTCTATAACCCCAATTCGGCTTTCCAGTCTCCGGGTCCCTAGAACTATAACCCCTAAGATCACCCCTTTCTTTCTTATTTTTTTTCCCGATCGCCTCCCTTTCGGCTTCTTCTGTTTATCGGTCTTCCGATTCAGGGCTACTCTTTGCCTTTTGCTTTATTGGAGGAGGATCGTGCCGTTTAGTTTTGCCCATGAGATGGCCCTTGCTTATTTTCTGCTGGCTGTGGTGTGCCCACTCCTGTCGTTCTTCTTTATTTTTACCAGATTTTCATTCGATATGGTTGGTGTATTTTTTTTTTTATTAAGCACAACGCCAGTGCCGTTCACCTTAACTTTCACATTCCCTTAAGACCATGGTGTGTAATTGTTGAATCCTTCCCTTTCTTGCCCCCACATTGTACCCTTTTGATTTCTAGTCGCGCCCTCAGCCTGAACAAGCGATGCACGGTCTCCACTGGCGCGCTGGTGTAGGGTTGTTTGTAGGTATCGTTCTGGGCTCGGTTCGGGTCTGTTTGTTTAGAGACCAATTTCAAAGCAACCTGCCTTGATGCGTCTTCTCCTTCCAAGGTTTCTTATTTCGGCCTAGCCCGAAATCTGACTTTTGGTGTCCCCCCTTGTTTGGTCCCATGCAAGTAGTTCCCGGCCTCATGCCCCCTGTAATCATCCCAGAACCGTCTAGTCCGCACGAGCCGCGGTCTTTCCCCGGAGGGGGCGAAAGTGGACAAGCGGTCTCCCCCAACTGACGATTTTGGTCCCGATTCCAGAGCATTTGACCTAAATATGACCCCCTTCGGTGCGGTATGTTGACCTTTGATACTCCCGGCGTTCTTTTTCAGATCTGCCCCTTTTTTTTTTTCCAAAGCCCGAGGTCTTTTCCTTTGGGTGGCCCGAGGCCCGCCCTCCCTTATGTGAATTGGAACTCCAACTCTCCTTCGTCTTTTTCTTGCGGGTTTTTTCTTACCGGGATTTTCAGGGGATCTTCCTGGTGCCCCTTGTTTGCGTCGGAACTTTTTTGGTTTCTGTTCTAACTTTTCTCTTTTCCCCGGCTTAGTCTCCTGCTTTGTGCACCTTTTTTTCTCCCTCCTGTCGCGCCCCCTGTGGGAGAGAGCTTCAGACACTGCACCCATCGCCTTATTGCGCTGGTTGTTAATGCTTGCCGTTTTGTTTGTTATGCTAGACTAACACCCTTTCTTTTTTACTTCGATTTTACGTTCCACGTAGACGTTCTCTTGATTTTTGGAGGAAACTAGAGGAGGCCACAAGGAACCATGAGAAAAACCCATTTTCAACTTGTCCGACATGTTTTGGATTTTTTTCCCCCCAGTCCGGTCACGGAAGTTTTTGCTTTTTTTTGGCGCATAACATGTCTTGGTCATTGTTTGCCTGTCTTCGATTCTCCCTTTGGCTTATGCGATGCCCCCACCTGGCTTCCGTGCTTATTTCTTCCGACAGTAGGCTTTTTTTCTTCCACTGTGCCTCATTTCCCCCAGGCAGTTCTGTCAGTTTTCAGGATGCTTTTTACTCTTTTCGAACCCCATCAGTTTTTTGCATCCTCTTTTGGTCCTCTTGCCTATTTTTTCCTCGTTTACCATGTTTGCTCCGATTTGCAGAAGTGTCCTTTTGCATCTTTTTCCCTCTCCCCTTCCTTGTGATATTCCTTGGGTATTTGCCGTTGCTTTTCTCCCATCATTTTTTTGTCGTGTCTGCTAAATTCTTTTTTTTCTTTTTGGGGCGCGGCCTTCCCTTCGCTTGCTCCGACGGAGTTCTTTCTTCCATTTGTTTTCAGCCGGCGGCCAAAATGGACTGCCGGATTCCTCCTTTTTTTTGAGTTTTCTGCAGGTTAAGATGTAATTTTGAACGTAACTGTTGCGCCCTTAGCTGGGTGTTTTTTCTCAAGTATTTTGGTAGTTGACGGCT
>Ga0179593_1565029_pt1 | contig 18077 bp, 20 predicted proteins | sample CZODoug2_1_08_16_FD_185931 | JGI IMG/M metagenome (GOLD analysis project Ga0179593, IMG submission 185931) | Vadose zone soil fungal communities from Angelo Coast Range Reserve, California, USA - CZODoug2_1_08_16fungal (PacBio error correction) | ecosystem: Environmental > Terrestrial > Soil >... | reverse complement strand
CGCACTCCCCCCCCCCATCTTTGGATTCGAGAAGCCTTCTTTCCTCCTGACAAGAGCGGCTTTTCTCCCCATTTCATGTCGGATTCTCTAAGCCCACATTTCGCACGCCGTGATTTCTTTTTTTTTTCGCGCTCGAGCAGCATGTTCTTTTCTTTTTGTCATATTTTCTTGGCGCCCCCACTTGTAAGCTTTCTCTGTTTCGAAGGAAACCCCCTGTAGTGATGATACACTCGTGGACGTTTTTCTTTCGCACCAGATGATCCGCTTCATTTTCTTTTTCACAAAAAATTTTAAAGATGAGGCTTTTTTTTTCCCCGACCCGGTTAAAGCTTTTCAGCCACTTTTCATAAGACTCCCTTCCGAGCGCAGACCCCCCTCGCAACGAGCCCCCCTCTTTAGTCTTCCTGACCCTCCTCCTACGACCCAACCTTTCTCTCTGCGTGAACCTTTCCCCCCCCCTGGTCTGCGTCTGGCTTTGCGAGGCATCCTTTTTTTTTCCCAGACCCCCGTTTCTCGGTTCTCCCCTGAAGGGACCGACCAGCGGTACGTTCCCCCCTTCTCCCCTCCTTTTTTAGGCAAAGCCCGTTGCGGAGGTTCTTTCCCCTTTTCTGCAATCTTTCCTGGTTCTCGTTCCAGAAAGCATCCTACTTCGTCCGGGAACTTTTTTCTTTTTTCGCAAGCAGGCCTTTCTTTTTTTCGGCGGGATCTTCCGGTCCCCCCGCGTCGGTTCCTCCAGGTTTTCTGAGGAGGGGTCCTTTCGTATGGCCGCCTACCCGTTTCTTAACAGGATGGACGCCCCTCTTCTCTCCTTTTGCCTTTGCCTCGGGCGCTTTTCGTGCCATGACCACGTTGAGGCCCTCCGTCTTTTGGATTTTCGCACGACGGGCCTTTTTTTTTTTTTTTTCGACGTCGAGCCCCCCCTTAAATCTCCTTTTTCCCCCGCCAGCATTCCCCCTTTTTTTTTTTTTCCCGGTGCCACACTCTCGAGGCGGAGAACCTTCCCTCTTCCGAGCATTCTTCACCTCGAACCAGGACTCCTCCACAAAACTCCCGACGGAGGAGCGCTTCCCTTTGATTTTCTTTTTAAAAAGGACCCCCTCCCCCCCCCCCCGAAGGAGAGTAGAAAACCCCCCTCTTTTTGTCTTAGGCCTTTCCCCCCCCCCCCCTTTTCTAAATAAATTCCAGCCCTAGAGACCCGAGAGCCCCCCGTTTTTTCTTCAAACTTTTAGATGTTTCCTTGATCAAGAGGGTTTTGGGTCTTATAGACAAGCCCCCCCCCCCCCCCCCTTGCCCATGCTTTCTTGCTTTGCCTCTGTCCCCACCACGAGCGGATTTTCCTTTTTTTTCCCCCATGTTTTTGGCCGCTCGTCCCTCAGGACTTTTTCTCCCACTTAGGCCCTGACTTATTCGATCCATCGGTTTTTTTGAGCATGCGACCTCTTTTCTACCCGTTTTTCGAGCTTACCCCCCCCAGCGACACCTCCTGAGTCTTTTCCGATCCCCGGCGCACAGCCCCACTTCTTTTCTCTTCTAGCTAGCTTTCACCCCTCTTTTCAAGCTAGGCGACCCTTGAAGGCGGGGCACTTTTTTTTCCGGCCACATCAAGGATTTCCTCTCCCCTTCCCAATCTTTTGCCGCGAGATGGTCCCCTTTTGGACGAGTAGAATAAGCCTTTTTCCCCATACCCACCCCCTCCCTATCCTCACTTCACTGTTCCCCACGGACCCTACCTCCCCCTACCTCCCTTCCACTTTTGCACCCCCATTTTTTCAGCAAGGGCGTTCCCTTAATCGAACCCTATCTCCGTCTTTTATGAGAGACCCGTATCCTCGCGATGTACAGACCTGCTTCCTTCGCACACCAGTGGTGTCCCTAGAAGACCCCCCCCCCCTTTTTTTGGAAGTCTAAAAAGCGTCCCTCCGCACAGAAATAGCTCCTCCGACGTGGAGCGAAGCCCCTTTCCCCTTCTGCTCTTCTCAAGTAATACCTCCTTTTTGGCGCGTTAGGTGTCTCTTCTCGTAGAAGACGCCTTCTCCCCAGGGGCAGGCCTTCTTTGAGCCGGTTTTCATCTCCGGTTCTTTCTGGGAGCCCCTCTGCACAAGACCTTTCTTCCCCTTTCACCCCACTCTTTTTTCGAGGCGAAAACTGGGAGTGGGCATCCTCTCCCAGTAGCCTTCTTCCCCCGGCTACTACCCACCTCGCCGAGAGAACACAGCCTTTCTTTCCCGAAGCTCCCTTCTTTTTTCAGACTGTTTTTTTTAGCACCCGATCTCGGGCCACGCCAGGCCTTTTTTTTAAATTCGGGGGGTTTCCCACCTCCCTTCCTTTACTCTCTCTTTTCACTCCTTTTGAGAGAGGTTCCTTCGGTACCCCCTCTTCCTTTTTCTCTCGCGACCTTTTATCGTTTTTAGAGACTGCCTAGCCTTCCTCTTTTTTCAATGGCTTTTCCCTCGGCTTCGGACTCGCGTTCGTCTATAGCGCTTTCTTTTGAGTCAAGCTGCACGGGCTTGCCCCCCTTTCCTTGCTCCCGGGCGTTTCCCCTCGCTCCTATAATTTTTTGCTTTCGCTCGCTCTTTTTTTTGCGGTGACGCTCCCCCTCCCATATTGTCCCCCTTGGCTCGACCGAGACCCTTCGCGCTGGTGATGCTCCCCTTTAGCACCCCTTCCTCTCTGAGTCCTCCCTTGGCCACAGAAGGACTCCCCCCTGTTTCTGTGTTTTCTTTTTCTCTTTCCGATGAAATTCCCCTTTTAGGTAGGAGCTCATTTTTCTTTCCAGCGATTGATTTTTACGGCGAGCTCCCCTGGGCCCTTTTGGCGGAGAGTTTTTCCCCCAGTGGCGTTTCGATGCTACAGAGGAATTTTCTTGACCCCTCCAGGGAAGGGACATGTTGGGGGGGGGGGGTTGGGCCCCCCCTTCTTTCTTTTCTGGGGGAGAACACCTGGGATTGAGGAAAGCAAACTGGAGGAAAAATCCCACGGAGGGTCCGTTACCGAGGAATTTTTGCAGAGGATTCCTTCCCCCCCCTTGCGGCCTGGGCCCACCGGGAACGGGTTGGTTTTTTTTGTGCCCCCGGAGCCTTAGCCAAAATTCCCTCCCCGACGCGACAGATGTCCTGCCGGGATTTTTTCTTTATCCTGGATGTGACGGTCTCCCCTTTGCTACAGGACCCCGCCTTCGCTCTTCCCGAGAGCGGCTTCTATAGATTGGGCGTCCTCTCACGCCTACCTCCAGAGGACAGAGAAGTTGTTACCGGTAGCCCTCTCGATACGTTTGAAAAGAAGGACCCCTTTTTTCCTCCCTTCAGTGTCTGTCTTTCCCTCCCCCCTACGGGGAAAGCTAGACAGCTAGGCGCCCGGAAGACAGAGTCTGTCTCCTTTGGAGCGGCTTTCAAACCAGTAGGTCTCCCACACAGACTTCTCCTCGGAGGGAAGGCCTCCTTTCTCCGAAGCTTTTTTAGACAGCCACCCCCCACAGATGACTAACAGATTCCCCTAGAGCCCCACCACCCTTTTTGTATCGGTCCCCCCCCTTTTCTTTAGGGTTGGCCTTTCCTTTTCTTCCATTTTTGTAAGAAAAAAAAAGAAGCTTCTCCGGTCCTCGGCCAGGCATGGGGTGATTTCCGGCAAGCTCCCCATGCGCCCACCCCCCACGCTTTCTGCACACTTTTTCGCAGGCTGACCTCTTTCCTCGTTTACTCGCGCAGTCTCCCCCCCTGGCTCATCGGAACAAAACTGGTTTGGGCTCCCTCTTTGAGTTACTTCTTCTTCCTGGTGACTAGCGTTCCCCTTCCTTTGCAAGGCATGCGGCCCCCCCCAACCCCTGGCGGCTTGGGACGGCGCTCTTTTTCCCGGCAGATTTTCCCCTTTTGACGTTTTTTTCTTTCTTTTATCGTGCACCGAGAACCCTTCCCCCCCCTTACTTCTCCGCGACTCTCCCGATTTCTTGCTCTCCACCAAAGATGAACTTTTCCCCGGATAAACCCTTCCCCTGACACCCGGAGTACCCCTCTTCTGATTTTCGGTCCGAAGAAAGGGGACGATGCCAGTCTCCCCGAGCTTATTTCTCTTTTACTCTAAGAGCCCTCAAACAGCAACCCCCTTCTCCTGGAAGGGACCATCTGTTCCTTCCTTCTGTCTTTTGAACTTTTGTCCTAAAAAGTTTCTTTTTCAGGGGACCCCTCCCTTCCCTTTTTTTGGGCCCATCTTTCCCCCGAGGAGGAACGCTTTTACAGGACGAGCCTTCCCTCCGGACGATGGCAGTTCGGGAGATTCTCTCGATTCCTTTCTCGGTTAAAGGTCCCCTCCAGGTATTGGTCACCAACCCTTCGGGCAGACTTTTTCCTCTCCCGCACCGATATTCTTTCTTCCCTAGACTTTTAACGGAAAGAGGAGTTTTCTTTCCGGCGGTTTCCCTCCTTTTTGTTGCCGTTTTTCCCTTTTTTTAACACCGCGGAGATAAAGTCTGCGAGTACACGGCCCCTCAGTCCCCCTTCTTCCTACCGTTTTTTTTTTTTGGATCGGGGCAGTAACCTCCCTGGAGTTCACATTTTTTTTTACTTTCTACCCGGCGACGGCTTTTCGACGAAGCTTTTTTTACTTGGTCATACGTCCCCCCTCCCCCTTCACGCTGCTGATGCTTGGGACGTCTTTTCCTCCCACTTTCCCTTGAGGGATCCTTCCTGATCCCTGTTCATCTTTGGGGGATCTGCTTTTTCCATCTTTTTTCTTGGAAGAAACGAGACAACAACGGACCGCGCGTGCGGCATTCCTCTCGACCAAGAGAAAGGTCCTCCACTCTTTTGATCTTCCCTCTCTCAAACCCCCACCCCTCACCTTTTTCCGCCAACGCGCCACTCACCCCGCTGACAAGGTTTCCTCCCCTCCCGCCGACTGTGCCCCTTCTAGCTCCTTTGCCACCCGAATTGTTTCGCTTTTGAATGCGAGAAGCTTGTGGCTGGCTTCCCCCCCTGCGGTAGGGCCCCCTTTTTCTCAGAGTTCCCCTTTGCAGGAAGACGTCCCCCCCTCCTTTTCTGGTCAAGGAGTCTTTTTCCCCCCCCTCTTCCTCCTCGTGCTCGAATTCCTTTTTTTTTTCTTCGTTGACCCATCGCGTATACATATCTTCTTTCCCCGTTTTTGAGAGAGAGATACCTCCGATTTTCTTTTTTCCTCGTCCCCACTTTTTTGCGAGGGCCTCTTCCTGAACACCCTTGGCGTGCGGACGTCTTCCTGACACTCCTCCTTCCCCCCTCCCCCCGGTAGGACGCAGCACAACACCTCTTGTCCTTTTGCCTTTCCTTTTTTTACGTGTATGCGAGCTTTCTGCCCAGCATGTGCAAGTCCTTCTTTTTTTTTTTCTTTTTTCCTTTTTATTTTCCACCGGTCAGAGTGTCTCCTTGCCTTTTTTTGCGAAGATCCCCCCCCCCCTCTTGTTTTTCCCAAACTCGCCGTGGCGAGGTCTGTCTCCCTTTTTTCAGCCGCAGAGAAACCCCCTGTCAGAAGATCTTCTTCCCCCCCCTTTCCCCCCTCTAATCAGAAATCCCTCCTCCCATCTCTCTCCCCCCACTCCGCCAAGAGACGCCCCCCTTTCCGTTTTCCCCCTGAAAATGGCCCCCTTCCCCCCCAACAGTCCCTTTTTTTCTCTTGGGAAGGCCCCCTCTCATGTGCCTCCGTTTTGTTTTGTTTCCGCGCGAGTCCTTCTTTTTTAGCCGAGCAGCCTTCAGTTGCTCTTTCCCCCTCTCCCCCCCCTGACCACTTTTCACGGGCACGACACCAATCCTTTCTCAGCCTTTTCCCTTCCAGGGGATCCCACAGCTGATTTCTCTTCGGAGGCCCCCTAGGACTCCTTTTTTTCGTGGTTGGAATAGTACCCCTACAGTCAATAAATATCTTTTCTCAACCAGCAGTCCCCACTCTTCCATTCCCTCCTCGCCTCGAAGTACCTTCCCTTTCGCGTCAGGAAGAAATCCGAGTTCCTTTTACTATTTTCGGAGGAGCCTTGTGGTAGTATGGCTCCCTCTTATCCTCTCTCCCCTCGTTCCTTCTCCCTGTAGAGTACAAGGGCATGTCCCTCTTCTTTCTGCTAGGGAGACATCCTTCCCCTTTCGACCATACCCCTCTGGCGTTGTGTATTGGAATCCTCCTTTGACCGAGCGGAAATTTTTCTTATATTGACGAAATAGTTTTTTTCCCTTTTTTTTTTTACATGCTCCCAGGTATCGGGGCACCCCCCCCCCCCCCCCTACGAAAAAGGGGTTTTTATTGTGCGCCTTCCTTTTCTATTTTTTCCGAAGAGCCTTGCCTCCATCCCTCCCCCCCCTATGGAGTCTCTCCTCTCCTGAGCACAAGGCCCAGGATTCCCTCTCAATGGTTTGCCCTTTTTACGAGAAGGTTTTTTTGATCTTTTGCCATCGCCTCGCGCTCCCCCCCCCCCCTCCCCCTTTTTACCCCAACCTTTTTTTTTCTCGGGCTCATATCTTTTTTCCCTTACGCGAAGCGTTTTCTCTTTTTTTCCCCCCTGATCGACCGTCACCCTTTCAATTTAAGAATTTTTTCGGTAGAGGAAGATTCTCCCCCCCCAACCTCTCCCTCTTCCTCCTGCCGCTCGATATTGAGTCCCCCTTCCTGCATTCCCTCCTTCGCAGCACAGAAGGTGAGGTATCCTTCAGGAAAGAGACTTCGGGAAGCATCCCCTCTTGTAGAAGCGGACCCCACCTCAGACCTAGTATGTTTTCCCCCCTCAAGGAGCCCCCTAGAGACCAGCTGCCCAAGTTGTTTTTCTTCCCCTTGGGGTCCCCCTTTTTTTAAAATTGTTGGGGTCTTTTTTGTTCACCACATTGACACCACACCCCTCTGGGCAGCGATTCCTAATCCTCCCTCGTTAAGGACAGACTCCTCTTTTAAATAAATCTCCTTCGCGACAGCCCCTCCCCCTGGGTTTGTCATGGTAGCACGTCCTCTCCGTTGACTTTTTGTCTGTCTTTCCAAGAACCCCCCCTCCCCCAAACAAAAGCCACAGGGGGAAATCCTCCATCATGAATAGAACTCTTTTCTCGGCAATGAACTCTCCGACGATGTGAGCTCCTTGTTTTTAGCATCGGAACCTTTTTTTTGGCGTGCAAAATCCCCCGGTAAGGTTCTCTCTAGCCCCCCCCACGGAGGTTTTTTAACGGCCCCCCCTCCCCGTAATAGAGGCAGTATCTCCGTCCAGTTTGCACTTGCCATCTTCTCCTCTTTTCAGTTAATAAGACAGTGAGAGAGCCCTCCTTTGGCCAGAGGTTTCGCAGATCGCCTCCCTCCCCTTCTATCTCCGGGGTTATAGTTATCTGGTGAGCTGGGCTCCCTCCCCCCCCCTCCCCCTCCCCACGCCCAGAGACTTCCCCTTTAGAATGATTTCTATGAGCACCCACCCGGGCCTACGCAATTTTCCTCGTCCGAATCCCTTTTTCCCTCTGCATGGCTTCCGTTACCCGCCGGAGAGAGACCTTCCTTAACAACGCGTCCTTTTTTCCGAAGAAGATTGTTTTTCTCCCTTTAGAATATCCCTTTGTTTTTAGGCTAGAGCAAAAGAGCTCGCGCACGAGGGCCCGTCCATCACGACCGCGCGCCTCTTTTACGAATTCTCTCTCTTTTTGCTCTCTCTGCTTCGGGTTCCGATGACGGCCCTCTTTTCCCACGCCCTTGCGCCGATTTCTGTGCAGGACGTCTTTTTCCCCGGACACCCTTTCGCTGCCAGGCGACCTTTTCCCTAGGACCGGAGTCGAACAGGCTTTTTTTTCGTGAGTTCCGCCATTCGCTTCTGGGAGTCCCCCGTCCCTCCGCCATGCAAGTATGGCCGTCCCCTCCCGGAAGGTGGCTCTACGTAGAACTCCTTTGTATAGAGGGTTGTTGAGGAATCAAGTAGTGTGGACGGCTTTACTCGCGAGGGTTTTTTTCCGGCCCCTCCGTAGCCCCCTAACTTCTTCCCCGAGAACAAACACTCTTGAGCTCGGAACGACTCCACCTTTTTCTACGTCCTTTTCTCCTGCCTAGCATCTGGCCATTCAGGAGACTCTCCCCTTCTTTTTACTGATCCTCTTACTTGCACTGGGGACCCCTCCTAGCTCAACGTATCTTCTTTCTTTATCGATTAGTGCCTTATGTTCCCCGTGAGCAGTCTCCGGGAACCGTGGGAGGACTGTCCGCAAAGGGGACCTCTTGTTATTGCTATACGTCACTTTTTTCCAGAGTCTTCCCTTTAGAAGTTTATGCAGATCCTTTTCCGAGACTTAGGATCTTTAAGGTGAGTTTCTTCCTCCCCATTGCTTTTGGCACCCTTGTTTGGTTTTATGTTCTTCTTGGAAAACGTGCTAATAGAAGAGACCCACTTGTTCCCCCCCCATCTAGACCTCGGAACAATGACTCCTCCCTCTTTTAGTGGAGTCTCGATGGCTGGCCCTTTTCCTTGTCGGATGAGGACTTGTGAAAGATTTCCCCGTTGGAGCAGGGGTTTTTTTTGGTGTTTTCCTTGCGGGGAATCTTTTTTTTTTCGAAGATCTTCTTCCTTCCCGCCCTATCGGGTTGCATTTCCTTTCCATCCAGCCCGTTCCTCGAGTCAATCGCAGTGCGTTTTTTTTTTTTTTTTTTGGTGGCCTCCCATTCCGTCCCCAAAAGACTACAGTCTCTTGTACGATGAGTCGAGTACTTTCAAGGAGGGCTTACTTTTGAAACTAGTGAGTATTTTCTTCTTTGATTTCAATGAGAGTTTGAGTAGAAATGCCTTTTCCACCTCTTTTATTTATCCCCCGCATAGAAGAGTGACGACCGTAACTCCTGGGAACGATTCATCCAGGACCGGACAAGATCACTGGAGCTTCCCTTCGAGATAAGAAAGACGAGGCGACTTTTTTCCGGTTTCGTTCCTTCTTTTGGGTTCTGTGCTCGGCCAGCTACCACCAGACGCTGATCTTCTTTCGGAGGTTGTGCGCGCTTTCCATCGGCCGAGACTCCCCCACAAACTGTTTCTCACTTCTTCTGTATGCCCCCCGGAGGATGAGACGTCTCCTTTTTTCCTTTTCTTGCGATGCGTTCCCTTTCGCACATCGGCCCTCCACCTTTTGGGCGTGTTGGAGACAGAATAGTACACCGTGCTTTCCTTCCTGGTGATAGTTTTCTCCCTCGAGGGAAAGATCCTTTTCTACCCTTCTCAGGATTCGGCTTTTCTCTTGAAGGGCCCTTTTTTTGAAACTTAAATCTCTCTTTTCTCGACTCAAAGAGGATTTTTGAGTCCCCCCCTTTTGTCTAGGTATTCTCTCCCTACTTTTTGAGACTCCGGTAGCCCTTTTCGATTCCCTCTCCCGGTGGCCCTTTCTCCTTAGTGGCTCTTACCCCCAAAGTTCCCTTTAGCACCTTCCCCGAGTCCACCTTACACCCGGACACGCTACCTTCCCGTTTTTATGGTATCTTACTCAAGAATACCCCCGCCTTCGCTACGAGTCCCCCTCCTTCGACAGAAGACCACGTCTCTCGGCTGTCCCCTCGAGCTTTCTAAAGGGTTCTCCCCTCCCCCGTATGTACGCCCTTGCCCCCAACGACCCCCGCTCGTTACGGTGACCCTCCTCCCCAGGCCCCCTCCCCCCACTTTTCCCCTTCCCTGCGGTGCGCCCCTTCCCCGCGAACCGTCCCTTCGTCTGATCGGGCTATTTGATTGAAACTTTGCGCCTCTCTTCCAGCTCGTTTCTTTTGACTTCTCACAAAAAACCCACCAAAACCCCAAGGGGGGGGGGGAACCCCCAACCATAAGGGGGGGTTTTTTTTGGGCTCATTTCGTCTTACCTCGATGTCCCCACCCCTCTAACGCGGTTGTGGGTTTTCTGCCCCCCATCCCTTGCCATGTCTGCCACAGCTCTTTTCTTTTTGTCCCCAGTATACCCCCTCCCCCGAGCTCGCTCTTTTACGGAAAGAGTGAGGCCCTCAGGGACCGTCTTTGTTTTGTTCGGGTCCTGACACTCTCCCCAGTTGATGTTGCTTTTTGATTTTGAAATCTGTCCCCCATCTTTCTTTTCTTTCGGCAAGAAGAGACCTTCTAGCCTCCCCCGCAGACAGTTTTACCTTTTTTCCCCCAGTAAACTCATATCGTTTTTGTTTTGCTGGTCCATTTCGGCTGCGCATTGTGAGACGCCGTTTCCTTTTTTGGTTTTTGGTTGGAGAGGCGTTCTGCGGATGATTCTTCCCCGTTGGTAGTGTGGTTTCCTTGCGGACGGGGCAGAGCATCTGTTTTACTCCGGCCTGTATATCTTTTTTTTTCCCTCGGCTCAGATGGATTCGGCCTACTTTCACGGAAGAGGTGCGTGGAGAGTCTCTGTCCCCTAACCGGTTCTTCGCAACGGGCCATTCCTTCCCCCTGATGACGGGGGTTCTCCCCCCCCATTTTACTGAAAGGGCCGGACTTTACTTGAGATTCCACCATGCCCCCCTCTCAAGCTGAAGAAATTCTACTTCCATTTGGGGGCTTTGCCCGCCTCGGTAGGTGCCTCTCAGCCATGTGTTTTCCCTTCTTTTTTTCGTCCGCAAAGCAGAGATTTTTTCCTTATTTATTCCTAGGCTTTTTTTCTCTCATCCAAGATGTTTCCGCGGTTTTTTCCTTACATAGTTTATTTCTCCCTCCGTTGTTGTTTTTTTTTTTTTCTCCCCCCTATGTAGTATCTTATTCTCTCCCCCATATTTGGATCTTCCTTTTTCCCTCCGGCCACTTTTTCTCGGCTGTTGCGGAAGTTTTCCTTACCCCCCTTCGTCCTCGAAATAAACTCTTCCCTTCAACGTTTTTTTCTTTGGCGTTCACGAGTGCTTCTTTTTCTCTTTCTGAATAGAGCATCCTTGTCTTTTGATTTTTCTTGGAGAACCCTTCTCTTTCGATGGACCCCCCCCCCCCCCCCCTACCCCTCCTCCTTCCCCCAATGTAGATCGCTATCCCCCTCGTCAGGATATTTTTCTGCACCAGTGAGAAGCATTTATCCCCCCTCTTTTTCGAAGATCCTCCTTTGAACCTCTTCCTCGAACAAAAATCCACCTCCTTCAGCCTCCCCCCCCCCTTCTCCATGACTCCCCAATCCCCCACCTTCGCGGAGTAGACGGGGCCTCCTGAGCCGACTTGTGCAACTTTTTATTCCCCCAAAAGAGGATCCCTTTCTGCGTGGAATTCCCCTATCCAGAATGTTTTCCTGATGGTCTTCTGCGACGGTCTTTGGCCAGAGCTCCTTGGACGTTCCCCGATCTGGTCCGTTTTTTTTTTTTTCCAGAAACCGCCTTCTTCCCCCCCGACCAAGATGCCTCCCTCATTATCTCTCTTTTCTTCGCAAGACGATAGCGGGTCTTCTCTTCCTCGATTTTCTTCGAGCGAGAGGTGGGGTTTTTCACTTTTTCAGCTACATTGTACCGAGCAGGAGCATTCCCTTCTTCGCCTTTCTCCCTCGACGGAGGCGTTTCCCCTTTTCGCTTCCTTCGGACTTTTGAGGGGATCTGCATGCACGAGGAGGGTCCCCCTTTTTTCTTATGGAAGAGTCTGCCCGTGATTTTACCCGTCTTTTGATAGAGCGGAATTTCCCTGTGTCTCGTCCACGGGTTTTTTCCTGCTCGGGCCTCTTGTTTTTCCCCATCACCACCTTGAGGGCGTCCCTCCTTTTTTGACTCGCCGTTGTTTTTTTTCTTGGCACTTTTTTCGCAGTCCGAGCACCTTGACCTCCCCTTTCTCGCCGCGGGCGAAAAGAATTGACCCTCAACGGCTTATGTCTCCTTCTGATTCCCCGAGCTTGGTGCTGCTGGTTCTCTTCATCTGAAGGGGAACCCGCAAGGCCCCTCCTCAAGCACACTGATTTTTTCGTCGCGAATTCCCCCTCGAAGTACTCCCCTTCCCAGTCCCCTTTAAGTATCGTGGACAAAGGCCCCCCTTTCCCCCCGCGCCGTTGGGGTGCTCTCTTTTTCCTTCATCGAAGAGCGCTTCCGAAACAGAGCCCTCGTGAGCCGTCTTTTTTTCGTTCTTTTCCTTGAAGGCCCCGACCGTTTGCGAATGTTGGTTTTGCTCGGACTTATTACACCATGAATAATTTCTCCCCGCTTATTGAGTGTGGTCGGCCTCTGCCAGCACGCCACCCTCTTTCACTCCCTTTTTTTTCTTCCGATAGACTCTTTCGCTGGACGGCCTTTTGCAGAAGTCTCCTTTCCCCCCCACTGAGTCCTGTTTTTCTAAGGCCCTTTTGCGACCAGAGAGGCCCCTCTACTCCTTTCGGAAGCTTCCCCCCCCCCCCCTTCTCCCCCTCAACGAGAAGTATTCTTTCTTTACTCTCTCCTCAGACGCCCCCACTGAGCTTGAAATTTTTTCTTCCTCTTTTCTATGCCCGTGAAGGAAAACTCTTTTTTCCCCCTGCTAGGATACGATTTTTCCCGGACCGGACGGTGGCTTCTTTCACTCATTCCTCTTTCCATTATGCCGCACATCCCCTTCTTTACTCACCACACGGTATTCTTTCCTTTTTTCGGACGATGGCGTTTCTCTCGAGTTTTTTTTTCTTTCTAGACAAGACACTACCACACCCGCCAGGGGGCCGCCAATTCCTTCTATGAAATCTTCTCCCTTTTTATTATCTTCTCTCCCCCTAGCCCCGGCTTCTCCCTCGTGAGCGATGTACGGACCTTCCTTTCCCCTCCTTAAAAAGCGCCCCCGTTTTTTACGTTCGGCTTTTTTCCCTGCGGCTCGAGCCCCGTTTTCGGTCAAGAATCTCTTTCTCTACGTGAGATCCCGCTCAAATGCCCTTCTCTCTTCGATTCAGTAATTTCCTCAAAGTGGAGCTTCGAATTACGTTGGCCTTGATTATAGCGTCCCCCCTTTCTCCCGCCGACGGATCTTTTTTCTTCCCAGTTCCGTTTTGTTTTTTTTGAGCATTTTTCCCGGGGACGACCCCGGCCAGACAGCCCAAGCCAGCTCTCCGAACAAACCTTAGTTCGAGGGAGACCCCTTCTAAAGGCGAGTTTCCTCTACGCAAGGGCGCCTGTTTTTTGTTTGTGTTTTTTTTAGTGAAGCCCGTGCCCTTTTCTTGGATCACACACAGACGCGCGCTCTCCCCCTAACCTCCTTTTTCCCTCCCTCTTCTACGCCAGCCCATGTGGACGTCAGGCCTTCCCCCTCCCCAGAGATTTTTTTGAGCACAAAAGCCCTGTCCTTTACCGACAACAGATTTTTTAGCTAGATCTCTATTTTCTCCTGTGGTTGTATCTGTCGCTATAGTTGGTAGTCTATTCGGCGTGCACGCAGTTCCCCCGTTTTTTCTTGCTCGGAAGACTTCCGGAAAAAAATGAGCTTGTCGGTCCAGGAACCATCGGCTTTCACGCAGCTTTCTCTTTGCGATACGGTCTTTTTTTCTTTGAGTACGTTTATTCTCTGCACGCGGAGGAAGATTTTCTTTTTCTCCAAGGGTTTCGTCCCCCCCTTTCCTCCCTTTTAACTTGGCCTCCCTTTTCGACTACGTCTTGTGGTCCCCTTTTCCACGAGCGTGGATTGGTGCCTCTTGTTGTCTTCCCCCCTCACCAAGTGGCTCGCCTTTCCCCCGCGAGCTGGGATCTTCAACTATTCGCCGCCCCCTCTACTTTCTCGCGCGAAGCCTCTGTCCCCAGGAGCTCAGTTTGTTACTCATCCTCCTCGCTCCATGTTGCACTGGTATTTTTCTCCACGTAGGCGGTTTTGCCCCAGCGACTTTGCCCTTTTTGGACAGGGCGCTAGCCTCGTCCCCGGACAAACCCACTTTTTTTTTTTTGTGTTTTTCTTCGGGTCAACCCCCCGATGGTTCCCCAAACAAACACCCCGAACGTTTTTTTCCGCGCGTACGTGCTTCCCTGGTCCGAAAGCGTCACGATCCCCGGTCCCGTCATGCCTTTTCCGAGCTTACCCCTCTTGGCCTACCCCTTGATTCAGCAACCCTTGCTTTTTGGGCCCCTTCTTGTTTTTTTTCTTGTTTCTGGATACACGCGGAGCCTCCGCCGATCCCCAAAGGCAAACTCCACCTAGCGCCTTCCCCGCCTTCTCCGAACAGATTTTTGGTCGTTTTTTGGCTTTTCGAATCCTCCCCTGGAGGTGACGGTCTTTTCTTAATGGGATCCTTCTTCCAATCCCTTTGGGGCTTCTTCCCCCTTTTTCGCCAGTGGCGGTCCCATTGGTTAGGGTTCTTGGGGGTTGCCTTCCCGTTCTCCCTTTTACGAAAGAGTAAATCTCTCTGCCTGAGTTTTCTTCTTACGTCGGACTCTCCTCCTTCGGCGTTGTCGTGAGCTTTGGCGTAAGTTCGACTTTCTTCGACCCGTCTTTCCCCCACCCATATATGGTTCCTTTCCTCGCTAGGGCACTTTCTCTTTGACTACACTTCCCCCGATTTTTGTGTTTTTTTGTTGGGTGGGGTTGGTTTTGGTACGGCAGACCCTTTCAGGGCAGAAGGCCCTTCTCCTTTGATCAATCGCGAGCGGCATCCCCTGGACCGGGAGGCCCCCCCCTTTTTTGTGGTGTCGTGCTTCCCCCCTACCCTCATCACGAAGCTGTATTCCTGTCAGGAGGCATGGTTGTTTTACCTCGCATACCCACCTTTCACAAACGCTTCGCTTCCCCCCTTTTTTTCCCAACGAGATGAGCCCCTTCTTCCCCCCTATGTGGTCGCTCGTTTCTTTGAGGCTCCTCTTGGTTTCCTCTCCACCCAACGTCGCTTTTGCGACCCCCTCCTTTCCAGAGGAGGAGGCCTTGGGTCACGTATACGTCTGCCCTAGCCTTCCCTCGTCCGAACATCTTGCTTTTTTTAGCTGGGCGGGTTGCTGGTTTTACATTCCTCTCGCCTGATTTTCTCGGAATGTTTTTCGCAAAAGCTCGGTTTTTCCAAGAGAACCCCCCCCCCCCCCCTTTTTTTTTTTGAACCTCTTTTTCCACCTCTCCCCTTCATGATGGTACGCCGTCCCCTTCTCCTCCGATTTCCGTTTGCAAGCGGATCTCGGTTTCCCCTCCCCCCCCTTTCCCCGGTCGGGCTCCTTTTTTTTTTTTTTGTCCAGACAACCGGCTTCCCCCTAACGAAGGTGGTTCTTTCTCTGGCCACTCCCGACCTTCTCCAGAGCATTTTTTTTAGCGGTCAGCCCTTCCTGCCCTCCCCCTTTTCCGCGACTGCGGCCCCGTTTTTCCTACGGGCGAGCTTTTTCCTGAAAGGAGTACTCCCCCCCGGCAAGACGCCACGAGGCTGCTAATTCCCTCCCTCTTCAGGCACGTGCCCCCTCTCACAGCCCGCGGCGACCGATCGTTTTTTCCGCGACGCGAACGTCCGTTCCCTCCTCTTCGACGGGGCAGTTGTCCCATGCCTGCCTCGAACTTTCCCCCCCTCCCCGGCTCGGTTCCCTTTTTCCGCAAGGGAGCTGCTTTCTTCTCTACGCCCCCCCACAACATAGCCGCCCTTTTTTTTTTCCTATCCGCTTTCCCTCCCTCCGACAACCGCTATCTGTTCCCTTCCCCCCCCCAGTATCAACGGGCTCTCCTTCTTTTCTGAACGGACCGACGGTCTTTGAACCATTGGGTTTTCTACCTTGCCCGTGTTTTCCTGTGAAACGCGTCCCCTTTCAGTATGAACTCTTTCCTAGCACTCCTCTCCGGCAGCGAAGACCCCATTTTCTCCTTTGTGCTCAGGGCCGTAACAGCCTTTTTTTTTGTCTCCCTGTTGGCGTTTCGATGGTGCCATGTTTTTTCTTCTTCGAAGGTCAGTTCCCTGATGGGCGACTTTTTTTTTTGGAGGGTCTCTTTTTATTTTGTTGGTCCGTTTCCCCCTTTCTGATGATGATGATTTCTTTTGCGTTGGTTCTTTTTTTTCCTGTCGCGAGGTTCTCTCCATATCTGCTTCTTCGGCGGGGGGCTTTTCCTCTGCAGGCACTTTTTCGGTCAGACAATTCACTTGTGGTTTTTTTCCTCGGAGCAGAAATCCCTCTCGAAAGGGTTTTTCTTCCTCAACGGCCATCGAACTCTACCGTGGTTTCCCCCCTCCAGAAAAACTTCCTGCGCCGACGTGCACTTTCTTTCTCCTCTTTCACCGGCACACGCTTCCCTTCCCCTATGAGCGATTCCTTGACGGCCGAATCGGTAGGTTGTATCAGGCGACATTGACACCCCTTCAGGAAGACGGTCCGCAACGCCCCCCCGTTTCCTTGCTGGGCAGGAAGAGGCCATCTCCCTTTTTGGACGCGTGGGATAGACCCTCCTTCATACGTTTCTTTTCCTCTTTTCAATAATCATCCCTCTCTTTCCGAGATGTCGTAGAGGATGTCGTTTTTCCCACGCGTCCCCCTATTGTTATTCAGGACAGCGCTTTTTTTCCTTTTCACCCAGCGCGGGTTGCGGACGTCTTTTCCTCCCCTTCCTCTTTCACCATAACGAGTAGGACGCCACTCTCCTCGCGAATGGCGCACTGTGACTTCGGGTGACTTTTTTATGCGCGCCTCATGGGCACGTTCTTTTCAGGATTTTTATTGTCCCCTTTTTTCGATGCAGTTGCGACTTTTCCCCCCTTTGATTCTTGCTCTTCTCCTTCCTCGGAACACCCCTTTTTTTGACCGCACTTCCCTGAGCCACCCTCCTCCTGTAGCAGAAGATTCTCCGCGGTTCAGCCGACCCCGAGAATTCTTTCCTCAGACCAGAGCGCCCTATCCCACCCAATCGCCACTTCTTCCCATGCCGGCGACGACCCCATGGCCAGCGACCTTCCGAAAGGATATGAGTGCGCCGTCCGATCAGTCAGTGTCCCCCTTTTTTTCTCGAGGATCGTCTCGTTTCTCCGACCCTTTCAGCAGTTTACACCCGGGCGCTGTAGAAACCCGCCGGACTGTTCCTCCGGTCCGCAGTCAGCCTTTTTTCTCTCGCCAGGGGTCTCTTCGCAAAGACTAGCGGGGTTGAGGCTCCTTTCTCTTGCGGGAGGAGATTTTCCTCGTAAAGAACGTCTTCCCCGGGGAACCGAAGCCGTCGCCCCCTACTCAGGGATGTGACGATCGCTTCGACGTCAGGGGTTACCGTTCGCGTCCCTTCTCTCCGCGGGATGGGAGAGGTTCCTTTTTTTTCAACCTTGCTCCCGGGACCGCTACCCGTGCTACTCGAACAGTTTAGGTCGGCTGTCGCAGTCCCCCCCTCGGGGCGCTTCCATAGACCATCCCACCTGCGGAGTTTCGCGGGATGTCTTGGCGGGCACTTTGGCGCTTTTTTCGAGCACCTTGATCCCTCGCGGGCGACCCGCATGACGTTCCTTTCTCGGTGCCACGCCTTTTTTTTTTGGTGCGCATTTTTGGATCGCGATTCTGCCCCTTTCACGAAGCGACCGCCCCTTCGCCCCTCGATCCCTGTCGCGCAGGCTCTTCCTTAGTACTCGAGCCCCCTTCCCCTTCCTCCGCTTTCCGACTTCGGGGTGCTCAGGTGCCCTCTGCGCCATCGCCTAGCCGCTCCCCGAGCGACCCCATCTCGGGGCAGTCCTTTTTGCGCATGTGGGTATGCTCGGCTGATAGACCCTCAATGCCTCCATTCGCCGCCTGTGGTAGCGGCCGCTGCTCGACACCCACGAGCCCCGACTACCGGCCCCTTGAGCCTCCGGCTCTGGTCCCCCTCTCCGGATCAATGCTTTTATCTTTTGTGATAATCGTTTCCCCAGAGGGCAGTGATACGCTATTTTTTTTTTTCCCCCCCCCAGCTCATCTTTCGACGTAAGGACAAATAGTCTTTTTTTCCCCTCGTACATGATGACAAGTTCCCTTCCCCTCTTCTTGCCGCCGAGAACTCGGCAGACCGCTCCCCGGACAGGCGGGACTGTAGCTTTTCCCGGCACATAAGGATGCGACGCCCCTTTCCACATCGGTCGGAGTCTTCCTCCTTCCTTTCGTACGTGGGGATCGGAGAGCGACTTAGAGTGTATACACTACCCCCCTCCCACCCCCGAAAGGGTTCTCCAATGGGGGACTTTCCTCCCCTCCCCCCTCCCTCCCTGCTCAGTTCATCTTCCCGCTCCGTCTGCCGAGACCGGCTCCCCTGCGATGTACGGACCGTTTATGACATCGGA
>Ga0179593_1559503_pt1 | contig 18077 bp, 24 predicted proteins | sample CZODoug2_1_08_16_FD_185931 | JGI IMG/M metagenome (GOLD analysis project Ga0179593, IMG submission 185931) | Vadose zone soil fungal communities from Angelo Coast Range Reserve, California, USA - CZODoug2_1_08_16fungal (PacBio error correction) | ecosystem: Environmental > Terrestrial > Soil >... | reverse complement strand
ACCATCGGTTTTCTTCCAGCTTTGTCCAAAGACGCATTTTTATTGATGAGGGCCCCTCTTCTGTCCCCCCTCAGGCAAGCTTAAATGGTAACCAAACTTTCCTATGTAATGTCAGGTAGAGTGTCGATTTCTCGATGTTTCTGTCATCAGCATCTTCTTTCCCCCGAACTCGCATCCTTACATGATAAACTGCACCCCCTCTTAGATATTTCCTATCCCAGAATCCTTAAGGTTAGGAAGGAAAACAAACCCATTCTTTTTTTTTCCGGGTAAGCCTGCCCTACACTCCTTAAGAGGCTACTTGACAGTAACGAGTCTATAGAAAATTCCTTTTTCTCTCAAGCTCCGGAAGGGACCTTCTCTCCTCTGATTACTTTCCCCCATCCCCTTTGCGGATTAGAGGATTAAAGTCAGTTGACGCGCCTTCGCTATTTCCCTTCTTCTTTCTCTGTGAGATTGCGCTTATTTGATGGTTGCGAGTTCTCCTGAGTTATAAGCCTTTTCCAAAGAGAGTTTCTCTTCTAACCCCCTTTATCGAAGCCAGTAACCATTACGCCCTTACCTTTAATGTGTGATCGTGGACTTTGAAGGACTTCCATACGAGCAATTTTTCCTTTCTCATCGCGTTCACTAAGAGACCTTTCGAGAATCTTGAATCGATCTGTCGCCGAATATTAGTCCCCCCCTTCCCTGCAGAGCCTCTCCTACCCCATACCCAATGAATTGCTGGATGGAACTTTTTATGGCCAGCCCGACCGCAGTTTCCCTTTTCCTATCCTTCTCTGCTTCCTCTCGTTGAAGATCCCTGTTTCGCCCCCCCCACGACCCCCCTTCACCAGTATTTTCTCCCGGTTTGCCTGTTGCACGGCAACTTTTTTTTCTTTCCTCCTCTACAATTATGTCGGACCGGTACGCCTGAATTTCTTAAGCGGCCGCTGCTGGGTTTTTTTTTTTCCTGCTTCTTCTCCTTCCTGATCAAAAGCTTTTGCTGGTCTTTCCGCAACTTCTTTGCATTGACGTCGGTCAAACCCACCGACCTTTAAACCCCTTCCCTCCCCCGGAACCCTGCCCCAAGTAACCCCTTGCCTGTCTTTTCTTCCCGTATATCTTTCCCTGGGAAATTATCCCTTATATAACCAAATTGACGGCTTGCCGTTCATCACCGATTCCCACCACTTTGCCCCCCATGCAACTAGCCGCTCCTTGCGGTTCGGATTTTCTTTTTTCCTACGTCCGCCGGCCCCTCCAGGCGGCTGCAACCTTCAAGACATTTGTGAGTGAGCCTTGTCCGACGACGATATGGACCATATACCAACCTTTCAGCTAGCCCACCGTGTGTGATGCGTGGCTACCATAAGCCCCCCCTTCCCCCCCCCCCCCATGCCCCCTTTTCGCGGTGTGCTTTCGTAAAATTACCTTTTCCTGGTCCGTCCCAACGCTTCGACTTGATTTTAACGCTGCTGGATAATGACTTAACCCCAAATGACCTGCGCTTATCCCCCCACCTACCGTCCAGTAGAACCCAGCCCTTCTTCCGGTCGGCTTTTTTGCCCTCGACAATTGACAGGAGAGACAATCACTTTCGTTTTTACATTTTTGGTCGGATCCCCGTTCCCTCGTTTCCACTAACGAAGTTAGCCAAGTGGGCAGTCGTTCCAGAATGCTACTCTGTCACGAGGTTTCCCCAGTTGTCCTTTTTTTCCCCCTTTCCTTAACCCTGACGGCCCCCACAACCGTTCGCGGTGGAAAGCTCTTCTCCTTCACCCTCTCCAAAATTCTCAGCCCAAACGCTGCCTTTGCGCGATGGACTTTTCCGTAACAACGGCTTCCCCCTTGATAACCCACTTGGCATTCACCAAGTTGTGACACCCGAGCTTTCCCCCCTTTCAACCAACACTCTCAGAAGGATCTGCTGTTCCCTCTTCTCCTCTCGGACATGAGTTTCTACCACCTTTAAGGTAAATTCCCACCTCTTTTTTCAATCATCCCGCCAATGCATTCTCTCCCAAGATCTCTTTCGTGAGTGCATTGAATAACTCGCTCCAGTGCAGTTCCGGACTTTACGTCACTCCGCCCCCACCCTTTCCTAAGTTTCCAATTCGGCCACTTGATGAGAAATTTCCCCGTCGAGGAAGTTCCTCCCCGGTCAACCTCAGGACTATACTGGACGCTGTTTGCTTTTACTCCGCAATCACTTTTTCTTTTTGTGGTGGGTTATTCTCTCCCCCCAAGAAAAATTCCCTTTTAAACACCCCCAGACACACCTCTCTCGCCCCGTGATGGGGAGTCTTATTCCTTCAACCCAGCCTATTACAGCGGGTTTTGGATTTCCGGGTTTTTTCCAAATAGCTGCTTTTTCCTAAACTTCCATTCCCCTCCCCCTGAAACGGGCCCAACAGCCCCCGTCGGAACGCTCCCAAGACAAACCAAACCTTTCCTTCCGTTACCACCAAGCAAAAGACTGGCCTTCCTTTCCCAAATTCTTTTGCGCCGCTGCCCGTATCGGTTTACTCAGAGATAAGGGTATTATGCTCTGAGAAAATACAAAAGCTCTCTTTGGTAATAACCTTTACGCCCTGAGGAACTCGTAACCTCTGGATCACTCCAATAGGAATTTTTTCCACCCAATCGTTAACTGTTTCCGGATCAATGTTCGTAAAAGTGTTTTGTCACATCAACTCACCGCCCCTCCCCTGACCAACCCTCGAAACAGATTCTAGGTTTCAGAGCCTGGCCTTGCCTTAGCCGGAAAAACCTCCTGACCCGTTTTGTCCCCTCCAGCGAATTCACAGTATTAGTGGCTTGATCCCCCCCTTCCCCAAATGATTTTTCCCCCTTATACAAAATTTAAGATACGAAGGTGCCTTTGCCTGAGCTTCCCCCTTAATTTTCATTTATTGTCATGAGAAATTGCCCCCCTCAGATCTTTTTCCTCTTTGGGATCATATCTTACCGCATATAAGTTGTTTTGAGGAGATACGGCGAATTCTCTCGAATTTCCATCCGCGAATCCCCCACCCCTTCAACTGACCTTTTTCCCCTGCTCTGCATGCAACTATGCTAATTAACTTTACGTTTTACCTAAGATGGAAGCCTTTTCTGATCTCCACTATGTAAATGTCCTATTCGCGCTTTACCTTTTCTTCTTTTGCTGTCAACGGCCAGTGACAGCCCCAATCTGGTTCTCGCCGGTTTTCCTTTTCTTTCCCAACCAGTTGCTTGACTGAGGAAAAGTCCGCTTTTTTTTTTTCCCTTTGTTTTAATCCGAAGTCGTATAATAGCCGAAATAACGTTTTTTCTTTGATGACCCGACCTTTTCTCCCTAGAAGAAACTTTCTTCCCCAGTCCTCACCGAGAATTTTAGAGTTTGAATCGACGTGTTTTGTCGCTTCTTCCGGTAGGGGCCTTCCCAGGATTGCCTTGGAGAATGTAGTCCGGTTCCGTGTCGGGAGTGCGAACTTTTCTCTTTCTAACTTTTTGCTCGCTTTTTGGAAACCAACCTTAATAAACTGTTATAATCTTGGTTCTTGAATGCTTTCCCCTATTTCCTCCCCCGCGAAACTTTCTTCTTTTTCCGAGTGAAATCTCTTCTCCTAAAACCCCCCTCCCCTGCTTTTCGTTAACTCCGGACACCCCATGCGTTAAGTACTGATTTGAACTTCCTTTACCGTCCTAAGAAACCCCCCATTCCTTCACTTTTCATAATTCGGCTTTGCCTGATCATTAATTTTAGATCCTTGATGTAACTTTGAGAGGGATGATTTTTTTTCCCTCCCGAGCGTTCCAGTTTTCTTTTGAAGTCCCGCTTCCTCTGTCCGTGTCGATAGTGCAAATTCCCATCGGAAACTCCCATTCCACTTTCTTCTTTTAGATATCCTACGACTGATAACCCGAAAGGGTCTCCTCCCCCAGTTGAAGATGTTCCCCCTTGTCCCTGCCCCCCCACTTCAGAAACTGTTGACGTTGGGAACCGGCCTCTTCCCCCTCCCGCCAGCGTATATTGTTCGGAATTTCTTCTTCGAACCACCAAAACCCACTTGCATCTCCTCTGGGCTGGCCCCTTTCTTTGTGTCGGGAGCGTCCCCTCCGGTTCTCCAATGGGCCCTTTCGCCAAGTCGTCATGCGTAGACAGTACCCTTCACGATCTGAACTTTCCTCCAATGATTGAGTTTCTCTCCCTTTTTTTTGAATCCCACCTTTCGCCACCGCGGTGCTTTGATCTCCTCGGTAGGTTGTCGATGGCCCCCATCTTCTTTTTCTTTTTTAGAATTGAACTGCGCTTTGTTGGTAGCTCTTATGTGAACTTAGCACACATTAGCAAATCGAAGGCTGCCGCTTCCTTCCCCGCCCGGCAAAGCATCCCCTCCCCCCTCCCAGCGTATCACCCCAATATGTCTTGAGGATTGCTCCCCCCCTACCCATCAACCCTGACTTCTCTTTACGTTCTTTCGCCAAACTGCTTATTAAAGTCACCCAAGTCCAAATCTTTTTTCTTTTTTCCCCCGCGGCATTCCTCCTCAGTCGTTGGAACTTTCTTCCTGACCTAACATCTCACCTCAGATTCTAGTTGCGGAGTCAAAGTGGAGCCCTCAACGCCGCGTTCCTTCTCCCCCCCGGCCCACCCTAAGTTTTTATTAGGGTCTAAGATTTCGAATAAGTACGACCCCTCCCCCCTTTGCGAGGGTATAGCCTTTATTGGCTTGTAGCAGCTGCCTCCTTTTTGAGTGTTTACTTTTCCCTTCATCGACAGTAGCAAGGTTGGAGCATGACTTTAAAGGGGCCAGTTCAACGGTAACTTTTTCTCTTCCGCTCAATGAGCCCATATCCGTCTTCAATGCCCAATTCCTTATAGGTCCCTTTAAGGGAAATTTTCGCAAGGAAAATCCGTAATTGCGTGATTTCCCCCTTTCTGTCCATGTCCCTATTGAGAGTGTTTTTTCTCTCCCTTCGCATGCACGAAGAGAATACCCTTTCTAATGAACTCCCGTAAACCGCGGAGTTTTCCATAAAAAGCTTTCTTTATGTGATTTGCGGCTCCCCTTTCCTGGCGTCTTCCTCAAATTCGATAGTCTTATCTGAGTCAACCGATGCCCCAGGATCTTGACGTTTTTTCTTCATTTTTTTACCTCCCTCTTTCCGACTTTTTTTTACTTCTGTATTAATACATTTCCGCTCAGAAACCACGCCCAAACTGGCCACCAGTGCCCTTTTTTTTTCCGGCGGTCAATTTTTTTTTGAATAAGTCTTTTTCCCCCTGTTAGGACATTTTTGCACAATTGCAATTAGCAACTCACGCAGCCCCCTAAATTACGAGAAGACTGGCCTTTTTCTACAGGTTTTTCCTTCCTAAAGTCGCCTTATTTGGGGAAGATAAGCTTTCTCCTAGGGCGCAGTCTGCTTCTTTTAGATAAGAAGACTTTTATTCCTATTGAGCAACTAGTACATTAATGAAATGATAGCCCCGAGCTTCCCCCTACTCCACTTTTACTTTTCTAGTTGTAGGTTTACAATTCCCCATTATTATTTTTTTCTTCTATAGAATCTCTACGAGAATATCCTCATGTTACTTATTCCATTGCTTGTATAAGCTTTCGATTCCATACCAGACCGCCCGGTATTCTCCCCTTCCGTAAATCTATCTTGGTGAAAGGCCCTTTAGGTGCACTTTTGACCCCCCTCCCGACGGGAACATGCCGGCCCACACACGCTTGCCGTTTCTTTATTCTTCCATAAGTTTTTGGGTGGCAGAAGCCGACCCCTATAAATCCTTTTTTGATTACTTGGACAGACTACGTAAACTTTATGCGGGGGAGAGTCTTGCCCCTCCATCAGTCAAGGTTTCCACCCCGGGTTATCTTTTCCAGTAGCTTGTTTTCTGAGGTCAGCTTTCCGATGATGATAAATGTCACCTCGGATGGAATTCTTTTCAACCTGCCCCCTAGGCTTTCTATTCCTCGGAAGAAGCTCTCCAGGTTCTTAGTTCTAACTATCCTGGCACGGTGGCAGTTTTGAATATGCCCTTTCTTTCCAAGTACACGGCTTTATACATTTTAGACAAACCATCATTATGAGCGAAACCCTCTTCTTTAATTACCGAAATAGATCGTATATTATTTTTAAACAACTCCTTGCTGTACTTTACATTAACATTAAATCGTCGTTCGCTATACTCCTTCCCATTATGATCTATTGCCGATGGAGGTTTTTCTGACTCTTCTCAAGTTTTGATTTGAATTTTAGATTCGGTTCTCTCAACCCCTGCCGCCAGTTTTTCCAAGTTCCCCCCTAATTTTACAACCTCCGACGGTCAATGTTGCTTTTTCGTTGCCTGAACAGAGTACATATTTCCCTGAGTCCCCTAAAATTATCACCAGAGCGTCCCCCATCGACAGCTTAATGATCACCCCAAGATTTGTTTTCTCTCCTTTCTCCCTTCTTTTCTAAGCGTGCCCGCCGCCTTTGAATCCAGCCCATCACAATCCTCTTGCCTGACCTTTTTTTCTCACGACAAGCAGTTCCTCTTTTTCCTTGTCTCCTGCTCTAGCACTTCCGCTACCCCCCTCCCCCGACTCCCCTTTTATTAGACGGTGTACCTGTTTTTGCCTTACGATTTGAAGTTGCGGCCCAAATTCCTTTTTCCAAACAGTGTTACCTGTCATGCCTTCCCCTAGGTTTTCTGGTGCGCGGGACGCTATTAGCCTTTTTCACTATCCACAGCGAGCCCTGTCTTTTTTCGCAACATGTTCTTTCGACTCCTTCCTTTGAACCTCCCAAGAACAGGCCTGCGGCCTGACCAAAGAACACTAGGCTGCACTACCCGAACTGTTGCCTCAGGAATTATTATCGACTCCCTTTCCCCCAATACATAGTCTCCACTTATGTGCCGGTAATTCGGCCACCACCCTTTTTTTTTTCCAAATCTCATGAACTCCCCTATTGCGGTTCACCTTTTCCTGCTAATCCCGACCCGGCTGCGCTTGCTAATTTCGATAATTTAGGCTTTTTCTTTCTGAAGACGAGCTTACGCCCCAATCGAAAAGTCAGTAAGTCACCTTATGAGGAGTGGGGGACACAAATACGACAAATCAACCCCGTCAAAGGAAAGTGCGGTTCTTTTATCCCTTTTTTCCTGTACTGGCAAACCTGCGTTCCCTTACGATTGATCCCCTCCCCCTGGCGCTCTCTTTGAGAAAGGTTTATCCCCTGCGCGAGCACGCCGCGCGTTCAAGACAAACGCAGCCTATCTTTTCGCCCCGAGAACAAGCCGAGTGCTCTTCTTAAATCCTGGTGGAGACAGGGGGGAGCCGGTAAAAGGGCCAGCGCCAAGACAAGCAGTACTGTCCACAACTGGGACTCCCTATTTAATTTCCCATGCTAAGAGGAACCTTTTTCAACGGGAAACTGGGACCCAGAAGAATTCCCCCCCCTTTACCACTGTTTTCAAGAAAGAGGATAAGATATCTTCCTCCCCGGCAATTCTAACGTCCCCATCAACTCCTGAGAGACGCTGGCGACCCCCTTCAAGTCCCGCCCCTTTCAAACCATTGGAATCAACCCCCAACCGGGTACCCTCGCGCAACAAATTTTCGAGAAACACCCTCTTCTCTCAGGCTGTCTCTCGTTACGCTTCATCAGTTAAACCTTCCTGTTCACGTTTCCTCCGACGCATGCCGATACCTAATGCCTCCCCCTCCACCTCTCCGATTTATCTTTTTCTTAGTGAAGTGACCCTCGATAAACACCGAAAATTCCAGCTGCTCCTACTCGCATGCTGGAAGATTTGTCCACTTCGGCCCTTAAACCTGCCCCATCGTTGCCTCGTCCCCTCCCCTTCTCATCCCCTTTACCACTCAGTTATTAAAGAAGTGGTTTTTCGGCTTTCCTCCAGTTCCCCCCTCCGGCGGGTGGTTTATTCCCAGAACTCAATCGGTCACATGACACCCGGTGTCTTGCCCTTAGTTCCTTTCTTTCTTTTTTTTCTGAAGGACCCGATTTTTAAACTGGTGCGGCTTCCCTTTGTTCCTCTCAGCTTTCCCTACCTCCCCCCCTTAGCCCTCCTCCCCCCCAACATAAGATTCGTCTTCCTCCAAGCAAACCCTCCTTAGAGACAACCATCCCCCTCAATCCTGTCCTACCCCAACCTTTTTCGAATTGGACGCTTACCTTTTTTTCGTTTTCTTCCGACTGTTTTTCTTCTTCCAAGGCGGTCTCAACATCCCTTTTTTCTTTTCACCGTTCCAATCCTCCGCTCGCTTTTCACTCACTCTCCCTTTCCCAACCATTTTCGCGGTCAGTTAAGGCCCCCTTGGTTTCCCGCTTCCCCCCACCCCCCACCCCCTTCTCTAACCATTCCCCGCCCTCCCCCCCTCTCCCCACTCCCACCCTCCCCTCCCACCCACACCTTCCCCTCCCTCTCTCTTACCCCCCCCTGACCCCTTTCTCTCTGTCCTCACTCCTCCCCCAATCACCCTCACCCCCCCACTTATCTCCCCCTCTTTTTCTCTCTAATCCTTCCCTCTTCCCCCCCCCCCCTGCTTCCTATTTCCCACCCCCCTCCTGTCTCCTCTCCCCATCCTCCTCCCCCCCCCCCTTTTCCCCTCCTTCCACAACTTTTCCTGCGCTGACGCCTACAACAGTCGGGGTACGGGATCTTGGACTTAGCGTGACCCCCACCCTCCCCCCAGTGAAATCTCATCCCTTAATAGTGTCCTGATCCCTTTTCCCCTTCCCCCCCTAGTATCCTACACTTTTCCTAGTTCTAGCGCCCCCTTTCTCTGCGGACAGATTTTTCTTTAGATGGCGTTATTGTTCCCTCTAATTTTTTCGTTGGTTTCCAAGAGTAGCGATTTTCTTCTCTCTTTTCTTCTTGTTGTGAAGGAGATAGTCTTCCAGATAGATATCGAATCCCCCCCCTTGACTTAAGTCCTCCCCACCCCTCCAGAAATTTGTGCTTATGTACTCTGACTCTACTCCCTTTTTTCTACCGAGTTCTTCAAGTCTCGCGCACTATTGTCCCTCTTCCTTTCTCCCTGTCTGATTTGAGAAGTCACGAATCGGTCTCCTCTGTCTTCCCGACGGCCGTGGGGACTGTCCACACCCAAAGTTACCCTCCCCCTACGGACTTAGTTTTTTGCAAGCTAGAGGGAGGGAATCCCCTCTCTTCCATCCTCAGTGGACATTTTCCCGCCAGCGGAGTGTTTGACGGTTTAACAATCCTGATTATAAGAGCCTCCCCCCTTAAAAGGATCTATGAAAAAGATAATTCGTTTTTTCCCTCTTTGCGTTAAATGCCGAATTTATTTGGTTAGGCGGGACTCTTTTTTATATTTGAGCATTTTTTCATAGTAGTAGTTTTTGACAGTTTCATACGGGCTTCCTGTGGAGTTTAAGCTTTGATCTTTCTTCTTTTACAACACACTTTTTAACCCCTCCCCCCCCTGCTTTCAACTTTATTTTATTATCACCTTTGCCAGAACCCCCCATGGCTCGCCATGAGCCTTTTTTTTATTTTTTTTTCTAGAAATGCTTTCCTCGTCACCCCCACCGACCAGAGGAGTTTTTAATGGACCCCCCCCTTAAACAATCTAGTCGGCTCTTCTTTTCGTTGTTGCCGGATGAATTCCTTTATTAAGTCCCCCAGAGTGTCATTAAGGTTGCCGTGAAGTGGTCACCCCTCATATTTCCTTATTGCGAACTTCCCTTCCTCTCCATTGATCTTCTTCTATTAACAGAAGAGTCTCGTGATGGACCCCCTCTTTTCCCTATTGGTGACTCCCCCTAGGAGACTTCTTTTTCCCCATGTGAATTTGAAAGTTTCCTACCCCATCATTCCGTTCAGAGAGAAGTGCTTCCTTATGGCTCCTCCCCATTTTACTTGGTCCACCACTTGTTGTTTCCCCAAATGTTTATTCTTTTACCTTGCTGGGAAGTTAAGGGCCCCCTTTCCCCCGGCTTATCGTGATATTTATAGACTTTTCTTTTCTTATTTTCTCGGAGGGATTTCCCCCCCTTCCTGACTTGGTATGTGTGCCTTCTGGTGTCCCAACGGGGCAACCTTTTTCAAAACTCTTCGAGTTCCCCTCTAAATTATTGTAACTCTCACCCCTTCTCATGAGATTGTCGAGACCCTTCCTCAAATCTTGCCCCCTTATGAGTGCGTTGATCGCTTCTTTCCTCGATCCCCCCGTCTGCCTGCTGCCGCGTGATGCCTTTCTACCTTGAACCGCGAGTTTTTTTTCTCTGGATGCATGTCCATCATTCTCGCCGCCTGGGTTCAAATCTTCCTACGCTTCGGACTCCTTCCCAAATCCCTTTTTCAGAAATTTCTTTAACGTACGTCCTTTTGAGGGTTGCTGTTTCCCCCGCCATAACACAGAAGTGACGTAATGCCTTTGAGTGATCTCCTCACCCTTTCCTTTTCCTTTTCCATTAGTATCCCCCCCATTTTTTTCTTCTTCAACCTGCCCTCCCTCCCCAACCCCCGCTTTGCCTGTGTATTAGACAATTAAGACCATCCAGATTTGGCATCGTGGGCCCCCCCCCTCTTTTTTTTCAAAGGGGAGTTACTGACAGTTAATGAGGCCTCGGCCTTAAGTTTTTCCTTTCTAATTACGAATAATTTCTAAAACCCCTGTGGCCCGGGGTATTGTACGTGTCCTCGTGGAGTGAGAGATGGCTGTGCCCGGAGGGGAATCCGGTCTCCTGTCCGAGTGATGAAGGAGAAGCTCAATGGGGAAGCCAACAACACAAAACCCCAAAGATAAACCCCCCCCCCCCAAAAAACCCCCTCAACCCAAAACCAAAACATCCACCACACCCAAAGAAACCAACACGAACATGTAGCCCCCCCCCGCAAACAAGAACACCCCCCCCCCAAAAAAACACAACCCCATACTCAAAAAAACCATCAAAGAACCCACACCCAAAAACCCAACCCACCAAACCCAACAACCCCCCCCACAACAACCCCCCCCCCCACAAAAAACCCAACTCCAAAAAAACACCCCCAACCCCCCCCCCCCCCCCCCCCCCAACCAAGACTCACACCAACACCACAAGAAACCCCCCAACCCCAAAAGACCCTTTCCTCTTTTTTGCTCGTTTTAAAGGCGGAATACTTAGTTCCTCGCACCATGCAGAACCTCTCTTGACTGACCCTAAGGTCTTGCCCGTTCCGAAAATCCTTTGATCAGGACCATTGCCCCCCCCATGCTCCCTTCCCCCCTGACTGTCAGATTTTCTGGTGGTGTAGTTTTTAGCTTCTTCAACGTGCTCCCCCCTATCTCCCACTCTGCGAACTGCTTCTGCGTCCCTCAAACCTTTTGAGCAAGATTAATTGTTTGATGGTGCTTGCTCCTCTTTTTTTTGGTTTTTCAGCAAAATTTCCGTTTTTTTTCCCGGCTTTTTCGAAAATGTGCCCCGTGATCTTCGATTGCTGGTTCTTCGCTTCGGACCGCGCTGCGAGCTTCGTTTTTCTCCTGCTAGTCATTCTCCTCGCCATGCCCCCCAACCTTGCCCACATTGACGCGTCGGCTCCCTTTCGGTGACTCTTTTTTTCGATTTCTAGAGACCTATTCCTTTCCAATGCTCTGTAGCACAAAGACCCGTACCGAAGAGCAGATCCTCGCAAACTCTGAATTTTTATGAGAGGTCAACCCCCCATCCTCTACCTCCCACTGGGGACTGACGAATCTAGAGATTTTTTCTTCACACTCTTTTTACTATCTCACGTAATGTTTTCCCCGTGGACTTTCTTCCTTTCCGTTTATGATCGTAGAAGTTTCAAGGAAATGCCTTTCCATTTATTCAGGTGTGAGTTTCCCCCTCCCCCCCGGATTTTATTATACGACATTTCTCCACCGAGGAAATATGAGGGGCGGTTATTCTTCCAACGATTGCTTTTCTCTTTTCTGAGAACACCATTTTTTCCTCTCTCCCTTGAAGACCCTCCCCCCTGGGGACACATTTCCTTGATGCCATAGTTTCCCCCTCTCCCTTCCTTTCTCTATTGTCCCCCTGCCGGAATCACACGATGATCGTTATTTCTCTTTCCCCCTTTTTGTGTTGAGAGTTTTACCCTCCGTCCCCCGAGATAAAGCGTTGATTTTCTCGCCGGTTTTTCTAAGCAATCCCTCCCCTTTGATTGGGCCCTCTCTTTCCCCTCAAAATTTTCCCTTTTTTCCCCCAAAGTGGCTCTGTTTCCTTTCATTACCCCCTTGGCGCTTCCTTGTGTTTTACCTTTAGCTCTGAAATCAATCTTTCCCCCCTTCACCTGAACCTTGCTTCCAGATTGGTCCGACTCGTATATGTTTCCTCATCCAGCCCCCCCTCCTTCTGTGGAACCCCCCCTGACCGCCCAGACCTCACGTTCGGCAGGGTTTGATCTGGATACCAGCACGCCCGGTCCAGTCCCAGTCCTTCCCCCAACATTCCGTGAGCTTCCACCAAGATTAGGATTTTGCAAATGATCTCGCTTCTATTCTTTTTTCCCCATTAAAGTTGAGTTGCTTTTATTTAATTCCTCCCGCCTGCTTCTTCCATCCTTCCCCCTCTTGGCTTGCTCGGGTTGTTGATAAGCCGACCTCTCTTTGCCAGCTTCTCTTGAACCCCCGAACGCCCGTTTTTTCCTTGATTTAAGCTCTCGTCACCGTTGTACGTTTTGCAGTTTTTTTCAGCGTCTTTGTACTGATCAAATACGTAGTGAAGAAATCCTCCTGGTAACTCCATCGTCAGAAATAAGATAACCGGGGCTCATATATTCATTGAGATTCTCCTCCTTTATGCGAAGTCCGACTTCTTTCAGGATCCGACATCCAAGTCAGATGGCCTTTTTTTTACATCCTTTTCTTCCCCCGCCCTCCCCTCAGTAAGATAATTTCCTTCAGGATTGAGATGATTTCTCTTTGCCCCCAAGGAGATAAAAAGGCCCACCTTATTAAACCTTTTCTTCGAATTTGTACTGTCTCCCCTTGGCATTTTTTTGCTCCCACGATGAGGTCCTACTCCTTTTTTCCCAATTTCTCCCTTAATGAAGTGAGGAACGTGTCTTTGGCTTCCAAAAACCATTTTTTTGTGGCCCCTGGTTTATGGAACCTCCCTTTTGAACTAATCCCCCACTATCATTTTCTTTCAACCTGGTGCTCCTTAGATGCTGAAGTTTAGGGTCTTGAAGTGTCAATAAATCCGAATAACATCTTTTCCCTTCAAAAACGACCCATCGTTGCTCAAGTACCACACCTTTTTTCCAAGATTTGGCTCTATCTTAGAGGGTTTTTTTTAACTTCGTAAATACCCTCCTCCCTTACGGAAATGCCCTCCTCCTCGGCGGTTTTATACCCCATAAATAGAATTCCCCCCTTTCTTTCCGACCATCTTTTTCCTGCATTGCACTTTAATTAAATCTAGAACCCCCTTTCTGGAGCTTCTCTTTTGCAGAATTTGTTTTTCCCTTCCCTTAGGGATTTTGAGAGAATCGAACCCCGTCACCTCTTTTTTCTTACGACAAACCAATGGAAGACTAACTCCCCCTCTCCTATGGGGTGAGGTAGTCTTGCCTCACCAAACTAACCCAACCTTCAAAAGTAGGACCCCTCTTTACAGTTCCTTTTGACCGTACTATCAAAAGAGAAGTGATGGATCAAGTCCCTCCGACTTGTCCATAAAAGTAGTATTCCTTCACTTACCAATCCCCGGGAGCTAGTCTCTTGACCAATGCGCCGTTTCCCGTAGACCATTCACCTCCCGCGCCTCCTTCTCGCTGGTTCCCCTTCCCAATATCCCCCCCCCCCCCCTTCCCTAGACAACTTCTTTTGGCTTTGTTCTACCCTTTCGGATTTTCCCAAATGCCCCCCCTCTCCAGAAGCAGTTTTGCCCGCTCCGCTTTCAGATATGTACGTTTCCGCTGTCCCCCTTGGCAAATTTTTCCCCCCCCATCTTTGTCAAGGCTTTCCCGCCCCATTCCAACTCCACTTATCTCTCCCTCCCTGACGAACCCTCGTGAACCCTGCGGAGCGAGTTTTTTTACCGGACCTTTTTTTTACATTGGAACCTGCGTCCCCAGTTTTTTTTTTCACAACTTTTTCCACCGCCTACCTTTTTAATAACCAGCCAGACGTTGATGAAGCTTTCGCTCCTTCTCCCGGAATGGCCTTCTCGAAAACGTTTCCGCCCTCTTTTCCACGTTGTACCCGACGCTCACTCCTCGCGAAAGAACGCCTTTTCCCTGCGCCCATACCTCTGTCTTCCTCGCCTGCGGAAGCCCTCCCTCCCCCCCCCCGATTTCCCCTTGCAGTGGCGCAGACATGTGACCGATTTTAAGAGGCAGAAGCCCCAATTCTTCCCTACTTTCTCCAAATCCGTTGAATTTTTTCCCGCCGTGCTCCTCCCTGGCACCTCTTTTATCGACGTCGTGTTTGTAGGCTCCTCAGCATCGCCCCTTCGGGGTGGGGGTTTGGTCTTCCATCCTCAAATATTTCCCAAAAGCCACCGCGCCCCTCAACTATGGGGCTGGACACTGATACCACTCCCTGTGAACGAATGTGCTTGTATTTAAAGGGTGTTCCCATCTGAGCCCCGACCTATATTGTCCAACGTACCCCATCGCCACAATCAAGACGGCCCTACCAAGAGCCACGCCTCTTCCCCTCTCCAACCCCCTTTCCCGCCCTACCGAAAAGACTGTTTTTTTTTCCCCCCCGAAACCCCTGGCGAATTGTAACGTCTGAACGTCCTTTGTTCCTACGCTCTCCGGTCCTTTTTCTTTTTCTGAAAACTCCCCGGATGGTCATCCCACCTTAAGCGTGAGGTATGTCTGCAGTCCCTATAGCGCGAGGGATGCCCCCCCCCTTATAATTGACCCCATTTCAATTCGGTCCCCCTAACTTGTTTTGTCCCCCCCCAACCCATCCCTTCGGAAGAACTTCAGAATCCGAAAAACGAGGGCATCTGGTTGCCCTCTCGGGAACACTTCCGCATTTAAACCCTCTCCTTTATGGAATATTCCCAATAGCCGGCACCCCCCCTTGTCGGTCTCAATATCGAGGGCGCCTCGTTTTCCTTTACAGAGCGTTTCTTTTTTTCCAGAATTAGTCCGGGTTAATTTTGGGTGCCCTTCCTTGGTCCATCTCCTTCTTTCCTCAGGATCTTCTCTATTTCTCCTCTCGTTGGTGTTGTGCTCTGAGTCCTCGGAATATCTGCTTTTTCTTTAACCATGGCTTCGAACCCTTAGACATCGACTCTTCCTCGTAAAGTCCCCCCTTGCTTCCCCCCTTTTTCCTTTACCCTTTTCCTTATAACATGGAAACGCGTTTTCCCTGCGATCGCTGGCCCATATGTCCCTTCCTTTGCTTCAATGGGTCCTCTTTTTCATCCACGCAGTTCAAGTCGCCTTTGTTTTTTCTTTTCCTACGTTGGGCATTCCTTGCCCCAACCCAAGTTCCGACATTTTCAACTCTCCCACGAACGCTGTTCCCGGCCTCCTCCTGGTTTTTTGCCATCCCGAGATCGGCTTTTTCCCTAGGTACAGACCCCAGGGTATTTTCCATGCATTTTTAATCGCATAAAAGCCCCCGCGTAGACCCCCCGTCTCATTTTTTCCTAGTGAGAAATCTTTTACCCCCTGCCTTTCCCCCTTTCGTTCGGTCTTTTTCGCCGGACGGATGGTTCTGCTCTTGGCGAGTGTCTTCTTATTGGTTTTTTTTCCCGGTGTTTGAGTGTCTACTTTTCAGGTGCTGCATGTGTTTCCTCTTTAAAAACCCCTGTGAACCCTCCCTCCCCCTTCTCGCCCCCCCCCACCTAGGCTTGAAGACCTCCTAACCATCTTAATCCTCACCAGCAGAAATTTTTGGCTTTATGGTTCCTGTTAGGAGAGTTAACACACAACCCCAACGCCTCCGTTCTATGACGGCGTTTAATTCCCGACACACGCTCTGTATTATTCTGATTTTGTCGGCTTCGAAGCCTTTTTCCATTAACACTTTTCAAAAGGTTTACCTTTGTATTAACTTTTCCCTCTTGGGTAATGTCCTTCTCCCCCCTAGGTTTCCTTATAGAGGATTGAGCTCCTCACGAAGAGACCCCTTCTCAGCTTCCCCCTCTGCGAATAAGGAGGATCCCTCCTGCCTGACAAGTAGTAGTTGCCCCTTTAACGTTCCACTTCTTACCTGAAAATAATGATATGTCATTCAGCAAGATTCAGTCACAGTGTAAGCCTGTGTTCTTTTTTATTTTTCCCCCTTCGCTCCGTGTACCCCGGTTTTTTTTCTTTTTCCACCTTTTCCCGCAAGTACCTTTACGTCCGGAACCCTCAGGAGCGAGCCTCATTTTCCGGCTAATTAGAATCGTAGTTAGTTCTAGGAGACTATTTCTCCCACCGGGTTCCTGGTCTTGTCCCTCCCTGTTACACTGGGCAGGTCACCCTTTGAAACTCTTCGCCTTTTTATCAACACTAAATCTTACAACGTGGCGCGAATCTTATTTTTCGATTAAAATTTGAATCCTCCAAAATTTCGCAACGAAGAGTGATTGGATCCTCGTTTCTTCTTGTCTGTGAAACCTCTCCTCCGAGTAGGTCTCTTTTTTACCTTTCCCTCGCTTTTGGGAGACTAGGGCTGCATGGGGACCCTTGCTCCCTCTTAGAGAAACCCCTTTTTAAACTTCTGAAGGACACTAGGGCTGGTACCTTACCCAGGCTAAATCCTTTTCTTGCCGCAGAACATCACTAAACCAGTCTCATTTTGATTTGTCTCATTGTCACCGACACACGTTTCCGTAGCTGAATTTTTAGCTTTTCTCCTTCCCATGTCTCTTATTCAAGATATACCTTCACCCTTCCCTCACACAATTAGGCAGAAGAAGCCCTCCTCCCTTTGCGAGGTACGTATGCGCCCCCCCCCCCAAACCGCAATCATTCTTTATCTTTGCAATGTCGTTTCCCCCTTCTGTGCATTTACCCTCCGCGGTCCACTGAGTCCCCCTGTCATATTTTTTTTGATTTGTATCTATTACCTCTTTCCAGTTACTGTACCCCATAGCGTTTCTAGTGGGATATTTTCTCCCTGCGCCTGGTATTCGGTTGCTAATTTTCCCCTATTCCGGCAATTTCTTTCTCCCCAGGTTGTCTCCTATCCTGCCCCCTTTGATGTTACTCGAATCTGATCGCCCTACTCCCACCCTAGAAAGAATTTCGAAGCTTCCCATTTCCTAGGTACCCTTTTTCCGATAGAATTGTTGATCCAGTTCCCCCCCCGTAATTGCCGTGCGCCGTCCCATTTGATTGAGACATGGTGAAGCTGATTTTTTTTTTTTTTTAGCCCTTCTTCTGACTCGAGCTTTTTTATCCCTTGTTGGAAACTGCTTGCTCTGGTACATGAACCAATTTCGGCAAAGATTGTCCTCTTTGTGATTCTTTCTTGCGTCGTCCTTAGAAAAGCCGGGAGGTACGGCGATGTCTCTTTACCCCGTTCACCCCTTGTTCCTTTGGTCTTCATGTCTTTGCCCTAGATGCATCTCCTTCTTTCCTTTTGTAGGTAATAAGTACGCCTAGACCTCCAATGGCTTGACCTCTTATTCCTTCTAAGGTAGTTTAGAATTTTTTAGATCTCCCTTCTATAGGGTCAAATCTTGGAGTATCCAGAAGATCCCAGCACGAAGTCACCTCTCCCTCCCCACTCTGACTCCTTAATGCCGATAAGATCAAATAATTTTTTTCCCCACTAGAACTCCTCCCCCATTTGGGAAGACTCTCATCCCTCCATGAATTTTTCCCGATCCGAACTGTTTTATCTACGGTTATTTGGCCCTTGTATTTCTGATTTCGAAGAGTAACTTCACCTTTCCCGACCTTTCGTATTTACAACCGAACCTCAAGTCTTCTTCTTTCTAAATGCTCTTGAATATGAGTTTGCTCCTTTTCTTTTTTATCGATTTCCCCTCCACCCACTGATTTTCCATCCCCCCGCCCTCTACCAGTAACCCCGCTCCTTTGATCCAAGCCCTTGGTGACAACATTTCTTATTGAGGGTTTTTTTACCACTTTCCCCTCCCCCTATGAGATATCGGTCCAACCCCTGCCTTACCTC
>Ga0179593_1810534_pt1 | contig 18079 bp, 23 predicted proteins | sample CZODoug2_1_08_16_FD_185931 | JGI IMG/M metagenome (GOLD analysis project Ga0179593, IMG submission 185931) | Vadose zone soil fungal communities from Angelo Coast Range Reserve, California, USA - CZODoug2_1_08_16fungal (PacBio error correction) | ecosystem: Environmental > Terrestrial > Soil >... | reverse complement strand
CTTCCCCCACTTCCCCTTATCCTACCGTCCCACCTAAACCCTTGGTACTAAAAAGGGGGTTGATTGTTACCTTCTCCTTTCTCCCCAAAGTTCCGTAACTTTTGGGTCCCGGTGTATTTTTGTTCGCGTCCCCATGGAGAACTCACACCCCCCTCTTCTTTTTTTTCTTTTTCGTCAAACCTGTCCTTTTCGACCTTTCACCTTTTTCCACCACCACAAGCCAACTTTATCTCCCATCAACTCTCCCTTTTTTTGTTAGAGAGTGCTGATGCCCGTTTTATGGATGGGCGGGAGTTTATCAGGATTTTTTCCTTTTTTCCTTCGAACAGTTGTCGCTTCCTCCACTCCTTTCTTTTTCAAGGTGTGCCTCCTCATTTTTTGAAGATTCTCTTCTTCTTCCGTTTTTTTCAGCCGTTCCCGCAGTTTTTTCTTTTGTTGCGGCTCGCTACTTTGAGTACTCTCCCGGTCTCCTCCTTTCGAGTTACTACATTACATATCACTTCGACCCCAATTTCCCCCTCCCCCTTCCCTTGTGTTGCGGACACAGAATTTCTTCAATGAGTTTCTTTAAAGGGTCGCGCCTTTTTGGTCTTTTTTCGCTTTCCCTTGTAACCTTTTTTTTATCCGCCCCCCCCCCCCTTTATGTTTTCCATCTGCCTCGTGATAGCCAGGCGACGAGGATTTTTTCCCTTTTTTGCCTCTCCAGCGTCTTTTCTTCCTCCGAATTCCTTTCCGGACCGCTTTGCGGAATTTTTTTTTTCTTTACGGTATTTCCCTCTGTTTATGCGCTGAGATAGGTTTGGCGTGTTTTCTTTTTTTTCAGCAGCGTTTTCCGGTCCTCCTTTTACCCCTCTGTGAGTTTCTTCTTGTAACCCTTTCTTTGGTGAATCCGGGCAAGAAAACCACCCCCCCAACCAAAAACCCAAAAAAACCACCACCTATGTTTTGTGGGCCCCTGGTCGTTCTCGGAAGGCTTTTCATGACCCTCTTTTTAGTCTCCCCCCCGATGCCTTTTTTTTTTTTCAAACTGATTCTTCCTTCTGACTGCCCCGCATGCGCGACAGGCTATGCACGTTTTTAGATCTTGCATTTCTTTTTCCCATGTCAGAGCGTTTTCCCCTGAGCTTTCTTTTCCGCATCTCTTGATCTGGTAGGAGTAAAACCCCTTTTTTCTTCCATTGTTGTGCTTCTTCTCTGCGTCTTATTGTTGTTTTTTTTTTTTTGTTTTCCTAAATACGTTGTCAGATTTCATAGAGGAGTGTTCATTGGAACTTTTTCTGTGACGTTCCCAATTCCCTCCTCCATTGACTCCAACACCCCCCCAAGGTTCTTTCCCCGGTGGCTCCACAAGCACGTTGAATGAGATGTTAGAGGTTTTCCTGGGCTTCATCTCTTTCCGCAGTTCGCGCGTTTCCCCTATCGGTTCTTTTTTTTTCTTTTCCTTTTTCTGCGGTCCTTCTTTTCGCTTCGCCCCTTGCGCAACCTTTTTTTTCTTAACTCTGGACTTTTCCTCTTCCCTGCTTCTGTTGGCTTCCCTTTTTTCTCAGGTTTTTCGCTCAGGTTTCTTAGTTGAAAATCGTCATGGTTATGTATACGTTATCCCTTTCTTTTTTTCTTGATTAACAGACCCCTCCGGCGCTTACTACCGCCTTCCTCGCCCCAGGGTTACCTCCCCTCATCACTTCTTTGGAGTTTGGGCGAGGGGTCAACGTGATCTTTTTCTCCGGCCCATTTTCACCACGTTTTCGCGCACTTTTCGTCAAACTTTCCAACTCCCCTCAAAAGAGTGTCAATCACCATTCAGTTCCCCGTGTGTTTTTTGCCAATTTTTCTTCTTTTTTCTAACCACTTGCGCACCTGCATTTCCCACGCGGATCAACTCCTCTTGGTTGTTGTCCAATCCATTAACCCCTTGCTGTCTTTCTCTTGTTGAGCGCTGCTGGTTGCAAGACCCGCTTCTTCTAGGACTTTTCCCGGAGCCCGCCTTTTCTTCGGTTTTTCTGTTTCTTTTCTTTTTCCTTTCTAACGGCAAATGCGTTTCCCTTTTTTTTGTCGTTTTGGCGTCTCCCCCCGATTCTTCTGAGGTTTTTCTGCCCCTTCGACACGTCCCCCAATTCGCTTTTTGGGCTGTTATTCCCACCGTATTCCTTAAAGTCCCCTCCTGCCTACTCTTTCTTTTTGGTAACCCCCCCTCAAGCTATAATCCCTCCCCTAGCGGATCTTCTTCTTTCACCGTTTCTTTTTTTTTTTCCCGGACCTCTTTTTCCTTTGCATGGCCTTTTCTTCGCATAATGTCCAACCCCTCCTTTTGGAAACGTTCCGAACTTGTTAAACTTTAGGGATTTTCCATGTTTCTCCTTTTTTCAGCTTTCCCTTACTTTCCCACCTCTCAATCTTCTTTTTCCCCACCGATTCAAGTAATGAAAACCTCTCAAGCACAAATACATGGCTTTCGCACCCCCCTGTTCTAGCACTTCCCTGGAGTTTCTCAGTTGTTGGGTTTTTCTTTTTTTTCTTGGCGCTCAGGTGTTGTTTGTTCCTCTTCTCGGTGACGTCCTGTCAAATCCCTTTTCCTTGACGGTGTCTTCCTTTTAGTCCTCCCGAGAGAAACCTCTCTCTTTTAGATTTATCCTTCCGCGGAAGTACTCACCGTCGACTTCGGACCGCGTTTGGACTTTTTTAAAGATGATATTTTTTTATTAAGCTTGCATCTTCGGCAGACCCCCGAATTTTCTTGTTAACTTCCCCCCTTTCGGATCAGACCTTGACAGGAACGGCATTTTTTTTAATTTCCCAACAACCTTCTTCCTTAGACTGACCCTCTTTTCCTACACCCAACTTTTCAAATCCCCCCCAAGCCAAGACAAAATGGCCTTCCGAGATCGATTCTCTTCGAAAAGTTTTTATGCCCTCTCTTCTCATGACTTAGGAACCTCTGGAAATTGCTTAAGTCTGCTTCTATCCCGAACAAGATGCTCCTTTCTAGCATTCCCCTCCCCCCCCGTTCTCCTCTGGTACATTTTTTTTTCAAACATGCTTTTCACTTTTTTCAAATGGCGGAGTGCACAGCTGTTAATCGGAGCATTTCAAGTGCAATTGTCTATTTCCCATTTTAAATTGCGGCCTTGCTTTTTAAACTAACTGTCCCCTGAATTTTCCGTAACTCCCCCTCTTCTCCTTCTTATATTCTTTCCAATTTTCCTTTTTTCCTCGGAGTATTGCTGTGACCTCTTTCTAGGACGACAATCTCTTGTCCGCGGAGGAGTCACTCCCCCTTTTTTTTTTCTTAGTCGATTACCGCCATTCCTTTCCGGTCACCCTTTTATTTTGCATAGTTCTATTTCATGATTTTTTTATCCGTTCCTTCCCGGCACCTTTTTCTTTTATTGTCGTGTCGAACGCGTGGACTTTTTTCCTCCCAGTCCTCGTCCCCCACTTCAGATGACTCTCTTTTTCCCCTCCTCCTTTGAGAGATTTTTTTTACCCTTGTTAACGGCCTCGACTTCCTGGCGAGAGATCTTTCGGTCAAAATACTTTTCTTTTTTTTTTTTGTTTCGACCCTTTCCCCTCATACGCATTTCCCCTTTTCAATTTTTTTGCGGACCTCTATTTATCGCTCAATTCCCTTTCCCGTGAACAGACCAAGATTTCCTTTTTTCCCATCTTTTCGCTTTCCCCCGCCGGCTGTGCTTGGCCCTTTTTTTCCAGATAACTTCCCCTACAATTCACGGCCCCACTTTAAAGACATTGGACCGCACGCGTTTTTTTTTTCATTTCTTCTTAAACTTTCGGTTTTTGCTTCCCTTTTTTTTACACTCTGGCTGCTCTAACCATTATGGATAAGAGCAACCTTTTCCTTTCCTAAGGATACCTCCGTCCCAATTTTTCACCCGAGTGTGTTGCTATGAGCTTAAGTCCTAATTTTTTATTCTTCCTTGGAGGGTTTCCCCCCCCCTCACCAACCCCACTCATAGTAACGTCCTTTGTGGGGGGGGGTGGGGGGGGTCGCTATTGGCTGACGGTTTTTTTTTAAAGGCTTCCTTTTCTTATAGGGGTGAGTGGTCTATTCCATGTCCCAGATCGTCTCTCTTATTTTTTCTTCAGACCCATCGATCCTTTCTCCGTTTAGGTGTCTTTTTTATCTGGACATCAGAACTTCTTCTTTTCTTTTTTTCCCTGAGATTTTTTTTTACATCTCGTGGTTCTTTTCCCTTAGGCATTTACCTGCCCAAACACCACCCCACCAACAACACAAACCCAATGCGTTGGTTGATTTACTGGTATTCTTCAAGGACTGTATTCTTATGCCCTATCGCAGCGCGCAGTTTTTCTTCTTTTCCCATGTCCCCATGCTTTAACAGTGATTCTAGCAGTTCACCAAATCTTTTTGTTTTTTTTCTCTGTGCCAACTGGATCCCCGAAACCCAGGGGTTCTGATTATTCCCCCCCCTATGATGCTCCCTATCCCCTTTGTGCCCCTTTCCCAGTTATTTTTTTTCCATAAAATTGGTGTTTCTATTCGTCCTCCTCATTTTCGTGTCTTCTTCCAATCTTTGTTTGTTCCCCCCCCAACACGAGCCAGCTCCTTCCACTGCTCTCAATGGCCCTCCCATGCCATTCGGTCAATACCCTCTTATCTTTTTGTCAGCGCCATGGATTTTTTCCTACTTTCCACTCCAGAGTTCTATACTCTCGGTTTTTCCTTGGCGTCTGTCAGTTCTTTAGCGAGATTTTGGTATTCCCCCCCCGGGGAAAGGGCACATACCTCCCTCTGTTAACTTTTTCCTATCCTTTTACTCTAATGTTTGCAGCACCCTCCTGGTTTTTCCCGTTTACATTCGGTCATGGATTTTCCTTGAAGGAGTTTTTTCCTGTGTTCAACTCTCCCGAGTCTTCTGGTACTTGCCAAATGTCTCAGTCTTCGAAAAACACTGCCGGCTTCCCTTTTGTTCGATTTTTTTTACCTTTTACCAATTCTTTTACGAAAACCATCTACCTTTCCCTCCCCTTTCCCAGAATTAAGCGATAGACCACACCTCCCTTCCCGCCTCTGTGTTTCCCCCACTGATCGTGCCCAGCTCCTTTTATCTCTAGTCTTCACCACCTCGTATAACGAACATTAAAGTTTTTTTAGAATTTATCATTCCACGATTCCCCCTCCCCCTATCCTTGTTTTCTCGATTTCCGACCCCAATGAGAAACATACTTTTCAAGTGTCCTTCGATGTTGCCTAGTTTCCTCGACGATGTTCTCACACTCTTAGGTGTTTTTTTCTTCGGACTCATTTGTGCAATTCCTTCCGGGGCTTTGTGTAGCCCTTTTTTTGAGACCAGTTCGTCTTGCAGAGTCTGAGGTTCAATTGCCTTTTTGTCTGTGAGTATCGGTTTTTCACGTCCCTTCGCTCTTGTTTCTCATCCTTGCGCATTTTTCAGTTCTTGACACTTCTTTTCCGCTGCCCCTCTTGGGTACCCTGTTTTTTTAACCCAAATCAGATAATCAGCGCTTCCTACCTCCGCCCCGCACCGGCTTTTCCCCTTTGCACCGAAATCAGTAGATTGTACCCCTCTGAGACCTTTTTTTTACCATTCATTCTTTCTCCCCCCCCGGTTTTCTTTCTGCCCTATGCAAGAGCTTCCTTCAAATCCTCAATCCCCCCTTTTTTGATTTACTATCCTTCCGCCATCCTCCAGTTTTCTGAGGTTTTCATTCTTCCCCCCTACAGATCTTTTTCCGCACTTTCGGGTCCTTTACCTTGCTTCGTTCGCTCGGTCTGTTTCTCTTCTCTGACGTCTCCGTTTTCCTTTTCCGGTGCACTCCCTTCCCTCTCCCGTTCGGCCCGACACCCCCCCCACAAACATTCGAGCCACGTCAACAACACTCTCAACAACATCTTTCAGGTCCCCCAGCCTTCCGCCCTGACTATTTCTTTGCAGGTTCGCTTTATGCTAGACGAGTGTTTCTTCCCTTCGGTGACTTTTGACAGTTCTTCCTCTCCACGGCGCCCTTTTTCAGTCCCCCCTCGGCATTCACTGCGATTTCCCTGACTTTAAAGACGTCCCCCCCCCACCCCTCCCGCTGAAGTGACCCCCAGCGCCGGTGCGTACTCTACCAGCGCCTCCTTTCGACACCTTTCAGGCTTCTTCTCCAATTTTCCTACCCTGAGTGCTCTCCGATGATTAAGACGTCTTTATAGCAATCCGCCGCTTTTTGGATTTCCCATTCCCAACAGTATGTCCCGTCCTTACGTTCCTCCCGTGAAATCAGCAGAGCAGTCGTTCCCCATTTTTCGTTTTTTCGCCAATCAGCGACACCCTTTTTTGTCACGTGATTCTTTTCGTCGCCCCTTTTTTTCAATTTCCTCCCTTTCAAGAACTGTTTTTTCATACGGCTTCTCTAGAGCCGGTCCCCCCCTTAGTACCCCCTCTCTCTTACCCAGTTCTGCTGTAATCTTTCCTCCTTTCCCAGCGTTTTTTTCTTTCCCCCTTAGTGCTGTAAATTCTTTCTTGTTTTTTCCCAATACCTTTTTCTTTGCCCAATTCCAGTCCTCCTCCTCAAAATTCTTTTTCGTCTCAAGGGTTCGTTTCATGCCGTCGCTTCCCCGTGTATCCCCGCTCTTGATCGGGAGCTTCTTCTCTAATTTTTTTCTGTTGTCGTTTTTTCGCCGCGGATCCCTTCTTTTTTTAGTCTCCCTGTACCTTCTTCCTTCTAACGCACAATCCAGGGATTCTTTTTTTTCCCATCTTAGATGAGGATCCTGGTGCTGGAGGTTTTTTCTCCTGCGCCCTTTCAAAATATTCCTCATTTCGATGTCGGACTCACCATCCTCTGGGATTTGGATCATTTCCCCCTCTTCTCGATTCGGGAACTTCCCTCGAATCTTTACATCCCCCTTTTTTCTTTTCCGAGGACTTGATGCACTTTTGAGTTAAGCTTTTCGACAACCTTCGGTTCTATTTTCCTTTTTCTATCCCTATGTCCCAACCCTCATTTTAAAGCAGTCTTGGCCATTGTTTTTTCCCCTTTAAGCGGTTCTTTCCTTTTCTAAACATTAATTTTTCTTGTGCTTTTCTTCCCCTTCCAAGTGGCCAACTGTTTTCCGATCCCTTGAATTCCCTTTTTTTTTTCAATTTTTTTTCCTGGTCTGTTTTAAGCCCTTTCTCCTTTCCGCCCTCTTTTTCCCCTTGCAGCTGACCCTATCAGTTTTTTCCTCTTTCGCTCCCTCAGGGAAATCTATTCACGGTTTTTTTTTTCCTTCCTTTTGTCTTTGTGAGTTTTTTTTGATTCTTTTTTTTGCCTGATGGGCTGCTGGTCGGAACTGGTCCTGAATCTTTGGAGCAATCTCCCTTTTTTTTGATTTTCTGTTCATAGGACCGCTGGCCTTCGAGTTTCTTTTTCGATTTCGGCTGGACGTTGTTGTTTTCCTTTCTAAATTCCCCTTTGGTTTTCTCTTTAACCCGTTTCGCCCCTAGGTCATTGCATACTTTTCCTTGGATTGAGACCTTGTCCCCTGCTTTCGTTTTATGCTAGTTTTTCTTTAGTTTCCTCCGCTAGGTTTCTTAGGCCCCGCTTTGGTCGGGCCCTTACCCCCCCCCCCCGGGGATCCCTATTTTCTTATTTTTTTTTATCACTTCACGTGAGATCCTCCTTTTCCCACAATTCCCCCCTTCACCCTTCGATGTTAGAACGTACTTTTCCAAGTGCCCCAAACACACGGCCCCCCCAGAATCGAACTCAACTTGCCCATTCCTTTCCCCCTGGAGCATCTCCTTAATAGTGCGTTGGTTAAGCGCCCTCCCCCAGTAACCTTTTTCAAGGACTTTTGCCTAGGACTAGGGATGTATTTTTTTTTCTTTTGCCCTGAGTCTTATAGTCGCAAAGATTGCGCAACCATTTTCCTTCACCTCATGATACCCTTTCTTTCCCTAATGTCGAATTTCATGATTTGCATTGATGCCTGGTGGGGGGGCTTGTTCTTTTTTTCTCCGGGGCGTGCTTCTGGAGGTCTTTTTTCCTTTCCTTAGAGCTTTACAGCCCCTTTTCGGCATCTCTTCAAGCTTCCTTCGCAGCAGGATGAGCCCCAAATCCATTTGATCTGTTTTCCTTGGGGTTTCTTTTCACATTCCTAACCTCAAACTCCTTTTCAACACCTTTGAACTCCCCCCCCTTCCTTGGGGGAAGAGCTCACCCCCTGCAATAAGCTAGTGGCAGCCCCCCCCTTCGGCTGGCCCACCCCCTCCTGAAACCTTGATTCTTTGGCTAACATAGTATCCAAGTAGGTGCCCCTTGGTGTTTTGTGTTCCCCCCCTTCTATATATTCCTTTTTTTCCCCGTGATACGCTCTCACCGCCCCCACTTGCTAAAGTGTCTGGCCGTTCAGGTCTTTTCGCGTCGTCCTCTTTAGACTTCTCGTACTCCAGAATTTCGTTTTCGTTTCTTTTTCTCAGTGTTTGCGTTAATCCCTTTTTTTTTTAGTTTTAGAATCTCGTGTTTTTTTTCTTTTTTTTCCTTTGCATAATTTTTTCAGACCCAAAGTAGAGCCTGTTTTGGGTTTCCGGGTCTTTGAAATTTTTTCCCCCGTGCTCTATGTGCTTGTCCTTTTCCGACCAATCCAGCTCTCCCGCACTTCTCGTCCGCTGGTTCATCCCCTTGTCTTTCCCCCTTCCTCTTCTGACTTTCAAGTCCAGTCCCCCCCCCCCCCAGATGAGTCTCAAGCCCAGGGTTAACTTTGAGTTATTTTTTGCAAGCCCGCCGCTTTTCCTCGCAATAAACCTTCCGCGAGTCCTCCTTTTGCCCTTTCCTTAAAAGCGCCCTCCCGTACTTTCCATCCCATTTTTTTCTTCGCGCGTTTTGGATGTTTTGCCTTTTTTCGAAGAATTCCTTTCATGGAGATAGGTTTTTCCTTGTTTGCTGTTCCTTTGGCGTTTTCTCCTCTAGTTTTTTTCCTCTCCCGGTGACTTTCCTTTTTCTTAGGTCCCCTGACTTTTACACATTATATTCCGAGGTAGAGTCCGCTTTTTTATAATCTCGCTCCTTCCAGTTTGGCGGCTCCCAATTTCTCGCGAGCTTTAATCCCGTGGGTTCGGGACTCTTTCCCTGCATCGCCCGTTTATAATGCTCGGAACCCTTGCCTGTTTCCACACCTCTTTAGCCTTTTCCCCTTTCACCTGGCCTTACAGGAGTCCATCCCCTCCCAGTATTTTCTGGATTGTCCTATGACCCCCCGCCTTTTGACCCCTTTCGAGAGTCTTTTTTCTGGGTTTCTTTCCTTTCACTTCTTCAGCAATTGTCAAGACGCGTCGTATACCCCCACTTTCCACGCCCTTTTAACCCCCTTCTTTTGCCATCCCCACACTTTTCCCTCAGGAGAAGCCTTTTTTAGGACCACCCACTGCTTAGGTCCCGCAATCTTTTTCCCTTGAGTGGGTTTCCTTTCCCTTAGCCTGTCTTTCTTAGCTTCCTTCCAAATTCCCTTCCAGAATCTCATATAGCCCCGCAGGTTCCCTTTCGAGTCCCCCTGGCCAATCTGTCGTTTCCCTTAGCGTTTCTTTTACTTTTTTTTAAATTATGCTTTATTGTCCATTTTACCCCCCCCCTGGAGCTCCTTTGATTTTTTCAGCGGACTTCCCCTGCTTCTTCTTCTACAGTCTAGTACAACTGACCGTTATTCTTACGGTTTCATTTAATCTGAATAACTTTTTCCTCTTCCCACTTCGATTTTACGCCCCCTCTCTCGCGGATCCTTTTTTAGCCTAAATGAGCTCTTTTTCAAGTAACTTTTCCCCAACCCTTTTTTAGCCCTTCCCGTTCCTTTTCCCCCCTCTCCCTCACTCCCTTTTTTTGGCCTGGGAGTTTTTTTTCCTTTGCTACTTCCTTTTTCCTTGGCGTTGAAAAACCACTGTCCTGTTATCCCCCGTTTTTTCACACTCCACCACCCCACGGCGTTTCTTTTTTTCCAAGGTTTTCCTCAACTACTCCCCTCCCTCCCCCCCGCATAGCCCCGGGTTTTTCCCCTCCTGCAACCTTTTTCTTTTTGACCTCAAAGAACCTGGGCTTCCTTGCGTACTCGAAGTCCCCCCCTGCGACCCCCCCACACAACATCTTTTTTCTTGTGGAGCCACCACATAGCCCTCCCCCCGGGGACTCAAAATCCCCCCCTTCCCAAAGAGGATTAAGCCCGAGTGTTGCTGCCGGATCCTCTCCGGGGCGCCCCCTATACGCCTCAGATTTTTCTCTGACAAATTTAAATGTTTCCCTACGCCCTCTACGATGATTTTCAGACCCTCCTCCTTTGTTTGGCCCTCCCCTATAATGTCCTTCTTGGGAATGGAAAGTTACCTTCTGGTATCCAGTGATTACGTTCTCTGCTCTGTGGGAGTTTCTTTCCAGCCTTTTGAGTTCCCCTTATATCCTTGAAGGAGAAATCTTTTACATAGTTCTTTTGTCATAGGACCCCTTTTTCTTTTCGGTATTTTCGGGGTTTTCTGAGTGGTGTCTCATTCTCAATCAAGTATTGAGTTGTTTTTGGATCCGGTTTATCGCGATTTTCTTCCCTCTCAGTCTTCCATTGTCTTAAGCCCCCGCCTCCCCCCATCGCTTCGGAGTTCAACCTTCGGCCCTCTAGCTCTTTTGCCCATTCTTCGACGCTCCGCTGCGGTCTTAGACCTGAGGAGGCTCCATACTGGGGTCCCCCCTGCTTTTTCCCCTGTGGTACTTTTTCGACCCCGTGATATGTTCATCTGAGGCCGCCATGTTTCTCGCTAAGTGAAGTTCTTCCCAAAAACCCTTACCGACCTTTTTCTAGTCCACGAAAACCTTCCCCCCTTTTGGGTAAAAAGTGGGGTAAGTTTTCTTCTTAATACCCCCCTTTTGCGCGTTTCCCTTCCCCCTTCTTATAACTCATTGATCGCTTGCCCTTCCCTTCCCCATAGGCTCAGGAGTGGATTTACTTTTCCTTAGAGGCCTCTTTCTTTAAAAAATTGTTTCCCCTTTCTCCCTCCACTCCGGTTTTTCTTGATAGAAGAGGGTGTTGGCATCCTGCTACGTGCCCGACTCCCTTCCTCTTTTTTTTTCGTTTCTCTTTTTTTCGGTGGCACCCCCTCTCTAAGAGACTTTTTCTTTTTTCGCTTTCTGTACACAGCACCCCACGGTATTTTTTGCTGTCGCGCCTGACCCCCGTTTTTCTCTTTTTACCCGCCCCGCAGTTAGTTTTTTTTTTTTCGGTAGAACTAGCTGCCAAGATTGTCACTTACCCCTCTTTGGGTCCGCGCCCCGAACTGCAGCTTTTCGGAAAAAACGCCGAAAACCAACTTCCCAGGGTTCCAGCTCCCTCCTTCAGTTTCCCATCGTGTTGAAGTTCCTAGAGTCCCTGGATAAAGGAAGAACCTAACCTCTTCCTTCCTCTATTCTGAGTGTTTGACTTCAGGGGACTTTGGGGTCTCTTTTATCGAGTGGGCTCACTTCTAAATGCCTATGCAGTTAAGGAGAGAGTGACCAGATCCCAAGACCCTTTTTTTCGTTGTGGCCAAGAATCCATGATTTATCCTTCTTCTGGCGTCTCTAGATCCGGTCCAGAGTCTCCTCGTCCCCGAGTTCGTTGAAGTTTCCCCCCCTTCTTTGATTCTCTCTTTCCCTTTTTTTCTCCCCCCAACAGCCCTCTCGCTGTCTATCCTCCAACCTTTTTTACACTTAAAATTCTTCCCTCGCCGTGCTAAAGTTCTGTAAATTCGTTATCTCGTCAATCCAGGATTTCTTTTCTCGTTGCCCAACCGAAACTGTTTTTTATACTTTTGACTGCCCCTCCCCCCCGCAAACTCTCCTCAAACCCCTTCGACCGTCCGAACTTCAGTTTTCAGGCTTTTTTTTTGTTCTGACCTGGCCGTACACGAGGGGACAAGTTTCCTTTTTCAAGTCACCTGCACAGACCCAGCTTTCAAACCTTTTTTTTGATAAGATCCTTTCTGACATTTTCAATCCCCCCCTTCCTCTCTCGACCCCGCTTTGGGATCTCGCCCCTTTCCCGGGGGGATTACCTTTTTAGTGTCTTTTTTTTCGGGTTTCTCTATTTTCACGCGCTTTATTATGGCTGAGAGGGGACTGGGGGTTTGTATCTCCCTTTGGTTTTTGGCTCTTGGCTAACTCCGAGAGGTTTTTCCTGGTGACTCCCCCACAAATGTGCTTTGCACCACAACATTGTTTACTAATCCCTCTTTTGACTTCCATCCCGAATCCCGCAGCTCTCAGCCTTTGATGACTTCTTTTATGTCGGACGATTTTTTTTTACAGTTTTTTCCATTAACTTTGTGAACTCCAAGTTTTTTTACGCATGGCACACCTGTCGCGTTGGATGATTTCGTATAGGCTTTCCCCTGCCACGTCCTTTAAACCTTCAATTCGGTAAGATGCTTTGAGTCTGACTCCCGCCTTAATCTCCTTTCTCCTTTCTATGACCAGTATGCAAGTCTTTTCACCTTTTTCCTCTCCTTCAAGATGAACCCGATTTGTGCTTTTCCTGTTTCGCGTATATTTCTGCAACCTTTTTCCCGGACGCCTCCTCCCCTTCGAAAAGCCCCCTCTCTGACAGCATATTGCCTTTTCTTTCCCCCCCCTCCACCACAGAGAATTTTCAGGCGTCCTTTGTAAGCTTTTTAAATGGCTGAGGAGACTGCAATGTCTTTTCTATCGTCTCTTTTTCAATTTTTCCACTTTTCTTATAGTTTTCATGATCCTTTCACGTAGTTTCTCCGTCACCTCAACATCTGAATAATCTCTCCAACTGACCTTCTCTTCTTCTTTCAGTCGTGTCCCCCCCTTTTTGTTCGTCCTCACTCAGAGGATTCTCCGATTACTTTTCTTGTAATTCAAAAGTCCTCTGTTTTCGTATGTACCCCTTTCCTGAGTTCCCCCCCTCCGGGTATTCCTCGATTTCCTCTCGGAATCTTAAATCTCGATCTCCCCCTTCCTTTGCCGCCTTAATTTTCCCGCTCTTGATCCCAGCCCCCTTTTTCCCTGAGTTTGATGCTCTATCCCCAATACAGACCTTTCTTTCATAAATCTTCCCTTGTGTGATCCTAGGCGACTCCTCATGGCTGGTTCCCTTAGTCCTTTTACACTTCGATTTTTTTTTCACAATGTCCAAATGAGGGGCCGGTGGAGCTTATTGAAGCTTTTCTTCCTCATCTTTTCTTTGGAAGCACGTTCCGCTTTTGTACCTCGAACTTCTTTCCTTGCGTTTCGTTTTAGGTACGCCCCTTTCTGATGGCGATTTGACTTCCTTTCACAGAACTTCCTTTGTAAAGACCCACTTTTCCCCCAAGTTCAGAGGTCCTTTAATGTAGAGGTAAACGATATCTTTTGGCCGCTTCCCGGCGAAAACTCCCCTTTTTTTTCTCGCGTTTCCACCCCTTCAGCCAATTTTTTTCCTCCTCTAGCAGCGTTCTTTTCCCAAGAAATTTCTTACTCTTTTTATCGTGGCTATTGCTCTCCCAGTTCTCTCTTTTTTTGAAGGCTCCTTCTGATTCAAGGGTCTCCTTTCTGGACCTTTTTTTCCTTGTGATGCTTGGAACTTTTAAATGGTTTTTTTACCGCGTGTCCTTCATGGATGGCCCCCCCTTCTGCCTTTTATCTTGTCATTTCTCTTTCCTCCTTTCTAGGTCTTCTTTCAGCTGGAATTGTTGTTATTTCTGATGGTCGAGTTTCTCCGTGGTATTTTCTTTTTCTTGAAGCCTGCTTTAATCTTTCAGTAACCGGTTTCTTTTTCAAAACCCCTTTCCCCTTCTTCTAATTAGAGAGGCTTCAGATTTCCGTATGCTTTTTGCATGTGCGCGGTTCTCCTAAACCCACCAGATCTTTTCAGCCCTTCTAAGCACTTTTCAATACGAACGCCTGAAACTTTCTCGATTCTGATTATAACATTTGAGTCCAGCCTTTGAAATCTTTAGGTAATTTTTTTGACTGAAAAATTGGGGGTCTTCAAAGTACCCTCCTTCTCCGGGTGCACGAAGGTTTTCCGCAGACCAGTTTCACACCCCCCCCCCCTCCTGCAAGAAAACTTTTTTTTCGACATAAACCTTTTCCCCCCCCACGGTCCTTGTGACTCGGTACTCTGAGACATGATTGGATTATCCTCTACTGCAGCGCCTATTAAAATCCCTTTTTTTCTTCGTTGCTTCCCTTAGGTTCCAGCAGCTTTTTCTTCTACCACCTTGTTCAAGGGATTCCACTCAGATATGCCTCCAATTTCATTATTAATCCCGCCCCCTTTTTTCTGAGATTTTTCACCAATAGTCCGGATTATCTGTCTCTTTTTCTTTAGTATGTTGTGAAAATCCCCCCCCCTTTGCAGTCGTTTCCATTTCCTTCCCCCTTTTCTGCCCTTTTTTTCGGAGACTCCTCCTCGAGCTTAATTTGTTCCTCGACTGCCCCCTTATTTCCGTCACCTAGTCTTCCCTTTCCCGCTTTCCTCGATTTCCTAAACTCCCTAAAAGACCGCGTCCCCTGGTTAGACTTCGTACTTTTCCCTTTCTTTTTCTTGCCCCCCCTTCCGTCTTAATCCCCGGAAATCCTCCTTGCGCACTTGGGGTGCATTCAATTTTTTTTTTCTTATCCTCCTCCCCCCTTTGTTTTTTTCTTTGATTTTCACCGCCCTACCACAATCTTTCCCTGGTGAGAGTGAAGAATTTCGCCTTTTTTCATCTGACCTGCTCGAACCCCCGTTTGGTGGTCTCCGCTCGGACAAAGGAAAGTCTTTCAGGAGGTTTTCCTGACTGGAGTGAGATTTTTCCTTCTTTAGTGCAGAGATTGGTCCTCACCCTTTATTTCGGGTTCTATCAATGGAACGCTTCGTGAACTTCCCCCCGCTGCCTCAAGTTCCAGGTATACTTCTCCATCCAGCCCTTTTCCGGTCTAAATAAATTTAAGATGTTCACCTTTCCCGTCAGGACATTTCGGATTTTCAGCCAGAGATCTTTTTCCTCTTGAGGCCCCCCCTGCCCCCCTCTTTTTAACCCCCGGATTGCTCCCCCCTGTTTTCTTTCCCTCGGACTCGCGATAATTTTCCTAATTACCCATCACTAACAGCCTCCTCCCCCCCTAGGTTCCAATCCCATGACTTTTAGGACCTCTTCCAGAGATCTCATAATCCCGTCTCACTTATTCTCCCCTTCCTGTCTGTTTTTGCCTGTCTTTTTTCCCTAACCTTTTGCGCTTTTTTATGACGTTCCCTGGAGACCGTCGGTCCCTCCCTCTGAGCCCCCTTTTCTTGACCGCGACCCTTCCCACCCTAGGCTATTTTTCCTCCTGCGATTCGCTTCCCCCCCTCCCCTCGTCCCTTTCCCCGCATGCTCTTTTTATCCCTTCCCCGCGGATCTTTTTGTCCCTAGATCCCCCTCTTACGTTCTTATAATAGCCTTGTGTCCCTTCATTTTTCTTTCCCCCACCCCTCCCCTGCCTTCCTTTCGTGCGTTTCTACTTTCCCCCTTCAAGTACTCTATACGTACGGCCCTCGTTAAGTATCCCCTCCCATCGGTAATGAGATTTTTCCCTCACAACCCTTCCGACTCCCCAAGAGACTCCACCAATGCCACTTCGACTTTCACGACCTTTTTTCTATGTGAGTCTTTTTCTGTTTTCCTGCTTTTGGGGAAAATTCATCAGCAATTTCTGAATCAGCCGGCCTGTTATATCACAGGCAAGTTCCCCCCCCCCCTGATCGTTCAGGTGGTAACTCTCCCAGCCCTCGACGGGGAAATTTAGGTTTTCCTCTTACTCTCTCACCCCCCTACCCCCCCTGTTCTCAGGCCAAAAGCTTTTTCATACTTTCCTTTTTTACATCCTTTTCCGGCTAGTTCTTTAGTAATTTTTCTTCAAGTCCCGTTACCCCCCCTCAGCAGCCTTCTTAGCCATCCCACTTTTGAAGCTTCCCTTTGAATCCTCCTTTCCCCAAGCTTTCCCTGCTTTCTTTAGTGCTTTAAATTTTTTAGCTTGTTTTTTCATTCTTTCTCTCTCTGCAAGAGTTCTATCTCCTAAACGGCCGCGCCTTCTCTTTTTCGGCCTTTTTTTCACGGCTTCCGGGTATTTCCCTAGAGATTTTAGCTTCCGGATTCTGCTCACCCCTTGAGACTTTTTCTTTTCTAAAACTCCCTTCCCTTGTATTCACGCATTCTGCTCTCCATACCCCCAATACCTTGATCTTTTTTTTTTCGCCCAATCCATAACTTTTCTCGGGGTCCCCCCCTCCCCCCCTTACCCCTCTAGATGTTTCCCCCTCATCCGGTTCTTCTTTTCAGGAGTTCCTTTTTTTTCCCTGAGATATCATTGAATATGAACAAACATTTCCTTCTTTCCTTTTTTTTCCATCCTCCTCTTCTCCCTTTGAGGGGCCAGGTTTTTTTTTTTTTTTCCTTCTGAACGGCCATCTTTCTTAGATCCTCTTTTTCCCTCCTCCGCAGGGTCCGTTGAGTACCCTCTGCGCGATACCTTTCTTTGACTGACTCCTTCCCCCTTCTTTCCGTTAATTTCTTTTCCGCCACGATAAATTCAGCCCCTTTCTTCAAGTGCAAGACTGTTTGAAAACGCCCTTTTTTTCCATCGGATTCTTGTGGATCCCCCTCGTGTAAGTTTTTTGACCCCCAGTGGTCCTTCTTCTTTTCGATATTCTTAGAGCTCCGGCCCAACTCGAAAGCCCTTCATTCTGATTTTTTTTTTCTACAGATTCTCCCTTCTCTACCACCCCCCGGTGTCCTTTTTCCACAGAATTTTATTACATTTAAGATGCATACGTCCCATTTCAGGCTTAATTCCCTTTTTTTTCTCAACTCCCTTTTTTGGTTTTTAACGAAGTTTTTTAGGATGGCTTCTTTCCAGATCTAGGTAGGCCGCTTAATTTCGGAATTGATCTTTCCCTTTATTGATTCCTCTTTGCTCCCGACTTTTTGTTGTGATTCCCCCTCTTTCTTCGAGGACCTCATTGAGTCTTCTCTTTTTTATTGTAAGTTCTCTAGGTATTTTTCTCGGTTTTTTTCCCTCTTGAAGATCCTCTCCCCGCTTTTTTCTCTATAAAGAATCTGCTTTGCTGGCTCTTCTTTCAAATGTTTTTTCCAAGAGAGGCTTAGCCTCAAAAACTCTCGCGCTGTTCTCTCTTTGGGCTCAGCCTGATCGATTCTCTTTTTTCTTGATTGGAGAAACCTTTTTTCTCTCTCTTAATTATAATGTTGTGACCCCAACCTGCATATCTTTCCTCTTCTTATGTTTGGTCCTGATCCCCCGGTCACGCTTTTTTCCTATGATTTTCCTCAGCCCCCTTTCCACCCCCCCCTCCCCCTCCCCTCCTTGTCGTCGCTTTCTTCCCGCCCCCCAACCCCTGTCTGCCTCCCTTTTTTTTTTCCCCAACGTTTGAACGCATTTCTTTTTTCCACTGGCGTTTTTTTTTTCCAGAACTTTCCTTTTCTTTATGGAGAGTTATTTCCTGTCGGTCTTTGTCCTTATGTTTCTTTTTCCTTGCTTTTTTTTTACATGGTCCGTTCCCTCCGCTTCCCCCTTCCTTTTAACCTTTCTTCTTCATCTCTTCCTTTGGCCTGCAAGCCTGCGTTCGGTACGTTTTTTTTTTCCGGTGAACCTTTTGCAGTCGGAATTTTTTTAAAACCCATATCCCCTTCGATTTTCTCTTTTTCTGTAACCCTTCTGGCCAGTGCGCCTTCTGAGGAACCTGCCTCCCAGCCGCGCTTTTTCTTTTAGTCTTTCCTCCCGCCTTCAATCAATTCCTGCAAGAACTCTCCCCTTTGAGTTTTTTCCCTAGAAAATTCCGCATTTTCCTCGTCACCTCGTTTTCCCGACATTTTTCCAAGGCTTCTTTCCTTTTGACCCTTAAAGAGATTCCCCTCGATAACTGCCCCCTTTTTTCCTTGGTTTTTAATCCTTTCTCTCGACCTTTTTTTCCAAATCTCCCCCCTCATACCTTGAGAGATAAGGTGTACTACCCCGCCATGGCACTTTTTTAAATGCATTGAGACTTCGAGTTTCTCTTGCCGAGTTCTTCCCCCCTTGAATTCTTTTTAGAGGACTGAGTCAGGGAAGATTTTCTTTT
>Ga0179593_1555326_pt1 | contig 18079 bp, 21 predicted proteins | sample CZODoug2_1_08_16_FD_185931 | JGI IMG/M metagenome (GOLD analysis project Ga0179593, IMG submission 185931) | Vadose zone soil fungal communities from Angelo Coast Range Reserve, California, USA - CZODoug2_1_08_16fungal (PacBio error correction) | ecosystem: Environmental > Terrestrial > Soil >... | reverse complement strand
TTTGATTCCTGCGAAATTTTTTTTCTTGTTTTACCCTCCCCCAAAGTGTACCCGACTCCTACGGGCCTGGACATCCCGACCCACCTTCCCCTGTGTTTGCTGAAGTTCTTCTCGTACCTTTTGCTGAGGTCACCAGACCCGTTCGCTCGCGTGATGTTTCCTCTCTCGGTTGCAGCGTCTGCCCCTAACTTTTCCCCTTCCTCTCCTCTTTTTTTCCTGCCGAAGCGGGAGCCTTTATGTTGCCCCCTCCACTTTTCTATTACCCCCGTTGTCATCTACCAGCGGGACGAGGGGCGTTGTGGTAAAACACATTTGCTTCTCTTCCCTTCTCCCCACTTCCGCCCAAAGCCCACTTTCCCCTCCCTCCTCGTCAGGGGATGTTTGCGGCTCCTTCTTTCGATATCCGTCGGGCTCCCACCCTTGGGCTTGGCGATTCGAGACGCCAGGAGCGTTTTTCCCCAGCCCATTTCTGGTTTTTTTTTTTGAATAGTTTCCCCCTCTCGGCCCCCCCTCCCCCCTTTTTTGATTTAACCATTCGGGGAGCAGTGCCGACCAGGGTCTCACAAGGTCGTCCGTGCCTTCCCCCTGGCTTGTCTCAGATGGCCCCCTCCTTTTTCTTCAAAGGGCGGCCTCACGATCGAAACACAGATTTTGCGGACCCCACCTGAACTTCCACCCAAGTCTCTTGGCTGCGGTTGTGTTTTTTCTTTCCCTTCTTTTCGTCCATTGCGACGATCGAGTATTGCACTATTCTGCTGGGCAAACCCTTCTGCCCCTCCTTCGCTTCCCTTCCCTGCTTTACCTTAGGTGTCGTTTTGAAAATCGATTTTTCACCAACCCACCCCCCCTTGTGGTCCCCAAACCATAAGTCTTTTCACCCGTAAAGTCGCCGTTGGGACCCAGGGCTTTTCTCGCGCCTTCGTATTCCTCCCTTTTCCCCCTGCCCCCCCCTCCCGTTTTCTTTCCGTGACGTGGCCCCCGTGTCGCTTGAATTCGCGGGGGTGGACGTCTGACGCCCTGCAATTGACTTTTTCCTGCATCATAACTTTTCCCCTTGCGTGCCTATGCCAATTCATCCCATGCAACCCCCGCGGTGCACTTCCCCTCGTTCGATTTCTCTTTTTTTCTCTTTTTTTTTAGTGGTATCCATACGAATCCCTGACTAGGAACATTCCTGGTCCTTTTGCCCCCCGATTGCCCCCCCTTTTCTCTTACGGTACCCCCGCTTGCTTGCCCCTACCCGACCCGGCCCTTCGAACATCTACTGGGATTTCGAAACCTTTTCAAGTCTCCACTTGTTGTTTTTTCCCCCTCCCTGGTCCTCTCCGCAGGCTTGCAGAGTTCTTTCCTTTGCCAAGCTTTCCCCTTTCATTTTTCTCCTCGATCGGGGTCTTTGCGAGGGTTACCCCGTGTTCCCCTGCCTGCCCGTGAATTCTTCCTTTTTCCACCTTTTTTTTTTTTTTTTCCTGAGCTGTTGTTCCGGTTTTAGCTAGCCCTCGCCCGTGTCCCCGAACAGGCTTTTTTTAATCGCGCACTTTTGGTCCCCCGAGCCTCATTTCGCCCGGAGAGTATGGTGTGCACGACGAAACCCAACCTCAAGCTTCCCCTTTCACCGTCCCCCCACAAGAACCTTTTGAGGACGCATAGGACCAACGAAGAAATCTCCCAGTTCAAGTGGTACTAATCTTTCCCATTCCCTCCTTCCGAGCCATGCTTTCCTCCCCCATCGTCATCTCCAGTTTTCCTAAACAGGCGTCTGCCTTAAACACTCCCCTACTTTAGGAAATGTGGCAGGAGGACGCTCCATTACCCCCAACCTTTACTTCTTTGGTCCCTTTTTTTCCGCTTTTTCCTCCTTTTTTGTTCTTATTCTTTTGCAAACGCAGATGCGTCCACGCGATCCTTTTTTTGGTTTTCTTCCTCCACCCCTGGTTCTTTTACTCATTGTAGAATCGTTCAGACGCCAGAATAGAAGAGGATACGAGTCGAATACGCCCCTCAATGACCTGTTTTTTGGCGTGTCTCCCCCCGGTTCCTCCTTTCCGATCTAGGAGGTCGAACTCGCGGGAACACCAATCCGATTCGCGGTCCCCCCGTTTTTTTTTTCCTTCTCTGTTTTTTTCCCTGGTAATCTTCTAAAGGAGCGACACCCCCAACGGAAGATGAACGGTTAGCAGAGTGATAGAAAAAGGGCCATTTTTCAATGGCTGTTGAGGCTGCGGGGTCTCTCGTGTCGTGCCCTTTTTTCCATTACGATGATTTCCCCTCTTGTTTCACTGAACTTTGCTTTGTCCTTTCTTTTTCTCCTCGTTGCCCTTTCCTCCTTACCTTTCGCCGGGGGCGTTTTGCGTGTGGTGTTTTGTTGAAGTTCCCAAGGCCCTCCAACCCTCCAGTCCATCCTATTCTTCCCCTACAGCCCGCGCTTTCGCTTCGACCCCTCCATGGGGTTCCGTTATGGCACGCCATCCCCAATTGACATTTTAAAAACTCCTCCTCCGCTTTTTGGGAGTCCTGTCATGTGGACTTTCCAACCCTTTTCCCCACTCCACCTCTTTTCTTTAGTTTTCTTCTCCCCCCCCATTCGACCAGTGAACAAAAATTTTTCCATCCCTTCGTCGTCGCATCTTCGTTTTTCCCCCTTCTTTACCACTTCCCTCCTCCTCTTTTTTTTCCATCCCCCTTCCGTGTTTTTTTTTTTTTGAGGAGTATATTAGATGTAGATGCTTACCACCGATCGGACGCAGCCCGCGATTTTCGGATTGCAGGTCGGCTTTGCCCTTTTGCATCTGTCGAGGAACCCGAATGGGAAGCTACTGCGTTTTTTTTCCCCCTTTTACGTTTTTTCTTTTTGGTTCTGCCACCCCCAAGATCGGGATATTAGCGGGAAGTCCACTTTGGTATGGCTTCCACCCTTTCTTTTGATGGTCCCCTTGCGCCCGAAAGCGCAGGGGCGGGGGTTTTTCGTGACAGTGCCTCCCTCGGTTATTCTGTTCTTTTTTTTCCCCCTGTTTTCTTGCCCTACCTTTCCCCTGCTCCCCTTTATCTCACGTATATACGCTCAGCAGAATTCAGGTCCTCCTTTCTATTAGGAATTCCAGAACGCCTTCCCTTCGCCCCTCCCCTTCCCCTTTTTTGAGCACCTCTTTCGTTCCGTCGTATAGGTTTGTGATTTCCCCTCCCGTCTATATCCTTTAATGAGCCTCCCTTCTGGCGGACAGTCAGAAAGGAATAGCAACGCTGGTAAACCAACCGTAGGGGTGACCTAGGGAGTTTGTCGCTGACGTGCGTACCCCTTTTCCGATCTTTCCCCACTTCCCTCCCCCACCAGTATTTTTTACGAGGCCTTTCTTTTCGTTATTCAGCTGCTCTGGCGTAAGATTTTTCGGATCGAGGTTGAGAAACTTTTCTTTTTCTTCACCCCCCCCAACGTTTCGCAGCTCTTTCTCAAACGGGACCAAATGGAGAGATTAAGATATTCTCGAACCCTTAAGGTCAGGGGTGAATTTCCAGCCCCGTTCCTTCCCCCCCTTTCCCCCATGACCACTTCTATTTTTCGGCTTTACTCCCGCGTCCCCCTTTGTCACGGCCGCTAGGAAGATGAACGATGGTAAGCACCTCCCCTGAATCTTTCTGGTGGAGCCCTTTTCCCTTTCGGTTGATTCTCATTTTATTGCCCCCCTTTTAGCTTTTTTTTTCTTGTCGCCGATTGAGGGGGAAAGTTTTTTTTCTGGTGTGAGCTTACGGGTTGGCTTAGTTTAACAACCCGTCTACTCCCCTTCAATTTTCCTTTTTCCCTATCCTTTTGCGCGGTAGTTGCAAAAACGCACGGTCATCTTTTCTTTACACCTATTTTTTTGCTCGTCCCAGCCCCACCTGGGGAGCGGTCGTCATCTTCTATTGGGGCACCTTAGGCGCGATCCTTTTTCACTCCGTTTCCACTTTTCCCTTGATATCTTTGATATGGCGACCTCTCTCATTTGCACCACGCTTTCCGTTCCACCTTTTTGTTTCTTTCCCCACCATAGTTTTCGGCGTTGTCTTTTCCTTTGTGTCGACGCCCATGATCTTGTTAAGTCCTCAGTTTCTTTTGTGTTTCCAAGTCAAGCGTTTGGATCCCGGGCTTCACCCCTCCCCCTTTTCTTTTTCCAGGATTAGTAATTGACGTTTTCTTATTCGTCCCGAGGTCCCATAGCACAGAAATCGGTTGTTTTGCGCGATTGTTGCAGGTTTCGCCCGTTTTTTTTTCTGGCCCCCGTGAAGCCATCAATCTATTCCTGTACGGAGAATTAATTGTTGTTTTTTACAGCTTTTTTTTAACAGACTATTCTTTTTTTCTCCCCCTCCCCAATTTTGACAGAGGCTTGGCAGAAACCCTCGGCGGCAAACCAGAGAGCTTCTAGATGGCTTTCCAGGATCTCTTTTTCTAGCAGGTGGACCCCGACTTTCCGAGTCTTCGACGGGGGTGTTTTTAATTATTTTCCCCTAAACTCCCTTCCCGTTCACTTTATACATCTGCATCCGGAATTTTACCGGCGGAAACACCTAAAACCCACTTTCTTTCTTTTTTTCCCCGTTTCCCCCCTGCTTCCCCTACGAAAAAAGTTTTTGGGAGAGTAGGACTCAAAAAACCCCAATCCGCCACTCCTCTTTTGGTTGGGTCGTCGTTTTTTTTCGTTCCAATATGTCTCCTTTCCCGTTGAGTCGGATGAATTTGTTGCTTCGCTTCCCTGCGTTCTCTCGACCGTATAACCCAGTCGTATACTGTTTTTTTTTTCCTCCCCCTCCCTTTTCCTCGTTTCCGATTGGACCCTTCTCCTCCCCTCGATGGCGTTGGATATCTTGGCGTTCATACGTCTCTGCACTTGTTCTTCTCTCAACATCTTTGACCCCGAAATCGTCCTCCTTTTCAGCCGTCCTCCGAACATGTTTCCCGCTGTCTTTCTTTTCGCGGGTGAAACGAGCCGATGCTTACGGCCTCACGTTTTCGCTTTCCTTCTTTTTCACTCGTCCCCCGTGGTCTTTCTCTCAATCCTTCCTCCGCTTCGGCACAAGTTACGCTGATGGGTCTTTTTTTCGTTCGACTCTCGCTCGATCCCCTTTTCCCTCTCCTTCCTGTTTCTTCCCCCTCTTTTTCCCAACTTTCCGGCAACTTTCCACCCCCGGTGAAAGGTTAGGCGGCTTTTTTTTTTTTGCGTCCCTTTATTTGTTACGTCTTTTTTCCGGTCCTTTTCTTCTCCTTCCTTCCATCTCTTTCCTCCTCCCTTGGGGTTGACGCCTTCGATGGCCGGTCGAATGCACCTTTTCCAGTTCCTCACAAAAAAAAAGGGGTCAAAAAAGGTAGTCCGCCGTTCCTTCCGTAGGCACGCCCCTCCTCCGACAATTTCCCCCCTTCCGTGTTCCTTTTTGAATCTTGTTTTGTGGTTGCTCGTGCAAATAAATTCGAATTTTTTCTCTACTCGGCTTCTCGGCGCCCCTCCTCTACTTCCCCCCCTCTCTATTGTGAAGCCGACGTCGTTGGATTGATGCAACTCTGTTTTCCTAATCGTCGACCTCCCCCCGGTCGTTTTCTTTACCTCGTGCGTTTCCCCCTTTCATTTCGGCCCGTCCTTCGGATATTTTTCCCTTTCTGCTCCGCATCGCGGCCTCTCCAACTAATGAGGTGTATCCTTCAGACGCTCGATGCATCCCACTTTCCGGGTTTATTTCGGAGGAGGACATTGGGAATCTTTCCACTCCCCATCGCGGGGGGTTTTTTTTTGCCTTTACCTTCCCCCTTTTCCCTGCTGGTTCGTCCCCCCTCCTTACTCCAGCTCCACGGATCATAGGTGGTTCCACCTTTCCCCGCGGCATCACCCCTCTCGTCAACAGGCCCCCCCTTTTTTTTCCCCCCCCCCCCTGGTTCAAATTTTTTGGTTCTTCCACCTACTTTCCCCACCAGACCGTTCCTTGATTTTTGGGGTGGGGGTTGTAGGCCGCTTATTCCCTCGGAGCGACGATGTGAATCCAGTACTTTTTCTGAAACCCCCGCCCCTCTTTTATGTTTTCTTCCTCAGATACCAATTGACGGAGGTCGTTGTAGACTCATTCCTAGGACCAATAATTGAACACCAACCCACCTAGATCACACTTCCCCCTTTCGTGCCCCTTTGTGAGACTTATTCCTCTTCTTTTCTTTCGCCGAGTTTTGCTCCCAAAAGCTCGGCCGCACGGTTTTGGTTTACCCATCCGACCGCCCGTGGCCCTGGGCTAGGAGTTTGCGCCCCCTTCTTCTCCCCCTTTGCTTTCTTTTTAAAAACGTTTCAGAAAAGTCCCTCCGGGCGGCAGGCCGAGAGAGCCGCTGGTCGGGCCGATCAAGAAGCGCAAGATCGGACATTCTGTTTTCAATTAGTTTTCCAAACATTCTTTTCCTTAAAGGTGCTTGACCCATTTCCCCGCCGGAGTTGCCTCAGGACACGATTGTCTTCGAAGCAAAGATGCCTTTTTCTCTCTTGCTTTTTCCCTCAGATTCGAGCGTGGCAATGTCCCCATTGAATAAGATAATAGATTCGGGGCGGGTGGTTCCACACTTTTCCTTTTTTTTTTTCTAATACTCCTTCTCCTTTTGACCCGATCTTTTTTTTATGTGTCGTTAGATCTCGGAGCATGGGGGACCGAAGGTTTTATTTCTTCTTCTTCAAAATTTCCTCTTGCCCCTCCTGCCCAGCGGTCTTTCTTTCGACCCCCCGTTCGGATGTGGGTAAATATCCCTCCCCCCCCCTTTTTCAACCCCAAAGAAGCACACTCCCACCCCCGCCCTTGCGCGCAGATGAAACGAAACTTCCTCAGTTTCGTGGTTTTTTCCTCCCAGGCCTCTTCATTTGCCTCCTCTCCCCCCTGGATGGGGAGCCCCATCCCATCACGCGCGTGACGGAAGGTTTCTCCCCCTAACTTCTAATTGACCTGGTGGGAGTGGCTCCCGCTCACTTCCACCCTCCCCTTGTGGTACCCGAGAAGACTGCATCTCTTCCTCGGGTTCTCTTTTTTTCGTGTTTCTGCCTCGAATCTGCTCACCCCGTGGTCTGGTTTAAATCCCTGTCCCCCTCGTTTTATCACCCCTTTTCTCTCCCCCTTCGTCCTCGAGAGAACCGTGTAAGAGGGTGAAAAGACCCCTTGCCCTACCGTGACTTTTTTTTCTTTTTCCTTTATTCTTGGCCTTTTAAACTGGATCTCCTTTTTTTTTCGCCACTTCGCCGACACAGAAGGATAGTCCGTTGTTGCTTCTTTCTGTCCTTTCTTTTCCCTTTTTTTTTTTTGCTCATGGTCTCATCAATGGCTTTTGCCCCTTCCCCCAGTCTTCTCCCTTCCAGGGAGAGTCTGTGGCTCTCTCTGCAAAAATTTTCCCATGGTTCTTTTCTTGTTCTTTCCTTTTTCGATGTGTCCCTTCCCTTTCCAGAGGTTTTCATGGGGCTGGACTTGGACGTTGGGTTTTGTTTTTTTCTTTCTCTCCGTTTGAACTTCTTCATTTCTTTGCTGGAGTTTTTCCTTGGTCCCCTCTTCCAACCCCCAAAGTAACTGCCTTTCTCGATAGTCTGTCACTCCACCCCCATCGCTTCGGTGCGCGGTTTCGGACCCCCTCCCCTCCAGGTTTTTTTTTTTAGTTTTTTTTCCGTGAAACTCCCTTACCCCTTGACATTCCTGGACAATAATCAGCTTTTTTGCGCACCCCCAATCCCCCGTCCCTGGTCGCCCCCTCTCTTTCCTGTTCTTTTTTTTTGTTCTCGCCATGACCGTGGTCCCCCATCACGCGAGATTATTTTCTGCAAGCTGCCTCTATCTTTTTTCCCCTCCCCCCCTACTTTTTTTTTTGGAGATCGAGATGTTTCCCATGCCCGGAAAATCTTTTTCCAGTCCTTTTGAGATGAGTGGTTTGCCCCTGGGTCGATGGATTAAGGACGGTTACACCAAAGGAATGGCCTGCTACCTTGTGGCGTTTCTTCTGATCCTGTTTTTTTTTCCCGCCCCCCCCCCCGATGTCTTCTTTTTGGGGATTACAGGGTCCCGGTTGGGCTTTAGTTTTGTCTTCTTTCTCTCTACCCTCCCCCTGGGAGGGGAGTTGTAGACCGTGTCTTAAGGCGTTTTGCTTGGTGTAAGTGCCCAGCCCCCCCCTCCTTCTCGTGCTTTCCCTTTGAATTTTTTCGAATAGATCTACTCCTGCTGAGTTCCACGTTAGATAATTCAACAGATTCATTTCCTCACCCTTCCCTTCTTCAGAATCACCTCCCCCAAGTGCACAGCCAGACTTCCTCCTCAAAGGCCATTGTGACTTTGACGATTTTCTCCCCTCTAGGATTTCTTTGTTTGATGTTCCGCCGTCCTCCAACGAATTCCCAGAATGTTTCACTTTCCTCCTTTCCGCGGACTCGAACCCCAAAATTCTTTGGACCCCCCCGATTCCTTTTTTTTTTTTTGTTTTTTTTTTTGTTAGTTTTGTGGCGAACCCCTTCTTATCGGCAATCCTTCAGAAGCACGGCCACAATCCGTTCACTGTCTTCTTATTCGTCTCTAGGCCCCCCCGTTCTTTTTTCGCTTCTGCTCTCATTTTTTGATCCACATATTTGTTCTCTTCACCCACCCCGCTTTAGTTTTCCCGAGCTTGACACACCTCCAGAGACCTTTTTTTTCCTCTACCAACTCTTTTTTCCCCCTTCCCCCCCCGGAATTTTTTAAGAGAGACCTTGTGCCCTTCATTTCTGTCAAACTGAAAAGTTCCCCCCCTTTACACTCCCTGAGATTTTTGGGTGGGATGGGTTCTGGCCCAGATGAAGAAGAGTTTGCGGTTGTGAGTGTAGCATCAATTTCCCAACCTCCCTGATTTTTCGTTTGGGGTTTTATTTTGGTCTCAAATGGTCTACTGGTGGGAGTTGCCGTCATTTTTTTTGATTTTATTTTCGTCTTTCCCCCCCAGACTGACGCGGGAGGAAATTTTATGTGCAACGAGGCCCTGGGCGGCTATTTTTTTCCTTGCCCCAAGTCAACGCTTTCGGTTCCCCCCCAAATTCTTTTTTTTCGAGTGACCCTCCCCAACCCCCCAGCTTAGTGCCTGGCCTTTTTCTGGATGGCCTTACGGGCGCATCACGGTGTTGACCCGGGCAATTCCTTGCGATTCTCAGGGAAGATTTTTGATTTCCCTTGCCCCCTCCCTTTTCTTTAGGGTCTCCCCTCTCGGGCTGATTCAGTTTTTGCTCTTGACGTCGCCAAATTGGACTTGTTTACGGGTCCTAGTCATTTTCTTTCCCCCCTCCATGGTTTGCGTTTAATAGGGCACCCCCCTCCTTTTCCTTTTCCGGGCCCCCCCTGATTGTTGTCTTCTTGGTCCGTAATTGCTTGTCGACGAGAACCAGTGCTCTACCTCGTGGCCTTGGCTGTTTTTGTTTCGATGAGGTTGTCTCGGCCGCCGGGCAAGGAATTGCCTTTTCCTTTCGATTCTTGTTCCTTCCCGTTTTCCTCTTTCTTCATGACCCCTCCCCCCAAGTCCCTTTGAAGAGAGTCCCCCTCCCCCCCCCCCACTCCGGCGGAAATGCTTCACGATGCCGCTTTGCCAGAATGCCTTGTCCCCCCTTTACCGGTTATGATAGGAAAAGGGTTTTTTTTTCCCTTTTATTAGATTCTTACCCTGCCCTTCCTCCCTTTTCGTTGCATCGAAGCAATCCCGCCTTAAGAGGACCCAACCTGATTTCCGGTTCCTTTTCTCCACTTTTTTTTGGTGAACACCTCCTACTCCGATCCACCCCCCACTCCCCGAGGATTTTTTTTCTTCGGTGTTGCCAACTTAGTTTTCGATTTAATTGTTATTCTGCTTTAACTTACTTTTCCGAATACGTTCACCCCGTCCCTTCTTTCCACTTTTACCTTGATGTTCTTCAGGTTCTGGCCGACGGAATCGGAGGACTTGAAGTTACTTCGACCGTCTCTCTGGCGGTTGTGGCATCAGTACCTTGCCCTTGACCCCCCCGCCAATGGTACGGCGAAATCTACATCGTATCTCGGGGCCTTTTTTTACTAGGCATACTAACCCTTTTTCTTGGTGCCTGGTCGCGAATGCGTTGAGGGAGCCCTTTGTCTCCCTCTGCGATCAGTAATGTTTTTCGCCTGTTTTACGCCCCCCTTGGTCTGTAGTCACATTTTTTTTCCTTCCCTACCCCGCTTCGGCACCGACGCGCGAAGCTTTGTTCTTCTCACGAAGATCTCGGATTCAGAGCTCCCCCTCTTCTTTCCCTGCCCTAGCCCCTCTCCCCTCTTCCTTCACAAAACGGTGAATTTGATGTAGGGAGTGGCTTGCCCTGTGAGTCTGTTTCCTACTTACCCAAGAACTTTCCTTACGACGTTATCCCCTTTATCCGTTTTGTTTCAGAGATCCAAGTCGCGTTTTTCACGCCCATTGGTGAATTTCCCCCAAACTTTCTCCAAAGTCCTTCCCCCGAAGCCGGGACGGACAAAGACGACGACATAACTCACCCCCGGTGTTTGACGCTAGGCGCGGTCATTCGGTTCTCCTCCCCCCCAATTTTTTTTCGCCCTCGATAGCCTCTTAAGTGAACCGAGTACTTTAAGTGAACGACCATAGTCGTATGTTTTTCTCCCCTTTCCCCGTCTTCTTCGACTTTGCGATGGAGAACTCTGTCTAATCCCACCAATTCCCTTACTTTTTTTTTCCCCTAGTGGTTTGGTCCAACAGTTGGCGTCGAATATTTTTCTCGTTCCTTTCCCACCTTATTCCTTCTCCACTCCGTCACCGTTAGCCGGCATGCTTCGGATCTTCCTCGATTTTTTTTCCTATGGTTTTCTCTGGCGACCAGGTTTTTTGCTTTGTGCGATGTGGGACCCCCAAAGGAGAGTCACCCCCGCCATATTCTTTGCTGGGAGGATCCTTGGTATCGGGTCCTCTTAGCTGAACCCGGAAAGTTGTTCCCCGGCGCCACAGCTCCCGGCATTGCCTTGTTCAAGGTGTCCATGACCATTTAGGCAGGGCCCCCAACCCCCCCCCCCCCAGGGTCGCTGATACGACCCAAACCCAACAGATTTTTGTGAAACCTTACCTCGAAGTTCTTGTCCGTCTGTGGGTTCCTTCTTACCCTCCTTTTTTAGGACCCTCCTCAAGTCTTTGCCTCCCAGATCCTCCGGAAAGATTCTTTGCTTTGCTTTCCACATGGTTCGCTCCATTTGCTTGCGGTTGTCTTCTCCGGAACCAATAATGAAACCCCAACCCCAAATTTTGGCAGACTCCTCCCCCTTTCAAAGTGCTTTTTTTTTTGGTAAACTGATTCGCCCCGATGCCCCCCGGCTGACTATTTCCTCCGCTTTGGATGGAAAAGCTCGGGAGCACTTTCTTCCCGTGCTTAGCGGTTTCACGTATGACTCCTTCAAGCGAAACAACAGCTGTCCCCCCTCCCTTCCCCCCCCTTTGCCCTTCTTGTGGAGATGACCCCGTTCCTCAACATGTTGCCCCACTCTTGCCAAGAAGCTTGGTACTGGGGCGTCTTTCTTTCTTTTTGGCCCTTCCCAGGAATTTACTTTACAAATCACGTGGACATTTTCTGCAAAAGCCCCAAGCGGGGAAAACCTTCTTACTTTCCCCGTTCCTGTTTGACCCCCTCCCCCTCAGGGGGTTTTCCCTTCGACAACGATAAGGTTTCCCTTCCCCCCGTCCGTCCCCCACTTATGGATCTCCGAGGCTCTCCCTTCATCCTGCTAGAAGCTTTTCAATGGTCTCCGTGTTTCATCATTCTTCCTTTTTTGACGGCTGGCTTTTTTCCAACCTTGTTTATCTGCTCGGCCTCAATAGTGAAGGCTGCCGGCTTTTTAGCGATTGTGTGTTGTTTTTTTTTCCCCCCTCTTCCCCTGGGGTTGTTTTTAAAAAGGACTGCTCACCTTCCTTCGGAGCCACCTGGCATAGTGCAGCTCACACCCCCTGCTGAGGTGAAGGGACTAACTCCCCCCCACCCTCCGAGTCCCCCCCTCCCCCCACCCGGTCCTCCTCTTTCCTTCCCCCACGCCCCCCTCCATCGGCAGGTGCGTTTCCAGATATAGCCTAAGATCTTCCCTCTTCATCCGTGAACACGGTCACTTCGAGTTTTTGCCCCAATGTCTTCTTTCCTCCCCCCATCACCTATCCATTTGAGGATTCTGCGGTCTTTCACTTTAACTCCATGGAGGGTTTGTCTCTCCCGTTCTTTTCGCAGCTCTTGTTGTCCCTCTTTTTTTGACCCTGACGGCTTGGGGGGTTTTTCCTTCCTCCCTGATTTCTCACTTCGATCCGACCCCCGGCCGCCGTCATTTTAGAGAGGTCCTCGGACCGTCCCGAAGAACTTTCTTTTTCCCCTTGATTGCCGAACAGGAACTGGAGTACGAAGTCTCCCCTTCGCCGCCCCCCCCTGACCGTTTCGTTTCCCACCTTGTACTTCTTTCTGTCCGTCGAGAAGCGGTTTCTGTGATATCGGGCTTCTGGAATTTTCCACAAACTGTTTCTTTTTTCCTTCACCGTGCCGCTCCTATAGACACAAGGTCAATGGCTGAGGCGATTGTTATTAGTGTTCCGTCGTCTTTTTCCTTTTCTTCATAGATAGGATGACCTTATGGCTTTTTTACGCTTCTTTTTTCTTTTCCACATATACCCTTCGGTACTAGTCTTCAAAGTGTCAGACTGAACATTGAGACGCTTTTCTTCCCTTTACCTCCCCGCGCTTTCTCTGTGGCCCTCCCCAGTTTCTTTTACCAGTCTGTCCCTACAAACTGACCTCACGCCCTAATACGGCGGGAGTTCCCCCACCCCCTTCTTTTATTTCACCTCCCCCCCCGGCTGTATTATTTTTCTTTTTTTCCCGATACGATAAACCCACTCTTCGCTTGACCTCGATCCTTCCCGGCATCCCTCCCTCTCCCTGATTAGTTTTCCCCTTATTTTCCCCCTTTTGTTTTTTTTGTTTCGAGATCCCGAGAGTTTTTTCTTTTTTGGATGCTGTCCCCCTTTTTTTGATGATCCCGGGCTGCGCGATGTGTTTTTTGCGATTTGCCTCTTACACACATGGAAAACCCTTTTTCGGTTTTTCTGATCAACTTGGTTTTGTTCTTCTCCCCAAGTTCTCTTCATTAGGTTTTTTCCTGGTTCAAGGTTTTCTTTTTCCCCGTTTTTTCGCTCACCCTTGAGGTCGGGAACCGCGCGGAACCCTTTTGAGGGGGGGAGTTTTTTTTCCCCCCTCACTCTTTCGAGTTTCGGTGGCCCTTTACCCACCCCCCCCTCCTCCCCCCCGGGCGCTCTTTTTCGTTCAAAAGTATATGACAGCCAACCGCCCTCATTTTGTTCCCAGACTTGATCGGACCCTCCCCCTCCCCCCCGACCACGATTCCCCCCCCCTTTTTTCCAACCCACTTGGCTGCTTTGCGATCACGCTTTTTTTTTTGGACACCAGTCTTCATCTTCGTCGTCATGATGGCCGCTTCGCCACTGAAGAAAAGTCCAACCCCCCCTAGTTGAAAGTACGACCGAGTGTTTTTTAGTTTGTCGGAGGGAATTGCGAAAAATTTACTTGGCAATTAATAAGGAGCCCGCCCCTCCCCCCTTCCTTTAATGTTTTTTGTTTTACATTTCGGGCCTCTTCTGCCCCTGCGGAAGGTCATCAGTTTATACCATCTTTGCCTGCTTCAAAAAAAAACACGATTTTTCGAGGATCTCATGCGCCCCCGAAGCGACACGAGCGAGCTATTCCTTTTTTTTTTTTTTTACCACTCCCAGGGCTTTTCCTTTGCATGCAACGTCTCTCCTCCCCTTCACACTTGCACGATAGGGGTTTACCTCCGCCGTACTGGTACCCATCCCTCCCTTGATGGCAGATTTTTTTTGGACCGTTTCTTAATGCATTCGGCGTTTTTTTCCGCCCATGCACCTTCTTTCGGTCGCCGATCGGCCACTTGGTCCTTTTTGTGGCGGTTTTAGAGTTTGATTGTTTTGTCTTCGTGGCCACACGCGTAGGGCTTTTTTCCCTTCGTGTTTCCCCCCGAGTGGGGTTGCGATGTGTTTTCCACAGCACTGCTTTCGGGCAATGACGCCTTTTTCGTTTTCGAGATCAAACCCCACCTTTGGGAGTCCCGCAGTCGGCAAGTTCCCTTTTTTTGCTCTTTTTCTCCAGGGTCACGCGCACGGGTTGGTAACCCTCGTTTTGGCACCTTGCGCGGCCTTATGAGGGACGATTTCGACGGCCGGCTTCACAGTGCTTTATTCCACTCCGCCTTTCAGCAGGCGCGCCCGAGCCACACTTCACTTACGTTTTTATACCCTTCTAGTGCGCCTTTCCAGTAGTGAGGTTTCTGTAAGCAGGCGTCGGCACAGTCCCAGGGTTGGTACCCCACTCTTCCAGCTTTTTTCCTGACAAGGTCCTTTCGTATGATTAGTCGCCCCCACGATCCCCCCTCCACTATTCCCCCATCGGAACCTTTTACCCTCAGGCTATTGTTAAGGGGGTTATTACTTGTCCATAGAAGACCGAGGCCTTTATTTTCCTCTGACGTCCTTTCCCTTACTTTTCGCCCGTCTTGTTCCCCACGACATTTGCGGCTTGGCCGTCACTGCGAACCAAGCGTCTTTCCTCCTTTTCGCTTTTCTTCTGTCCTTGTTTTTCGTTTTCCCTTTTTCCCGGTGGATCGCACGGTTGGTGTTTTTCATATTGTCCAGTCCTTCCCACACGTAGACCTCTGTCTTTCCCCGAGCAGCGAAGCAATCCAGACTTTCCGCCTGTCCAGGGAAAATCTGTTTTTTCTTTCGATTAGGATTGCACCTTACGAAAGTTTCCTTCCCCCCAAAACCCTTTTTCCAACGGAGGCTTTTTTGTGTTTCTTCTTTTCCCAAAGCTGTTTTCGCTTTCCCTAGGCGCTTGAAATAGTGGGACGACCTCTAGCATCCATTTTCCTTCCCTTCCCTGCGTGCCGGAGCTTTTTCTCATTGATGGAATCCGACTTTTCATTCTGACTTTTTCCTTTACATTCCGGCCTCCGAATTTTTTCCTCTTTAACGCTCCCTTCGTTTTTTCTCTCCCTACCCCTCCCGGTCGAGAACCGGACCATCGATCTAGATTTCTCAGTCCGCTCCCTACCCTCCGCTAAGGGTTTTTTTTCTTTTTTTCTGAGATTTAGTCGCCGATGGGCGTCCGGACGCATTTTTTTCTATTGTCACTGACCAGTGGGTCTGAGTACTTTTTTTCCCTCTTCCATGCAAGAAGATTTTTCCTGAAAAACCCCTTTTTCTCGCGGGCGTCGTCACTCCTCTCTCTCTTTTAATGCTTAGGGAATAAAGTATTTCTTCCCGTTAGCACCTTTCTTACCCCAGCCCCCGACCCCCCTTTCCCCCCGGGATACGTTTTTTCCTTGTCTTTTTCTCTGCCGTTCCTGAGTCGCGCCCCCTTTTTAGCCCCCACGAACATTGGCATTCTCCCCCCCCGGCATTTCTTCCCTCTTTTTTATCCCTCCGGTTGTTGGTTGTTTTTTTAGAATCAGTCTGCCGTCCATGCCCCCAAGGTGCCTTAAAACAACTTTTAACCACCCTGACCGCCAGGCCGCCCTTTTTTCCCCGTTCCATCCACCCTACACCGGTTCTTTGTGCAGCCCTGGCTACGCTTTTGGCTCGGCCCCTGCCCGAATTCGATCTTCTGATCTAGTCTCTTTTTCCTTACCGCCCTTTTTGGCCTTTTTCCCCTCGTTTCGTCCTTTTGTGGCCTTCATGCTCAAGTTACCCCCTTGTTCTAGTCTCCGTTTCTCGGGTTTCCCCCCCCCTGTTAGGTCCCCCCCTAGTAGCCCCCTTCGTGATCGTTCAAGTTTTTTCTCTCCCACCCTTTTGCGCCCCCGACATGTTTCTTGTTTTTTCGGAGCAGGCTGTGCTTTTTTGTTTCGATCTTTTTTTTTTCCCCGCTGGACCATGGGGGTCTGCTTTCGTCTGCCTCCACAAACGAGTCTCACTTTTTCATTTACGGCGGGCTGGCTGCCTCTGCACGCGTTCCCTTCTTGACGGGCCACTTGCGAACCAGAGGTGCGGTTTCTGTCCTCCCCGGCCAATCCACCTCATTATTTGTTTGGAAAATGGTTCGGAAGTGACGGCCCACCCACTGCAATCCCCACATCAACCCCCAGCTTTTTTTTTTTCTCACCCCTACTAAACCCCCCGAGTTGGCGTTTCGTGTTTTTGGTTTCTATTTTTTTTTCCTTTTTTCTTTTTTTCGCATTTCTGCGCATCCGTTGGTTTACGCAGCTTTTTTCACGCGAAGATTTCTGGATTTGCGTTTTTTTTTTTTTTTTTTTTTTTTTTTTTTTTTTTTTCTTTTTTTTTTTTTTTTTTTTTTTTTTTTTTTTTTTTTTTTTTTTTTTTTTCTTCGTCTTTTTCAATTGCCCCGTGTTTAAGCCTCCCTCAGCACCTAATGCAAACCCATTTTCGATCTCCCCCTTGAAACGTAGGGAAGTTTTTTTCCCCCGGCTCCCCTTTTCCGGTGTTCCATGGCTCCTCTTCCGGGGATTGTGGGCCAATTCTACCGGTGTTCTCCTCGGGTGGCTTTTTTGGGTTTGGGTTTGAACAAAGGCTCCTGACTAAAAGGTCTCCTCACCGGCTCCCTTTTTCCGGCGGCGATGCCCCAACACGTTACCCTTCGCCCCATCTGTCACATGGCCTTGTAGAGGGATCTGGTCTTCTGGTTGCCCCCCCTCCTGACTCGTCCCCGGAATTCGACATCCTTGGCTTGTGCACGCCTCTTCAACCCGTTATCCTGTCAGATGATTTCCTTTTTTCCCCAACCGACGATCCTCCTCCCCAAAGATTGCTCGAAATCGCCAAACACTCCTGGGCGTCATTCACAGCCATTGGTCCTCCTTCTTTGTGTCCCCCCCCCCCTTTTCTCCCCTTTCGTCTCATATCCTCGAATCGCGTTCTTTCGCGGTTCGAAACTGATCGGCGAACCTTAATCCGAAGGATGTTTTGACGCTTTTTTCCTCTTTGTCACGCTCTTCAACCCCTTAGATTGCTTCACCCTGAATTGTGTCAACTTGCGTTCCGGCCTCGTTCAAGGAAAGTTCAGGCCGTCGCGATTCCGGCCCCCTTTTGGGGTGGAAAGACCTCCTCAAACCCTAAAGCCAAACACGCCACCCCCTTTTGGCCCTTTTTTGAGTTCCCCCCCGAATCAAGAGGTTGCAGTTTTACTTCTCGCCCTGACTCGAGCTTTCCGTTGCCAGACCACTCCTTCATACCGAATTCACATGGCTTTCCCCCGGGCGCCTGGGTATAATGCCCGTGTGGCATGGAGTTTTAGGCTTCAAATCACCCGACTTGGTCCGAGGTTCCGAGCTGATCAGGTATCGTGGGGTAGTCTTAGTTGTTTGCGCCCCCTTGGGGCCCCAAACGTGAAGGGGGGGGTGGGGTTGAAGCCGTCCGGTTTCTACCTCCCACGCTTTCCCCGAGGTCTTCACTGAGTAATAAGGGACCCGCGTATGATTCACCTCTATGTGGGCGTGCTCTGGTGAATTGCACGAAGTTGCTGGAAATTACGCGACCCGAAGATTCTTTTCCCAGTTGTTGCATTCTTTGTCCTTCGAAGCGGCTAATTCTGTTTGGGCCTTCCCTCCTAAGATTGATTGATACGGTCCGGAAAGGGCGGACCCAAGTCCCCCCAAATTCATCCTTGGGCCTTTTGATATTTTTGTAACCGTTTTTCGTGCGGTTGGTGATCGAGTGGCTGTCCCTGAAGACCTTTATTTCTGGAGCTCTCTGGTTTTTAACTCTCACTTATCTGCTTGGGGCCTGTCCCCCCCCCATTCTTTCCTCCCCTCATCGGTGATAGCCCTTTCCCACAAGCCCGGCGTCGCCGCTTTTCCACCATCACAATAAACCTTTCTTGTAAGTTCATTCGCCCCACCCCCCGCCATACCTTCTCCCCGCATCGGCCCCCTTCGCGACCACAATGCCCCGTCATCTTGAAAAAAGACAATAAGCATTCCAGTATTTTTTCCTTCTAGGAAAGAGTCATTGGCCCCCCCCTAACCTGCGGTCCGTCTTTTTTCCTTCGAACCTCCG
>Ga0179593_1480367_pt1 | contig 18079 bp, 16 predicted proteins | sample CZODoug2_1_08_16_FD_185931 | JGI IMG/M metagenome (GOLD analysis project Ga0179593, IMG submission 185931) | Vadose zone soil fungal communities from Angelo Coast Range Reserve, California, USA - CZODoug2_1_08_16fungal (PacBio error correction) | ecosystem: Environmental > Terrestrial > Soil >... | reverse complement strand
CCGTTTTGTGTGGCGCCTGCCCTAAAATTTTTTCGAGGCTTGTTTATACCACAGGTGGGTCCCTTTTTGATCAAGGTATTGAGAAGCCGGCCATAGTCTGTTCCCCCCTATACTCCCCTTCTTCCCAAAAGGACGCGTACTGAGTTCCCTGACGACCCGGCATTTCTTCACTCCGTCAGCATCGGTTCGAGAAGTCTCGTCGCCTTCCCTTGATTAGCTTAAGCAGACTTCGACAATCTGGCCCTACGTCCTCTTTGGCAGCGCGCGATCGAGCGTCCCCGGGTAAATCACAAGTCATCCCGCGTTTAGCGAGAGACTAGACCCGCTGCTGGCTATCAGTAGCTTCCTTTCCCTTCTTCTGTTCTCTAAGACTCTCTTCCAGCCTTCCCAGTCCCAGAGCCTGATTTCCGTTTCCCTCGTCACCTCCCTGAACGAGATGACCTAACAGCCTTCCTTTCGTTTCTGTTCTCCTTTTCCTCTCCCGAGCCGACTCCCTTTCTTTTAATTCGTCCCCACGGGAATGCTTTCAATTGAAATTTTGGCGGTGATGAAACACACGGATCCACCGCCGGCCTTTCTCCAAAGTGGACGATAGCTGCCCACCCTATCGCGCTACGAAAGTTTCCCCCCTCCTCTTTGATAGTTCCTTTTTACTTTTCCCAGAGGACCATGCGCAGATGACGACGATCCTTCTGGCGCGACCGCGATCCATTTCCCGGCGCGAGAGTTCCCTCTTCCGGAGTTCCCTTTTTCTCCCCCATATTGATTGTAGAAGTTCGATCTCCCTTTTCTCTGCAGGTTCCACCCTTTCTTTTGCCGTCCCCGAGTAGGATCGCCTTTAACCTCCCTAGATACTACACCTCCGTGATTCCCTTGCATTCGCCGGAACCGTGATTAGTGGAACGCATGAGGATCTTTCAGGCTCGATTCGAAAAGACGGAGTCTTTCCCGTTTTCCAATGTTATTGAGGGAATTCCAGCGTCTCCTCTCCCTAGATGATGTCTCACATATCCTCGGGGAAGCAGAAGCCTTCATCGTCGAAGACCTATGTCACGTCACATTCTTTTTTCCAATTCCCAGTAAGAGTAAGAATCTCTTTCAAACTCCTATTCGTTTTGAGGAGTCTCTAGAGAAAATAACCTCTTCCCATTCTGTGAGGGATATTTCCTCCTAGATCTGACCTTCTCTCTCCAATGTTAACCCCGGTCTTTCTCCCCTTTCTATGGACTCTGACGTCCCCTTTTTAAGTTTTTCGCCGGTATCCCTCGTTCCTACTAGTCAACGTAGTTCTCCACCCTTTCTCCGAGTTCGATTTCTTTCCCGCTGGGTCGTACTTAGAACTTCCTAGTTAGTGTCTGCCGGTTTGCCCCGAAGCTTTTTTTTCGAGAGTAAGGCCCCTAGCCCCGTCCTAACCTGATGCGTTTGCTTCAGCCATCTTACTAGATGGAAGCCCAATTCTTCTTCCCGAACTTTTCGATCTTCCGTTTTATCCTCCCCAGATAGAAGATTCCTCCCTCGCCTTTCACTCTTCCCTTTTTCGGTTATTGGACTGTTGTCTTCGTGTGACCTCTTGAATTTGCCTTCGAGTTTCGATTTTTATGTCGCTTCCGACATCTCTCTTGGCATATTTTTTTGCGCGCAGGAAAGAGATTTCCGATGAGGCGCGCCTCCTCCCTTCCAGGATTTTATCCGAACTTTATCCCAGCGCGAGCCCTCTTCAATAGTTTTGCGTCTCCCCTTAGTCCGTTCGAGGAACCTCAAAGCGAGGTTTGATCTCATAGATTTTTTTTCCCCCGAGTCCGCCGTCGCGCTCTCCCTTTTCCTGATCCCGGACCCTCTTACGTAAAGGTATCAAAGAGCTTTCCTGTTCACCACGACTTAAGATATATGCTATTTTCCCCCCCACTGTCTCTTTGACTTTCTCTCCTGGAGTCCTACTCGCATACCGAAGAGGAGCGGCACGATCCGACTGGACAGTACGCCCCCCCACGGCATACCCACCCGTGTTTCTCCTAGAAGGCGTACCCCTATGACTCACTTTCGGAGAGCTTTGCTTTTCCTCCGCTCTGGTTTTCCCCGTATACAGTGCGTCCAAATGTTCTCCATGCAGCTTTTCGCCGAACTCCAGATCTCAAAGAGACTTTTCGCGCGTTTTAGTCGATATCATTTCTCTTTTCTTAATGAACAATGACAGTCCCTTTTCAACGGACCTGTAAGTTTGTCTGCCCAGTTATTTGATTCCGCTGGCCCGAACTACGTCCCGTGTTCTGTACCTCCTCTTTGTCACGCGCACATTTACCCTTCGTCGAGCCGTCTCTTCGTTCAGGACTCCCACCGCCGTTCTTCTCTTCTTTAGAGACACCCCCTCCCTTCGTTGTTTTTATGTCGGTCAGGAGGGCTAAGTTCCCCCCGTTGTATGAGACGCCGTCGCAGCGCTCAGTAGGTTTGTTTTATGATCTATCCCTTCCCTCTTGTGTTGGTTGATCGTTCATTCCCAATTCCGCGCCGGTAATTGACTCTCGGTTTCTCCCCACCCTTTTGTTTGTCGCGAATGTCTTTTGACTTCGTTCATTATCTATACCTGACTGACTTTTTTTTTCAGCCCTGAAGAGTTCATCTGAAATGGGAGCCCGATCCAGGGCGTCTGTTTTGACGTTTTTACTGAGGCGACGGGAATGTCCCAGAGTTTCCTCATTTCCATCCTCTATCTTCATACACCTTCCTTTTCGGGCCCTGATTCAACGTGGCCTGCTTCAGTTGAACTCCACCGGAAAGGTCGGGGTTCTGTTCCGGACCTGAATTCACTCTCACTGACAGAGCAGGAACACCCCCCCCCCCCCCCCCCCCCCCCAACAACAACCCCCAACAAACCCACCCCCACCAAAAAAAAAACCCCCACAAACACACACCACCCCCACACCAACCCCCCACAAACAAACAACAAACCCAACACCAAAAACCCCCCCCACCCACATCAGACCGTGTGATCCTATGAGTGGATCCCTATCCTTTATCCCCTCGTTCGGTCCGCACCCTAGACGATTTTCCGAGGAGTATGATCCGACGCGGCTTTCGTTTTGCGATGAGCAAGTCTTTTCTCTCCACCGTTTCGTATGTCTCTTGTGCGAGTTTGTCCGCTCGTACTACGTACTTTTCGCTCAGCGTCTTCGTCAGCCCCGTTTTTTCTGAACGATCGCCAAGAAAACGGAGAAGGCTTTTTATGTTGCGAGTAGGATCCTCTCTCTCTCGGTTTCCTTCCCGCCTGGTTTGATCAGAGTTCCACGCACGAGGAGCGAGACGTTCTACTCCTTGGGTCCCCGCACTATCTCAGACTTAATAACTCTCGGAAAATGGTGGAGTCGCGCTTATTAGACGATGTAGGTTTTTTTTTGCGGGGATAAACCTTCGCATTCATGCGACGCTTAGAGAGCACTCTAATTTTTTCAGCCTTTTGATATCGTCCAATGAGAGGTGTTTGTTTCTCTTGCGTACCCGTGACTATACTAGCTATTACCTTAGGTGGCTCCTAGCGCCTGTACGCTTCGACAAGATCCTTTTCCCTCCTCACTCAGGTTGTAGGCGACCTAGAATCTCGGCTATTCAGAAGTTCGAGCCCCCCGGTTCTTGGACCTTAGGCCCCGCTCGTCGATGCTTTGATAGAGTCCGTCGATTTCTGAGCCTGCTCTGTCTTCGACTGGCTTTTTTTTCGGTCTGTACGGAAGGCCTCCCGAAGCACACCCCCCGCTGGGTAGTCGTAATATCGAGGCCGTGTCTCCTCCAGATCCCGCCGTCACCCTGACTGGTAAGTGGAAGAGTACCATTCAGTACCTTTTCCCATTTCCCACCCTGTAAGAGGGGACTGAGATTAACCCTTTTCATTTCGAGCACTACCTTGTCGAGGTCCTTCACATTATAAGTCAGTTTTTCCCGACGAACGCAGATACGGAAGCGCGTTGTCGATAGCTACTTCTCCCTTAAGAACCCGCTCGCGTTCCCTTCTCTAGGGAAGATGCTGTGGAGGTGCTGCAGATTCGGACTGTATGATAGGCTGCTGTCCCCCTGGACGTGATTGTATTAACTTCGCCGGCTTTTTTTAGCTGGATTCCTTCCTCCCGGGCCAAACCTGTGTGAAGACGTGACCCCCGATCCTATGAGCTTCAGAACTCTCAGGATCCTCTGCCGGCGAATTCTCCATGTACATTGGCGGCGTGAGTCCCCCCCACGAATCTCAGTAGCTTCTATAAGAGGGTTCTCTCCTGTTTGACCTACCTTTTCGAAGAACGCTTCCCTCCGATGGGGCTCCAATGAAGTTTCTCCCAGAGCCGATGTATAGATATTACATTGATACTAGAAGCTCTCTCCGGGCGCCGGTCCGTTCCGGATAAGGCTATTCTATGTGCTTAAGCTTCACTACTTTTAAAGTCCTGAGAGAGGTAAGTGCCTTTCACCTCACACTTGGACGAATGTAGCTTTTCGAAGGTGGTCTCACTCCAGGCTTCCCCCCCCGTTCAGGCTTTAAAAATTGACTGGACTTCTCCCTGAGCATTGGCGTCGACGCAGAGCATGCTGAAACACCCAGAAGGTGGGAGAGGATACTCGCTTCAATCGGTCCCCTTCTCCTTCACCCCATTATCTTTATGTTATAGCCTACTCTAGAAGCGATTCTTTCAGAGACCTTGTTACGATTCGTCTGCGAAGTCGTAAATGAAAACGAGAGTTTCTAGAAGAGGTCTCCCGTCTTCCGAGATCGCTCTGTGATTATACTTTCTCTTGAGACTTTTTTAACCCTACTGCCCGGACGCCTAGTCTAGGAAATCAACCGGGATTGCGTTCATAATGGAGAATTCTGAACGACTAGCTTACTCTCATAGCTCTTCGTTACTGACAATCTCTTCTTATTCGTTCGTCACCCTTGTTCTGATGCATCGCCGTTTTTGGATCCTGAAGCCTGATGTAGATTGGTACACTAGGTCCTCTCTTCCCTTTCCTTGCTCTCACCGGACTACACTGCTGAAGTACTGGCTATTACGCCACCAGCTTGGAGGACCCTTATCCTTTGTTCCCATATTTTTTTCTTCTTTATCATCCGTTATCTCGATGTGAACGTTGTCTCGTTTGCGCATGAAATCTCTGTTGAGTCCCGCCGCGTGCGATTCTGCGCTCTACAAGGTTGCGTTTGATCACGGCGGGAGCGCACTCGTTGGGGACCTCCTCGAAATCGTATTAGAGTCCAAAACGCACTCCCCCTCTTGTGAACGTACCCCCTTTCCAATGCATTTTACCCTCGAGACGCACATTTTCGACGCCGTCTAGTGTATCCTGATTTTTGCAGCTTTTCTGATTGTCTCTCCCTGTCACCGTACGGCTTTTGCGACGTCGAGTATCGCGACGCCGTTTTTGTTAAGCATCACGCAACTCTTTAAGGCATAGTGCGACGGGGTGCCTTGAAGGAGACGCCCCTCTTAGTTCGGACGAATATTCGCTAATTGCTCTCTTAAGAGACTCTGCACTTCCCTACTCTACTTTTCAGAATACAATGATCTCCTTTGTAGAAGAATCTGGCGATGATCTGCCTGTCCCTTGCAGCGTTCATGCGCGCCTCCTCGTTCCTCCGACCCGGTCCAGGATGAATGTTTTCACTCATGCGTTTTGCCCGTGCACTCTTCTAAGGGAAGGCAGGACCCCCTCGACCCTGCCCTCCCCCGTTTGCGCTGGCGCGCGTTTCCATTTATTTGACTCCCTTTAGGGTAATGCGGGTTTTTCAAGTTTCCCAGTCATCAAGGTCTGCGTTTCCGAGCTACAGCGTCGCGGTCTCGCGATCTCCGTCCATAGGTTTCCTTTTTTTCTCCGCAAGTGAGCCCCATGGATTTTTTAGTGCTACATTCTCGTGTCCTTTTTTCCCACCGTGGTGAAGCTAAACAGTTTTCCCTTCTGATAGCCGGTTTTATACACCTCCCGCAGAGATTACAGCGCAGACTCCTTTGGACCTCCCCCCCTGAGGATCGTCTCGGAGACGCGCAGAAGTTTCCCACTTTAGTAAAGGGACTTCCTGTATGCTTTCCAGCCACCTCTGAAGCAGCGGTTACTAAACTTCCTAGACTGAATCCTCGACATCTGATTGACAGTAACCTCCAGGGAAAATTCTAAATAAGCCTCGCGAACCTGCGCGATGGGCTGTTTAGTCCAGCCCTTCCCCCGCGCGGTCCCTGGGGGACTTTTGTCTACCTCGATGTGATTGCGCTCCCCTCCATAGGCCTGCTCTAAGTCTACCTCTTTTCCGCGCGCAGGTCCCCGTACGGTATACTCCACGCAAACCTTCTCAAAAATTGCAAGGCATGCGTTCCGGAGCACCTTAGGAAATCGCTTGCGTACTTAATCTCAGAAAGTGACGCACGCGAAGGTGTGCTCTGGCCGGCGTAAGCGCTCTGCTTCCAGTTACTCCTCCGATACTCCAACGGAGTTCTCGTAGTTTTCGATAATGGCCCCTCTTTGCCTTTAAATCCCTGTTTCGCCCTCTTTAGCGACGATGAAGATGCCCTGCGCGGATCCCTACTTCCGGCTTCGCCGTTTCTCGCGAAAGAGACCTTTCACCCTTCGCCGAAGCGCCTATTCTCTTCTAGTAGTGGAGGCACTGTGGAAGATATCCTAAGGTTTGTCCTGCGTCTTTCGCGCCTCTTTGTGATTTTTTCTCCTCCCTCCTGACGCCTAAGGTCGGACGTTCCTCCGTCCCGCGCGCCTTTCCTCCCCTCGTGGCGCGCGACGTTACGTCCTCCCAGGTGGAGCTTCATATCTTCTAGCCCTTCACCCACTCTTTCCTCAGTACTGAGTCTCCTTCTCCTTAGTCGCCGGGATCTACCGAGCCCTTACACCTCGTTCTCTGAAGAGATTAGACCCCCTTGGTACGGCCAAGTAGTTCCTCGCGGTCCCCCTTGCTTTCTCCTTTTTGATGAAGATCCAGATTTGATCGAAAGACGGTACCCTTGAAAGAGCTCCTCTCCCCAGATCCAAGTAAGAACAACTAGATTCCCCATCCCACGTTCCCCTGCCCTAGGCCTAGTTCAGTCCAAGTCGGCCGCTTGGTACAACTTCCTTTTCGGTACCTAGGGCGAACGGCTCCCCCTCTTTTCCCGGCTAACTCCTCCCCCGGTTCTAGAGGATAAGGTTGCTTTCTTTATCTTGAGTCATTTCAACCCTCACCGTCCTTTCCTCCCACCGGAACGTAAGTTGCTTGCCTTCGCGGCCGTGACAGCGGCTCCCTCCTGTGTGTTTTCCCAGAGCGAGCTACTGAGTCGGGACATGTCCTTTTTTGATTCGTAGGAAGCCCATGATGTCTTTTCCTTTTTAGAACAGTTATAGAATAAACCCCTAACCGTGAGTTTTCGTTCTTTTCTGAGAGGAGCCGGAAGAAGTACCTCGCGACACCCGTTGAGTAGACTTGCCGTCCGCGCTCTTTCCTTCTGCATATTTTCCCCTTTTTTCCCCCCTCCCCCCAATCCCGTTGTTGTTGTTGAGACCTGCAAAAGTGCTCTTCACTCTTTCGGAGACGCCCCGGGTTAGAGTCCTTCTTCGAATAGTGAGTTTTTCCTATCATAGCTTTGACTCACGAGTGAGGGTTTGCCGCGACGAGTGTCCGCTAAATTTTCCTCCCCCTTACGGCGATCCTTCTGACGAAGACGAGCCGTCTGGACGGTCCCAGCTCCAGTAAGATCTCGCTTTACCAACCCCACCCGGTAGTAGGGCCGGCTTTCTACCCCTTCGCTAATTGCTTTCCGTCGGGGGTTTCTTCAACCCTTCCCTTCTCTTAGGAATTCCGGGACCTCTCTCTGAGAAAATTGATGCTCTTCGGGCGCGAGATTTCCGTTTCACTCTCTTTTTCATCCCACTCACCTGATTTGAAAGTATGGCTTTTGTCGCCAAAGCTCCGTCTCTCTTCCAAAGCTCCTTATGGAGAAAGGTGGATGGGATCCAACCGTGCGGTCTTTTTTCCGCTCGTGACGATACTCGTCGGTTCTCTTTCATCTTCTTCAAACCTCCCCTCTTAAGTAAAGATCTACAGTGTACAAAAGCTCGCCTCAGCGCGAGTGGCTGCCGTTCTTGTGTGAAGCAGAGACCGGCTGCTACGCTTCTCCCTCTTCTTGGTGATCCGTGCAGCCTGGAGGCGAGGTTTACAGTAATTTGTAACAGGATCGAAGATATATCATGAAATTTGGGCTGTTTTTCCGCCTCCAAGACGGATGGCGCCGCCTTTTGACCGTTTTCGTACCCTCGGTAATAAGAAGTCTTTCTATGCGAAGATCAAGTCACTCCTTCTTGGTCAGAAGGTTCCCCAGTCGAGTAATGAAGGAGTGAGATCTCCTCTCCTACCTCCCGGGAGAAGTAGGTCAGGCTTCAAGGTCGCGACACTTTAGCGAAGACTAACTAGAGTGAATTCCGGATCTCGCATGGATTTAGCTCTGATGCAGTAAACCGCCGTTTTTCCCCCCCCCCCCCACAGGACTACGGATTGACTTTAAATTTTACTCCGAGTCTCCTCAATGCGAGAAGGAGTCTTCCGAGTTTGGTGAGCACTCTTCGAAGGTAAGAAGCTACAGAAGACACCCTCGGTTTCGGGTCGATCAGTATTCAGCGCTTGCCGTTCGCAATCCCGCAGGATACTTTTTTTACGCTGGGATCCCCTTCTTGCGAAGGTACCTGCTGCGACGCTCTTCCTTTTTTTCCCCAGTACGCTGGACGCATTGACCAGTCCCTTCAAAAGCCATGAACTTTGCACCATTCACTTCGCTTACAGCTCATAGTCCTTCCAACGCTCCCCGTCGGTCCCCCCGCGAGGGTCAGGCGTTTCTGACAATCCCTTAGATCGTTTCCTCCGATTCGGACGCTGGGACTTTCCTTGGTTTACTGATTCAGAGGTTCGTACCTTTGATTTCTCGATTCCAGATCGGCTTTTTTTTATTACAGAGCCTTCGAGCTGCAGCTGCCGGTCCCCGGGAACAGTGGCCCCTTTGTAAGAAGTGCCCGCGTTCTTCGAGCCTCCGTACGATCCGCTGGTTTTCCGGTTCCTTCTCCTGCGCCATGACATACTTGCCGTGCGGCCCTTATCCCTAGCTTTGAGAGGATATCGAAAATTTAGCTGCTCCACTTCAGGACGCTGCTCTCACGAACTCCCCTACCCTAAACGGTCTCCAGTCCGCGAGGGGACGTCGTTCGATGGATCGCATAGCGCAGCCTCTCCCTGAGAGATATCTCCTTCTCCCCTATAAGGATCTTTTCTCACGGGCTTGACGCGTACCGAAGTTCTTGGCCCCGTGCGAGGAGTCCGATTTTCCCTCGAGCATCCGGGAGAAATGTGGCGTTTTTGAGAGGTTTTTCCCCCCCCGGAGGAAGGTCCCGGCGTGAGAATTCTTGTCTTCTCGGAGCGGTGCTCGTCCTGACTTGGTCTTATCCCGCGCTGCCAATAGGCATCCAAGACGGGCGCCTAATAGAGTAGACGGTTCCCAGACCGTCTAATGTTTGCGTGGCCGATCGAGAGATTCAAGAGCTCTTGCAGACCCTGATCCTTTGGACTGCTTTTCTTTTTCCCTGTGAGTTCCGAGCAGTCCTTCCCCAATTTCCTCGAAGCTCTTGGGATCGACGTTTAGCAAACCGACCGTCTGGCATAGCGCTCGGCCATCCTTCCTTGCTTGAGGTTAGCTCCCCTTCATGGCGACGCTACCCGCGAGTAGCGTGTACCTCGTCCGTTGCGTGAACCATTTTTGAGGTCGGCCGGTCCACCTTTGTTTTTCTCTCGTATGACAGCGGTCCGTTGGTCCACGTGACTAAGAGGGGGAGGTCACCCTGATTTGTTCCTCCCTTCTTTCCACTGGACTGCCCCTTGTCTCATCGTCATCCGCCTGACAATTTGTTTCAGTTCCCATCGGAAGCCCGGACCCTCCCCTCCGTTTGTTTGTTTTTTTCCTTCTTCGGGCGCCTGCCCCTGCTTCGGCATGAATTGCGCTCTTTATGGTCTTCTCACCTGGGGATGGAATCCCCTTGGTCCCCTCGAACCGTTTCCTCTTCCCCCACGAGTCCAAAAACTGGTTTACTTTTTTAGTTCCCTGATTCCGCCCCTTTCCATTGATGGTCTCCGACGCACTCTGACGCCTCTCGTCTCGTGTACGTGATTTGTCGTTCAGGTGTAAGCAATGATGCGCGCTCCCGTCATTGTATCTTGCGTAGCGCCTATTTTGATTTTTTACAAATTCCCCTAAAACGGATCGAGGCGCGCCGGTGTCTGAGGACGCGTTGCTCCGCAATCCGCCCCCCCTCCGAACGACTCCGTTCAGTTTGGAGCAGGCTCCTTCCCTGAATCTGAGGAGGTCTCGTTTCCTCCCCTAATGTAAACGTTTACTCGATCCAGCCAGGCGTGACCCCTGAGCGTCTCGCTCATTGTATAACGCTTATTCCATTTTCCGGTTTGCAGCGTACCCCCCCGGTCAGTAACCCCCCCGGCTCCAACTCCCCCGTCCAAACCGGTTTCCGCTTCGAGAGTCACGTCCGCCTGACCTTTTACGTACGGGCCTGTAGTCAGCTCCAGGTAGAAGATCCCTTCTCCGCCCCTCCCTCCTAGAATGTCCTGCGCGAAGTCATGTCTAGTCTCTCTGAAAATCTCTTCGACGTTACTAGTAGCCTTAGGGTTGTATAAGTAGAACCGCTTGTGGCCTTGTCTTTGTTTTCCCTATTTCTTAGGGTCTAGCTACTGAGAGATCCCTCTCACTCTTTGTATTTTTCCCCCTGGCGATTCGACGGCGGCTTTCAGTGGAAAGAAATTTCTTCAGTATGCCGGTTTCTGAAGCCGTGGTCACGTCGTACCTCATGTGTCCGTCGGGCCGGCGACTAGATTATACGATGACGTTTTCCCCATACTGCGGTACGCCTGAATGAAGACACGTCGCCCTCCCCATCCCGTACCCCCGGGTCACCTTCTCCATCACTAATCGCGTCCCTGATCTTCTGTCGGTTTGAGACCCCCCTCAGAGGGCTTCGGCTGTGTGTCCGACACCTTCCCTCTTCCTTTAATGTGAATATACGTCAGTGTCCCTATGACGTTTCTGGAGACTCGTCCCCCCTGGGTTCTCTCTCGTCGCGCGGTACTTCCCACGTTTTTGGACTCCACAGTCGCCCCCCCAGGATCTGCCCCGGCGGGGTTCGAGGCGCCCGACCCCCGCTACTTCAGTCCTCTCTCCTCGACTCGGTTGTGCTTTTTCCCGGAGAGACCCTTGCGCCAGGTCAGATTCCGCGCTTCCTCCGAAGTTTCTTCGGCGAGCGCTTGAGAGACGCCCCTCTTTTCACGAATTGGAGTCCTCGCGTACGGCAGCCCCCTTAGCGAAGATTCTCCCTCCCCTACGAAACCCGCTGAGATGGGCGAGACCTTGCGTTCTAGAGAGCGACCCTCGAGTCCCCTAAGGTCACCTCGCCGGGGAGTCTGTCGTGGTTGGACGCACGCCGTCGAGGAGAGTTCTCGCCATTCTATAGAAGGCCGAGCTTCCCATTCGTGCGAGCAGACAGCTGCGGTGTGTGAAGGAGTCATCACAGTTCTCCCTTCGTCAACTTCTTGAGAGGAAGAACGAGGTCCGAAATGATCCCGTGATGAAGCCGAGCCGATACATGTAGCTGGTCTGTCGTAATGCTGCCGATTTCCGACCCCCTATCTTTCCCAGTACGCAGTAGCAGCCTACACATCTCTTCCTCCCCACGCGCCTTGTAGTCGGCTTTTCTGCTTCTGAGTTTTCTGCGAGAGACTCGGCCGCGACACCCCCGCGCGTTTCGCGGCCCTTACTGTCTAGAAAGTCCCCCCGACACGGGGTGTCAGAGCCCCATCCGCCGGGCTCTGGCATATTTGCAAAGGAGCCCTTCTTGAGAGCTTGCGACTCGGCATGGTTCCCGCCCGAGTGGCCACCCCGATCTCGCGCCGCACAGAGCTCCCTGACGGCGGCGTTTCATTTCCATGGGCTTGCGTCAGTCCATTCCCAGCAGGTACAGGGTTGGTCTAACACGGGAAATGTCCTGAGTGCCTGAGACTCGTTCCTTCCACGAAATATCGGTTTTTTTGTTGATGTACCTTCTCCTAGCTTGTCCCACTCCTACTCAAGGATCGCTTTTTCCTTTTCCCTTACGCATTGATCTTACGTTTTTTCTCTCCTCTTCCGATTCCCTCAGTTCTTTCGTCCGGAGAGCGATTGCGACGGACGATACGCCTTTCTTCCTCCCCCCTTAGTAGGAAGCAATTCGTTCGCGTCGATTCCGGAGTCCTGTATGCTTCATACTTTCCTCCTCCTTGTGTGAGTCGCTCCTGCACCAGTACCCCGTTGCACAGATTTGAACGGATTAATAAAGGGTTTCCCTTAAGTACGAACCGTTCGTCCCTCGACCTGCCACTCCGCGTAGGGGTTTTTTTTTTTCTCCCGCGACTGAGGAAGATGAACTGTTTGAAACCCGTACGCGAAGGGCGTGAAGCCCCCTCTGCTATAGTTCCGAGTCGCATTCCATTGACGGCCTCACCCACCCACCTTGGAGGAGTAGTTCAGCTGATCCCCCCCGTTTTTCTTACGTTTTCTAAGTGTTGATATGGGTTGACCCCAGGTCCCCCTTTTAGTATGGTTGAGAATTCTTCCCAAGCTCCCCGACCGAGCAGCCCTTCTCCTACCTGCCTCGGTGAGCATGCGGGCTCGAGATCCCCTTCCGCGAAGTTGACCGTCACGAGCGATGGACCTGATTTCTGCGTAGTCTTTCAAATTCGGTCTTCCCCCCCCCGTTGCCCTTCTTGATTAGCACGGCGTTGTTGTGTTCTTTGTTGGGATCGGGCAAAAGTGTCTTCGTCCTCTTGTGCGAGAGCTCGTTCCGACTTCGCGGCATCTCCTTCATCCCATAATGCAGACGATTGTGTTTAACCGACGAGCAGACTCTGCGTTCTCCTTACTCTGCGCGTTTGCCTACGCGTTGATAGCCCGGCTCGGTGTCATCCAGGCCCTCGACGAAGTCCGCAGCTAGTGGAAAGCGTCTTTTTCTCTCGGCTCGATTCATCCCCCCTTTCTTCCCCTTTGCTTCCGCGCGCCCTTTCGGCAACCCACTTTTTGTGCTAACTATGACTAGGAGCTTGGACACGTGCTTCGACCTTGCAGACGTCTCTGGCTTCGAGGGGATCACTCGGCGGGCTTGCTTCTTTTGCGTCCCTTCATTGTCTCTCTCCCAGGCGTGTCCCTACGTCTCCTAGCATAGTTTCCTTACTCGGAGAGGTTTTTCGTTTAGTATGTCTTCAAATCCCCCCCGTATCTAATCAGAATTGTTTGGGCAGAGTCTAGTCGGAGCTTGCCTTTATTTTTCCGGGTTCCGAAGCCTTTTCCTATTGAGGGATTCCTCTTCTTACGGAGATTCCATACATCGAGTCCAGAGTTTGTCTGATTCACCCTGGAGCGCCCTGCTGCCTCCGCCGCCGGTGACTGCATTGTAGATACGCTGTTTCCTTACATTAGCCATCGTGCGCGCCGCGAATACCCTCTCCGTTCCCGGGGACGTGTTCCGTGGACGATCCTACGCCCTGAAGTACCTGCGCTGAATCTCTTTCCCACCTCTAGGGACGAGCGATCCATTAAATCCTCTTCTCCCCCATATGGCAGAGCATTTCCTTAAAGCATTCATTCCTTCCCCTCATGCCAACCCGATCGGACGCGTGGGATGGGTCGCTGGCGCCCTTCGAACCATGACGAACTCGCTTGCGTTCGAGATTTTCCTCTCTGAGAGTGAACGTGTTTTTCGCGGCAGAGGGTCGACGTGATGCTTCGGCTGTCTGGTCTAGTCTTCTTGGATCCCTGCGCGGACAGAGCTTTGCTTTACTGCCTCCTGACCCGTTCCCGGGACTCTTGTTTCCCCCCGCTTTGTTTTTTGTAAGACTATCGCCTTTTTGGTTCCCCCCATCCGGGAGGCTCAGTCTGCCATGTATTCCGGCGTTTTTTCTTCTCGATCCTCTCAGTTCGGCCTCGCTTCCTTGGTAGCTGCATCCCGTTTGCCAGCCACGAGAACGGGGAGATAGAAGTCTCCACGCGGGTTTCTTTCCGGCGCAAGTAGAGAGCCTCGGCTTCTCCGTCCGAGTTCCCATGCTAATTCGCTCCAGCGTTGAATCTGAGCTTTAGAGTAGAGTGTCTCTTAGCTTTAGACCGGGATTTTTTTTACTACTCATGAGGACTGCACGGTCTCGTGTTCCCGCCGTCCGCGAGCATCTTCCACGTGTAGCCCTCCGTGGCGTTGGGTCGGTTTCCCCTTTCCCCCTGCGGATGTCACGGTTTGTCAACCGCATTCCGTTTGACGTTTTCGGCGCGAGTGCTCTCCTTAGCGAGGATCTCGCCCTGGCCCTCACCGTTGTTCCATCGCTTCCCTTTCCATGCCGTAGATTGTGCGTCGGGCGTCCGAGGTCCCCGTGCGCGCGTCCTGCTTGAATCGCGTACTGATTTTGAGGCCGTCGACCTTCTTCCTAATTTGTTCGGCGCAGGTCCTCCGTCGATCCCTCTATTCGCTGAAGGTGATGTTGAACAGCGTTTCGACGAGCGTCTCGGGCCCTACGTTTCGATTTTTTTTCCGGAGTTGAACTATAGTTCGTGTGAACCGTAGACCCCCCCCTATACGGACCACATTCGGCGTCTTCAGCAGCATTCGGAGCGCCTCCCTAGGTCCGTTTGTTGACCTACGTGATACGAGTGCTTGATCACCCACCCTCGGGGCGGTCCTATCTTTTTCCCCCTTGTATATTGCTCCCCGGAGCTCTCGCTCACCCAGCTTTCGTGCACAATCCGGAGAAGGAGACATAGCTTCCTTCCTCCTTTTTTCCTTGAAGAGGATGTTGCGTCGGGTCCGAGGTGCAAAAGCCCCGGTGTTAGACTCTCGCGTCCGATATCATGTTGTCGTCCAGGAGTCAAGGTGTTCTTCTAAGGGCACGTCGGAAGACAGCACCCCTTTTTTTGGTGACCCCTTCCCCTAACTTAGCAAACGGCTGATTCTCAGGCGTCTCTCTTGCATTTTTGGCCGCGGCCGACCACTTTCTTTTCCCCGATTTTTTTCCTCGCCCGAATCTGGTCTTTTCAGTGACTGCAATTGATGCGTTCCTCCAGTCCTTGCTTGCCTAGCGAGTCTCGTTCCCTTCGTTTCACTGTCACCCCCTAAATTCCCTATCTCCCTCGAGAAGGGGTTCGAGGTAACGAGTCAGTTCCACCACTTTTCGACCGTCCCGCTTATCTTTGCGACAGACCTGCTCCACTATCGTGTTCCTACGCCCCGATCCTTGCGAAGCATGTAACCTCTTTCCGCGATTGACGCGCAGCTTTGGTTTCCTGATTGCCTTGATCCACTCCTACTCTTTCCAGGCTTGCGCCGTCGTCACCGGGCCTTGCGTTCCCGCTTGAGGGTAGGACCCGGTCCTCCCCCCCCCACGTCGACTGCTCCTTTCAAAAGTTGGGAACTATTCGAGCCATCGAACGAGAAGAAATGCCTTAGGTTCCTTTTTCAAGCCAGTTCGAATCAGCCGGATCCCTCGCCATCCACGCGCTCCTGTCCCCCCTTCCCCTAAAGAGATCGTTCCCTCGCGAGACGTCCCCTGCTCGGCTCCCTTTAAGAAGTGAGCCCCCTTCTTTCTTTAGACGTCAGCCAATTTAGTGCCGAAACGTTTCTCCAGAGTAATTCCCCCTCCTTTCACATTAGATCTCGACTTACCCAAAGAAGGAGGTAGCTGGCTCCTGCAATTTGTAGTTTTACCCCTTCTCTATTTGCGGTATTCGACTCGGCAGACAGGGTTTACCCGTTTTACCGGGGCACTGTGTGGCGGAGTCAACTCGCTTCTCTCCAGAGGGTTCCCCCCCCGCACTTTTATACTGCGGGAATCCTCAGGCTATATTAACTTCGCCAATCCCCCCTCTTTCCCGACCCCGACCCCCTCGGGCCAACTCTGCACAGCTAGTCCTAACTCGCAGTAAAACTCTCTTTTTAGGGTGCTTCCCAGTAGCGACAACCCCTCTTCGGACCTTTCGTGCGGGCGTTTAGTACAGCTGGCTCCTTTTCGATTCAGTCTAACCCTTCCAGTTTCCCTAAGATGATTTTTGGATAGCCTTAACCTCGTACAGGTTCTGTAACGTTCGTCCCTCCTGCCGGTTAATTAAGATTATCCTCGCTAGAAACCTCTACCGGCGTCTCTCGCCGTCCAGAGCACGGTTGAGACCCTCTGAGCAGTAGAGCTTTTCTTGCAGACCGAACTCGACGGTGTTGTGTTCGTGCCTTTCAGAAAGAGAGAGTGCAGCCATGCAGCCTCCCGGCCTCAGTATCTCCTGAGATACTTCTTCTTTTGGCCCCCGATTGAATCGTGGCTTCCCCGCAAATGGAGGCGCTATTCTATTATTGCCGACTCTGGCCTTCGGCAGCATTCAGCTTCCCCAAAGTTGAGGAACCGGGGAGGATGCGGCGCTTCCGAGAGGTACCCCCCCCCCCCCCCCCCAACTTACTTTCATCTGAGCCTACTTCGCCTCTTCGGTTATAACAAGCTCCGAGGTCTAGCTCCTCGAGTGTCACCCCGAGGCGCAGTTCTCTTTTCTCCCAAGTTTGTTGTAATGCCTGCTTCTTCCCTCTTTCCGTAGTAACAGTTCTTCCCGCGACCCTTTTCCCAATAGAACCTCGTTCCCTTAACGCCTAGAGAGAGATGAAGCAAATTTCGAGGCCTCTTTAACCGAGAACTGGACTCGTCAGAAGTCCTTCGGCTCCTTTTCCTTTTCCTGAGAGTGCTCAGAAACCCCTCTCGGGCTCCGTCACGTTCAGCCCGATCTTTTGCCGTCCCCACTCTCCAGCCAGCCACGCGTCCTCGGCTCGTCGTTTCCCAATGGAAGATAGTATATTTCTCTTAGTTCCGTTGCTGAATTTACGATTCCCTAGCATTCTTAGTTGGTCCGAGCTTTCTCCCAAGATCCTTACCGACAGGTTTTTTCCTAGAAACATTGCCTGTCTGTCATTGCAATTCTTGGCAGAAGAGTCTGATAAGCTTTTTCGACTCATTTCCCCTTCTTTCCGGTGCCCCTTTCCCCCCGGTTTACTTGATCGATATAGAGACGCATCGTCAAGAGCTTTTCCCCGATATTATTAAGTTCCTTCTTCTGTCTTGACTTTCAGGACTTTCCCCAAGTCTCAGGGTACCCTTAACCCCTTCCCCTTCGTCTGTGGCAGTGCATGGCCCCCTTTTTCCAGCCCGGCCAGACCTTGTGTTCCCCTCAGCTTAGTGGTCACTTCGACCTCTGTATTTTCTCCCCCCCTCTCCCTTCTCGTCAGACCCTGATCGAGTTACCTTACGTTTTCCCTTCTCCTCTTTTTCCCTCGGCAATAACGAGTATTTTTAGGCCCGGCTCTTTAGAGGAATTTCTCCTTCTTCGCATTCGTCCTTCTCTTAAGCGTTCGGCCTGCTTCCTCTCCCGTCTTTTTTTTCTTCTCTCTCTTTTTCCATAGTTGTGTTGACTCGATCTGAAAACAGTTTCAGACCTTCCTTTCCTTCGCGTCTCACCCTGCTTATAACCGGTTCCTCTCGGTCTAAGTGTTTTTATCCTCTACCATCGTGCCCTCCCCCTCCAGAGAGGGTTTTCTTCCCCTTTTTTCGGATCCTTGCGTCACGGACGCGGTCTCACTTTGCTGTACGTTACCTTTCCCTGCGAGCTACCTGACAGTTTTTTTCCCGATTCGTTCAATTTCGCTTTTCCCCTTTCAACCCCCCCCTTTTGAACTTGTTGGACTCTTTTCTTCAAGTGAATGCTCCCTACCCCAAAGGTTCGGTTTTTTTTACACCGGAATTTTCTCTTTTTTGCTGGACTTCACGCTCCTCCTATTCATTTATTATCGCGATACCTCTCTTTTGTTGGTCTGGACGACACTGTTTCTCAGCCTTCTTTACGCACGAGTTGTTACCTGCCGTTAGTATTTTCCCCAGATTTTTGAAGGTGTGCCTTACTCCGGTTTCCCATTTCATGATAGGCAGGCCGGGGCGGTCTTTTCCGCGAAACTTAGCTGCTCGACATCTTTTGAGAGG
>Ga0179593_1268209_pt1 | contig 18081 bp, 19 predicted proteins | sample CZODoug2_1_08_16_FD_185931 | JGI IMG/M metagenome (GOLD analysis project Ga0179593, IMG submission 185931) | Vadose zone soil fungal communities from Angelo Coast Range Reserve, California, USA - CZODoug2_1_08_16fungal (PacBio error correction) | ecosystem: Environmental > Terrestrial > Soil >... | reverse complement strand
TTCTGGTTTTTTTTTGACTTTCGTTCTCCCCGACGCTCAAACCGCTCAAGTCCCTTAAAAGATTTCGTTTTTCGTGGTACAGTATTATTACCCCCATCCCCCCGGACCTTTCCCGTTCGACCTGTTATTATCACCCACATTCGCAACCCTCTGAGTAAGGTCCCCCACGGATTGCCCTGATGTTAGTAAGCGGAACCATGATTTGGGCATCTCTCATCTCCGCAGTATTTTAGGGTAAATCCTGTCCCTCTTTATTCCGTTTGACATCATCGCGTCTCCTTGTCGTCGAGCTTCCTCCGCCCTCGGCCCAACTCCTCGAACGGTAGTCGAATTTCCTTTTCCGAGGCGGGGGCACCCCTTCCGAGATGGGTCTTCCCCCGAAAATTCTTGGTACCAGCCCCCCGTTTTCTTTTTTTTTTCGACCTCCTTCCATGTGGTGGTGGTTGTCCCGAGCCTGAGTGACGCTTCTTTTTCCCGACCTGCTGCCTTTTTTTCCCTTTTCCCGCGGTTGCGACTTTTTCGTCCCTTTCCGGTGGCCTTTTCCCATCCGCTTTCCCTCGACGGGCCTGGTTCCCCGCTATTCGACCTGGACTCCATAATCCGGCCCCTTGCGTGCACCCCCTAACCCCTCTTCCTTTTATTCCTCTTCTGAGGGTCGAGGGTTCATCTGCTGTAGAGTGGAAATCGGTTCGCGCACACCTAAATTTGGACTCTACTCTTTTTTTTTTTCTGACGCTACCTTTTCTCTAACTGTTTTTTCTTTCCCTTCCTTATTTCGCTTTCCCACGGAGAGCACAGCGTTGTGGGAAGAGCCCCCCCCCGTTCTAGGGCGTTTTAACGGAGCGTCCTACCCTTCTGTTTTTTTGTCTGGTTAAGACGCACGTACGCCCTTTTCTTGCCATATACCTCGCTGAAGTAGATTCCCCGGCGTGTCTCCTATTATCCCCCGACTTCCCGGGGTAGATTTCTTTTCCCTCGATCTCCCTTTTTTTCCTGCGGACTCTTGTTGTCTTTTTCATTGGCTCTTTATCTGGTCTCTACCAGCGCCCCCACCCGGTCGAACGCGAAAGTCCGAGCTGACGACTTTTTCCGGAATCTCCTGTGTTTTTTTTTCCTCTTTTGATTCGAGTCCTCCTTCTCTTATTTCCTGGCTTGTTCCCAGACGTGGTACCTTTCCCCCCCTCCAGTGATACGGATGAATACAGAACGTTCCCTCTTTTTTGACGCCGTCCCCTCCTCTTCGGCCCCGACTGCTCAGGGCCCGTCTATCGTTCCTTCTCCACTGAACCTTTTTTTCAATCACTTTTTTACGACTTTATCGCGGATCGCTGACTGCGCGGTGTGCCCCCTGGCGGAGCCTCCGCCCTAAACAGAGCGGAAGCCTGCGCTTGCCTTTTCCTTTTTTTTATCAAGGCTCCCCGACCTGACCCTTTTTCCGCGTTGACGATAGGACGTCTTGTTCTAGGCACTTTGAGGAAAGGTCTCTGCATTCCTTCGCAGAAGGTATGCCCCCAGCGTCTTTTTCTCTACTCACGGGCTCACTTCCTTTTTTCCTTTATGCCGCTCGACACTCCCTTCCTCTCCTCGCCGCACCCCCCACTCGGATTCGCCGCTTCTGGTTGTATATAGGAGGGTTTTTACCAGGCACTTTTTGCCGGATAAACTGCCCCCCCTTTCCTCCTGTCTTCTTTCTCACTGCCCTGTTTCTTTTCTCAGGAATCTGCGTGTCGGCACAGCTGAAAACGAACTCGGCACGTTCTTTCCCCCCACCACACTGCCCCGCCTTGCTCACCCCTGTCCCTCTTTCCTGTCTTGTTCACCCCCTTACTCGGTCGAGTTTCTGTAGAACCATGCGCCTTTTGCCCGCCTGTTGATTTCAAAAGATACCTTTTTAGCCGTTTCATTGTCCCCTTTGTCCCTGTTCACTTTTCCCTTTCCCCTCCTTCCGATGATTCCGATCTCGTCCCACCCGGCCGAGCCACGGCATGTGGGCTGTCCCCGTTGCCAGTTTCTGCCTTGTCTCTTTCTCGAAGATCCTTTCATTTTCTTTTCCAATCCTACACGTATTCCCGCGGCCGTTTTCAGATGTTCCCACTTTAGTCTTCTGGCGCGTTGCTCCCGCCTAGCGAGTTTTTCTTTTCGCGCCACCAGTTGCCCACATCTCAGTCCTCAATCTTTTTTGCACTTTTTCACCCCTCTTGTTAGCGCTCGTTGTACCCGACGGATTTAACGCGCAGTCTCCGTTGAGCAGCCTAGCCCACTTCTTCCTTCCCCCCCCCCCCCGGGCAGCTGTCTTGAATCTCCCCGCTCCTCTTCGGTCGAGGCTCCCTCTTGGCGCGGCTTGGTCGCTGCCGTCTGGGGAGGCCCACCGGCTGTACTGATGACAGTCATAATGGGTTCTGCCTTTTTTTTTTATGCCCCCGCTTTCGGTTTCTCCCAAATCAACCACTTGGCAATTGTAATAGTCGACGGCCGCCCACTTTACCTCAATGAATTTCCCGACAGCCCCATGTTCCACGTTCTTTTGGTACCCTATCCAGTCTTTTTTCCTATCGGATCGCTTTTTTTGACGTTTACGCAGCCGCATACCGCCTTCGGCAGTAGACTGCATACTCCGGCTTTCGGCTTGCTCACACTTTCCTCTCGAGTACTAAAGTCTTTTCCTCCACTCGAGTTCAGCTGATCACATGTTCCCCCAAAAACCCGATTTCTCCCTTCCTGGTTCACGTGCCCTTCTCTGCCTGCTTGCGGGAATTGCGTACGTATAATGATCGTTTCGAAGATTTTTTTTTTTCGATGGTCCGTCTTTCCCCCCCCCCTTAATGGTGCGCTGCCGTCTTGGTCCTCAACACGTCATTTTCCCACTTGACTTTAAACTATTTCAACCGATCTCTGAACGTCCCGCTGCCGCGGGGAGGCCGTAATTTGGGCGCCGCCCCCCTGCTCCCCCCGGTGGCTCCGGATCCTCGATATTGACCTTCACACTCTTCTAGCCTTTTTTTCCCCGTGTCTGCTCCTCTGTTTTCCCGTTTTACCCCTTCCTGTCGCGTCATTGCACTTACGGAGGTAGGGCCAGGACAAGGTCTCTGCTGCACCCGTCGTACGTTTTCATCCCTTTACTGGAATTCGCCGTCACCTTCTCCCCCCTTCGAAGCGGCAGAATTCATGGGAACAGGTCATCCTCCTTCAGGTCGGAGACTTCTCTAGAACCCTCCCCGCAAGATTTTCGGGCATGCTCAACGCTCTTTCCGGCGTCTTTCTACGCGCCACATTAGCAAAACGTTCCCCCGAGACTACTTTTTCCGGGCAGCCCACCCTTTTTTCCCGCCGCAAGTTTTCCCTTCTCAGGGCAGGCTTTTCTCTCCCCTTCCCCCCTCCTTTTTCGATCTCCCTCAGCTTGATCTTCGATAACTTTGCGCTTGCTGGGACGAGGTTGAGTTTCGATATCTCCTCTATCGTTTTCCTTTACTAGCGATTGTCTTTGATCTGACCGACTTTGATGTGGCGAAGCTGACAACCGATTTTCCCCAGTCTAAGATTTTTGTTAACCGTGACCTGGAATCTGCTTCTACGATGACTCACATTCCTTCTGCTTTCGCTCGGTAGCTTTTTCTTTTATGCTCCTTCCTTCTTTCTGACCCGGCTTCGTTATTTGACCCCCTGTCTTTCGAATGGGGTTTGGTGTCACTGTACTAGCCCTCTTCTACAATCTTTTCCTCCTTCGTCCTTTAGTCCCCCCGTCCCCAGCCCGTCGCCCCACTTTGAGAGTTCCCGGTAAGGTTCTTGTTGCTTAAATATCTTGTTATTCGAAGCTTCCTGTTTGACCCCTCCCCCCTTTGTTCCCGTTGGCGGGGAACCGGGAATTCGCGGGGAGTCTTGCGGGTTTTACATAAAGTTTTCCTTCTCTTCATTGCCGCCCCTCTGGTCCCTCCTCCTCCTTTTTAATTTTCCTCGTGCAGTTCCACGCCAATTCTTCCTAAGAACTCTCTTATAGCGGCAGCCCCCCCCCCCCTCTTTCTGACCGAGTCGTTCTTTTACGGATGCAGTATCTTACGAGCAGATCGCTTTCTGTTGTTCCGATGTTAGAAATCGCTGACCCTTTTTCTTTTTTTTTAGAACTCTTGCTTCTCTTGCTCTTTCGACCACCGGGGCTACCGAGTCCAGGAAGGGAATGTAAGGATCAGCCGTTTGGTGTTTTGTCTGAGATCCGACGGTACTGCAGCTTTTTTTCTATATCTCCCCTTCTTCCCTCACCTGTATGTCCCTCAACACGGTGGACGATTTGATCTAGGCGGCAGACTGCCTTGCCTAGGTCCGGCCGAGGTTCCCCCTTTTGAATCTTCCCCTCTACGGTGACTTTCGGCCCAGGAGCACCGAAGCGTTCCTCTGCACACGGATCATTTAGGGGATGCTACCTTTCTTCCTCCCGGACCGCCTTTTTCCTCTTCCAGCCCTTGAGCACCGTCCTACCGTCCTCTTCCACGGATGACCCCCAGGACTTACGTTCGCGTCGCACGAATTCCTACCCCTCAGCATCACGTTTTTCTTTTTTGGGGATTTCTTCCACCCCTTTTTCTATTTTTGGACTTCGTACTCTTTTCGAACTACTTTTTAGCCCTGCTTCCACGTCCATGAAAACCCCAAAAGATTCTCGAGTGGCCACCCTTTCATTTCCTTCAGCTACGCTCGACCCCTTCCATAATCTTTCTCCACGCTCATGGCCAACGGCGAGTAAGTGGGTATTTTCGCCAGACCATATGATCTTTCCATTTTTCAAGGCTCCTCCCCCCTCCCAAAGACTTCCATCCCTTGTCTGTGTAGGCTTGGACGTTCCCGATTATCTTCCGCATTTCCCTCGTTGTTGAACGTCACGTTTAGCGGTCCTAATCCACCTTTGGTTTGGATTCCCTCTTCTACACCCCTTATCTTAAACTACTCACTCTGGATTGAACCCCCCTTATTTTCTTTTTACCGCAGCGCGGACTGGTGGGGTGTTGGCCCGCAGTGGTTTTTCTTTGATTTGGCCCATCAGGAGGACCACTTGTTCCCCCTCTTGGCCCCATCCAAATGCTGGGCGACTCGCATCCTTCCCCCTTGTCATTTTTTAGGTGCTCTACCTCCCAGCCAAGATGCTGTCTAAGGTAAACTCCTATAATCTCCATTTTCTCGAGTCACTCGTCCCTCCCTACCGACTGTTTCTTGCTCCCGGATTCTCTTTGGTGCACACGCCGATCCCACACGATCCGGCTGTTGGACACCTCTGCATTGCTTACAGAAATTTACCCCCCACCCGTCGCAAGAGAGTCCTCCTTAGCGATTTGCCCTCCCTTCTATCCGCGCCTCCTAGTTTTTGGGGAGATCCCGTTGACCTCAGGCGGCCGCAAACTACTTTTCCGGGGGGGATTTTTCTTATTCTCAGAGCTTCCCCAAAGTTCAGGCGTCTTCCGCCGATACCCTTTATTTTGATTTTCCCCCTTTTTGGGTTCACCTATTCCCCCCATAAAGCAGCTCATCGGCCTACTAAGGTTGGCGAGGACTACTAGCGGAGAGGCATTCTCTGAATGTTGACTGGTCTTTTTTCCCCCCCTCCCCCCCCCTCCCCTTCGCTCTGGGTGTCCTCCCATGCTACCCACGAGCCCGCTCGTCGACGCCTACTTTTCTGCCGGCGATCCCATTTTGCGAGCTATCGCGGGCAGCAGTTTTCTCGTTCCGTCGCTCGCAGCCTTGGGCTTCCAAAACCCTCGAGTTTCTTTCCCCCGCGATTAAAAGACCAGATCCACCCATTTCCCCAATGTCCCTTTTTCTTTTGCGGCCCTTCCCCCTCTATTTGCCGCTGAGTCTGGTTTCTGACCCCGTCTGGTGGTCAACCAAACTTGGGACGCGCACTTGCTCGACTGTTTTCTTTGACTCAGGGCTGAGTCTTCCCCGGTCCTCACCAATCGAGTGCCGCCGGTCCCTCAAGGATCCCCTCCCGAACCTCTTCCGAAACTTCCGGCGTGTCATCGTAGGTTCCGGAGTTCGGCAAATGGAGGATAAGGTGGCAGCATGCAGGATTATGCCCTCGGCCGCAGCCCCCTTTCACCTTGCTTCCACTCTGCTTCCTGTCCGCCGCTCGGCGATTCCCCCTTCCTTGTGATCCTGTCCGCGCAAAAAGTCTCGGCGCTTCCGGGGCTCGGCGGGACCAGGATAAAGGTAGATTTTGGATGAACCTCCCCCTTTCCAACCATGCATCTTTGACCTTGCCCCTTGTCTTTCAGCGTTAAAGCAGTTTTGGTTACAGCCCCTCTGGGCCAACGTCCAAACGGATGAGGGTTTCCCACCACCAGCCTCTACCTGAGTTCTCGTCCCCCCCTCCTGACCGGTTTGACCAAGCCGGTTGCGTTTTTCTTGCCGACCCATGACTTTTGACCGCGGGAGACAAAGATCCGCTTGTAATTCCGCAACGATTTTTTTTCAACAGCCAGCACATGCTGTATCTGCCCTTCTCTTTAGCCCTTATTGGAATTTCAAGGCAGGACTGCTCGTATTTGCTTCGCCCCTTGTCAAGCCTTTATTCTGTACGATTTTTTGATTTCTCTTCTCCCCCCCCCCTCCTCCCCGTTCCCCTCCCTGTGACTTTTTCCCATGAACCCTATAGCATGAGAGGGTCGAGTCATAGGTCTTTTTTTTTTGAACGGATCCTCCCCCCCTTACAGCTGTGACTCTCGACCGTTTTACCCCAATGGAACTCGGCTGTAGAGACCAGTTCTTTAGTCAACCGTCGAAGTCCCGCTCGCTGCGGGGCATCTGCCCACGTTGCAACTTCCCGTCCCACAGTTCTGCGGGACTAGGGGATATCCTTCCGACTTATTCCGGTTTTATTCATAAGGATCCCTGTGGCTGTTTAATCGGCCACTTTTTCCCTCTCGGAAAAAGGCTGTCCCCTGGATTAGATCCAGGTCGCGACCAGGGAAGGCCTAAGTGGTTTTTTTTGCACTTTTCCTTCACTTTGTCTGGGCGCAAGCAAAAGTGAGGGGCTTTAGACCTGACCCGGCCCAACCCGTTTCCCTCCGCCCCATGTTTTTCCTGCCGAAGATTTTCCATTTCTAACAGGACTTCCGCAACCTTCACTCGAGGATTGATTTTTTTTTTTGATTCGCTTGTGATTACCTCGGATTCCTGCCGTCCCCCTTTGCCGCCGTCTTGGGATCCCGCCACGGCTTCTTTCTTTCCCCCCTCGTTTCCCTTCGACCGAAGCTTAGAAGCAAGGACTCAAAGCCGCGCTGACAGGATCTAGCGAACCATCCCTTCACCGATGCTTCCTCGTCGCCTGTACGAGCCTCGGTCACTGCTTCCTTTTCTGTATAATTCTCGTTTCCCCCTCTGATGCTGCTTATGCTTCCCAGGATCGTCGGAAACCACCCCCACCCCCCCTTTCCGCCCTTTCCCTTCCAATAACCTTTTCTGTTCCAAAGGGCCATTTGCCCGGTCAACCCTCCCTCTCCCTGTCGACTCTCCCCTTGCCAGTTTGGCCCGGATGGGCCCGGATTAACGATACCCCGACCCCCCTTTTATCCCGGTGAAACTCCGTATATTGAATTCACCCCCTCCTACCTTCTTTTCTCCCTTCTTCTGTACTTTCCCTAGCGAAGGAGTTTCCTGGTGTCTACGAGGGTCGCACCCTACCCTTCCTGAAGGAGATCAGGCTATCGACGCTTCGGCGCCCATTCCCCTTCCCCTCTTAGGAGATTTTTCAGCTGGTAACCACGAGAACACCCCTCCTTCTTTTCGCCGGCCTTTCCCCTCCAGTCTTTTCCAATGCGGGATGGTGAAACCCTCTACGTCTTTGCCGAGCCAGCAGGTCGTACCGCCGGAAAGATGTCCCCCGCGAGTTCCCCTCCTCGACGACCCTCTCCCTAGTCGCCTACTCTCCCCGTTTTCGAAGATCCGCGGGCAATGAAGGGATCTCTTTCTTTTACTCCTCAGTTGTTTTTTCTTGATTTTCGATACTCATTTACGGCATCTTAACTTGCGGTCCCCTTGACGTCGATGTTGCGGTTCCCCTCTTCTCTTTATTTTGCCGATGTAATCGGCGAACTGCGCCGGTCACCGGCTGGCCTGCCTAAGTTCCGGTGACACCGTGCAATGCATCACCTTAGGGTTCCACTTTGCTCGTTCCGATCGCCTTTTTCCCCCTCCTTCACTGTTTCCCTTCATTTTTCGCCGTTCCCTTGCGGTGCTGATCTGGCGGGAATCGTCCTCGACCCGTTCGAGGTCCCCTTCCCTTACAGTTCTGGGTTTTCATGTACCCTGTCTGGCCAGTCTTCCCCCTTTTTTCAGTTCCCCCTGCCGCTTACGTCCTATTTCACCAGGACCTCGTCCACCACTTTTTGAGCACGGCCCGTTCCTTTGACTTATACTCCTCCTTTTTTATACCGTTGAGCTTGTCTTTTTTCCCCCTCGCCCATTTTCCTTCCCCATGGCCGCGGGAATGAATTCGCGGAGTGATTAGTGACATAATGAGTTGAATCCCCCGCGCGGTTTTATGCCGTTTTCTGCCGGCCTCTCCTAATTTACCTTTCCGGATTCCTGCCGTCCCCACGCCCTTCCCCATTCCTTCAGACTTATCTCTATACTCTCGGCAGCAAATGAAAGGAAGGAGTTTTTTGGCTACTTTGTGCCCTCCCCCTCTTCCTTGCCCTAGAGATAGACTTCCTTGAGCTTCTTGGAGATCCTGGACATTCAGGGATGATCCCCCTCCGGTCCGTGAGTTTCTTCTTTTTTTTCCCTTTCTAACGAGTTCACGCCCAAGGGGCGGGGTCTTGTTTCTGAATGAAGGAAGCCAGGGGACCTTGTCGGTCGACGTAGTCTCTTGTACTGACTAGTTCCTTTTACGGGAGACCCTATCTAGAAAAGAAAGATTCTGACTTTATTTCTCAAAGGTTGTGATGGTTTACTTCCTCCCCGTCCCTCTCATGGATATTGGACCTGGTAAAGATCTCTATACCCTCCTCCCTGATGCTGCGTCCCCCTTCTTCTCCTCGGTTTACTTCCTGGTCCAAACGGTTCATCAAGCAGGGGATAGATACATGTTCGCTTCCCTAGGAAAGAAGGGGACTTTTGGTGACCCCCTCCCTCCCCTTTACTCTAGTCCACTGTTGTCGCCCGTGTTTATGTGATCGTAACAGGACGTGCCGTCCTCACATCCTAATTTCCCCGCTCCGTATCGTTTTCCCCTTCTTGTCCCCCTTTGATGATCTTTTTTCCCCTATCTCTCTTGGTCCCCTGGTTTTTTTCCTACGCTGAGGTTTCGTCTACGACTTTCCGCCACAAACCTTTAGTCTTTTTGGGTCCCCCTTCTCCGGACTTTTTTTCTATCTCCCCCCCCCTTTTCCATCATTATCCCCCAGGACGCACCCTTGGATTCTTTTCGCTCTATGGGAACCATTATTTTCTGCTTGGCAGCAATGAAACCGCTTTCTTTTCCCTGCAAGTTTACCTCTTTTCCCCAGGGTTCTAGATTCCGAGGCAATGCACCAATGGGCCTTAGGCTCGCCCGGTGGCCCTTCCTTTGCTGTTCTTGCCTGAACGCAACCTCGGGCTCGACTGCGTCTTCACCGGTTCCTTCCCTTTGGACTTCCAGGGCAACAGCGCCTGCGCCAGAACCCTGAAACCGCCCTTTTTCACGCACCTTCATTTTCCTGTGGGTCCCTCCGCAATGCGAGTTGGAGCAGGGCTGTGTTTTTTCCAGACTCCCCGAGTGCTGCCCCTTTCCCCCAGGTTGGCTTGTTTCTGGCTTCTTCTTACCGCTCCCCTGAGGTGCAAGGTCGAAGCCGGCCTTCTTTGGGATTTCATCTCCAGCGAAGCTTTTTTCCCGGTCCCTCTCTTTTCCAATGACGCCTGGTTCCTCCCCTTTTTCCTTCCTATCCAAAAATGTCCTTTTGTTACATCGTCGTGCTCGCTGGAAGAGTTTTGAATTCCTTCTAAGTGGACCACTTTCCCTTTTTCCAAGCGGAGTCCCCTCCCCCCTCCTTTCGGTTCACTTCTTCCTAGCCTTATTAACAACGTGCCGAGTTCTTCGCGGACACGCCGGATTGAGTGTTGACATTTTTTGTGAAGAGGTGCTAGGGGCGGCCTCGCCCTCTCCCTTCCGCTTTGGTGGGCTTTCCTCCCCCCTCCCTTGGGACTTAGTTCTTTCCACCCGGCATTGCGTTTTCTTCACTTTGCCCAGTTTATTGACCCCTCTGTTATAATTATTTCTACAGCATATGCCTCCGCGGGCGCCTGCGTTTTTCCTTTTGAATTTTTCTATTGGGCGGTGTGCCTGTCGTGAAATTCATTGGTCTTAATCTGGTCTTTCCCCGTTCCATCGGCTTCTTCGGTTTCTACCCTGGACCCCCTTGGCTTCAGTTTGACTTTTTTATAGAGACTCCTATCTCCTTTCTCCCTTCCCTCTCTTTACCTGTTGTTTTGATCTTCTCTCCTGCGCCTGCACTTCTTCGACGATTCGGATCGAAGCGTGTCCAGTTTTAAAACCCGCCGAGAGTCCCGTGCGACGGACAGACAGAGCCATTCCATTTGCCGCCCAGCCTTTTCTTCCGCCCCTCCGCTTCAGATCCTAGGCCCGCTCTCCCCCTTCTTTAACGTGTCCCGCCTCCTTTTGTTCAATACCCCCTTGGGACGACTTTATAGCATCTGTAGAAGCTGCCGGGTGTCCGCCCTCAGTATGCGCCACTTCCCGTCCTCACCACAGTCTCTGTCCTTCCGTTCTTTTTTCCGCCTCAACTCCCACAGATTGCCGCTCCCACCCTTTTTCCCTGATCGCATATGGAATTAGGAATTTTTTCTGCGGAGAAAAAGGTCTATTAGTATGCCGCCTCCTTCCGTTGCTGCCGGATTGGGCGTCTCCCTAAACTTTCCTCGAAGTCTTACGCCCCCCCCCCGCTGCCAGTCGCTCCCAGGGCACGCGACGGAATCGGGTCTTCCTGTTTCGCCGCACCCCCCCTGAAGTGAGACAGCTTCAAGGTTTTTTCTTCTTCTTTCCCCTTCTCCAAGCGGCTTTGCTTAGTCCAATCGCCCCCCCCCCTTCCCCTTCTCCGACCGTCGCCTCTTGTGTCTGCGTTTTTACTGCAGGTTTGGTTGGGGGGGGCCTCTGCGGCCCCAGGCTTTTCCAATGGAACGTGCCTTCTTCCCACCACCTCACCTGCTTCCCCCTCCCTTGACGTTTTGTTCTTCCCTGGCCCGCTCCGTCGTTTTGACCAAGACGGTTGGTCCCCTTTGGACCGAAAATGACGAGTCTGCCTCTCTTTGTCCCTTCCCCATTTATCCGTACGGTGGTCCTCTGGTATCTCCTGTCGATTGAGTAGGCAAGTATACGATTTTCTTCCCCTCTATATGTTCAACGTTATCGGACGGCCCCCCACTTTCATTGTCGCAGCGTTCTCTGCTTGGTCCCCCGCTCTTCTTTCGAGATCAGCCTTTAAGATCACAATCATGCCCCTTAACCGCGGCCGGGGTTTTTCCCGATGAATTCGTCTATGGTCCTCCGGTTTAAATTAGACGTTGTCGCCGCGTGATCTTTCTCTTCCATTTCCTTTCCCAGACTTGCCCCCCTCGCCGACACCAGCTTTTGTGCCCAATGGGATTTCGAGGTTGTTCTTCCCCGGTTACCAGATGCCACGCTTCTCCCTGCCCTTGCTTTGAGTCCCCAGCCTCTCCCCCCCCCCCACACCCCCCCTTTATGGCCGATCTGGTAGGGAAGCTTCCTCCGCGAACGTAAGTCCGTGTGCCAGCAGGCTCACTTCCTTCGTTCCCTTCCCCTGTCCACTCTAGGTCCCAGCTCCGCTCCTTTCGAACTTTTTCTCCCTCCCTGCTTCCTGATTTGGCCACCGCTTCGTTAGCATTTTGACGACATTCCCCCCCCGGGGCCGTCTTTTTTCCGTTCTAACTCTCCGGTTCGGGACCGCCAACACTGTCCTTCCCTTTTCCCCTCAGTCACCCTAACAGCTCCGTTCATACAGGGAAACCATTTACTTTCCTAGTCCCTCTCCCCTTCGAGCCGCTGCCGGGCTGGCTTCCCCCGCCCTCCCCAAGGTGCCTTATGGATTGCATCCGGGAGCCGATATCAATGGTGCGGGTGGATTGAAGTCGTACTACCGCAATCTCCTCCCTCCTTGTTTACCTCCCCTCTTTTTCTTCCTGCCCTAAATGTCCTGTAACAATACAGGAAAACGGATTCTTATGCATAGTTACCGGAGCCCCGCGCCTTTCTTTGCCGGATGGTGTTTTTTCCCCCGCTCACGTCCTTCTTCTCTATATCTGACCTCTTGGCCCTTTGGTGGTAGGGCCACAATAAAAGTTAGGGCGGTCAGTGTAGTGCCATAAGCACCGCCTCAATTTCAACTTTTTCTTTCCCCCCCTGCACTCCACTCCGAGGATCTTCCCTTTCCACCATCCATGGGCGCCTATTTTTTCACCCCCCCCTCTGGATCCTTTCACCTCCTCGATATTGTTAGCCTTGCCTGCGTGGATCCCACTTTTCTCTTCGCTTTCTGGGGTCGTCGGCATCTCGAAGGCCCATTTTGCCGAGAGTGGTACTTTTTTTAGTTTTCCTACCTTTTCTTTCCCCCCACCCGTTCTCCTAGACCTTCATACTAGAGCGTTTTACGTCCGGCGCCACGTCACTAGCAAGGCTACCTTTCCTTCATGGGAACAGGTCGGACGACCAGGAAGGTTCCGTCCTTCGCCGGCACTTCCCTTCACGTCTTCCCTTTTCCTTGATGTTCCCCTCCTTTCCCGCCTCATTTCAGATCCGCCGGCCGCAGGACCGCTTAAATCGGCACCAAACGACTCGAGGCCAGCTTCTCTACGACGCCCCTCCTGCCCTCGTCTTCTTTTAGCTGTTCCGAAGATCCTTTTTCCGGAGTTCTTCCCTTTTTCCTTCTTTCTCCTCCTTTGTTGTGTGGAGTCTTATCCATCGATGATATTACGAAACCTTTTGAGGAGGCCGCTTCTGTGAGGGCTAGTTTTTGATTTTTTCCTTCTTTTTTGACTCTGTCTTCTCTTGGCTGATTAGCTTCCGGCTTTGCACCCTTTTCAGCATGGGCGCCCTCGTGATGTCAACTTCTGAGGCGACAAAGTGACTTAAGTGCTTATTGACCCTCCATTCCTTCGGCCGCTTCGCCTTTCGGCTCTGCTTGACCCTCTTTGGTCCTACGTCCTTTCTCGACTGGCTTTCTGGAGGGACCTGGACGTTGGGTGGCGGGGGCACGATGTGCCATAGTTAGTACCCTTGGTGGCCGCTCTTGTCTCCCTCCGTACCGACCCCGTCTGCCGCCCCCGTCTCCGGCCTTCCTTTTTTGTTATTAATAAGTTTCGCTTGCTCCAATGGAGTGTAGTTGAAGGCGCCAAGTTTCCCCCCTCTTTCATCGATCTCCTTTCTTCTTACCCAGAGTTCTCCCTTTCTGCGGATTGCTTTATCCCGATCACGCAGGAACGAAACCACCCCCACAAATTTTTTACCTAGTGCCTGCCGGGACCACTGGCAACAGGATTACTTACTACTTTCTCCTTCCCACGATTCCACCATTATTCTTTCGGCAGTCAGGTGGACCGAGAACGTCCTTTACGATATATTACGAAGTTTTCCTGGATTTTTGACTCCTGTTCTCTCTGCATCTCTTTCCTGATTTTTGGTCTCAACCCGACGTCCCGTGATCATATGGTCGTAGAAAGCGGGTTCACATCAGAAGCCTGCGTGCGGTCTTCTTTTTCCAAGGCACCCCCATTCCCAAGAAGGGAAACTTCTTGATTCGGCAGTTTTAAGAAGTGAGCAGACTTTTTTTTGTACCCGATCTCTCGGACCCGCCCTTTAGCTACTTTTCCAATTCCTACCTCCCGTCTTTCCGATTTTTTTGCCTTCTGGAGGTTCAAGAATGAGAATTTTGATATTCATTGGAAGCGCGGTCCCCCTTTCCCTCCCTAGATTTCTTGCACGGTTTGTGGCTTTCCCCCCCCGACTCGGTTTGCGGTCACCTGGATCATGAATTTGATATAGCTAATGTCCCAGATGCCGCCGCGTCCCCCCGCCGTGGCCTCTCCCTGCTGGAGTTTCATGACCCCACTCCCGTCTCTGGTCTGATTACTACGGACCTTACCGTCGTGAGTTCCTTTCCCTCCTTTCCACTATCCACGTTGAGTGGTCTTTCTTTAGTTTTTGCCTTTTCTTGCCTTGTCTTCTATCGTTTCCCTACCCTCTTGGCCTCTACTCCCCTTGCGCGCTACGCCAACCTTTTGCCGCCCATTGCAAATATCGTCGGCGATTTTTTCACCTTTCTTGACCTTCACCTTTTTCCGATCACCCGTCTTCTCCCTCCCTCACTCACCCGCTTCCCCTGCTCAGGAGGAGCTTTTAATATGTCAACAAAATCCTTTTTGACGGATGCCGCTTTCAGGATCCCCCCTTCGGTTTTTTCATAGTCTCTTCCTCGACCTCCCTTGGCAAGGGTCCCCTCTCTCACCCGGCTTTTATGTAGATGGTCACCTTGAGATGCAGATTCCGGCTAGAAGACGTTCGAACGCGATCCAGTCGTCCGTCGTTATTGCTTTCCCTCTGCACCCCTTTTTCTGTCTGCGTCATTCTTCCTTTTTTGCCTTCTTTTCCGTTCTTTGAACAAGTAAGCGAAGGGTGCCTGACATAAGATTGTTACCCACTTCATGGAGACTTTTTTCGACGCTTCCTTTCAATGTGCTTGAAAGATTCTATTTCCCTTGCTTTTTCGTCGATTCTGGTTTTTTTTTCCCCGCCCTTGGTGTCGGCTTTCCATGCTTTTGTTCCGACACGCTGCTGCTTTCGAAACGGCTCTTCTGTATTCGGTCGAATCCGGGGACTTGGAGGGGCGATTAGTAGAAAAGCTGACGGTCCTGTTCCCGTCTCCCCCCCGACTTTCCTTGCGTTCGGCACTTTTTCTTCTCCTCTCCACTTCTCCCCCGAATGTTTATAGTTGCTTTTGCTTTGGGGCATAATGCCTGTCTTAGTGGAAGTCCGTGTTCTTGCGGGCCCGATTGCTGGGGTCCCAACTTCCCCCTTCGGCCTTCTTCCCCTCTCCTTCAGTTTGCCCCCTCTTCCCTTCCGGTCCCTTTCGTCTTAACGCCGGCTTCTTCTAGAGTAAAGCGTATGTGTTACTGATGGGCGGGCCCCCCCTCCTTAAAGATGTTCTCCGAGGTGATTCCGGGACCGGGCCTTCGCACCTTCCCCCCCCCTTCTGCCGGCGGCGTACATTTCCCCTCGATAAGTCGTCCCAAGTTTTGATTGACCCGGCTGAGGAATAGATCCGAAGCTATCCTCGTGAGCCTGGGTTTCGTTTCCCTTTCGAGGGGGAGGATTTTCGAATTTCTTCCGCTCTGGTCTTTTTTTTCCCTCCTCCGGCGGCCCTTTAGGCTTTATTAACCTCGTTTTGAAAAACCGTCTGTCCGCTTCACCCTTCTTCTTCTCTGCCTGCAGAGCTTCTGTTTGTCGATCTTCTCCTTTCATCCTCCTTTGTTTTTGATTTTCTCTACGGGCTCAGCTCCCCTTCAGGCCTTTGATTTTTTTGCAGCGGTTGAGTCAAGCGCTGTAGCGAAACCGACGAGCCCTCGCCGCCGGTTTACGTAAAAACTGTAGTTCCGACCAGCCATTCCTCCCACTTTCCGCACCTTGTTTTCTGGACCCCTCCTCCTTCTCCCTGAGTTCCATCTTTGATTCCGTGAACTTACTCCAGCGGTGTCTAACTTTTCCGATATCGCGGTTGTTCGTCTTTGCGACGTGTCCGCCCCCTTTTCCCCTTCTGCCTTTTCTTGCCACGGTCCTCCCCCTTCCTTTTTGCTCCTCTTTGCCGTGAGTGCGCATTAGCACGTTCCCTTGCTGTAAGCGCGAGGTTTTTTTCCAGTCGAAGGACGGCGGCCTCCACTTTTATTCGAATTTTCTCAGGGCAGCCCCTAAGGTAGGCGTTGTTCCCCCCCCGCTCGTCTATTTTCCGGTCAAAAACCATCACGTGTTCCCCTCTTCTAGGGTAGGATGAACGACTGAGAGCCTTTGCCCTAAGTCTCACAGGTGGTGATCCTTCTCCAACAACCCCTTCCTTGACCTCGCTTCCATTGTCGTTGCTTTCCCCCGTTATACAACGCGTCGGACTATCAATTTCCTAAACCAACCCCGCCTCTCGAACCGTTCCTCCCGCATGTTTCGGTGTTTCCCCTGGCAGCCTTTCTGGTCCCCCGCTCCTTTTCCACCTTTCAGCAACTCGGCCACCTGTTTTCCCCCACGTGCCCCCTCAGCTGGACGGTCCTTTCCCCACATTCTCCCGTGCGTGGACCCCTCTCTTCTTCCTTCTCACCATTTGCGCCTTTTCCGGTACTCCCCTTTCCCCCCGCCGACGCCGGGCTTTGCGATGCCGGTTTTTCGTTGCGACCCTCCGCTTTGACGCTCTTGCTTCCGACGATCTCGTTTCACGTCTGGAGCTTAGCCCCCCTTTGCCTTTTGAACCAGCGATTTGTGCGATTTGCCCCATTATGCTATTTTCTCCTTCGTGCTGCCTTTCCCCTTATTTCCCTCGGACGTTTGGGTTCAATTGACCCTCCTCCTCGTCTTGCGCATCGGGTGATACTGAGTTACATATGAGAGTGATTCTGGATTTCCCCCCTCACTTTCTGCCACATCTCCTATCTTGGTCCCTTTGACCATTTTTGTGCTTGCTCCCCCCTTTCGCTTTCACCAAGTCGTCATCACGAGAGACGACAGCGGTTCGAAAGCCTAGCCCCCTTTTTTTTTCCCAGCACCCCTGTTCTCTTGGCAATCTCCCCTTCTTCTTCTCTTACGCCCGCATGTGGGTTCCCTCTAATCCTGTCCTCTAGGTGGCTTTTTTTTCCTTTCGTCTAACGATGGCAAGTTGCAACCTTTTTTCAGCTTTCAATCTTCCAAAGTTTATCGACCCTTTTCATGCTTTTGTTGTGCCAGTTCCACAGCTTTTTTTTTTTCATCCTTGCCCTCCCAACATGGCCAGTTATAGAGGAGTAGTCCTCTGCGGTTGCCGGCAGGGTTGAAGCCCAAATTCTCTTTGAACGCAGATCAAATTCCCCGCTTAGTCTCGTTTTCCTGTCCCCCCTCCGATCGTGTCGCGCTAGATTTTGACTTTTTCAAGAGTGAGGCTTCAAATACTAAGCACCTTCCCCTAACGGATTTATGACGTCCTTTCCTCTTTCCACCCCTCCTTCTTTTTTTGCTCTGTTTCTCACCTACCCTGCAATGTACGCACTTGATTTGTCCCGCCCCCTCTGTCCGATTACTGCAGAACGCTTGTCCGGTTTCCCCCCATTGACCCTCCCCGTTCTATTTTTTTTTACGTTCTCCTGGCGCGTGACAAGCCCCTTTGAAGGCAAATGGAGGGTGCCTCCACTTCTCTCGTCCCCTCTCTATTAAGGAATGATTCCGCGTTTTTGTCCGGCCTGGCGGGGAAACCAACCCCCGTTCTTGAGCCTGTTCGGTTTTTTCCCTACCTTCCCCCCTGAAAGGACTTTTTTTTAAAATCCTAGCCTCTCTTCCGTGACAGTTTTGTGGAAAACTGGGCGCCCGTATCCAGATAACCCCGTCCCCTTTCTCCCCGTTTGAAGTTGAGCCCCCCCAATATCCTTCCCTGTCGTGTATCACTGTCTTCTTCCGAGTTCTTTGTGGCAGTAGGATAAAGTCTCTAATTGAGCTACTGAACGTTTTTGTCCGGATTTTGGACCCTTGTCTTTCCCCTGCGATGATCCATTTTCGACGCCGTCCCGAGACGAGGCGCTACTCGTATAAGATGAAAGCCCTTTTTCAATAGGATTTTTAAGGGAATGGGAACAGGTGCCCTGCCTTTCAGGTTTATCGCAATTTGAACCCGCAAGCATTTTTTTTTTCTGCTGGGAAAATCTGTTTCCACTCTTACTTTTTTCCCCTTCCCCCTTCCCCCTGACGGCCCGCAGTTTCCGATTAATCGGCACAATTCCGAGTGCAAGATAAGTTAATTTCTTTAAGACGCCGAAAATCGTCAGCCGCCGAACTTGAAGTCTCTAATTTAAGGAAATGTTGAAGTC
>Ga0179593_1428637_pt1 | contig 18082 bp, 26 predicted proteins | sample CZODoug2_1_08_16_FD_185931 | JGI IMG/M metagenome (GOLD analysis project Ga0179593, IMG submission 185931) | Vadose zone soil fungal communities from Angelo Coast Range Reserve, California, USA - CZODoug2_1_08_16fungal (PacBio error correction) | ecosystem: Environmental > Terrestrial > Soil >... | reverse complement strand
CCCCCTCCCCACAATCCGGACCCACTGTTAAAGTCAGCCCCCTTTTTCCATCTTACGGCACTCCCTGTCCCTTTCCCGCCGCAAATCTTTGCCTGGATTTCGCCTTATCCCGACACACGACACCACGATGTATTCTTTTTTTCTCCCCCGACCGATAACCCTTCCCGGGGTGTAACCGTCGATCGTAATTCACCCCCCCCTTTTTGTTAGAGACTCCCCACCGACACCCCTGAAGAATTTGAACTCTGGAACCTTGGTCCTTTTTTTTGTTCGGGTCCCCGCCCCTCCCCCTTATCGCGCCTTCTTTTCCCATCTCGTAAGACCCCCCCCCCCCCCCCCCCCCCCCACCCCCCCCCACACGCTCCCTGCCAACCCGTAGCACGTCTTCACAGTTTTTGACCGTACCTACCTTTCTTTCCTGTGCCCTTCGATGCGAACCCTGTCATCACACTCACCTTGCACTGACCGTTCAACATTGTTCACGGAACGACTTAGTCTTCCCCGATTCCGCCAAATCCTTCCCCCCCCCTTCCTCCCGTCCTCTCTCTTCCGCCACCTGAGACCGGTTTCTGTTTCTCTCTGGCAGGCATCCGGCCTGCGCTTCTCTCTCCTGTGGTCCTAGTTGACACCCCCCTTCCCCCCCCCCCCTTTTAGTTCCACCCCCAAAGCAACAGGCTCAATACCCCCCCCCCCCCCTCACCGAGTTTTTTTCCTTTCTTCCCTCACCCAGTTCCCCGCCCGCCCACCCCGCCCAACTCTCTTCAAAACAATAAGGAAACACTCCCCTTCAGCCCCGGTTCCCAAATGTAACGGGCACCCTCCACTAAGATCCCACTTTCCCCCCCCCCGATCCCACCCGCTCCCCACAGCAGCTACCCAAGTCCCCCCCCCCCTCTCTAAACATTTTCATCGAAAAAAGTAACTCACCTCTTCGCACTTCCCGGACCACTCGTCGGTTTGTTGCGCAAATAATTCTTCCCTTCCTAGTCCACTGACTGATCCCCTCTTCAGCCGCCGCTCACCATTCGCCAAGTCTCGAACCCTTCTCCCCGGCCCCCCTGAATGGCTCGCAATACGGAATCACAGTACCCCCTTATGACTACCCTCTCCTATGACCTCCCTTCGGACTCATTTAGTGCACGACGCTCAATTTTTTCGAGCTTCTTTTGTATACTTGAGGACCAACCCCCCCCACGTCTTTGCGTCCGATGCGCCCGCAGTATCCAGTTCCCCCACCCCGACTCCCCCAGAACAGTACAATAAAAGGCTCAAGTGACCTACCTGCCCCACCCCCAGTCACCCGAGCGTCTTCGCTCCCTATTTTTCAAAACCCTACTCCCCCCCTTCTTTGCTCACCCTTAACCGGAAACCCACTACGGCGATCAACAACTTTTCTGATTTAGCCCCCAACCCCATCAATTCACCATACCCCCAACCCCATTTCTTCCCATATCCCAACCTCCCTTGAACACCAAATCCTCCTCTCCATCCCTCTCCACGATTCCTATTATCCCGTTTTCAAAATACCCCTGGTTTCACCAACAAAGGCTTAATTCAATCAGAAATCCCCCCCCCTCCCCCCCCCCCGTGCCTCCCGCCCCCCCCCCAAATCCCTCTTCCCCTGTTCCTTTAAATTGAGGGATGTTGTTCGTCTGTTCGTCTCCCCCCCCCTTCCCGTTTCGTCGCTGTTCGCTGTCTTGAAATCAAGCCAACTAAATACATTGCAAACCCTTTCATAGCAAATATTCCATCTTAGCCAGAGCCCCCACAACAGGAGTTAATTACCCCTTCAGCCACCCCCCCTTTTTACAATCGTGATTAATCTAGCCCCGAAATCTTCCCCAGCCGGTAAGAATTTTAGTATAACAAAACCCCCCCTCATTCGCCCTGTAGTCCCTCTTGTCCAAATCCAGGAACGTCAGTTTATTCCCCCTTTTCCCTGCCTGCTACATCAACTTCCCCCCTTGGACTCTTTTCTTTATCTTCATCCGCCTCTCAAGGTCCTCCATCATTTGATACCGTACACGATCCCTGAATGGACCCCTTTTTTTTTCCCCCCGTTCCGCTGTCTTTTACCTCCGATGCTTCACCCGTGTAATCTCGGCCCCAAACGAAGTGTGTTCCATCCATACGACATGTAACGACCGTCCCTTTTCGTAGACGCTGACCCAGAGAGCCGTCTTTCACTTCTCATCTGAGGTACCTCCCCCTCCTTCCCCCTCCCCCTTTCCCGGTAGCAAGAACGCCCGCGGACCCTGCCTTTCAGTAAGGTTGCATTTTCTTTCCGGTATTATCGCTTTGACACCTTCGTCTCCAGCCCGGATGATTGAACGATGATGTATTCGATAGAGTGCTTTCTTCCCTCTTTTCCCGGTCCGCTATTTTTTGAACGATAATCGACGATTCTTTCGGCGTCTTGGATTCCTTCCCCCCTCCCTGCTTTCTAAATCCTCTTCCCTGTCCTACAGTTGTCAGTGCCGAATTTCAAAGAGATTGTTACCCCTTTCCTGCTCGAGACGGCCGCCAACTGCTTTCGTCCTAATCTGAATCCGACCATTCCCCCCGCCATCGCTTCGCATCCCTCTCCTTTCCCCCATCTCTTTTACAGCCGCTCCCGCTCTTTCTTTCTCCCAGAGTTTTTTTTCTCTCGATCTGGATTGTTCGAAAGCGGATCGTTTTTACCTAAGTCCCGTCAGATAGATGCTCCTCTCATGGCGACTATGGGGCTTCCCCCCCCTGTCCTCCGTCCGCAGTTGGCTTCAGGTTAATATTCTTCCTCTTCTGGTTTGGTATGAAAGTTTCGTGACCTAAGACTGGGATATTCTTTTCTCCTGGTGCTGGAGATTCAAGCTTTTTTTCAGGAGACTCCTCGCCTTTTTTCTGTTTTCGTTCTTTTTTTTATCTGCAACCTGTTCCCCCCCTCGGTTTGGGAACTTTACCTTTTCTCCTGCCCTTAAGAGGATCAGTATCCTGGGCTCGCCCCCCTTTTCCCCTTCATAGAACGGGGCTATTCTGACTTCGACTGATGTCAGATCCTTCCCCCTCCGGCCCCTTCGATCTTTGAGGAAATCGGATCAGGCTTTTCATTGGCTCTTTTTTCTGTGCGATTGAGGTCCCAGCAGATTGAGTCTCTCCTTTCTTTTTTTTCCCTTTTAGTCCGTGATCGGCGACTGCCCTCTGTTGGCGGCCTTCTTCTTTTTTTCTTCCCTTCACCCCTTCGTGGTGGGAGAGTCCCCGGTTTTTTTGTGATGTCCAGCCGTCGGAGGTGTCCAATGGTTTTTTCCACATGGTTGCCCCTCTCTTTTTCATCGGGATTACGGATTCCCTCTTTAAGGGTTTGGATTTTCTGAGGTCGTACGCCTGGGCTTCACCTGATGGACCCTCTGGGATAATTGATGGAAAAAGAGGCCAGTTTCTGGGATCACTTCTGTTCCTAGGAGTTTCTCCTCTCCCAGGCGACTCCCCCCCTTTTTGGTATGTGGGCCCGTGATCTGACTTTTGGATTTTTTTCTCCTGTTCTCGAGTGAATCGAGGAGAGGGCCGATTCACTCTTGTGACTGTTAGCTTTTTTTCTGTCTCTGAAAGATTGCGGATGATGATTCAGGTTTTTAGTTTCTTTCTCCGGGGGCGTGGATCTCTGCGACAGCGATAAAGAGAGAAGCGATGTTGGATCCCTCCTCCCCCTCCCCCTCGGAGTACCAAGCGTCCCCTTGAGCGGGGCCCTGGGTTTTCCGTAGTTTTTGGATTGTTTGATTCCTCCCCTGCACGTTAGATTAATGATGTCCCTGGGGGGTTTCTCCGGAGGCGGAGGCTTCTTTCCTTGGTGATCCTTGTCGCTTCTTCTTGCCTCTTTTCTTTTCTCCTGTGTGAAGATGAAGGTGGAGAGGCTTTGGTTGGATTTTCTGACTTGGTGAGGGAACTTCTTTTGGGCGGTCCTCCTCTTTCCGCCTTGCCATCGCCGCTTTTTTTTCGTTCCTTTAGTAACCTGACCTTGTTCCCCTTTCGTGGGGGATTTTTTCACCTTTGTCGAGGCCAAGACCTACGGTCTCGTTTTTGGTGTTCTTTCCCTTTTTTGATTGCTTTGCCTTAGAGTGGTCTTGTTTTGCCTGTCTCCCTCTGCTGTTCACTTTGCTCATCCTTTTTTCTGCCCGTTGGTGGGGGTTTTCTAAAATTACAACCTGGGCCCTTTGCCCGAGCGTCGGCCCCACTCCCTCTGTCTTAACGAAGTGTCAGTCGAGTTTCCTCCCCTTTGTTACTTTCCTTTCTTTTTGCGCGGCCGCAGATGGCCGTGGTATCTTTGAGAGAGGACTTTTTCGGTGGAGCGGCCGGACCTCCGTCAGTGGCGCGGTTGGTTTTGTTTTCTTGGTTTGTCTTTATCATTTTGGTTTCAACGCCGCACGACGTCTTTGGACGGTTTTCTTCCGCTGTCTTCTTTACCTCTTGGCTTGTATTTTGTGCTCTGTCTAAGCTGTTCCTTGGAGATGTTTTGGCTATTTTTTAGCTTCGGCGGATGCAGCGTGCGGGCTGGGCCCTGTAATGAGATTTTGTCCCTTTTCCCCCCTCTTCCCCTTTTTCCACTGGGGGTTTTTTTCCTTGTTGTTTCGGCGATTTTTCTGTGTTTGCGTGGCGTGCGAGGAACTGGTTTGTCTTGTTTGAAGTTTTCTCTTCCCTTTTTCTTGTTTTTTCAGCCTGGTGCTTGGGGTGTACCTCTTGGGTGTTTTTTCGTTTTTTCCTTTTGTCCCCCCGACTCCTCGCATGGTGAGACGTCTGTTTTTTTTAGAAGCCTTTTCTCTTTTTCCCCTATCTCGTGCGGGTTCATTGACGATTTTTCTACGACGCCCCCTCTTCGGTCCTTGAGCTTTCTGTTTTCCGGCTTTCCACCCCCGTTGTGAGTTTTCTCCTAGGTTTATTGCCCTTTCCCCTTTTTCGGACAGGTGTCCCTTGTGGAGAGCGTTCTGTGGAAATTGACGTTTGGAACCCGTTATACTTCTTTTAACCCCCTACGGACGATTTGAAAGCGTGTGCGGGGGCGCGACCCGCCACCTTTAAAAGATGCACTTTTACCTCTTTCCCTCAGTTGGTGTATCAGACTGAGGGACCACCAGATCCTCTTTCCCCCGGTGTTGTTTGGTATTGCGACGATATAGGAATTTTAGTGGATTCTTGGTTTCTGATAGGCTTCCTTTTTTTTACCCTAGACCGCACTTTATTGATCCTTTTTCAAATGGTTTAGACTTTCCTCCCCAGATGAATTCGGTGTGCCTAGTGTGGGGCGTTTCCTCCCTATACACCTACTTCAGAGGGTTGTGTTTGATCTTTCAAACCACCCCCCCTCCCCTCCTGAAACCCCCCCCCCCCCCCCCCCCCCCCCCCCCCCCCCCCCCCCCCCCCCCCCCCCCCCCCCCCCCCCCCACAACCCCCCGCCCGTCAGCGTTGTTAAAATTCGTCCCTTGACCATTAGCACCTGCCTTCCTCGCCCAGCAATATGTGATCATTTTCTCCCCTGCCCGGATCAGCCCAAGCCCTCTCCGTTATCCTTTTTTCTTCGTCCGTTTCCCCGCGTTCCCCCAGGTGTAAATCCATGAGGATACTGATTTTTCCCCTTTTTGGATTTATCCTCCCTTCCCCCCGACACCCCTGAATTTCCAGTTTAAAAGAATCCGTTTTCCCTCTTTTTCCTACCCTTCCCCTCCCTCGCGCGTCTTTCCCATCTCGTAAGAAGTCCCACCCAACTCGAGTCCCGGGCACCCTATCACATCTCCCCTGGACCCTGAAGTTCCCCCCCCCCCCCCCCCCCCCCCCCCCCCCCCCCCCCCCCCCCCCCCCCCCCCCCCCCCCCCCCCATTTCCCCTCTTCTGTTGTTTTACCACGCGACCCATAAAAAAAAACCCCGACCACGTTCACAGGAGCTCAGGTCCTACCCAGTCGGTCGTCGATGTCCCCTCAAATCTTTCACTGACCTTCTCCTCTCTAAATGATAATTTTTTTCCACATGCCTTTCTGCTACCCAGGATCGGCTCACCCTTCTATGAGGAAGCGGTGGTCTGACCCCCCCCTCCCAAACCCCTCCCCTCGGATCAATACGCCACCCCCCCAATTTTTCATAGTTCCCACCTCCCCCCTCCCCCTTTCAAAAAGTTTCCCTCCTCGCATCCACCACCGCCCAACTCGCCGACAACATGACACCCCCCCCCTCCCTAATACTTTTCCCCTACGGCCCAAAGCCAAACTGGACCTAGCACTTTATTCCTGCCTTGCACTCCCCCCCACGCACCAGACGCCATTCCACGCGTATAACCCCCTAGAATCGAAAACCCCGTCGACGGACTTTCCTCCAAGCGTCTCCGGACCACTCGTCCCCTTTCTTTTTCTGCACCTATCTCCATTTAGTAAAATGACGGACCCGTTTTCCCCCCCCCCTCTCTCCTGCACCACCCGTCCCCTTCCAGATAGACCCCGCGTGCCGGCCCCCTGTACAGTCCTCCCCCCTCCTTCCCCTCCAATTGAATCCACTTTATATCACTTCTTTAGGACTTTGTCTTCCTCTCTCCCCATTTTTTCTTTTCCCGTCCCCTCGGGCTTGTACTTGCGGATATCACCCCCCACTTTTCGAAAGTCTTCTCTTTCCCCCTTGCAGCTATAATTCCCCCCGGACTTCTCCCCAAGAACAAGGACCCTGACCCCCCTGGGATCCATTTCCCTCTTTCCCCTATCCGAGTTTTCTCGGCCTCGGACGACGTTTTTGACGCACCCCCGCAACATGGTCGTGATTCCCTAACGAAAATACTCCTTCCCCGATTTCCACCACTAGGACCGTTAGCCCACGTATCCCCACCCAGGCCCCCAGTTCCCGCCCCACTCCCACCCTCGTTACCCAAAGTCTCACCCCTTCTCCTTCCCCCCTAGCCCGAGCCAATGTCCGACCGAAGTGGTCCTCCCCCCCCCCTCCGCGCACACACAAGTCTAAAGACTTTATGAAGAAGCCACCCCTCCACCCCCCCCGCACGCGACGTCATTCCCCCACTCCCCAAACATTCCCTTACTGTTCTTCCACCTAGGATTTTCCTTTCTGTTAGAATACCACCCAATGTTTCCTTTCTGTTATGATGTATCGCTAATCTTCCCCTACTCCCCCCATCCAGAAACCTTCCATGCATCCACGTCATAGACTTCGGAGTCCGATCAGATACGACGCCACCTTTCCCCCCCTCCCCCCCCACAGAGTTCAACGCCCCCCCCCAACCCAGCACCAAAAAAATCTAGATTCCTGCATCGATTCCCCGACCCCTTAAGCCAAGGAAGATAATCCCCTTCTTTAAAAATCCACCACATCTTTTGAAGGGCGATTCACTCCTCCCTTACCTGGATCAAAGTCGATTTTTTCCATTTGTACAAGCGGTTCCCCGATCCTCCCCTGAGACTCCAGACCTTTGAGTTGCTTCCCGTAACCCCCTGATATTCGTTCACTCTCGCACCGTTAATCTGAGGCGTAAAAATCCTTTTCCCCTCCCCTTCTCTTCGGCCACCTGTTTTCAGTCATCCTCCTAAACGCCTCGATTCCCCCTCTATTTTTGTTCGTTCCCTCTTTAGCTGAAAGCTCATTTTGCTAAAGTAAGCAGAATCAGCACCTCCGGTCTTTTTCGACCGTCCCACGGGCCGTGATCCCGCCGATGTTTTTTTTTTTCACTGTTTTTGTTAGGTTTTTCGTTCTTCCTTTTGGATGACAGACATGAGCCCGTCGATTTCCTCTGACATGAATTCGAAACTGTCTTTTCTTTCCTTCAGGCTCCTTTCCGTTTAACACGCTTTCTTGCAAGTTCGACGATCCCCTCCCCTTTTCCCGGTGTCTTCTTCTTTCCAAGCCCTCTGAAAGAAAACTATCCCCCTCCCTCAGATAAGTCTTGTTTCCGTGCAGACTCCCCATGCCCGGAGATTCCCTTCTCTCCCCTCCTTATTACCCCCCAAACATTCGGCGAATCGGCTTGCCAAGTAAGACCATTTAGTCGAAACATAGAGGCATTTCCTCCCCCGATCCTTAGTTCAACCCCGGATCCTTTTCGCTTCGACATCCCCCTTCCGTATATTTCCCCCCCTTTTTTGTTGAAGCAGTTGCCGCGGCCCTGTCTTCCCCAGCGGTTCCACTGAAAGGTCCCAGCTCTCATTCCCCCCGATGGAGACTACTTGTTTTAGTTGAATGTCAACTTCCTTCTTCTCCCTGAATTTTGCTTCCGCGCTGTTTTTTATCCTGATATTCTCTTCCTGCCGTTCTGGACTTCCTTAACCCAAGACTCTTCTTCTCTGACGATAAGAAGCAGAAGCGTCTTTTGGTCCCAAAGGGAGAACCCTCCCCTATCCCTGGGTATGATCGTCTATTCCCGTAAAAAAGTTCTGGTTTTTTTTCCTTTTCCAGTCATGAGAAGCCTTCTAAGACGGGTCGCCTTCTCCCTCGTTCAATAAGAGGCGCGTTTCTCCTTTTTCCTCGAGACTTCCTTTTAACTTCCGATCCGTTACGGGCACATCGGGGGGGGGGGGTGTTTTCTCCGGCGCTTATTCCTTTGTCCTTCCTTGATGCTGATTCCTTTCTCCTCTTCAGCCGATTGAGCTTATTCGCTCCATATTTAGCTCCCCAGATCCGTTCTCCTTCTCTGCGTTCATAGGGTTTGATACCCTTTTTTGCAGTCCTCCTTAAGGGTGTTGAAGCAGTCGGATGTGTTTGATGACCAGGAGCCCTCCCTTCCCCCACGTGCGCCCTATTTTGACTTTTTTTCCGGTCCGGTTCGGTGGCTGGAGCGTCTGCGGCAAATTGATTCCCCTCTTTTCTTCCCTTCTGGATACAGTCCTTTTTCTCCGTTTTGACGTTCCTTGGAAGGAGTGCATCCTGTTATTTAGCGGTAGGGTATGTTTTACGATGCTTCTTCGGCCGACTCTTCGGTTTTGATGCTCAGAATCCGATGGAGAGTTTTTGTGTTTTTCTTCTTGTTGGCGAAACTCGGTAGGGGAGTGCCGGAGGATCTTCCTGATGCCTCTTTTCCTTCTTTATTTGACGTGTTCGTGGTGTTAGTTTTTTTGAGTTGTCCTCCCTTCTCCTTCTGACAGTGACTTTTTGGTGACACAGCGAACCCCCCCGCGGAGGGAAACCTCTGTTGGAGATTGGACCCTTTTTTTGTTTTGGGGGTCTGTCGCGGAGTTGAGGGTTGGTGATGGATGTTCTTAAGATTCATTCGATTTTTTTTGATTTCGCCATGGGTTGCGGAACTTCTTTCCTCTTATGTTGAGAGGAGAGATTTTGTGCGCTGTCTTTTCGCTGAATTTTTCTTGATTGGTCCTTTGCGGTTTACAGAGGGGGCAGTGATCCGAAGTTGGGTTTCCCCTCCGCTGACTTTTCTCGTGCATCTCTTTCTGCGTGTTTTTGCCCCCTTTCTGAGGCGTAAGACCTCGGTTTGAGTGTTTTTTTTTGCTCCGGTTTTTTTTCCGTTTTATGGGTTCGGGGGTTGCTTTTTTTTGGATATTTGGAAAGACTCTTTCTTTTCTGAAGGCGTTTTTTTGGTCCCCCCCCAAGTACCACTCCAGAAGGCAGAGACAAATGTTCTCTCCCTTGCACTATGTATTCCTACTATGTCCCTGCGAGTGGCGTCCAGATTTTCCCATGGCTGTGAATTAGAGAGCGGGACGCATGTTAATTGTTTTCTTTATTCGATGGTGGTCCCCCCTTAGACTTTTACATGATGGGCCTTGAGCTTTTTTATTAGCTACCTTTTTTTTTTAGTCCCCCCCGCGCCGACGAGTGGTCCCCGGAGATGATTCCTTAATTCGATCTTTTGGCTTTACCCCTTTCCGATTCTTTTATTTACATCCCCCTATAGGGATTGCTGTGCTCTGGGTTGGTTTGATAGGTTTTATTGTTTTCTTTCTGAGTTTTTTTCCGTGGGGCCCGTTTGTCCCCGGTCATATCCTTTCATTGTTCAGGTGTGTCTTCTTTTTTTCTTTCGAGGGGGTTTTTTGGCGTGTGTCGGTTTCTCCTGTTGCTGGGAGGGGACGGTCGGACTTTTTTCTTTTTTTTTTTTTTTTCTTTCCCTTAGTGGGTGTTTCAAGAAGGGTTTTTTTGTTCCCTTTTCCCACCCGCTCGTTTCCTCTGCATGGTGAGCCGCCTCCGGTTCCTTTTGAAATTAGAATATAGCTCCGTCCTTGGGCATGACATTTGGGCTTGTCTTCCTCGCAATCTTCCTAAATTCGGCCTTTATTTTGTTTAACGGTCAGGGCCCCTTCGTTGGGATTTGTTCTCTGGTTTTCCTCTTTCTGCCATCTCTTTTCCTTTTCACCCCCCTTCGATTGAAATGGAATCGCGTCCGCATGTTTGTGCTCTTTGGTTCCCTTTCCCCCCTCTTTGGAACTTTCTTACATTTTGAAAACCTTTTTAGGGGTTTTCTTGGAGCCCATATACAAGCTGATTTTTTAAACCCCCCTGGTTGTCGTGATCTTCTCTTCCACCCCATTTAGGCGTTTACGTATCGCTTTACAACGTTTGTGCCTCCTTCTTATGCGGACGCTAACTTCTCTTTGGTCGTTGTGCTGATCTTAGGAGAACAATCCTCCCTCATTCGCGACGGGGAAAATTCCCTAATTATAAGCTCTTGTGACTTTTTTTCTTTTGGGCCCTCGTTTTTCCTTGTTAGGGATCTCTCTTTCATAATAAAGAATGTTTTCTTTCTTTTCTCCCCATCCCACCACCCTACAACCGCGCACGTAAGCCCGGTTAACTCCCCACTTCTCACTTCCCTCTCACGCCAATTTTCGCCTTTATTATCTCCTCCCGACCCCCCCCGGCTAGGTTTATATCGTTAGTTTTGCACCGCCTGACAACTTTGGCCCCCCCAGGGTTAATTGCGTAACAGTACCCCCAGGGTTTTTCTTAGACCCCCCCCCTTCCCCCGAAACACCTTAATGAAGATTTTCCCTGTGCCGGATCCGCCCCCTTAAAACCTTCAATATTTGCCCTTTTTTCCTCCCCCCCCCACGCGATCAAGGTGCCCCCCAATCCGAACGGCACCCCCCTCTCGTCCGTTTGCAATTGCATTGGAACTCTCTTCTCCACCCTCTACCGCCCCCCCCATGGTTTTCCTTCCCTTAAAAAGGACTTTTCATTTTCCCCCTCCGGTCAGCCTTTCGATCAGTAGTTACACCTTTTTTCCCACGGAAGAAGAGATGATCCTTGACCATGTTTAGCGTGATTGATAGATTGGTTCCCCCAAATCTGCTCTATGAGATTAGACAACCCCAACCCCCCACCAGTAGTTACCAAAAATTTTTCCCCCCTCCCTGTAACGCCCCCCCCTCGTACCACCTCCATTTCATTCACCTCCCCCCAAGTTAGCCCCCCTACCTCCCACCCCATATACTTACCCCACTCCGGTACCCCCCCCCGCCTGTCCCCCTAGGTTCAAATAGACAGCCCCCATATTACGCCCCCGCCCGCGCTATTCCGTCCCCTCCGCCACGCATCCGCTCCCCAAATCCCCCTTTGCACCGCGTCGCCCAGTATCGCAACCAGTCCAATCAGCTTCGTCGAAGGAATTCGTCGCTGACCTCCGGCGGTCTTTGCGCAAACCACGATCCCTACTAGCCCCTTTCCCTTTTTTTTTTTGCTCCACGCAGTCGATCGACCCCGTTTCCGCCAAGGACATACTGGTGAACCCTCTCCTTTCCGAACCGTAACCAATCTTTCCTCCACTCTCGTATTAGGTACTCTTTCCTCGCTCTTGCTCTCCCTCTGACTTGCGGTTACCCCACACAACAAGATGCATTTCCTTTCTTTTCCCCACCCTCCCATTCCACCCCGCCCAGACAAATCCTCCCCTCACCCTTCATCCCCCCCCTCCTCCCCGACCAACCAACGCTCACCGTCGGAATCTCTAGTTGACAAGTTTTCACCCCCCCTTTGACAATAGGTATTTCTTCAATCTGAAACTCCAGTCGCCCAGATGGGAAACAACAAATTTTTTGCTTTTTCTTTTTTTTCCCCCCTCACTTCCTAAAACTTTCGCCCTCCCGCACTCTCCACCTTCCCAGGAAAAAATATTCCGACCTCTCCTGTTTCCCCCCAAAGTCTTTACTCTTTCCTGTTTTACGAACAAGGAGCTCCAAACCCCTCTAAGACTTCCCCGATATCCATGGACCTAAATAGACGAAAGACCCCCCAAAAGTTTCCACGCTCTTATTCCCTCTTTGAACCTTCGGAGGGAGTTCAGTCCCACCCCTTTTTTATAGCGTGTTCTAGCAGACGTTTTTCGAAGCCCCCGTGATACACACGCCCCCCCCATGAATGCAAACTTTGCAGTATCCCAATTATTTCCTGAATATCCACGCATTTGGAAAGGACACATGAGGACTCTTCCCGATACCAAGATTACTTTTGCCAACCCCTCCATTTACTCATTGAATGATCCCTTTAATCTTGGATCCTCAGATTACGTCCAACATCCCCCCCCGCTCTTCGGGACCACCCCGACCGGACGTCGTGAGCCTCCCTTCAATTCTCTTCCAATTTCACCGCGGCCCCCTTTCCCCTTCCGCATCTCCAGCCTAACAGACTTTCTCCCCCTCCCCCGACCGAAGTCTCTTCCTTTCACTTCCCGCGGCTTCCTTGGTCCCCGATCCTTACATCCTTTTGTCACCGCCGTGTCCTGTATTCCCTATAAAGAATCACTCCTCCCTGACTGCGTGCTTGATTGTCCTTGCAGCTCAGCCCGACTCTTCCTTCCACCCAGCCCAGGCGGCGCCCATACCCAAGCCTTCTTCTCCAGCCACTTTTTCACGGATCGTCTGTTCTGCAGTCGGTCCCTCTCTTGACAGCAGTCCCACGTTCGCCTCGCAATGATTCTTATCAATTCCACTTTTCTTCGCTTCCTTCCGGCTCTCCCTTCCCCGTAAAAAAGATTGTCGTTCCTGATATGCTCTTCAGAAACGATCGGGATATGGTTCCCCCTCCTCTCTCCAGCCACATGACTCCTTTAAAGTATTGTTTTCCTTCCTCCTTCTCCCAGCCCCGGCTCCGTCCGAAGCTATACCAGCGCGGCCCTCACGATTCGGACGAATATTTTTCCTTCCCGTTTTCTAGTCGCCCGCGGTTCTCACGGCCTAGGACCTTCCTTCAAGTCTTCTTTTAGCCCCTTCCAATGATTTCCTCTTTCCTTCCCCGTGGTGTTTTTCTGTAGTCGGCTTCCCCCGAAAGGATCCGTGACCTGTCTTCTCCTTGATCCGGCATGGGGTCGGACGTTCCCCTGGATAGCCCGCCGGTTTTTCCCCTTCCCGCACGCTGTTGGATTATAGGATTGGGTTCCTGATTCTGCACTGAAGAAAAGTCCCCTCTATTCCCTTTTCTTTCCCCCGAGGGTTTTTTTTTCTCCTCTGTCGTGTAGAAGCTATCCGTTTTTCCTTAGTATAGCACTTCCCCTGGTGGAAACTTCCCGAGATGCCGAAGAGCTCACCCTTTCGCAGACCTTTTTCGTCATTCCCTTCCTTCTTTTCATCAAAGACTTTCGGCCCGGACGGGGAGGCTGTAATAGTTTCTTTTCCCTCCTTTCCCTCCCCATTCAGATCGTTTTTCCCTAGTTGCGGAGCCATTTTTGCGTTCTTTTCTCCTCAGTCTTTGGTTTTTTGCTGTTCTTTTTAAATTCATCTTGTCGCGCTCGAGCCCGTTAGAGAGATTCTTTTGCTCCCCTCGGTCTTCATGCGTTTATTTGAAGTTTCCATTGGTGCTTGAACTTTTTTTCCCTTCAGATTCAGTTTGACTCAGTTATTTTTTTTTCCCCCACAGGAGCAGATTCGGACTCCCGATGGTTACCTCGGATTTCCTTTAGGGATCACCGCGTTCGGTTTATTATCGGAGCCCTGATTCTGGTGCCCATGAGGAGAGTTTCCAACGGGCGTTCACGATTCGGAGTCCTTTTCTCGCGCAGGCGCCGCTTTCTTTTTTGGAGACGATGCGTGCCGGGACCCCCCTCCCGGATTTCGGGGATCCCTTTCTGCCCTTGAATCCCTGCTTTTCTTGGTATTCTTTCAGGGTTTCGCGCGGTGATATGATCCAAGATTGCTTCCTTGATTTTTTTTCTCTCCCTGGCGGGGGTTTTCTAGTTCAGCGTTTTTCAGAGCCTGACAAGCTGAGATCACCGGGGGGTTTGGGCTCCCTGACGAGAAACAATTTTTTTTCTTTTTTTTCACATGAACCCGGGGAACCCCTTGTCGCCCCTTCCTTCTCTTTTGGGGTGATAGCTGTATTTCCATTGATTCTTTGGTTTGCTTCGCCGGTTGGATTCTTAGACGTGGAATCTGATCGCTGGTCTGCTTCTACGGCTCTGGCTGCCTTTGTCGCTGAAGGTGAGATGCTCTGCCCACTTTTTCTTTTAAGTGTCTTTTTATTGAGCACCCGTCTCCGTTTTTTTTCCATCGCGCTGTTAGCGTTATCGCCCGTGTCGGGCTTTTTGATTGGCAACTCTTCGTCCTACTCTTTTTTTTTTGAGCGTGGTTTTCATTGGTGTATGTTCTTTTTATTTAGGAGGGTTCTTTGGTTTGTATCCTTCCGTCCCGTTTCGCAAGCTTTGTGTTTTTGATCCCTCTCAAGTACAAGCCTCTCCTCCAAAATTTCCCATGAGTCGCCCAAGTGTCATTTCAGTTGTTACTGGAGTCGGATGTGAGAGCGTTCAGCGGATGGCAGTTTGTTGCTAGAGGTGCCCCTGACCTTTTCTCTTTTTCCCTCTTCTAATTTTCTCTGATTATCGATTGGTGGGCGCCCACGCTCGAGTTTTCGGGAGTGGACCCCTTTCTTTTGCGATTCTGGCTTTATTCCCCTAATTCCTGTTATAAGACTTGGAATTGACTTGGGGCTCGTTTGGTCTTTCTAGGAGGAGAGAGTCTCTTTTTTCTTTCCCCTGTGTGATTTTGAAGGTCTACTTTTTCCCTTTCTCCTTTGTGTTTTTGAGTGTGTATTGCTTTTTTGGTGGCGTGTCCTGGAGTCCTTGTTGATGAACATTTTCCCAACGATGTTGTACGGTTTTGATTGTTTGGTGGCGTTCTCGTTTTCTCCTTTTCCTGAACACAGCTCGTTCTTGCATGGGCGCAAGGATTGGGTACCACTCCTCTCCTACACCTTGTGTCCCATATCAAGCTCGGCATGATCCCGTGGACCCCTCTTTGCGTTTCGAATCCAGTCCCACCGTTCAGTCGGTCTGAGCGTTCTTCACGGCAAACTAGTTTTCTTTTCAGTGATTGTTTTTCCTTTCCTATATTCCATTTCCCTGCGATGCCCTCGGTCGCCTGCTTGTCTCGTTATAAGTTGCCCCTTTCCCCTTTTGTGGAGTTTGACCTGATTGAAACTCCCTCGACTTATTACTTGTTCGTTGTCTGACCTAACCACTGACTTTGAAAGCTTTCTTCCCCTGGGTGTTTAATTCGTCTCCCCACCCTTGGGCTTTCCTATCCTTAAACCGTTTTTGGTATTTAGACCCGTCCGAGTTCTTTTTCTTTTTTTTTCTTTTGATTATCTGCGACCACCATTCGACCCTGAGATGAGAGGGGAAACGTTCCTTTAAGTTCCGGTACGATTTGAGTTTCACGGTGTCCGGTGTGTCTCTTGTTGGGAGTGGACCATCCCTTCCCTCCTTTTTTTTTTTTTCTGACACCTCCCCCTGACCACCGCTCCCTTCAGGCCGGTAAACTGTTACCGTCCCCCGCCATTTCCTTCTCAAGCCTGAAAATCTGAGAGACCTGGACCCCCCCGACACCGGCTTCCGTAGATCGTCGGATCTCAAGAGTCCCCCCCCCGGACCACAACGGTTTCCCCCTGATTTCGCAGCATAAAAGTTTTGGAGGAGATACCCTCTAACCCAAAATTGAATCGCTTCCAAGGGTTTCGGTTATTTAGTTAACAACTTCCCCCTCAAATACAGCTTCCCTCCCCCCTTAATCCGTTCTGTCGGCCCACCCTTTCGATCGCACCGGCATTCTTCAGATCCTCATTGCGGACCCGAGAGACACCGCCGCGACCTAGACTCCCACTCCCCTAGTTTACACCGCAACCCTTCCAGATTCCGACGGTCGTTCCGTCCCCCTTGATTCAGCAAAATCCCTGAATGTCCCATTTCCCCCGATCTAGATTTGCCAATTTTGAGGAAGTCTGCTCTGGGTTCCCCCAGGCATCTTCTTCCCAATTTCTGGTCTTTTGTTCATTCTGGACCAACCCCAACGTCTTTACCCCCCCATCCCCTTTCTCATCACCAACAATCCCCTTGTCAATCGCCCCATCACTACATTTTGCCACGCCCTCCCCCCCATCGCCTAAAACTCCGGACCCCACACCCAGCCCAGTCCCCTTTTACATCCTGCCGCAAGAAGCTAATCCCTCCTGCACCCCCCGTCTTCCCCCCAAGCCCAGCGTTCCCACCACCGAATATAAAACAGTAGTCATAACCAGTCCATCGCCTGCCAGGTAAGTCCCCTCCGGACCCCGTTGCCCCCCACCTAATCGAACCTAAAGGAGAAATCCTGGACCCCCGTGTCGCTAGCCAACTCAGTACGATCCGCACCCCCTGACCTTCCCGGCCCGCATCCACAATGTGGGTATGCTCCCCCCCCACTATTTGCCACACTCCCTCCCATCGTTCGGGAGTGCCGAAGTAAATTTGTCGTCGATTTTCCCTTCTTTTTATTCTCCAACACACCACCATGTACTGCTTTTCTTGCAAGCTATACAGTCCCCCCAAAAGCACATCCTTCCAGCCGGAACCACCCACTTGCAGAAACGTCCAACCTTTCAACCCTCGAACCCGATTTTGCCTCGACGGTTGACAGCCACCCCACCTCCCAATAGTTTCCGTGACTTCATAAGGCACCAAGCCGGCCCATATTTTCAACCCCCATTCGGATCGTTTTTTTTCCCCCGACCCCCCTCCCTTAAACATCACCTTTCGCCACAGACCCCCACCATTGTTCCCAAAGATCCATCCCCGCTTTACTAAGCTCCCTTCCGTTTCTCCGCCCTTTCCGATAAAACACAAGTCATGGAACTCAGCAGCATCAATAAAATAAGTTCCTTTTACCCCAAGCACCTCTACCGTTTTTTTTTTAAAGAATAGGCGGTGTCTCCCCCCTTTTTTGTCGCGTTGGATCCTCTCCCCCTCCACGACACCTTCTTACACGTCCATGACCCCCTCAATCATCTTCGCACTTTCCGCCCCCCTCCTCGTCTTCGGGGGGTCTAACCCCCTTTCAATCGTCACCCCAATCTCCCCCCCCCCCCTTGGCTTCCTAGAATAGCTCCCCCGTCCCCCCCCTCGGCCGGTTAAGCCTTTCGTATCAAAAAAATTTGCCGATCACCTTTCCCAATTCCCAGTAGTGCTCACCGCGAATCTCCTGTATCTCCCTCCATTCCATGGCCTCCTTCAACATAGCCGAGCCCCTCACTCAGAAGAGTTCCACGGCAGCCCGGATTTAAAAGATTGCAAAGGATAGGAGAAGGGAGTTCCACATGAGTGATAACCCCTTGATTCTGCTGACGCCCCTGCCGTTTTGAAATCCTCATCTCAAAACAACCCGCCTCGATCCACGTGTCTCGCTTTCGGAAAGATGCCGAGCAATGACTTTTCACTTCTTTAGCGCCACCTCAGCACCTACTCTGTCAATACCGCCTTATATCCCGCCCTGTGTCCCCGGGTTCATGTTCTTAAGTCGGATCGCTTCCCCTTTCCTCAGCCGCCCCGTAGCGCAGTTTTATTGATATTTCTGACCTCGCCCGTCTGAGATCGCTTAACGGATCTAAGTTTTTTCCTGTTCCAAACCAGACAGTGAATTCCGCCCTCCCCCGTATAAGACCTGCGTCTTGATCTTCCTGGGTCCCCGCCCAGTCCCTTTCCCCCACTGACTATCCGTCGAATATCCCCCTTTTTTTCTACGTCCGTTTCCTCAGTCCAGCCCCGCTGTCTCCTCAGCATTAGAAACAGAGTGGCACTTCATTTTTCCTCCGGATTTGAAGTCTCCCCTAGTCGCCCCTGTGCATCATCGACTGCCCAGTGTACCCCCTCGCTCTTTTACA
>Ga0179593_1320846_pt1 | contig 18083 bp, 18 predicted proteins | sample CZODoug2_1_08_16_FD_185931 | JGI IMG/M metagenome (GOLD analysis project Ga0179593, IMG submission 185931) | Vadose zone soil fungal communities from Angelo Coast Range Reserve, California, USA - CZODoug2_1_08_16fungal (PacBio error correction) | ecosystem: Environmental > Terrestrial > Soil >... | reverse complement strand
TGAGACAAAGTTGTTTGGATTTGGGGCGGGACGCTGTCTGAGGCGATTGTTAGGAACTTGAGCCCTCCTGGTCTTTGTGAACCTTTCTCCTCCCATTTCTTGGAAGAGATTCCCCGCCCCCGTTTTTCCGGCTGCTTACAGTCTCCTTCTGTTAATGTAGAGAGATATTCCGATGCATTTGTGGATCTTTTCAACCGAAGATTTGGAATTCCTCAGCAGTCCCCCGCCCCGCTCCACTGTATCTAACTTACTTCTGATAAGTTCTCCTCTCTTTTGTTCCCGAGGACTTAAACAGTGGGGAGAGATGTACGCCCTTATGAAGGAGTAAGACCTGCGCATCTTAACCGACTTCTCAATTCTTTGCCCGAAGACTGGCATTATTTCTTACTTCCATGCCTATTTGCTGTCCTTATGTCCTCGACCCTCCCTCTGGGTTTGTAAAGTACGGCCCAGGTTTAGTGAGGGCAACTCCTCTCTCCTCTCTACAGTACCCTCCTCCCCCCAGCACCGCCCACCAGTTAGATGTTTTGATGACGTCCTTTTCTCTGCTTTCCCTTAGAATAGACCGACGATACGGCGAGGCACATCTTTTCGGGACCACCCGGTCTGATAGTCCTCATCTTCTCCTGCTGTTCTGAGGGCTTCAACTTGGAAGCTGCCCGCTGTTCATCAGCTCCCTTCCAGGAGGACCCCCTTCCTCTCCTTTTTTCCTACTCCCTCATGTGTTTTTTTTATCGCTCCTTTTTTTACTCGCCCCCGTTTATGGCGCTTGATGAACACGGTCCTCTCTAAAGGTTGGACAGTTTTTTTCTTCCCGGCATCTTCCTTAAACTTTATCACTCCGTGTTCAGATCCTTTTCCCTTTCCCTCTTCTTTTCTCGAGCATAGGTCCCGGGCCCTCGCCCTCCCTTTTCATGCCATCTCTTAACATATCTCCTTTCTGAGCTTGTAGACCCTTTTCTTCTTGTCCCCCAGAGGGCGTCTCGTTTTTTTTTAACCCGTACACCTGGCGAAGATAATGCAAATCCTTCCCATCCTGCCAGGGGTCGATTTCAGTATTTTACCGACTCGGCATGGCTAATGGTCCCTCCCCCCCTTTCCCGGGAGGAAGAAGAAACTTTTTCAGTCCCGGTTCCTCTCTACGTCCAAGGTTGTTTTCTGCCTAGGAACACAGCCGTTTTCACCTCTCCCCCTCACCTTGTTCAGGATAGACCCCACTTTCTCCCGAGAAAGGAAAATATCTCCCGCTTTTCTAGCTCTCGAGTGGCAGTTCGTTCTTTATGGCCAAAATCTCTCTCCCTTTCCATCTCACTCACTGCGATAACCTGCCCCGCCCCTTGAATTCTCTCCATCTCCTGCTGAAATCTTTCTGGGCCTCTTTGTTGATTTCCCCCCCCCGCCAAGGGTACACCCCAGTCCTGCATTCCGTTATTGTGAAACTTAAACCCCGTTCTAAGAACTCACTTAACAGACACTCCGTCCTTGGTCTCCCTTCTCCCTCCTCTGCGGCATTGGTACCTTCAGTCTCAGCTTCGATGTTTCCCGCCCTTTTAAACAGAGCCTTTTTCTTCCCACCTTTACGCAACCATCTTCTTCCCATCTTTTACCGGGAGTTCGTATAGCCCTTGCGGCTTTCACCAATGAATTCTTCCCTCTTTAGTATAGATGGAAAGCCCTTCGTCCCCTTTCGTGACTTAAATCAGAAGAGGGGCGCCAGCCTGAAGCCTGATCGGCCCCTTCCTCTAACTTTAACATGACGACAGGCTGGCCCTTGTCGGCCCGGGGGGGGGTGTTGTTTTATTTCCGCCTCTCGGAAAAGTGAGAACACTCCCCATAACGTCCTGATTCTTTAGAAATGTGAAGACCCAAGAAAGAGCCCATCATTTGTTCTTTAAATTTCTTTCGGTCCTGTGTTTGGAGATCGATGAGACCCCCTCCTACTTAGTGCAGTTCCTATTGTCCCCGGCAGTTTAGCCCCTCATAAGGACCCCTAAATCCCCGGAATAGAATCCATCAACTCCCTTATTCGAAGATTTGACATCATCTCCCTCGTCCGAAGGCGGCCCCGGCCTCGCGAGTTATACTTTTCGGAACTCCATCAGCAGGTTACAGGTTCGTCCGTGGTCAACTCTTACAACCCCCTGAATTCTGGAGTGATTGAAAAAGACGTCCCGTGAGAGGTTTTCGTCACTTCTCTCCCATGCGCAGAATCTCCGTCTAGCCTGCCTTGAGCACTAGTTTCCTGCTCCACCCCCTACGGCTTCCCTTCTCGGGACAGTGCTGTGCGCTGACGCCGCGACTTTTCCAAGAGTCTTCTTACTCGCCGACCATAAGTCTTTCCGTGCCCGCCCAAACGCTCCAGGCCCCCCCAGCAGCTCCCGCATTCCTATATTCCTCTTTTCCTTCCGCTTTAACTCTCTTGCTCCCCCCGTTTGTTCGTTCGGCCGGCAGGAAACCTTCCTTCTCTCCGGTCGGGAAGGGGAACCTCACCCCTGTGAACCTTCCGCTCGCATCATCCCCGACCACCTAAGTGGCTCTCCCCGGACCCAGTTTCCCCTCAGAGTAACAAAGCCATCTCCCCATCTTTTTCCCCTCTTTCGGCTCTGATGAGTCCCCCCCCACCTGCACTTTTTCCCGCCATGCTGCCTAAGAATCGCCTGGCAGATCCTGCGACTATTCTGAATCCCCCTCCCTCGACCATCATACTTCAGCTCCCTCCCCCCCATCCCTGTTCCCAGAAATACCTTTCTGGCGTTAACACCTGACCCCCCCCTTGTCAAGTCAGCAGGGTCTCCCTTAACTTGACACCTCTCTTTAAACAAAGCAGCCACCTTCTCGGTCCTCGAATTAAAACTTCCTCTCCCCCCCCGGCGCCGGTCTCGTCAGCACCGCCTAGCGACATCTCCCTCCCCTTCAACCAACGGTCCGGGCGGGAACCTTGAAACCCCCCGCCCACCCTTTTGAGACCCGTGACTTACTGGCCTGTCCTAAAGCCAACCGTACAAGGCCCCCAAGATGTTCCGGAGAAACCCCCCGTCCACCAGCCCCTTCACCGGCTACTTTCCCAACATGTTCCCGTCCTTTCCCTTCCTGCACCGGCCCCGCTGCATGCTGTTATTGTAATTAAGAATTTGCATCCCGCCTCCCCAAGCACCCTCCTCCTCCTCCTGACGCTCCCTACTCCAATTCTCTCCACCGACAGGCAAAAACGCCGCTAATCCCTCTTGCCCCTCACTAAGAAACCCTTTGAAGTACGACTCAACCCCGGACCTTCCTCACACTGGCCTACTAATGGTTCACCTAGGACCTTATCACATTCTGTCGGTGCGGAGGGCCTTCAGGTGTTTGTTCTGTCCCCCTCCCCCACTCCTCCCCTCCTTTTCTCTGAAGCCCTTTTTTTATATACTGTTCCATTCAGTTCAAAACCTGAAGTGCCAGATAGCGGCCAGGGATATACGCTGCTTCCACTCTTTATCCAGTAACGCGTCCCCTTTTTATCTGGCCCTGGAGGGGGCGAGTTAGGTCTGGCAAGTCCCGTAGGTGAAGAGATTTTCCTCTCCTTCCTTCTTTTTGGTGCTAGAGATTCCCCTCACACCCCGCGTGTGTGATCCTCCTTATCTAAATTAACGCTTATCTTGCATGTTCAATCAGTCGACTTTAGGTACTTTTATTCCTCTTGTCTCAAGTGCCTCTTCCCTTACGGCATACCTTTTGTAAATTTTAATTTTCCCCGTCCGGTAACCCCCCCATCGGAGCTGCGAGAGATATGATTGTCTTTGAGGGCGACACAACGCCCCCTTCCCCGCCGCACTTATGCGAGAATAATCTTTTCCGGGGGGCTGCTTCCCTCTTTAAAGATCACCGTACGGCTTTTTTTCGAGGGACGCTTCAGTCGTTTTCCCTTTTCCCTTCCCCTTTTGCGGTTGAGGGCCTATTCGTCGTTGTTTTTCGGTTGGTGGAGAGTGATAGGAGTTCTTGTCTGGCGGTAATCTTTTTCTGTGGTTTTTGTTGCTTAGTGCTTCATTCTTCGTCCATACTTGCGGCTTCATCTACGGTTCGTCCGCCAGCCGGTGACATTTCAGTTGCCTCTTTAGACGTGCAGGGGTTAGACATGTGTTTTCTCTGACGACTCCGTTTCTTGTCCCGTTCATGTATGTCTCTCTTGTTTTCAAGATGTTCCCCCCCAGCGGCAGTCCCACTTGTTGCGTTAGGGCTTTTCCGCCGCGGTACTTTTTTCATGTGTCTCGCCTGGACCGTAACCCCCGGGTGGTACGTCTTTGTTTCTTTCTTATCTATCAAGAGAAGTGGTATACCCCGGTTTCGACGAGTTGGTTTCTTCGCCCGGCGCGTGTATTGCCGGGTGGACCTCCAGTTGAGGCGGGCCCTGTTCCTTTGGAGGTGGGTATGCCCCTTAGTTTTTCCTTCGGGATTTCACCATCCTCTCCTCGCTGTAGATCGGTCCTTCTTGCGCGCCTTCCTCTCGATTGTGGGTTTAATCGAAGCCGCTGTAAAATGGGCTGTTGTGTTCTCTTTTCGCAAGATTCCCCCTCCCCCTGAGAGTTGGCGGGTGCAGGAGAGCTTTGCCTCTCCCTCTTCTTTTTTGACTCCTTTTTCTCTGAAAGTTGTGCTGTCCTGTACGCACTGGAGCGACCTACAGCGTTGATGTTGCGGCTTCTCCCCGAAAGGGCCTCCTCTTTCTTTGGTCCCATTTTCTTGGAACTTGAGATGTTAGGGAGATTGCTGAGTGGTAGTTGTAGCGTTTTCTCCTCTTGGTGCGGTATCCAAATCCGACCTTTTCTCTGTGTACTAGGAATTAACTTGCCTGGACACTGGGCGGCCTCACCTCTCTCCCCATGTGCACCTTTGGCCGATTTTTTAGCCCTTTTGGAGTTTTGATCCGGACCGGGAATTTCCCATTCCTCTCGTCGGTGTACGCTCAGTTGGGAGTCAGCTGAAGCTTTTGGTCTGGTCTCGCGCTGGTTGGTCATCTCTTCCGGCCTTCCTAGAGGACCCCTTAAGTCTTCACACTTACTAGGAGGAAGGTCTTTCTTCTTCCTCCTATACTTATGAAGGAAGTTCTTTTGCCGTATTTCTTTTCGCTGCTTGCATTCGGCTTCAACTCTTTCAGGTTTTTGTCCTGAGGCGAATCTTATTGTTCTTATCTTCCCTTGCCTTCCCTCTCCTTCTCTACGTCGTAGGTCTTCTCCTATGGAATGATGCTAAGCCGCGAGAAATTTTTTGTCTTTTGACCCCGCTGGCATGTTTTTTTCCTCCCTTTCTCAGGTTTCTGCATTTATAACAGTCTTTCTTCGGGCAGGTAAGTCTAGTTCCGAAGATTTTTCCTGACCACTTTCGAACAGTGGCCACTTCCATGTATCTTCTCTTCACTAGGTTCGTCTATGCTACCCGGCTCTTTCGCCCCGCTGTTCGCTTTAAATCATCTCTTTTGCCTGTGAAATAAGTATTAATACTCCGTCCCTTCCTGTTGGGAAAGTTTTTTTTTTTCTTTTCCTAAGACGCCTCGTATTCAAGGACTCCTCCCTTGTTGGGGTTGGTGGAGTCCTTTTCTTGAAGTGAGAGATTGAGTTCTTTTTCCCCTACCGCATCCCGCTTCAAAGACCCTTCTTTCCGTCGCTGACGCGAGCCCCTTGTCTTCTTGCCCTGGTCGCTGTTGGACTGTCCCCCCGTACCGAGACCCCTGGAGATGTTTACCCTTTGCGACGCAGGTTCGGGGAAGCTATGTTTTCCGACCGTGTCCGCCCCCTATGAGCCCGTGAGTTAGATTTTTTTTTGCAGTCCTCGATCTGCGATTTGTTTTTTCCGAGGACAATTCTTCTTGGCCTAGGAAATTCGCTCCTCGCTGCGCACGAGCTTTCTTCCTTCCCCCCGACTTGTGAACGTTCCTTTCCTCTACGTTTCTTAAGAGGTTTTGGCCTGAACGGAACGGTGCTTGTTTTCGCGCGTCTCCCCTCCTCTACTGCTCATCAGGACTTCAGCCCCTGGTTTGATTGGAACGATCTGTTAATTTTTCTCCTCCTACTCATGACGATGCCTATTCTCGTTTTTACAGGTTCCATTCGCCCCCGACTCTGCAGGCTGTCAAGTGAATTTCCCTTCTCCCCACCTTTTCCTGGGGGATTCTCCCCCTTCGCTTTGACCACGTCCCTTTCGCTTTTTCAAGTCTTTTATTTCAGACGAGATTCATGGACCTCTTTCGCTTCCCTTAGATCTCCCCCTCCCCTCTCTTCGAGCGGGCCCGCCCGAGTTCCTGGGACCTGCCTTTGATCCCGAAGGAGGAGAATAGAGACTTGCTTTGACCGAGCTTTGTACACAACGGCCTGATCGCCGAGCTTCTTTTCCAATCCCGCTTCCACCTATCATTTTTGATCAACTCCTTCTTTTTTTTTTTAGTATGTGGTTGGTACCCCGAGGTTTGCTTGTTATGTCCCCAGCTGGCCGTTCGACTGTTGTCGCCGCTCCTCTTCCTCCTTCTCTTTCTCCTCTGTAAGCTGAGCCCCTTCTGTGGTCCGAGTCCCTGCGGGATTTGACCCTGCTTTTTTAGAGCTTTTTTCTTGTTCCGGCCGCGACCGTAATACCTTTCCCCCCTTTTCTGAACATCTCCCTTCAGTGAGGCGGAGCTGGGCCCTGAGCATTCTCTTCTTCTTCCCTTCTGGTGCTAGACCGGAACCCCCCCCCTCACCCTGTTTTCCTCTGACGGTACAAGACTTTCTTTTGCATTGGTGATTGCTTCCCAGATCTTCCTTTTTCTTTTTTTCCTCTACTAACTTTCCTTTGCGGGCCCCCTTTCGACCAGGGCCTATCTTTTTCCCCTCCTTCCTCCCCGAGTCCATCTTCATGGACCCCCCAAGACCCTATGATTCGCGATCCCGCAATTCTGACTCCTAAAGAACCCGACTTCCCCGCTGGTCGATCCCCTCCAGTCGCGTTCGCGCGCGGCGGCGTTACAGGCGCTCTCTCCCCCTTTTTTCCCAGCGCACTTGAAAATCTCCCCGCTCTCGTAACTTCCCCCCCTCCCTTGAACTCGCAGGCAAGCGGTGTGAAAGATTTAAGACCTCTCATGTTCCGCCCTGCAGGATTCTGGATCATTTTATGCCTTTAACCGTAAACAGCTCCTCCCCCTCAGAGTTTTCTTTGAGTTCCTAGCCTTTCATTCCTTTTACCTTCGCCTTGGATGCGAGATCTCCCAAGCAGCCCAGACCCCTTCAAGGCTCCCCCTCCACCCACCTTTTTTCTTCTCCCTTTCCATTCCTCTTTCTTATAGAAATCATTTTTGGACGGAACTCTCTCGCCAGGTCTTTAGGGGATCGGTTTTGCCTTAGTGTGCTTGTGCAAGTGTAAATGCCATGTCCTGCCAGGCCTGGTTTATTAATCTCCTCGACCCAAACGCCCTCTAGCTACCTGTCTTTTAACTGTAGCCTTTTTTACCTCTAGGAGTGGACCTCCCGTCCCTAAATTGGTCCTCCAATTCATTTACTTAGAACTTTTGCCCCCTCAAAGCCGTCCCCCCGCATTGGGTTTCCGGGGGCTTTTCCTTATTTTTGATTGCTGAGATATCATTCAACTACTGTTAGCCTGAATTCTCCTTTAAGCTCCCCTGAAGGAACTAAAGGCAGCTCCCAAAAGACCTATCCCTCCCTTCTCCATTCGATTCGAGAAGGACCACCTAGACCGCGCTCATTTGCCTAATACCCTCCCTTTTTTTCCCCAATCTAGAAGTTCCCTGTTACAGTAAGGGGTTCAACCCCGCCCGTCCGACCCTTAAGAATCTTCTCCTTCTATGTCACCCTCACCTTTGTCCTTCCCCGCAGTCCCAGTTCCGCAATAAGACCCGCGATGTACCCGGAACTCTCCTCCTTCTGCTGAGGACTCCTTCCTTATCACCTTCCGCGGAGTTTACCGCCCAAGTGAATGTGTTATTCCAGACGCTAGTGGCATGCGGTACTCAGAAGCCCCTGATTCTTATAGGCCCTCCCCCCGCTTGCTAAACTTCAAAAGAACGGCCACCCCCCCCAATCATCGCCCTCTCGATACCCAAGGTTAGCCTCTTATTCAAGCATCCTTGGCCCCTTAGTTGTTTTGCCGCCGAGCATCCCCATCTTATGAGGAGCTTTCATTCCACTCACCGTGACCGGCACTAATACAGGATTGCCACACCGAAGCTTCCATCCAGCGTTCAAGCAACCCCCCCCCAATCCCGCGTCAGTCCGCGGACAAACTCGACGCTCCCCTCTTGTTAAGCTTTCCTGTCTGCGAGCAGACCACACAACACTTTCAGACATGATTTGTTCCTCCGTTTATAGAAAGCTACTTCTGCTTTCTTCTTTTTTTTCCATCGCACGTTGCCACTTATCTCGTCAACCACCCTCCCCCACCTCCTTCCTAACTTTCGTGACCGTTCTAACACCCAGGCCCTGTCCGAGAACGCATTTTCCACCTTTAAGAACCGATTATAGAATGATCACTATCATTCACCTGCCCCTCTTCCTTCCGACTCTCAGTAAGACAAAGTCAGGAGCATTCTCCCCTTCAAGTAAGGAGGAGGGCATTCCCCAGTACAACGAAAACCTAGGGTGCCCTGCCTTTTCTATAGATCTCCCATTGAGACCCCTCCCGAGGATTCTTTTCTTTTCGAAACCCTGTAACTCCTCCTTCTGGCCCTCTTAACGGGTTTCCCCCAAATTTTCCCTCCATATGTTCCGGTGTATGATCAGCCCTTGCCGTTACTTGATTTACCCTATCCCCCTCCCCCCCTTAAAAGTAAACCGGCCCCAGTCCGCCATCCCCCTCCCCTCCATTTTCCAACCTCCGTACAACAACGCTAATCTCTGCCCCTCCTTCCTCCCCTAGGCACCCTCCCCCCCCTGTTAACGTCTTGCGGTCCCCTGCGCCCCCAAAAGAAGTCGTTTTCCCTTTTCATAGATACTTCTAAACCGCATTTAAATTAGCACCTTTCTTCGGTATTCTTTTTGTTTCGCCCTGTCCCCGCCACTCCTCCATAAGGTGAAGCCGCGTCTCTTATTTTTTTTCTTTTCTCCGGTCTTGTCCAGGAATTTCTCCCGGAGTGAAATTCCCTGCTTTTCCCTTGTATAAAGATGACCCCTTAGATGAGAAATTTTGAGTCTTCCACCTGGCACTATGACCGCGTCTCTTATAAGGGACTTTCCATATCCAACTCTTGTCGTTGATCTTCTATTAACATAATAAGTTGTGTTGATCTCTGATTGAACCTCAACCCCTCTTTTCTGTTCTCCCCCGAAAGCCCTACTCCCATATTGCCCTTGGCAACCCTTCGGAATTCTCTTCGACGTTTCCCCCCCTTGTATCAAATTCCCTCATTTTTTGCACTGCATTGTTCTCAAACTTCTGGAAAATCCTTTTAAACAGACTTGCTTTCGTGCATCCTTGTTTTCTCGTTTTAGGGAGAAGCGGTCCCCACCCCCCCGTGGCCTATAAAGACCCGGCTGCGAATTTTAACGATTGCCGGTGTTGGTGTCCTTTTTCCCTATTCTTCCCCCCCCCGTGGGTATCGCACTGGACCCCTCCTGGTAATTTTATTTTTTCTTTAAGGACGTGTGGAGAGCCATCCTGCGCTTTTTTTTCCTTGGCGGGTTGAGACGGCTCGTTGGACGAGTTATGTGCGTCCTTTCTTATGAGAGGTGGGGGCGGATTTTTCTGCTTGTTTATAGGAGCCTCCCAGACGCTCTTCGCATGGCCTTCGGACAGTTGTGAAATGTTGCCCGTTTTCTCCGGGCAGTAGAATGAGATTCCTTTTTCGCACGGTCCTGCCCCGTTGCTTGTGCGGTTTCTCGGGGCTTAAAGTTCGTCCCAAGGAAGTTAGGTTCGTTCTTCGTCTGAGTGTCTTCCCCTCCGCCTTGACTTTTTCCTGCGGCATGGCGTCTATCCCCTAGGAAACCTACTCTGCTTGCCGCTTCGGTTGGGTGACTTTCTTATATGTCCTCTCATTTTTGGCTGACCCTTTCAGATCGAGGTGATTTTTTTTTCTTCTGCACCGTGGTCTTCCAGGTGTCTTTTCCCCGACAAGGTTGAGTCCTTGAGTCAAGGTACGGTTCTTTCTTTTTCTTATCTCTTGTTTTTCTTCTCGGTATGCAATCCCGCATGCGGCCTAGCGGTCTTTTTGAGAGCAGGTTTCGCATCGCGGTGGGGGTCTCCTTCTCTTGAAAGGGTGCTTCCCCCGCTTTGACCCTTATTAGAGTTCCTCGTTATCTTTACCGATTTGTTTTTTCTAGCTTGATTCCCCCCTCTTCGTTGGGTTCCACAGTCCCTTTCGTGAGATTGTAAAGCTCAAGGGTGATTCAAGCTCCGGGCGGTTGACACCTCTTTGATGCTTCTTCTTCTTCCTCCCGCCAGTGGAGCCCTTTTTTTTAGCCCTAAGGGATTAATTATCTCTTTCCTAAGTTTCGGGTGTAGTGGAGGTTTATGGTACGGCTTCTTTTCGTCCCCCCATCAGCTTCTCCCGGCATCGGTTTATCTACGAGACCAATACTCGCCCTGGACCAGAGGTACGCCAGCCTCATGCAAATATAACGACGGTCCGAAGCCCCCCCAGGAGGTTCCTGGAGGGAAGGGACCTGGTCTTCTTCGGGCGGCTGGCCCTTGAAGAGAAGGTGTTTTGCTCTAGCATCTTGCTCTTAGGAGGGAAAGGTCGGTCGGCTGTTTGGAGACAGCAGCGATACTTACTGATCGTTCTTCCTTAAGAATCTTGACCCGGGGAACCCTTGCGGCCCGCTGGGCGGAGAGAATTCTTCCTTTCTTGTAGAATTCTCGAGTTCTCTTGCTTTCTCCAGGCGTTCTGAAGGTCGGGGGGATGGGCGCTGAACAGGAGGACTTACTTTCTTGTAGTTGCTTTTAGATGTTATCTTCCCTTCCTTTGTTTGTCTCTCTTTCACCAGGTGACTTCCCCTCTACGAGACACCTGACCGAACCTTCTTTACCTTTAGTGACTTCCCCTTCAGTTCAGGCATGGTATTGGCCTCTTCCGTTAGTTTCCCGCTTCTTGCCCCTCTCTGGAGTTGCCTTCCCCGGGAGACAGTTTTGCTACCCCTTGAACTTGATATCGTGTTCCTCTCCCCTGATGCTAAAATTTTTTTGCCCCCTCCTGTTCCCTCCGGAGGTTCCATCCTCCTCTGTGCCCCGGCCTCATCACCCTTCCTCTCCATTGCGCATCCTCCCAGTGAACCTCCCCTCCTTTTTCTTAAGGATCTCCTTCCCCCCTACCGATTTAGTAAGAAGACGTGGGTGGATAGTTGTGACAGGAGCTTTAGCCGGTCCAGAGATTTCTTCATCATGTCTTTCCAGGTAAGTCTGCTTACGAGGACGGACCCTCTTGTCTTCTGTTCTGTAGGTATTCCTCAAGTTTTTTTACTTGACCTCTCTTCTTCTGGCCATGGAGGTGTGGCCCACGCTTTCTTTAAGTCCGATGAAAGAAATCTTTTCCCTCGTGTGGCTCTCTTCCGCGTGTTGAGTAAGAGATTGCGATTGAAGGGAGCTTTCCCCTCTTTCTACTCTGGTCCGATTACCTACTCGACCTCGTGAGCCAAAAGCGATGTGCTCTTCCCCAGGTGAAAGTTACTGGAATTGCTTTTCTTGATCTGAGGACTCACCCTTGGAGCGTCGACTTCTTGATTGAACTTTTGGAATAGTCCCCTTTTCCCTATGGCGAGCGTACCAGATCTGTCCCCCTGTTTTTTTTCTTCCAGCCGGGCATTGCCGACCCGGCGTGAGTACTGTTGTCCATCGTGCACCTCCCTCCTTGCAGGCTTTAGAGCTGGAAAGGCGCAAAGGTAAGGGGGCTTCTCCTTCCCATCTCCCCCGCCCCAGTCCGATGATCCCAGTGCTAAGCGCACTTTCTCTTTTTTCTTGTTAGAGGGGATGCGTTTTTTTTGCCTCTAGAGGGAATCTCCCTTCGATCTCCCCTGACCCTCGCAGACTCGGGACCCCGGAGTTTTTCTTTTTTCAGGAGGAGCATATAGCCAGGCTTTTGAACAGGTCTGGTTTCCTTGGAGGCATAAGGAAAGATGTCCCTTCACGCTCCCAGAAAAGTAGCGTACAATATTTCCCCCTTTCCCCTCCTCCTCCTGTTGTTTTTTAGTCCTTGATTTAGATTTTTTTTTTTTAATTATATTTACAGGTTATTTCTCTTTATTAACAGCTTTAGGCTGCTTTATCAACTTTTTTCCATGATAGAGGACATTCCTTTTCTCCTTCCCCCCCAGAAGTGACTTCCGTCTTCTGAGGACTTCCCTTCTCCTTTATCTCTCACGAAAGCTGCCCGCGTCCCGCCGTCATTCCCATCTTGTAGAACATATAGACTTTTCGGATGCTTGGTCTCTCGAGTCTTCTTCTTTGCTGCTCTCCCCCCCCTCTTAAATGCCTTGGCCCTTTTTTCAATCCTCTCCAGACGTGGGTTCATGGCCCCCCTAATTCCTCCTCCTCCGTCTGCAAGCTTCTCCCGACCCTTCGGGGGACGGAAGAAACAGTTTTGACATCTTCCCTCCCCTCCCCTCCGCCTGGCGAATTCCTCACCAGCTTAGCCCTTTTTTCGATTCCCAGAAAGGTTCCGTGCTCCTTTTTCCCCCCTGCTTCAAGGAAGTTAGTTTTATCTCCTCCCATTGCCTCTCTTCCCGGTAATTTCTTCAAAGATAGAGAGTTGCAGATCCCCTGTTCAAGACTTCTACCTTCCAAGGGGGAGACTTTCGCCCCTCGAAGCAGGGCGGCAGTGGCTGGGCATCTGCTGATTCGCGACCCTTTTAAACACAAGCTTTATTTCTCCTTATTGCCCTAACACTTTCTCCTCCTTGACCTCGACCTCCCCAACCATCTTGGTCTCGGACTTCCTGCTAATTCCTTTTTTCCCGGAAGCTCCATTGGATGCGATGCGCCTTTTACCCAACTCAAACCCGTTCACGTCTCCCAAGCCCCCCCCCCCCCAACTCCATTTGTACCGGGTTCTTATTGTATCTCCTCCAGTTGCTTTGGACCCCTTCCATGTAGAGATTCCATTCGTGGAGTTCTTGTTTACGAGTTTTATTTCCCTTGAAGCCGCTGGGCTCAAGATGGGACTGCTTCCCCTTCCTCTCAGCAGTAAGAAGAATTTCCTTTCCTTTCGTCCCCTTTAGTTAGACTTTTTCGGCTTCTATTTTTCTACCAAGATCAGTCATCGTTTCTAAAGGACTATGTATACCTTTTCCGAACGCGTCCCTCGGGTGTTCGAGGTTTAAAGGAGGTCTATTGTGTGGATCCTTTTCCGAATCGAGACCTCACCGACTTAGTCCCTCTTTCCCATCTTTCCTCCTGTTACACAGTCTCCATTTGCCGCATAGAGATCCCTCCAATCCTCCTTCGCGGTTGACTCCGGAACAGCAGTTCCGCAAGCAGTTAGCCTTCCCCGGACTTTTCTTCATCTTTTTTTTCACCACCCATCCCAGAGGCCGTGTTATAATGCCTGGTCACGATTCACCCCGACCAGGAAGGCTTCTTTGGATGCCGAAAAAAAGGCCGCCTCCCACTCTCCTCCGGCACGTCCAGCTACAGCCCAACTGCTTAGTCCCAGAGTAATTCCCTTTTCCCATGTCAAGGACCAATACTTTACGGCGGACCGCCAAGGAAGTGATCCCCTCCTTCTCCGCAAGCAAAAACCCACACAACACCCCCCACCACCACCCCAAAACACCCCCACCCCCCCCCCCCCCCGCCACAGCACCCCACATCACACAAACCCAACCCAACCCCCCAACCCACCCCACCAAACACCCCACACCCCCCCAAGTTGTAGGTTCGTAGTTATCTTTACCTTATAACTCTCCCTCCACCCCCAAACAACTGAGGCTCCCATACCAAACAGAACTCCCTCAGTCCTTCCCTTAAGGATTATATCAATACTTTCCGTTTCCCCTTTCCCAGCTTTAAGGTTTTCCCCCCTGTCTGGTAGTCCCCCCCCTTCCTCAACAGCCCTTCGCCGCTGGACTACCCTTTCCCGTTAAGCTACTACTGAGTCCCCTAATTTAGAAGATTCCCACTACAAGCATGCTCTTCCCCCACCCCTGACCCATCCTTTGTGATTCTCGGTCCCCTCGTGTCCCCCAGCTCCCTCGGGGTAAAAGAAGGGCTGCTCTCTTGCTGCCCCACCTTTTTTTCTCCTGGCGCCCCCCTCCCCTCAGGAAGCTTTGCGCTTTTTTTCTTTTTTTACCGCCCATCCTTCCGGCAGACAAGCCAGACAAACAACCGCTTCCCTTCCGCCCATACGGCGTTTCGAACACCCCTGCCACTTTCCTTCTCGAAACCCTATCCCCCTCTATCAAGGTCCTCCCCCCCTCGTTATCTTCCCTTCCTGCACCGGCGCCGTTTACGCGCTCTTCCTCCCCTCCCCTCCCCGAATGCAGAAAAGTTCAAAAGTTCTTCTGGTCCCTGAAATCAGTCCTTTTTTGCCCAGCGTGTAGGGGCCCGGGTAAGCCCCTTAGTACAACAGGAACGGTCACAAAGTCCCACCTTCTTCTGCAGTTTTTTGAAAACCTGTTCCCCCTCTCCTTCTCCCCGGCTTACCCGGAAAAAGGACTGGTGAACCGGCTTTTGCCTCCCTCCCCATTACTGCCCCTTCGACGTGCCTCCGCCTTTCCTCACCCCACATCACCCCCGCCCCTGATCGAAGTAAATTGACAGCCCTTTCCCCCTCGCCGATCCCCACACCCGGCCCAACAACTCCTTAATCGTCTGCCTCAATTTCCCTCCCCTTGCTCGAAAGCACCTTGAAATTCCCGGGCGGTCCTTTTCTGTCAACCCAGGGGCCCGTACGGTTTCCCCCTTCACGATATGAAGAACCCCCTTCTCATTCCCCTTCTCGTAAGCACGGTGAGGAGGGCTCTTTTTCCTTTTTTTTCTGTCTCAAGAGATGACCTCCGTTCCTATTCGAGATCAGCTCTTGTGGTTTTCCTTTTCTGTTCCTTTGATTTTACCCTCCCATGTGAAGCTTCTCTTCCCCGGTCTACCCTGAATGAGTCCCCCGATGAGTCCCTCCTGCCTTCTTCCAGTGAACGAGGGAAGGCGTTCTTGTATACGGTTTGACAGATCCCCTGGTGTTCGGTGCCCCCTCTTTTAAACCTTGGAGTTCATAACACTCCCCCCCTTCTCCTGCCTCCCGAGCCCGAACCCCCGGTTCTGCTATCGTTATTTAAATCCCCCTTCTCCCTTTTCCTCGAACTCGTGAAGAAGAGTTATCTCAAGTTTCCCCCCCCTCTACCTCCTTGAATTCTTTTTGGCAAAACTTCTGACCCGACGTGACACCCCCACAGACATGTCTCTAACGGAATCTGCCCTTGCGGTTTCTTTCTTGAGCAGAGAACCAAACGGCCTCAAGCCGCACCGCCTGATTTTCTCATGGAAATGATCCTTCGGAGGAATCATATCTTAAATCCCCCCTTCCCCCGGGCTGGTTGAATCCCCTCCCCTTTGTCAGTTCGGTTCGTCTGCAAGGGTTCTTCGGAGGGAATTTTTTTCAGATTTTTTTTTGGAGTGCGAAGGATATTTTCTTCGTTCTGGCCCCCCCTTCGGTTTCCCAGTTTTTGAAGTTCTGAGCGGTTTTGTTTGCGGGTGAGAGGCCTTTCGGCCCCAAGACCTGCTGATAGACTGTTTTTTTTACGCCTTTGGAGTGGAAAGGGGGATCAGTGCTAGGCTGAGTCTTTCCATTTTGTAGCCGGCTTCCCTGCCCCTTTCCTTGTCCCCCGTTACGGGCTTTCTCTATTTTCTCCGGCTCGCTTCCCATTAATAGGGTACAGGCCGTGTTCTTTTTGGTTTTCAGGCACGAAGAAGGACTATTCTGTTCTCATGGTCTTTTGTTGACCTATCGGAGGTTCGCGGAGGTTGCTTTCCGATAGTGAGGGCATCTCTTTGGGATGAAACCCGGTGAGATTTGAGGTGTCGTTTTTTGTGTAATCCAGGGACGGGTTTCTTTTTTTTTTTTCCTCCCTCTTTCGGCCTCCCTTGAGTTGTTGCTTTTTTTTTTCCCGGAGAGAGGTTCCTTCTTGCTGGTCAAAATCCTAGAAAGTATGCTGTTTTTTCTTTTGGCGGCCGTCGGTAATCCTCAGGTTGGGTTTTCGTATCTCCCCAGCAGAAATTTTGCCAAGTTTCTTTTTTTCGGTTGACAGGATCTTACCTCCCCTCAGCTCCGGGATACAGTATGATCTTTGCCCGCCCCCTTTCTGTAGCTGTAAAGTGACCTTGTTTGGCAATTCCCGCCCAGTCGCCTCCAGAAGATTGTTGCTGCTTGGCTGCGCCCCTGACTTTTATAGCTATCTGGACCCCGGGCCAGGAAACAGATTTCCTCTTCCCCCCTTTCTTCGCCTTGATTTTTTTTTTCTGCTTGTCCCCTTAGGGATTTTTGACAAATAGCGGCTAACACTTCCCTTCTAAGAAGAACATCACTGCCCCCTTCTCGGCTTTGTCATCCCCCCTCCTTCACCCGGCATGGCCCGTGGTCAGCCATCTCCTGAGGTTCTCAGGAAAGGCGTTGTTCGAACTGTCCCCCTCTTTTTCGGCTGCCCGGCTAGCAGTGGCTAGCTTATTGTTGGACTTGTCATCGAGGCTTTGGCCAGCAGCTCATTAAGGAGTGCCCCCTGCAAGATTTAAAAATTCCTCTTCTCCCCTGAAACGGCTGAGCTTTCTCCGCCCTTCTAAGGGTTTAGTGTTTTCTTTCGCCGGTTGTGCTCCTCTTTGTCCATTGGTCCTTCCTGTCCTGCTGGGTGGATATGGTTTCTGTTGTCCCCTCTTTGGAGTTCATAGCTTGTTCCGATTGGTCAGATCCCGAGGAACCGTCTGCTGCCGCTTTTCCTTATGCAGCCTTTCCTTTACCCCTCTGGAAGAGCACCCCCCCCCTTTTGACGTTAGTTTCGTCACATTTCTTTTCCCTCCAGGGAATGGTTGACCGATTTCCTGAGTTGTCCTTTGCTCCTTTCCCCTTGACTTGCCTCCCCCTGGCGAAGTGGAGTTCAACCTTTTCTTGGACCTTGAATTAGACATTCCTTTTGTTCGCTGCCCACGTTTCTTTTTTCCTCCCCCCGCTGCTTACCCGTCCATAAAAGCTTGGGCCGTTCCCTGACAAAGGAAGACGTCTGCTGCATCTCTTCAGTGGGCCCCTTTACGTTGTTCGTATACGCCTACTCTCGGCCCCGTAAAGATGGGCAGAGTGTTGTTCTCTTCCGTTCTTGGTATCGACTTGCTTCTGTTCAAGCGCCGGGCCTCCGTTTAGTAGCCCCTTCCATTCGGGTTCTCCTTCCTTCCTAGTGAACCCCCTCTTTTGATTGGCGTGGAGAATGATTGAGATTCGGCCTCATGAGAAACCTCTCCTTGAAGGAGATTGACCCTTCGGCCTTGTCCTTTCCTGAAATTTCCAGGTTGAAGAGGGTCTCTTCTTGTTCGTTAGGGGTCCTTTTACCTGAGCTCTCCGATTTCCGGTTGCTGGCCCCAACCCCCCTCCCTATCTTGAGTAGGAAATTAAGTCACGTGCTCCTTGAGCAAGATGGAGTTCCATCCTTCTTTAGACCTTCTTGCTAGCCGCTGTGGTCCTCATGGACGGTCAAAACCTTTGGGTTATAGCTAGAGACAAATCTTCTTCCCTGTCTGTCCCTTTTCCCGCACTGTTTTGTCCTAGCTTGGACCGCTCTTGAATGTTTTGGTTCGCAGACGGAATTTCCCCTATGTACAAATTCCGCGTCGTCTCTTACCCTTTGGCCCAACTCAAACCTGCAGCGCTTGTTTCTTCCGGAGGCCAGTTTGCGCCCCCACAGGTGTACTTGTCTGCTCCCCTCCTCCCCCGCCGTCAGAAGCTGAGAACGCTCGCACTCGAGTAGAAGAGATGTCCTCCCCCCCTTCTTCTCCGGGACTTCCTTGCCTCGATTTTTCGCGTAGTCGTTCCCTTCCCCCCCTGAGCATCTCGGTCCCCCCCCTTGAAGTTACTCATGGGTGCGTCAAGCCCTGTGGCCGCCGAGTTAACTTTTCCCCCATGTCACAACAGTTTCTCGGCATTCCCCCCTCCCCCTTCCCTCGAGTAAAAA
>Ga0179593_1584268_pt1 | contig 18085 bp, 26 predicted proteins | sample CZODoug2_1_08_16_FD_185931 | JGI IMG/M metagenome (GOLD analysis project Ga0179593, IMG submission 185931) | Vadose zone soil fungal communities from Angelo Coast Range Reserve, California, USA - CZODoug2_1_08_16fungal (PacBio error correction) | ecosystem: Environmental > Terrestrial > Soil >... | reverse complement strand
TGGTTAATCACTTGACCGTTCAATAACTTTCCCCTTCCCAGTGAAGTGTTCGGCGGGTCACGAGGAGGACTCCCCTTGTGGAGTGTTTTCCTCTATTTCCGCCTTCCCCCGTCAATCTTTTTCTCGATAGGCCTTTCTGGGGGGGTCTTTGGGTCCCCGGAGTGAGATGACCTTATCTCATACCGAAGGTCCCCTCTCTCGACTCCTAACTCTTGCAAAGCTTCTTTATTTCTTTTGGTTCTTTCCCCGTAGCCTCACCCGTAGACCCTGCGTTCAGCGGTTGAGTGCTTTCTTTTTCTTTTCGGCCGTTGGTTTCCCGAAGACAGCCCTCTTTTAACCGACCTTGACCCTTCCCTCGACTTTTCCCCATGGGCGGCTACGGGCCTCGCTAGTCGGGCAGCGGCAGCATTGAGTGGCCAGGCGAACCGATGCTCTCTCTTCAAGTCTTTTCGGTCGACCAGGTTTCTTTTTCCCTACTTTTTTTGTCATTCTTTTTTTCATCGCCGTCGCCTCCCTTCTGATTGAAGATGAGCGTGCCAGCAAGTTAGTAGGCGTTTGTATCTCTTCTTCCCGGACAGCATCTTTTCCATGCCAACAAGCCCCATCACCCACTGCTACTTCTTCCCTCCGTTTTTGTTGTTTCTTTTCATCTTTCAGTTTTTTGATGGTGGAAATGAACAGTAATGAGATCTTGACAGCGTGCGGTCGTCTTTCCCTCCTCCCCACTCCCGTCCTCTCATCTTTCAATTCCCCCTAGGCTGAGCCGCGATGGCCCCTTTTCCCCGTGTGCGAGCCTTGCGTTTTTTCCATAAGTCGTTCGCAACCCCTTGCGCAGAGGGCCGACCGAAAGTTCCTTTTCTTCGTTGGAGCGCCTGCCCCTTTTTTTTTTGACCCGATTTCTCGCCCCAATGGGTCCCCCTGGCCCCTTTTTTCGGTTGTCCTCGTTCTTTTTGCAAGCGTCATATCGCCTCCTGTGCTCGATGCACCATAAAACGTCCTCTCAATCCCCTCATCATAGCCACCTTTTTCCCCCTTCTTTTGTCTTCGGGCGACTTCGTGGCTTCGGTGCGTCTTCGAATCATCTCTCTTTCTTCGACGCGCGTTCTCGCTCTCTCTTTAAATCCGGAGTAATCGTGATGCATCAGTCTATCCTTGCTAGTCTCGTCCCTGAACTCCGGTGAGGCGCACTCTTTTCCGAATAGCCTTCCTTCAAGAAAATACGGTGAAGCACGTCGCCTCCCGGCCTCACTGATGAGCATTCCCCCGTGATTGAACTTTCTCCACGCGTCGGTTCTTTCCCCGTCTTCCCCCTGATCTGACATCCTTCTTAGCGCGGTAGCTGTTTTCTACTTCCCCTCGAAGACCGCCTGACTAATCAAGGGTCCTCGAGTCAAATCCAATCTTTTTTTTCTTTCTCTTGACGCCGTCTTCCCCCCCGCCCCTTTCGGGCCAAACGTCGCTGGTTTGCCTTTCTTGAACGACGAAATGAAGACCCTTTCTCTCGTCAATCCCACATCGGTTTTTTTCTAACTTTACCGGAAATGGGCCCCTTTCCACCCTTCTATGTCCGCCCCCTTGGTCGAAGAGAGTCGGGCCCCCCCGCAGGAAGAGACGAGGTTACCACTTTGGTATTGCCTTTGCCTTTTCAGACCCGATTCTACCGGTTCCTCCCCCCCCCGTGACCTTCGGCAGGGACTTTCTTGCAACATGTTTCTTCGAAAAGACGACCGCCCAAGGGTTGCCCACGTCCTCCCGGACGCACGTGCTGGAAGGCGTGAATGCCTCGAGGAGTTTCCCAACTGGACCCCCCCCCTGTTAAATTTTTTCTGCGCAACGATCAGCCTCTTCGCAGCGCTTCCGTCTCGAGCTGGTTCCCCGTGAAACGAGCGATGCCCTCCTTTCTCCTTCTGGGAATCTTCCTCAATGCGGGATCCCTCCCAGCCACTTCGAGCTCTCTCCAATTTTTTTTTCATCGGCTTGAGACCCTTTCAGCCTGTATTTTTTTTACCCCTCTAACGCGGACTTTTCCTGACCGATTCCCCTCGCATTGTTTGAGTCTTTTCCTCCCCCCGCTTACGCGATGACGTCCTTCTACGCTAGCGATCCCTCCTTTCCTGTCTGCTTTTTGCCCCCATCCCGCTGTTTCACTCCTGATGACGTCTGCCCTCTCCACCCGATACATAGGTTTAACGCCTTTCAAGCTGAACACCCCTCCCTTTTGGTCTCACGGAGGGATAGATCCTTAACTTGTTCTTTCCCTTTCAGGCCTTCTTTTCCCCCTTGGGGTTCTCGGCAAAGAACGGGGGAATGTTTGACTCCCCCTTTCCCTCTAACCTTTCCTAGCACTCCCTGACACCTTTCGCACCAGCATAGCTCGGGACAGTCTCCCTTGGAAATGACAACCCAGTCATCTCATCAACTCCTTCTCCCAACGTTACCCAATACCCAGGTCCAAACTTTTGAAAAAGAAGAAATGGTTCCTATATTTAACCATCCCCCCCCATTATGTTTTTCTTAGTTTTCGCACAAATTCCCTCGTTTACCCCACTTCCTATTTTTTCCTTTAAGGAATATTATTTGTGCTCCTCAAGGCAAGAAAATTGGTGTAGTCAACCTTAATTGGCCTCTCTGCTTTTTTCTGTCGCATTTATTTTCGCCACAGTTCCCCAAAGGACCAACCCTTTTACTCTTTCCTCAGAGGCCGTCATGTCTCCTCCCCGGCTCGAGAGGCGCTGCTCGCTTCAGGAGGAGCTTTTTACTTTGCCGCGCTGAGGTTCCTTCCCAAAATACTTTTCCCTTTTTTTTTTTCCTTTTCCTTTCCTTTGCCTCGGCCAGAGTGTTCCCTTGTCCGCCCTTGGACGGGTTCTCTTTTCCTACTCCCCTTTTGTTGAGATTTCTGATCCAGTACCTTTCAAGCACACGGTCCCGACCCCGTCCCCTCTCCTGGGCGACCGAGCTCGGCCTGTAATCTCCAGCAAGGACAGAGCGCCCGCTCCTGGGCGCCGGAGGCAACTTCTTTTCCTCCTTAAGGTGGTCAGTTCTTTTTTGATCTTGGCTCCTTTCAAAATTTGTCAAGTGCGACCTCCCCTTCGGAGAAGAGAGAAATTTTCCCCCACAGAAGACTTTTTTCGTTCATGACCCCCCCCCCCCGTCCCAAACCTCTTCCTCCCTTTTGTCCCTTATTTCCTCCCTTACCGATTCTAGTTTCCTATGTATGAGACTTTCGTGGAAGGGTTCTCTGTCCAACTGCATTTCTTCTTTTTTTCCCTCTCTTCACCCACCTTTTTCGATTTTCCGGTTGATCGCTTATGACTGCTGCCCCTCGCTTGACTGTCCGAGATTCTTCTCCTTTCGACATATTCTTTTGGTGTGCTGGCTGCTCCAGCTCCCCTTTTTTTTTAGCGGGTTCTCTTTTAGTCAAACTTCACATATGGGCCACCCCACCGGGCCTCTTCTAACTCCCCTTTCCCTTCGACAGCCCTGATGCTCTTTTTCCCTGTCATTAAGTGCCCTCCTCACGAAATCGGGAAACACCTATGAGTCGTTTTTTTTCAATCTTCCCCGCGTGCCATTCCCCCCGTCGGGCATTTCCAAAGGGGAGGGTTGGCCGTTTCTGCATAAGGCAATTTTTTGATCTCTCTCTGTCCGACATGCCTCTTCAGCTGGTTTTTTTAGTTCGCTGCGTTTGGTTCCCATGGCTTTTCCTTCCTTCCCTCCTTGGGTGGATCGTGGGACCTTTTCCTAGGAAAATGCCTCAAGCCTATTGAAAATCACCGACTATCTCCGGCTTGTTTTTTTTTACTCGTTGGCTTCTTTCTCTTCCCCTACGATATCCCGCTTTCCTTCCTTCACATCGATCCTACCGACGGCGAAGGAGGTGGGCGCTCTTCCACTGGGTGGCCTTTGCCCGCTGTCTCCCCGCGAACGCCCCCGGTCTTTCGATCATTCAGCGGCCGTTGATGAGTTTAACGGTTTTCTTAAGAGGGGACTCTCCTTTGACAAAGCCCGCAGCGTGAGTTCTTTTTCTTCTGGCCGGTTTGAGATCAGGAACGTGCTGCGGAGCGGACTCCCTCTTCCCGGTCGGTCTCCACATTTTCCCTTCCCTCATCCCTCGATTCATCAATGCCTGATGTCAGAAGCTGGTGGCCCCCCCAGAAGCTCGGTTCTTCAGTTCCCCCGAAACAAAGGGCTCTTACCTTTTTTGACAAACCTACTTCTCCCCTTTTGGCCCGACGCTCCGTCCCAATGGAGGGTAGTGGTATTCTTCTGCTACTGGTTGCGACCTTTCCGTCAGAACACCCTTTCTCGACCCCCCTCACGAATTGTCTTTGCGAGCTCGGTCTTTCATTCTTAGAAAGGTTTTTCTTTGCCTTAATCGTGGCCGAATTTTTCTTCAGAAGAAAAAACTCGTTTTTCTCTTCGACAAAAAGTCGCCGTGGAAAGTAGGGATTGCGGATACGCCGTGAGTCTTTTTTTTTTCTGCTTTCCCCAGAGAATGACTCTTGGCTGTCCGCTCCTCCTGGCCCATCCTTTCTTTGATACCTTCAATCACGGGCTTTGCTTCCCCCAAGTCGTTCCCGCAAGATGTACGTCCTAGTGGTCCATGGCTATTCGGGAAAAAGCTATTTCCTCCCCTGTCCCGGGAGTTTCCTTGATAGGCCCGCGGGCTCCGGTTCTTTTTTATCTCAATCCCCCGCCTTCTCCCCAGACGATCTCGACGAGTCCATCCGATTCTTCCCTTTCTCTTGCCCCCCCGCTCTGATGTTCTCCCCGAAAGCTTTCGTAATTCCCCCCTTTTCTCCCGAAGACCTGTATTTCGAGGTTGGCGAGGAGCTTTTTTTTTGGCATTGGTATTTCATCCGCATTCTTATCTTTGCTTTAACCCTAAGAGTTCCCCCCTTCTCCATTGGGCGCTGGCAGAGTCGGTTCTTTTTCAAGAGGAGAGGGCAGCTCTCTCCCCTATGCTTTCCTCAATCGTGACTTTTTCCGTTGCGCTTTTTCTTTTTCGCGGCATGGCGCTTTTTTCCCGGGGCATCGCGCTCCGACCCAGTCATGGAGGATTGCAGTTTTTTCTGGGAAGGAGCGTTGCAGTCAAGCCCTTAGTCGGATTTTTGGATATCTCTTTCCCTCCCCTGGCCTGCTCTCGATTATTTTCTTCCCCCCGCCCCCCCCTGAACGAATTCGCCTTCCTCCGTTGTTTGTTGTGCGCTTCTGATATTTAAGGTGTGATGTTGGTGGCCATGACGTAATCCTTGTGACGCTTTTATCCAAATCCGACGTTGGGCTGATTCACCTCTCCGCTTCCTCATTGACGGGCGGTTTCGCGTCCCCGGCCACAAGATCCCGGGTTTTTCTGCCCTCGAAATCCGTCGTTTTTTTTGCCTTGGCCGCAGAAGGTCCGACCCTCTTGACAAGATGGCGAGAAGAGGGAGCTCTGCCCTCTCCCAGCGTGCCGTGCGATTGTTCCTTGCCCCGTTTTCCTGAAAAAGGACTCGAAGGTTTCCTTCCCGCAAAGCTTCATATTCCCTTTCCTTTCGTGCTCGCTGCCCTCCACCTTCCCGAATCATTGCCCTATCGCAACCGGCTTCCCTTCCCCTGTTCTCCAGGTCCTCTGTAAAGTCTTCTTTCTAAAAATTTTTGAAAAATTTTACATTACACACCCCCACCAACGGTCGTTGCTTTTTTTTGACAATCCGTCTTTCAAGAGTTCTGAACTTTTAATTCCTGCTTTACCTTTTCGATAGTGAGGCCCAGCTCCTTTTGAGCCCCTCCTTCCCCTTCCTGATCGGACCCTTAGCGGCTAGAGCAAACCTCCTTGCTTCTTCTAACCTCCTAGAACGTCCGGGTGAGCACGTCTTCTCGTCCTCACTTCTCCACTTTGTTAGACCTCTCCTTGATTTGAGGTAGAAGACCCCACCGCGTCTGATGCCCCCCAGTATCTGACCTCTCGGTAGGCTTTCCCGCGACGTCTCTTTTCCCTGACGAATCCTTTCCCGCCACACCATCCCTTCAAAATATGCGCCCTTGTTTCGACACCCATCTGCACTTCGAAGGTCCCCCCCCCCCCGCTAGTAGGTCTTCTCAACCCTCTCTTGGCGCGTCCTTGAACGACGCAATGAATACGCGCTCTCTCCCCCCAATTCAGTCCAGGGTTCTGCCTCGCTTAATTTTCTTCTCCTTTTTTGCGAAGCAGCATCCCTGCGTAGAAAGGAAGAGTCGTTCACATTCATGATCTACTATTTTTTCCCCCGTATATGCATTTCTCAAGACCTTTTGCCTCTCTCCCTTTTCCGGAAGCAACCCACATAGGCGGACATCCCTTTTGATGAGAGGCCCTTCTTAGTCGATCCCATTGGTCCCTCGACTTAAATCGGTGTTCCTCCTCCGATTCAGCGCTCACTAATTTGATAGCCAGCACGCGGCCCTCCTTGACGGCGGCTCATGAAACGACCCCCCTTCATTCCTTTGTCAAACTGGTGCACCTTTCCCCCCCCGTTTTCTCTTTCCGCGCCCCCAAGCCTTCCTCGCCCGAGTCGCGCTCCCTCCTCGGCATCGAGATGGTTTGCACGAGCGATGGCCCAACCGAAGTGGGAATAAGATAGCGTGACTTACCCTTTCTATCGTCGTGTAATTTTTCTCCGCCCTTCTTTCTCGACAACACCTTCCGTTCACTTCCGGCTTGAGAATCTATGAGCCATGTTTCCCCCCCTATAATCTCCAATATTGTTCCAGACAGATGACCCCCACACAACCGCCTCCCTTGGAGAGTGCTGGCCCCTTACGAGAGGGGTTTGGGGGGGGTCTTCGTTCTTCATGTCGGAAGCTACCCCTTGTGAATTTTTCTGCAGACCTTCTTCCTCTGTTTTTTCGTTTTTTAATGCGTCTGGGAGTATGAAACACAACCGACCTCTGTAGTTTGGCACATACTTGCATCGGCCTTTTCCCTCTTCTAGAGGTGAAGTCGAGGTGACCTGCTCCATAAGTCCCTTTTTTTTCTTCGCTTTCGTTGTCCTTTCACCCCACCCTCTCCTTATGCTATCGGGTCCCTGCAAAAGCCCATTCCCTAAATGAGTAATCGCCGCCTGAAGCTTTCTTCGCTCGTTTCCCGGTATGACCCCGCTATCCCATCCGCCCCCAGATTGGGTGATACCAATACACCAAGTTCCACAGACGGCCCCCGAAATGACAGTTTTTCAAGTAAGTCCTCCTACCCTGCTTTCACCTCCGTTTCGACACAACCTTCTCTTTGACAAATTCTTCTGACGGTAAGGATTAGTTTATTTCCTGCCGAAACGGCAGTCTCGTCGTCACGAAGGAGACAGGTTCCTTGAAATTTCATCCCTGCTCAACACGAAACTTGCCCCGTAGGGACCATGTTCGTCCTTTTCGCGAGGCAGTAATGGACTAGTTTTCCCGATCGGCGCGTTTTTTTTCTTTTGGATTCGGGTCTCCCCGTCCGGCAGAGTTCGGTTGCGTCTCCCACGAACCTGGGACCTTTTCCTTCCTTTTTTGAGAGTCTCTCCTTTTCTGGTCGGCCTTCAACCGTCCCTCTGAAGAGGAGAGCGCGGTGGCAACGACCGCTTGTCCATTCTTTCTCCACCTGCGCTCTCCTCTCCCCGTTTCTTGAGACCCCTTCTCATCGGACTTTCTCTTTTCCTACGGTGTTTCTTTAGTTTTATCGGTGGCGGACCCCTTACCCAAATTTTACAAGTGCTCCCCCCTGCTCCTTCGGACCTCACCATTTTACACAAGACTTCCTTGCCTTTCTCCCCAAATAACTATTCTACGTCCAAAAAAATACCCGAATTTTTGTCAAGCCCTTTCGAACGATATCCCCCTCCCCATAGTCTGAGACTTTTTTTAAAATATAGTCACCTGCATTTTTTGTCCTTGATTGGTCCGAGATCCTTCTGTTGCGGATTGGGAAGTTTTTTCTGATGGGATGGACTCTTTTTTTCATGGCTCTCGCTTCAACTTTCTCCTATTCGATTCCGGTTGAGGGCTCCTCTCCATGGCATCTAGAGGTTCGGTATGTCCAAACTTCTGGCGTTCCCCACCTGGGTGCGCCCTTTCTGCCCTTTCCCCTTTCCTAAGAATCTACTTTGATGGTCAAGATTGCCCCCCCCGTTTAATTAGGTTTTTCATTGTCTACATGAAGGAGTCTTTTTCCGACGTCGCGCCCAGATGACCATTCCGGGCATTTCAGAAATGACGGGTCGTTTATTTCCTTGGTTTCATCTCCTCTCTCCGACATGCCCTGCAGAGCGTAAGCGTTGGCCGCAGACTTTCCCTTCTTTTTTTGAGCATTTTTTCGTCAACCTCCTTTCTTGTTCTGAGTGCGATCATGACCATGGATAATAGGAAACCTCCAAGCCCCCCCCCAATCCCCTATGGCCGGTGCTTCTTTTCGAGGGGATGGGATTGCTTGCCGACGATACTAAAGCCCCCGTTTACATCCCTTCTTTCAGGCGGTGGGCCTAAGCCCGGTGCCCCTGTTGCCCCAGCTCGATGCTTTTTCGCGTGCGCGCTGCAACTTTAGAGCTCAGATGTGCGCGTTCGTCCGTGGGATGTCTTTCTTTTTCCCGTTCCGCCTTCTGTCGTGCATGCTCCTTTCCCAAGGCCTTTCAGAGGGATGGGAGGCCTAACCGTCGGGAGGAGTTTTTAAGGCTTTCGGTCGCTGTTCTCGTTTCCAAGAGCCGCGTCCTCCCCCACGCTCACTTGGGCCTTCTGTCCCTTTTTTATCATTGGTTTTTTTTCTTAGGCGGAAAACAACGTGTAGGACGGTGATTGGTGAGGTAGCCACCAAAAATGAACATGGGGGTCTTCCTTTTCAGCAGAACCCCGGCAGATTACAGTTGGTGGCACTCCTTCCCCTCCTCCGGTCTCCCAGTGTTTGGCAGTCTGCTGCCATACTGGGTTGGAACAGGAAGACTTTGCCGTGCAGCATCGCTCAGCACCCCTCAGTGTCTGCTCTGGCTTCATTGTTTAAAGGTCTCACGACGTGTTGGCCTAAATCGAGAGTGTCAGAAGGTTTTTTTTTTTTTTTCCTCGGGAATATTGTTGGCCCCGTCGGCCGGCGTTCCTCTGGGGGGGTCGGCCCCTGAATTCGTCATGCTTCCTCGGTCTGAGGACATCTCTCCCCCGCTCAGAGATACCCCTCCGTTGATCCTCACCGACGCGTTCTTTTACCTCTTCCTTTTTATCCCCCCCCCGTGATCCCAGTGAGGCCGCACTAGTTCTTTGTGATTCACCAGGAGTGGGTGTCCATTTAAGCTTTTCCCCCAGCTATTTGCGCTCGGTGGCTCGGTAGCCTTCCTTCCTATCGCCGTGATGGGCTCGGCTGCTGAGGCTTCCTATATCAATACGCATAAAGCTGTAGAGACCTTCCTCGATTCTTCCTCTTTCTCTGTTACCCTCCCCCTCCCCGTACTCTTATTCCACTTTCGCCCTAAGAAATGACAGGGTTCCCGGGTTTGGCCTTTTTTGCGGCTGTCTGCGAGCACGACGCAGCCGTTTCTCTCTTTGCTTGAACCGACCTTTCCCCTTCGACGACTTTTTCGTGCCATTTTGCGATAAGGAGTTTCCGCCGATAGGGTCTTTTTTTCTCCCTATTGAGGAGGCAGGCTTATGATGCAGATGCTCTTTCTTTTCCCCTTCCATGGGTTGCGAACTTCTCGCGGCGGGCAAGGAGAGAAACATTGTGGCTCTTGTGGCCGGGGCTTTCCTCAGTCCTTTTCCTTCTTTTATTTCAGCCCCATAGGTTGTCATCTCTCTCTTTCTCTTCTTCTCCCCATGCTTTTCCCGTTACGGTTTCATTGCCACCCATCAACATCCCCCTTCCTGACATCTCTATCTTTTTTTTGTTGTTGCTTTTTTGAGGTTGGCTTTTCAAATCCGTTCCATCTTCCCCCCCCCTCCCGTCAGTTTTATTGTTCGCGCGATATACAATCCGCCCCCCGCTTAATGAAACGCTTTCCTCCCCATGCTGGAGGGAGCGTTTTTTTCGATTCCCGGTGTGTCTTTCACTTAGTCTTTCTCCCATTGGGCAGTACTTTCCTCCGCTTTCACGAGGCTCGTCCCCGAGCGCCTGCACTTCTCTTGGCCTGCGTGAAAGAATCTTCCCCCCCTCCTTCGCTGAACAATGTCTCGGTCGTCATCTCCTTTTTTTTAAAGCACCTCTTCCCTTTTGCTGCTTCGTGCTCTCTTCCCAAAAGGCCGCAGCCCTCCCCCCTACATAATCTCCCTCTTCTGCTGCCCCCTTCGCGAAAGTTGCCGCCCCAGTTCCCTTTTTGCGCTTTTTCGACAAGTCAGTTTTTCGTGGCAAGAGTTCTCCTCCTCGTCTTTTGATCTTAGTTTCCTTTCTCGGGATTGAGTTGAGTCCCAGTCCCTCCCTCTTTGACGGAGAAGGGCCCCCGTCCTCAGAGCCAACCCCTTGCCTTGAGGACAATAAGAGTTTCCTCCTCGCCCGGAAATGTTCCTTGTGATCCCCTTGATGCGCATGTTCCGCCCCCCTCGCTTTCTTCGGTACTCTGAAAGCGTCGGGGATCCCTTAATATAACGTCTTTCCATCTCCCAGTAATAGGTTTCTGTATCTCCCGTCAGATATCACCCGGTTATCTCGACGGGTCAAAACTTCGCTGCCTTTGTCGACACAAATCTCCCCCTCCTTCGTTTTATTATGATAGGAAGGATCTTTGCCCCCACGCTCGAGGTCCTCTTTCGGCTCTCTCCGCAATGACAGACCGTCCTGATCAAACCCTTCCGTTTCATACAAATTTTTTCCCTGGCCACGGTCGGAAACTTTCTTGCTGTTCCACAAAATTTTTCTCTCCATCCCCCTGGAGCGTCGGGCAAAGGATCGAACCGGTTTTGCCACCCCTTTCTTTCCCCTTTTTTTTATGTTCTGCTGTCAGACCGACTGACTAGCGCAATGGCCGCCCCTTCCGCAAAACATTTTTTTCTTGCATCAGGCCATTTTTCCTTCGTTTGCTGCAAAATGTTGTTTTCTGAACAGCGACCCCTTTTTGCCCCCCCGACGTCGCTTTTTCGATAGCCAGTTGCCCTGACGGCGATTGCCCATTATTCTTTCCAAATCTGAAAACAGCTTCATTTCCCATCATCAACCCCCGCACCCTCCCCTCGCGCTGCAGCGCATCAGGCAGCTTGTGGCCCCTCCCTTTTCTCGATGGCCCCACCTCCTTTCCACCCTCGGTCAGAGATCGAGGTGATTTTTTTCCTGCGGTCCCTCCCTGCGTCCCCCGCAACTCGCTCCACCCCGCAAACCCCCTTCAGAGTCGGTGATTTTTTCCCATCGGCTTGAGCACTTTTATGAGAAAGGTCAGCTCCACACCTCCTTGTTGAACCAACGCCCGAACCTCTTTCAGAGTGTCCTTTTTTTTCTACGCGATTCGTAATGAATGTCTCTCTAGACCCCGAAATGTCCAGCGCCCCCCTTCTCCGCCCCCCCCGGTGTCAGTTGGAAGCTTTTTCTCTGGACCTCTTTCCACCCGACCGTCTTTCCGATTTCTCGTCCCAGATGGCCCCTTCCTGAACGGTGGGTGTGCAATTAGCTTTTAGAGGCTTACTCCCGCCCCCGGTGCATGGCAGGACCCCCCCCCAGGGGTTTTCCGGCCTTTTTAAGTCCCCGCCACGGCCATTCTCTCGTTCCACTCGAAACCGCCCCTAAAATCGCCTAGTCTCGAACCTCATTCATCTGGTACCACCCACCCCTTGCTCACCCCCTTTCCTCCTGCCCCTTACTTCCACACCCCCCTTCCCCCCTCCCCCCCCCCAACCTCCCCACCCTCCCACTCGCTTCATTATGCCCTCCCCGACCATCGCCCCACTCTACCTCCCTTCTCCACTTTTCCGCTCCCCTCACCTACCCCCCTCTATCCCTTCCCTAGCCCCGGCCCCTCTTCTCCACCTTCCCCTCCCCTCCACTTCTCCTCTACCCCCCACCCCTTTTCTTTCCCTCCTTCTCCCTCCATCGCCTTGCCTCGGTTTTCCCCCTTCACTTCATCCCTTACTTCTCCCACCCCGCCACCCCCCCACCCCCCACCCCACCCCCATTTACTCCTTCTTCCTCCCGCTATCCCCCCCCTTCCCCACTTCATTCCCCCCCCACCCCCCCCCTACACCCCCCACCTCCCCCCCTCTCCCCATCCCCTATTCCCTCCTCTCCCACCCTCCCCCCACCCCCTCCCCCTCTCTATCCTTCACGCCTCCCCCTCTCAAACCCCTCCTTCCTACTCGGTCCCCCCTACCCCTCTTCCCCCTCCTATCCTTCTCCATCCCTCCCCACCGCCCCCCCTCCCCCCCCCCACCCCTCCCCTACTTGCCCGTTTCCCATCTCTCCCCCCCATCCCCTCATCTTCCCTCCTCCTCCTTTTCTTCCTCTTGCCCTCCCCCTACCCCTCCGTCCCACTACCTCCCTCCACTACCAACTACACCACCTCCACCCCCCCCCCCCCCGTCCCTTCCCACCCGCCCCCCCCGCTCCTTTCTTGTTTCCCCCTCATTACGCCCCCTCCTATCTCCCGTCTCTATGTCCCTCCTTCCACTCCCTCACCTTTCTCCTCGCCTGCCTTCCCCTCCTCCCTTCACCCCCTCACTATCCCTTTACCCTTCATCACCTCTTCCTTCCTTACCCCTTTGTGTCCTCCTCCCCACCTCTTTGTCCAACCTCCTCTCTCCTCCTCCCCTTTACCTCTGCAGACTTCTTTCTCCTCCTCCCTTCCCCTCACTCCCGCCACTTCGTTCCCCCCCCCCGCTCTTCCTTCACCCCTTCCTCCTTTGACTCCAGCCACTTTACCCCGCTCTCATCCCCCTCCTTTTCTCCACCCCCCCCACCAATTCCCCCCCCCAACCACCCTCCCCCACTTAATTCGCCTCCGCGCTCATCCCCTACCCCTATTCCCACCCCCCTCCTCTTAGCTACGCCCCCCTACCCACGCTCCTCTCTCTTCCTTCATTCCCCTCCCCCCCTCAACCCCTTCCCCATCCCCTTCACCGTTCTCCCTCACCCCCTCCCCTCCCCTCTCCCCCGGCCCCCCCACCATCCCAACCCCCTCCCCCTCCACACCCTCTCCCCCCTCCTTCCTCTTATCTCATTTCACACCCCTTTCCCCCCATCTTAGCCCCTCCCCACTGCCCAACCCTTTCCCCCCCTTTGTCAACCTCCTCCGCTCTTTACCCCCTCCTCCCCCGCCGTTTCTAACTCCCGTCCCAGTTTTATCAATCACAAGCCGCCCCACAGATTGGGTGATCTTTTCACCCCAATACCCACCTCTTTTCCCATCAGACCCTCCTTTGTCATATCCCCTTTCGGAATGTCTCCTAGATTTACAAATCCATCGTTTCGCACAAGGAACCCTTTTCCCCTTTTTTTCTATTTGTGGCCTTTGTAATTCTTAAGGTATTCCTTGTGTCGTCCCCCCTCCCCCAATTCTCTCCTGCTCGTGCGTCGACTTGACCCCAATTGGCAAGTGTCGACACAGTTCCCCCCTTCCACTGAAACTCTCCTTGGAGGCCCGCGCCCGGCTCTGCGGGCCTGGTCCTGGCTTTCTTCCTGGCCGAGCTGCGGTCTAGTGGCAACCTCGGCAGCTTCTTTGAAGGTCTGAAAAGGGTCCTCCTCCTCCGTTGTTTTGCGTCAGTTTCCTCCCGTTGGTCGGACGCCACCGTCTATGAAGAGGCCGATTTCACGGGGAGGACCCCTTTATCTCCTCCACTTTTCCCGATCGAGCCGGGATTCTCCCATTCTCTTCCGTCTGGAGGTCGGGTCCCTGGTTTTAAGTTCGTGTTTGATCTTTTCCGACCTTTCAGTGCTTCTTGAGAGCAATTTCTGCCCTTCCACCTTTTTGTTATTTTTCGGTTCGTAATGCCCATAACTATTACTTATTTCCAAAAAGATAAGAATTGGGTCTTCCTCTTTCGAAATTCCTTTTGTTAAATCCGCATGGGTCCATTCCCATCCTTATTGACTTTTGTCTTTTTAGCGGATCCCCAATCTGTTTGAGGATTGGAAGGTTTTCTGTATGACTGGATCCCTTCCCCCCCGACTGTCTTTTTTGAGACCTGGTCTTTCGTTTCGTCTTTTTTTCTTGAGTTCGGGTTTTTTTTCGTTCAACTTCCAATATGGACCTTTTTCCCCCCCCCGTTGGCGGTCAACGTCAGGGCCTTCGCCGCGATGCCAGTCTACCCAACCGTCAAGTTTCCCCATTGGAACGAAATCTTTTTTTTTTTTCCTCTGGATCGAGGTTGCGAATGTATGCCACCTTAAGGCAGACTGCGGGATGCAGTTCTGGCCCTCCCCTTTGGACATGCCTTCTTGAGCTTTTTCCTTCGGAAGAAATATCCATGTCTCGTTATATTCTTTTTGGGAGATCTTTTCTTTCCTCTGCGAGTTTTTTTTCTGGCTATGGACAGATCAAGCCTTCGATGACTAACCGACTTTCATCGGCGTGTTGCAGAGGGGTACTAGAGTGTCTGCTTGTCAGAGGACCCCCTCTCTATTTGCCCTCTATATATTTTTTTTTTTCGGTCAAAGCGTCGGTGCCCTGGCTTTTCCCAGATCGATTTCTCGTCGCTGCTCTTTTTTGCGGCGCGATAAGGCTTTGGAGCAGCAGCGGCCGTGACTTCCCCTTCTTTCAGAGTTGTTCCAGTTTGGCGAATGATGATAGTTCTCCTTGTCTCCCCCGCCGTAAGCACTTCTTTTTTTTTTTGCGGATCCTTCGAGGAATCTTTCTTCTCAAAATGTTGCAAGCTCCCTTCTCCTGCCGCTCATTCAAGGGCCTTATTGCCGAGACTTGGTTGTCTCCTTTCTTTTAAATGAGAGAGTTTTTTCCCTTCCCCATCAAGTCCTCTCCAACATAGTCCTCAGACCTGGCCCCCCCCCCCCCCCTACGCTCGGTCGACCATTGTCTCTGATGGAGGCTTATTTGCTGATACTGGGTGAATTCTCTTTCCCGACGTGCTTTCTTCAGTTTATGTCTTCCCGAGGCTCCATTGAGTCGTTCCCCCCCTGGAGCGCCACGGCTTTTTCCCGAGCTTTTGTCTCCATTTTCTCCGACCTTCTCATCTTCCCTTGCATGGGGGGTTTTTATACGAATGATCGTAATGACCTGTCTGTCTCTTTTTTCCGGATATTCCTCTCTTCCCCCCCATTCATGCCCCCTCCGTTTTTTTTTTCCCCCTTTCAAAATCACGGTGTTGCCGGTCTCCCCAAGTGTCGCCTTTCAGTGCCCGCCTCCTTTTCGTTACCTTAGTTTCCCTTTTTGAAAAGCTATTTTTTTCTCACGTCAAGGATTCTCTCTGGTAGCCGCTCCTTTCTCGACTTTTTTCTCGTGCTTCTCTCCCTCCTCCTATTTCCAGCCTGCTCCTCTTCCTAAGCTTCTTTGCAGAACTCTTTACGCGCTGAAGCTTCTCTTTTAGATTAAAATTTCTCCCTAGAAATGAAGTGCGTTCATGTTGGCGTATGATCTGTAGGTTTTGTTGGGGCGCCCCCCAGCAGTTGCGCTATGAAGCTTTCTTCCCCTCGAGGACAACTTGCTTTTTTTTTTCTTGCAAATTGCCTGCTGTGGCGCAGATCCTTCCTCACGATGGAGTTTTTTCCCTATGCTCCTCCTTGACCCCTTTCTTTCCATTGGTTGCGACATTTTTCGGCGTTGCATCTTCGCACACCGGGATCTTGTGTGCTTTCTCTCCTCGGCTCAAGACATTTTTTTCCTTCTTAGCGTGTTGCCTCTTGGATTGACCGCCCTCTGTCCCCTCTTCTCGATTACGGTAATTGCACCCCCATAAAAAAATGAAAGATATTTCTTTCCTACGTAATCCTTTTTGTTGTTGAGCTATCCCTTTTTCCTTTTTGAGGTTTTTTGCAATGACCTTCTTTCGGACGACCCGCGTGCTGGGTCCGCTCTCTCTTCTCCCGACTAACGGGGTACCTTTTTTTCACGCTCACTTACCCCTTTTTCCCTCCATGACTTTGTCTTTTTTTTTTCCCCCGGCCAAAGTCTCTTGTTTTCCGGAAGCAGCGAAATAGAGCCCCTCGCAAAAATGGCGCAGACGTTCCGAAAGCTTTCCTTTTTCTTTGAGCGCCTCCGGTGCTGTCCCTATGCTCGATGTAGCGCCCCATTTTCCCCCAAAAAGGTCGCGATTTGTCCTCGGTCGGGTTAAAGCCAGGCTTCCATTATCGCAAATTTCTCCCGCGCCCCCCCCCTTCCGACGCCCTCCCCCCTTTTTTTTTCCGTTGGTCTTACTTTTCAAGTTACTCCCTACGCGGCTTCTCTTGTTGCCCGATCTCTCTCAATAGAGCTTTTGATCCCAAGCGTTCTTCTTTTCTATCTTCTCTACGATACGTCTCTTTCTATAGTGATTCTCCCGCCGAAGCCCCTCCCCGGCGTCTGCATAGTCGTTTCCCATCCTTTGCACTCCTCCTCCCTTCAACGTCCATCCTGGTGAGCCCCTTTTTGCGGCATCAATGATGCCACTTGGTTAGACCCCTTCAAAGACCCCGTCGGGAGGTCACGTTTCTCCTTCTCTAATATTTTTTTCAAATGCTCCCAGCATCAGTAATAGCGGTGCGTTCCTCCTTCCTCTCAGACAGACTTCAGAGTCTCCTCCCGTCTTTCCCCCCTTTTTTGCACCCCCCTCTGCGATTGTTCTTTTCTTTTTTCGGGACCACGCTCGAGTCTTCCAAACACGTCGTGGCGCTTGCCCACATCGACGACCCGCTCGCATTTTCCCCCTTTCTTGTTTTTTATAAAGGGTTTTCTGCCTCCTCAAGGGCTGCCTGTTCCCCCCAGTATCTGCAGCAGAACGCATCCCCCGCCATGGTCGATTCTTCTTTGCCAATTCCCCTAGGTTCCCTTTTCTTTACTGCCGACGTCTCCCCCTCTCTCAATGGCCGGAAACGGCAGACAACAAATCCCTTTTGACACAGGCCTCTTCTTTTTTTTTCTTTATTTCCCCCTGTTGCTCGAGACTCCCCCCCTTTTGCCCACGACTCCCTCTACGAGAGCCCTTTTCCATGATAGCTTCTGTCATTTCTCATGTTTCATCTTTTTCAAAATGGAAACTTTCCTTCCAAAACTGTTTCCCTCAACGGACCGCTGCACAAATTCTGAGCGCTCTCCGATAGAGTTTTTTTCCTTTTCGTCTTTCCAATAATTAGCCCTTTCAGTTAGAGATCGAGTGACGTTTTGACTTTTCTATCGTCGTCCCCATCGAGAAAGCCTCCTCGCACAGATCTAGGCGGTGCTACTTCCCTCTCTCCTCTCCCCCTACGCGTCCCCCTCTTTGAAACGACCGATGCCCCCCCCCCCCCCCACGCATAGCATTTCTCCTTGTGAGAGTTCCTCCAGATTCTTGGACGTCCTTTCCCTCCACTTCTTTTGACCTGTTGATGCCTAGTCCCTTTACCTTTCTTCCCTTGGCCGGTTAATCCCTTTGCGCGCTGGTCTAGTTTCCTCCCTCTGTTCCCTTCCAATTGGAAACTTTTCTTTAACGGTTGGGTGGCAATTCTTCCATCTGGGATATTTTTTTCCGTTCGCGGTGCTTTTAAGTTTTTTTTTTTTTGAGTCTTTGAATACCCAAACAGCTCAATTCCAGGCTCTCTTTCGCCACTTAGCAACCCGCCCCGCCTCTTTTCCCCTACCCCTTCCAGTACTCTTTCGTTAAATGCAAAAACCAGCCAGCGATCAAACCCTCCCAAGCCCAACCCTCTTGGGATCGCTCAAAATTCCCCTTAGCCCTTTTTCCACAAATTTACGTTGCCTCATTTCCCCCCCGTAAGTCTCATCATCTTGATTTACAAATTAATCGTTCGCATAAGGACCCCAAATTCTGCCCGTACTTTTTTTTCCTCCTGTGGTGTTCAGTCACCTTCCCCTTTTCTTGCTCCGAAGTTTTAGCTCGCACTTGACCCTTTTCCGACCCCCACGACCCCCTTTTGGGGCCTCCGGTGGGTTTAAGAGCAGTCATTCCCCTCTGCTCGACGGAGTTTTTTGTGAGGAGATTTTCTTTTCTCTATTCCTTCCCGTGGCCCCGCGGTCCGTCGTTTCCCTTTCCCTTGACTAACGTGCTG
>Ga0179593_1552761_pt1 | contig 18085 bp, 20 predicted proteins | sample CZODoug2_1_08_16_FD_185931 | JGI IMG/M metagenome (GOLD analysis project Ga0179593, IMG submission 185931) | Vadose zone soil fungal communities from Angelo Coast Range Reserve, California, USA - CZODoug2_1_08_16fungal (PacBio error correction) | ecosystem: Environmental > Terrestrial > Soil >... | reverse complement strand
CCGACTTTTCCTCTGAGCCCGGCGTAAACCGGAATGTCGGCCCCGTCGTTCGCTTGGCTGTTTTAGACCCCCCCCCCCGACGATTCGATCGTATGGCCGGATTAATCTTAACTCCGGACAGAAAGTTTGGTTTCCCCCCGGGCTCGCATTCCTCGACGTCATTCAAGCGACCCCCTTTTTCCTTTGGCGTCGCAGATCTAATCAGCTGACGAAAGCGCCTTCCCCCCATTCAAGCTGTGTTGCTCACGGGACAGTTTCTTTTTCCTGACACAGTCTGGGGAAATGCTATATTTTCCTGTACGAGACTAGCTCCCGACCCCCAACGCCTTCCTCTTTTTATACATGGATGTGGGTTCGATTCGCCGTCCGAGAAGGCCCCTTCTCGACACTTCTCACGAGCATTTCCTTTTTTATCCGGCAGGAGGCGCTTTCCTGTAAAGAGTGCCTCCTTTCTTCTTTGGACAGATCTACGACTTAGGATTTCGCAATCTGGATTAAGCCAGGTGTGCCGCTGCAGCTGGGGGTTCCGCGGCGATGCTGGAGTCCCGCCTGTGTTTGCGCTCGTGCACCGGACTTTTTTTTGAATGCTTTCACTGACAGGTCGCTCCGGCTCCACACGCCCAACTCCCTGGTAGCTTCAATCTAGACTTTTAACCCGATAACGAATGGTCCCCCTCTTACGACGGTTCTCGACCCTTGAATCGGCTTCCATTCGGACAGCCGGTCTCTCCCTTTCTCTGTCGGTGACCGCGACGGCGGCTCCCCCCCCTGATAGACGTGGTTTTCTCCTCGTCAACAGGTTTTTTCCGAGGGTATTTTTCCTCGGTTTTTGACCGGAACCAGGATCTTGAAGCGTTGTAATTCCTTTTTTCCCGGCACGACACACCCGCTGTCCGACGGGCCGAGTCGGAAAGGGAAATCACGCACACCCCCGGTGTAGGAGGGTCTCCTTTGAAAGAGGTTTAAAGAGCGCCCCCCCACAGAACGTCACTTTTGCCCTTGTCGCCGCCCCCCAGCAGACGCTCCTGTCGAAATTTAGGCTCTCCCCCCGAGCGGAAGCTTTTCCCTCCCCGGCCTCCGTATTCCCCTTCCTTTGGCACGATCGGGCCCAAGCCAAAGCACGCTCGATATTTCCCTACGTATGCTCCTCCCCCAAGGTATTTTCCGGCTCTTCTCGCGCATCTTTTTTCTCGACAGACGGGATGAGTTCCCATTCGGGCTGCGATGCTAGAACTCTACTCCCTTCCTCACAGTTCTCCCAGGCCGTCGGGCGACCCCCCGCTCTCTCTCGAGTGCTCCTTTAGGGGCATTTTCCTTACATTTGCCCCCTCCTCCGTTGTCAAACACGTCCCCCCCCCATCGCCACGACGGTGCAACACTCACCCGGTTTTTTCGCCGATCCTCCTATCGTGCACATACCTTTTTTCCTTCCACTCTACTGAAGCCGTCCTCCTAAACGTGCCCCCCCCCATAAAAACATTCTTTCAGAAGCTTTGGGCAGAACAGCCTTTCCCGGAGGCTTGACCTAGGAGGTACGATCTCCCCCCATCCCGGCTTTGTGCTCCCCCCTTAACACCGTTCTCTTTCGCAGGCGTTTCTGAGCGACCCGGAAATTTTTTTTTTCCTCTACCAAGGCACTGGCCCATTGACTTCCGACAAAGATTCCCGTGACCTTCGGCGACTTCGGTCGAACCTTCGCTCGTTAAAAGTGCTTCTTTTTTTTGTCCCCCCAAGATGTGCCAGAGCAGCTGCTATGGCTTGTAAGAGCCCCGTCCTTCCGAAGAAAAACCTTCTCTTTTCCTCGTATGACCTTGACGCAAGACTCCATGCGGCGTCTGCGAGAGACAATTGGCTATTTTCTTGCCCGCCCTAGCCTCCTTTCATCGTCGTGAAGGGAGATCTCTCTCTCCCCGTTTTTTTGTTTGAGAGCTTCTACCATCACTCAAGAGACCAGCGTCCTCCCAGAAAGATCGACCAGCTTCTTCCTCCGTCCTCCTGCATTGCTTTCCTTCCTTTAAGAGTCGGACGGGGCTTTTTCTTCGGGCCAAGCGAAGCTGTTACGTTGACGCTGTTCCCCCTCCCGATAAAGAGCATCTTCCTTTTCCCAGTTCCCCCTCCCAAAAGCCCCTTCTGAAAGAGTTCGTGTTGTTTTTGGGGGGTGGGGTTTTTTTGGGGGTGTTTGTTGTGGGGGGTTTTTTTTCTTTTTTTTCGCGGTTCGATTCGACCGTTTTTCTGCGGGAGCTTAGTGTCAGTAGCCATCGCCAGTGCGTTCGGGCTCCGACCTCGGCATGATGTCGCTCCCTCTGCTTGCGCGACGGTGACGGGCAAGGTGGTTAGCCATGCGCTTTTATCGAGAGCGGCCTTACTTCTATGCTTTTCCTAGAATCGGCTCCCTTTTCCCTTCTCCGGGAACCCGGACGCGACGATTTGTGATTGCTCAGGTTCATATGCTCTTTCGCTGGGCCTGTCCTTCCCACGACGGAAAAGTCTTTTTTCCCCCCCCCGGGTGAGTTTGAAGAACCCCTTCTTCTGGGGGGAGTCAAGCGATTTTTTTTCCCTTCCTTCTAATAAAACTCCTTTTTCCCGGTTGAATGACCACCTCACTCGACCTGTGATACTATGGTGTCAGAAGCATGGGATCTTTTCATTTGCATGTGGCCTCTCTCTTTTCTAATAGAAGTCTCCTAACTCGCAGTCCATTTGAGATAATGAACAGTCCAGGGTAGAGCAAGCTCCTCTTTTCCTCCTAAGCCCTCTCCCCCCAGAAAGGTTTTTTATTTCCCATCAAGTCGATGGTGTCTCCCTCCCGCGGCGTACAGGGGTTTTCCCAGAGAGCTGTGGCCCCGGCAGAGTTGAAGTCGTAACCATCCCCTCTGGCGGCAGGCGGCGCGACTGGCGGTTTTAATTAGAACGATTTCGATGCTTTTTCTTTGAGGAAGGAGGTCCTTGTTGTTGAGCAGAAGAAGATGCAACCCTCTTTCGAAGTGATTCTCCCAGAAAACTTTTTTTCTTTGAGGAGAACGGGTTCTGAGAGCGAGGTTTTTCCTCTGCGACTTTTTCTTAAGAGCCCCCTCGAAGACCTGAAGAAATTCACCGAGTAGTGATTTTCGGTTTGTCGACCCCCCTCGACAGCCCTCCCCCCGCGGGTCCAGTTTGGATAGCTTCATCACGGCGGCAGACAGAGTTTGACGTCCCGACCGGAACTCCCCCCCCTCCTTCGACCGGACCCTCGGCGGGGCGAGCCTCCGTATCTTTCAGCAGCGAGCTCCCTTAGAAAAGGCGTGTCCTTCCTTTTTCTCTGATATGTGCCAATACTTTCTTTGGGCGTGGAGACGTTTCTCGCGACCTGCAAGGTCCTTCGCGATAAACTTCGTGCCTTCTCCCTGCTCCATAGGTCAGAGTAACAAGCGTTTCCCCTTCCCTTTTTCTTCATCTTCAAAGCGCAGTGAACCAAATCTATTCGAAATTTTTAACCTTTTCGCTTCCTAAGCCCGCAGAGTGACCTCCCCCTCTTTCCTTATCCCACGAGAGAATGCTTTCCCGTGGGTCGGTTCGCCAGGGTCGATCCCCTTTTTTGCCAAGACGATACGGCACCCTCTAGGCGATTCGGTGGCCGCTTCGGGCTCCCGAGACGATATGATGCCTTTCCCCCCGCAAGTGTTTTCTCTTCCCCCGTGAGCAAACATCCCTTTCTTGGGCCCCCAAAACTGCGCGGCCGTTCCGAGAGGCTCCTTCCATTTTTTTCGGCTTAGATAGATTTCCCCGAGTGCGGATACACCCCTTTCCTCCCTCCGGCTGGCTCCACTTAATAGTGCACACAGGCAGTGTTTTCGCACCCCTCGATTTTTAGTTGGGCTCTTCGTCACAACCCTTTTTTCCGGCCCCGACCTGGCGCTTCCTTGAATTCCTTTTCCCGGGTAATCATCGGCTTTCCGGATCACATTATCTTTTTCTCCTCCCTTTGAGAGAGTTTTTTCTCTCGGTTCCGACAGGTGCCCTTCGCCCGGTTTTCCCTTTGCAGTCCGGCCGCCCCGGTCGTCCCTCCGGCCAAAGGCGACGACAGAGCCCCCTACTCGCGCTTTTATCCCCTATCGATGCGCCGGACTTTTTCCGACGGAAGACAGTCGGTTTCCTTAGCCGTTTGCTCTTTTCCCCTCCGTCTCACTTGACTCCTTCCCAGCGACACCCCTTGCGTCAGACCAGCTCTTAAGATCGACTGGCCCCTTCCCAAGAAATCTTTTCTCCTGTGGGCTAACGGAAAGTTTCCCTCCAAAGTGACGTGGGATCTCCTGCTGTCTTAGTCCTGTCTCGGAAAGATCCTTATCGCCGATTAAAGGCTGTGCGTGCTTTCGCAATTTTTTCTTTTTAAGAAGGACCTTGACTCCGGCGAGCCCCCATGGATATAGCTTTTTTATTAGTCCGCGTTGGGCAAGCTTTATATTTCTGCGGCTTCAGAGAACTAAGGGGATCCCCTCCCCTCGTTTGTAAGTCCCTTTCTTCCGATGAGAATGGGCTCCGTTTTTTTTTCCCTTTTATCTGAGTCCCCGGAAGGGTATGACGGGGAGCGTGAACCCCCATTTTAGATCTTCCCCTTTACAGGAAGCCACGTTTTTCTCTCCATTCCAGGAAATTTCCGGTCAGAATACGATTTAAAGATTTCTTAAGATTCTTTTTCGTTCCCGCTGATGAAATTGAATCTTCCCTCCGAAGCACCGTCTTGGCCGCCGTCTCTTTTTTTGTATTGTTCCCCTTTAAGGAGGGCTCCCCTGACCAAAAATTGCTCCCTTCCGCCATAAGTCATTGGGTCCGCGGGTTGAGAGTATTTATGGGAAAGATGGTGTTTCCCTTCCCCAGGATTCTCTTAGGCAGAGTTTTCCTGGTAGGCGATTTTCCTTGCTCCCCCCCCTTGAGAAGACGGGCCTTTTTCAGCTCGCAGCCCCTTGACCCCAGTGAAAGACAATGGATTTGGTCTGCCCTTTTTCTCCGTCGAATTTCCTAAGCGGTTTCTGTCTGAGAAACCAAAGAGATAACGGGGAAGCTCCCGATGCCAAACCGTCTTTTCTCCTCTCTTTCAGGAAATTTTCCGCGAAAGAGCTTCCCTTTCCCGGGAGCCGAGCCTGGGCCAAGTAGGCCCCTTCTTGTCATCGATCTTTCCCCCCCGAAACCCCTTTCCGACCGGGGTATTTCTTAGACACCTTGAATTGCTGAAATTCCCTAGAAAGGGATTTGGAGCAACTACGCGGCGCCTAGAGAGTTCGACGGGACCTCCCGTTCATGCTTCTGCTGCGAGTCGGTCAACGTAGCCCATTCCCTTTTCCCCCAAGGCGTTCTTTTGCAACAGTCCATCTATCCGATCGGTGCTCAACTTCCTGCAAACAGGTTATGCCCCCCGCCCCCGTTTTTTTTTGCGGCCGCCCCTCTCTTCCTCACCCCATCGCCACGCCGTGGTGCCTAAGTGCAACCATTCCGAGGACGTTTGCCCGATCGTGCCCTCCCGTAGCGGTGGACCTTTTCCTTTTTTAAAAGCAGTCTCGTTGCCACGGCCGATCATTCTCAATCAAACACATCGACGATTTCCTCCCTCTTCCCCGCATCACGCGTTGAGAATCGCTTTCTTCTCTCGTGCCTGACGATCCGGCTGTTGGCTGGCGAACCACCGTTCTTCCCCCGGCTTCTTTTCTTGGGCCCTTTTCCGCGACGGACTCCCGGCTGCCGCCCCCCCACCAGGCAATGGCCGTTTTTCCTTCCTTTTACTTGCCCGTTCTTCAAAGCTTACCGGCCCCCCGACGACTGGTCTGCGACGATCGTGAACGCTCAGTGCCTTTCTTTTCCTTCCCTGTTCCCCTCAACTGGCGCGAGGATCTGCGCTCCTGGTATACGCCTTTTCTCCACGTACAGCCGTCAGTTTTTTTCTGCAAAAAAACTTTAGAAGAGTATGCTTTCCCTCCGCTCAATGCTTTTTCGATACTGTCTCGAGGCAGCTTTGGACGAGGCAGCCTCGCCGCTTTTTCCCCCCTTTTTTTTTTAATGGCGTCTCCTTTCCCTCCGTGTTGTGTGAGTCTCCCCTTCCGAGGACCTTTCTGGAGCTCGACCGGAACGATCTGAGTAAGAGCAGAGCCTTTCTTCCTTCCGTTCCTATACCGGTCCCTTCTTCTTGTGCCGGTGTTTTTTTTCCCCCTGACGGCTGCCTTCCGCGCTTGATTCGAGTCGTAGCAGCTCGCGCTCCTTTTCCCGGCCGGACCCCCCTTTCTCGATGAAGGAGCGGTTCTTTCTTCGTTTTGGTTGGGAAGTTGTCGGATGCCGTTTTTCTCATGCGAATCGAGGAAAGGCCTTGTTTCTTTTCTCCCCCCTCCGGTCGTTTTTTTCATGATGTAGCTCAGTCCTGCGCGCCCCTTGACCTGTGATAAAGGTGGTTCGCCTTTCACAGACGGATCGCTTTCCTCTCTTTAGCCCTCCTCCCCCCCCCCTCTTCCCGGCCAGAGCGTGTCTTTCCTGCCAGCGTCTGACTCCGATTTGTTTATTGCTTTGGAAACGCTCGGTTTCCCTTTTTCTTGCTGGGGCTGCGGATGTGCACGACGTCCCCACGGGTGAGGGTGCCCCCTCTAGCCCCCCCTCCCTTTTTTCGTGGAGCCTTGAAACTTCGGTATTCCCCCCCCCAGGGGCGGCAAATATCCAACCCCTGTTGAACTCTCCGATATTTTTCTTGTAAATGTCTCTCCCCTGTTTCTCCCCCGGTGGAAGGACTTCTCTCTTTATCATCGAGTCCCTTGCCTCGCCCCTGAGTTGCGCTCTTTTCCAGGTCGAGCCGCGTTTTTATCCTGCGGATTTTTCTCTAGTTTTAATTCAGCACTCCTTGGTGTCCTCTCCCTCGGAGCATGATTGGCCCCTTCTCCCCCCCAATTCGCCGGAAGTCCCTCCGGCGGACGGCCGTACTCACGCTGGAGCGCTTAAGATTCCCCCCTCCTTTTTGGCCCCTCCCCTGCTTTGGCGCAGGCGGCCCTTCTGGTTCGCGTCCGATCTCGCGCGTGACAGGTCGACTCTCTTCTTAAGAAGTTCCAGAAACTCTTCGAAAAGGTATTGATTTTGAGCTATAAATAGAAACTCCCTTTCCTACGTGGAGACTCCTCGAAATGACCTCCCTCCCCCCCTCTCCGTAGCTTTCTCACCAAATAGGAGCCCACCCCTCTTTCCCTCCACCGCGGTTCCCTTTTTCTTCCGCAGCCACGGCGCTTTCTTCGCCCGCCGTTCTGTGTTCCCTCCCCCGAGCTGTGACCGGCCGTTCTTTCTTTTCCGGCGAGCCGTCCGGATTCAAGTCTAAGACGTCGAATCTTGACCTTCCGTGATTCGAAGAGGTTCTTTCTTGAAAAGGAAAAGGGCGAACCCCACCCTCCCCTCCCCCTCCCATCTTTTTTCGCGGGCTGCCGCCCTTATTTCCCTGAAGTCGAGATCCCTTTTCCGGTCCGGTCAACCTACACTAATAGGTCCTTCCTCCAATTTCCTTTGAAAAGGAGGAAGCGCTTTTTCCGCGATTCGCCATCCATTTCTTCCGGTCGCGACCTTTTTTTGGAAATTAGAAAGGGAAGATTTCTTCCCCTTGCCGGGATACCCTCCCCTCTCCCCCCCTTTGGGTCGAAAGGGTCGATTCCCCTGACCGCTTTTTTAATCCTTTCAAACCCCCGGTATCTCTCTTTACTCCTTTCGGGATTTTTTTCCTCTCGAGACGGTACACCTTTTCCCTAGCAAACCGTGCCACATACCGCCTTTGGGAAAAGAGCCTCCCTATCTCAGCTTCCTTTCCTGGAGAAGAAGACCCTTGGAGATCTTACGTTGAGTATTGACGGAGAGTTTTTCCGGATGAAAAAGCGACCCTCCTTCTTAGGAGGAATTCCGCAGGTCAGTCTGAACCTCTTTAGGTAGTTGGTTTCTTTCCCCCCAGCCCCTGTTTTCTCGAGAAAGACAGGGCGCGCCGTTCTTCCCCAGGCCTTCCCCCTTTCGTATCATCGTTCCCTTTCTAAGATATATATTTTCCTCCCCTTTGTTCTTTCGATCTTCGTCCGACAGGGGCGATGAGGACCCTTCACCGGAATTCCTTCGCCTTTTTGTTTTTCCGCTTCGCGCCGTTTTTCGTTGTCGACGCCTTCCCCCCCCCCCCCCCCAAACTACTCCTCTTTTAGATCTTCACGAAGGAAATGTCTTTTTCGGAAGAAAGACGCGGTCCTTTTCCTTTTGGATCGCACTTAGCCCTTTTCCAAGCGCTTCCCCCCAGGACGACCCCATTTTTTTTAGAAGATCGGCCCCTCCTCTTCCCGATAGCTCCTCTCAATCCAGATGAAATCTCCCTTCCAAGTGCTCCCCCCGATACCCCAGTGCCGGTTGGATCCGGCTTCCCCCCTCCCTTTTTCGACTTCCTCGCTTGAACACGTACTCCTTTTTGCCGTGTGGGTTGTAGCTCTGGCCCCAGAAAGACGGTCCTTTCCTTTTACGACCCGTTTCTGGTCTAGCGTGGGATTCTGCGCTCTAAGGTCTATTTTTTTCTGGCAGAACGTTTCTCTTTTCCGCCCTCTTTCCTTGTGCCGCTGCCGTTTTTGACGCTGGAGCTTTTTACCCGTTATCTGTGATGCCGGCACCTTGGTGAATAGCTTCCCTTCCTTTTTCTGCTGCGCGCTCCCCTTCCCTCCCCTTCACGACATCCAGACCGGGTCGGTCCCCTCTAATCCGACAGTATCAATTTTCCTCCGCCGGGTGAAATTGAATCTTCCCCCTTCCCTCCCCCCCCAATTCGCTGACTCCGCAGCTCGCGGTGCCCCCCTCGACGGCGGCGAACCTTTAAAACTCTTTTCCCAGCGTGGAGGTCCTTAAAAGCGGTTTTTTTTTTTTTCTGGGAGCCGATTCCCTTCTCGCTACGTCGAGTTAAGCGTTTGGTCGGTCGGCGAGTGCTCCCAGTGCGAAGAAGGTTTTCCCTGTTCGCTCTTCCCCATCCCTCCTTATCTCGCAGGTTTTCGGTCGGCCGATCTTCCGAGAAGGTGCAAGACGAGCCTCTTTTTTTTCCTTCCCCGCAAACCCTCCTCTTCCTTTAGCAGGTCGAAGCTTCCCCCCTTTCGAATTTCGGGCTCTACGCCTGCCAGTCCGGACGCACTTCTTTTAGAATGGGCCCTCTTCCTTAAGGAACTCTTTTTTGGCATCGATCTCAGCCCCCCTCCCGTCCTGCCGCGGTTCGCGATCTCTCCTTGATCCTCACAGCAGGTCTTTTCTCGGCGTCGCCTCTTTCATTTCGACCCGGGGTTATGATTCTCCCCCCCTTTCCTTTTTTGGCCTCGACTCTTTCCGCTGCCACCCCCAGTCCCCACCCCCTTCCCAAGCCAGGTTTTTTTCCAACAAGGCTCCGCTCTCGGATGCTCTTCCATCAACACTTTTTGCATTTTGCCACCTTTTTCGCAAGTTGGCAACCTTTCCCTCTCACCGAATTTTCCCTTTTCCCTTTTTCCCACCTCACCCGTGGTTGTTTCCTTCCGATCGTGCACTCCCTCTGAACGGTGGACAGGGCCTCCCTCAGATTCCCCCCTACCCTGCCATACAATAAAACTTTCCGGACGCGGTCTCTACAGACCCCGCTATGGCCGTCTTTCTTTTAGGAAGAAGATAGGCGCCGACCCCCCTTTCTTCGTGTGAAGGACCGAGCCTGGATCCCCCCCCTTATAACAGTTTCCTCACCGTCGCAGGGACTTTCCTCTCCATCATGGCCCTTCCCCTGCCCCTCTTTTTCCCCCCATATTGCCGCTGATTTCGCATGACTCTCAGCTTAACGCACGGAAAACGACGTTTTTTTTTTCCTCCCCTCCCTCTAGTCTTCCTTTCCTGTCGGCTCCCCTAACTGGCGAAGCGATTCTCTGTACGTCGTTAGACCGACCCCTTTTTTCCCAGAGTAAGTTATGGGAAAGCCTTTTTCCCCTTCCCCCCCCAGTCTCCTTGGACCTCCGCTCAATGCGGTCTTCCTCTAGAGCAGCTCGATCGTTTGCCTCTTCCCTCCTCGGACATGTCTCCCCCCAATAGTAGTGAAGGGAGATCTTTTCCCTTCCCTCTTTTGTTGGTGAGCTCCCTCCCCCCCTCAGACGGCGAGGAGGCATAGAACAGACCTTCTTTGCGTCACTCCGCTGCCTTTTTTCTCCGGCTGCGTCAGGTCTTTTTTTTTTCTGCAGGTGTTGAGGAGGGCCAATCTTTTCTTTCCTTCCTCAGATACCCCTTTTCCTTCCCTTCCAGAGCAAGCTAGAGAGGACCGTTTTCCGTTTTTACGCCCTTTTCCTGTCAACGAAGTTTTTTTCCAGGCGTAGTGTCACTTCTTTGACTCTCTCTGGTATTCGCACTTCTTTCCTCCCTCCCTCCCCAGTGCCTGTGTAGGTAGGCCTCCGACAGTCATGATTTTCATGACTCCGCCTGCGCTCCGGTGGGCCTCTCTTTCTTGCCACCAGTGTAGCACAGCCGTCTTCCCTTCCTCCGATCGTTTTTTTTTTTTTTTTTTTTTTTGCCGAAGAGATTCGACTCTTTTTCCGGCAGCGCGACCTTTGTACTAGTCGCTTTTTTTATTGCCCCCCCAAGTCGGTAATCTTGCTGACCCTCTCTTTCCTTTCCACCAGGCCTCGTGGTCCTTGTGCAACGTCTTCGAGAACCTCCCCCTGGAGCCGCCGCCCTTCTTGGGCTTTTTTCTTCAGCGAGGTTGCCCCCCCTTTTCGGAAGGGGGCAACTGGTCCCCTTTCTTGCCCACCCCTCCCTCGATCGATATAGATGTTTTTCCGCCGGATATGTTGTCTTGAACGCCTTCTTTTTTTCTCATAGAGTGAGCCGTCCTCTTTTTGAGTTTTCCTCCCCCCCTTTTTTTGTCGAGCAATCTCTCTCAGACGCCTTTGGCGCCCAGACCTGCGATGGGAGGCCTTCTCTTTTTTTCGATGAGACCTTTTTTCCTCATTGTGCCCGGTCTCAAAGAAGAGGGCTTCCCCGGCTGCTTCGGCAAGTCGGCGCTCTTTCGCGTCAGACGCCGACCCCCCCGGACGATAGCGGGTGGCCCTTTTTTTTTTCATGCGGCCCCCCCTTCTCTTCTCTTTTCGACGAAGTGCGTCCCCCGCGCGGTTCCCCCCTAGTCTCGGCCTATCGAGAATAAATTTGAGGTCTTTTCTCCCCTCCTTTTTCCCGAGATCTCCTTTTGCCAGTAGGCGAAAGGAGTTGCTCCTTTCTCCTGAAATGAAGTTCACAGTTTCCCCCCTCGACGTAAGATCTCAAATAGGCGCCAGACCTTTTTCCCCCCTCCGTGTCCAGGTTTCCCTGTTTTTTTGAGCAGAGGTGTTCAGGTATGGTGTAACGACCAGCTCTCTCCGTAGACCGTTCCTTTTGGAGGAGGACGTTTTCTCCCCCCCCCTTTTTTTCCAGCACTCCTCTCCTCCCCGCGTCGAAAAGGAGTGATCGACTTTCCTTCTGCAACGACCTTTTTCTGGGGTGGGCTTCGCCGGGAGTTTTTTCCATCGAGAGATTTACACCTCCTTTTTTTTTTTCCCCCGGCATAACCTCCTGTACTCCAGATACAGTTTTTCTTCTGTCCCAGCAATCTCTCTGTCGGACAGCCTCCCTCCCTTTAGGAAAGGTCTGAGCTCCCTCTCAAATGAAGGTCCCAGCCCCGCCGCGGCCGGATCCCACTCGCTCTGCAAGGTCTCCCTATCTTCCCCTTTTCTTCCGCAGGCTGAACTTTTTCCTTGAAGGTATAGTTCTCCCCGCTTTAGGTCTCTTTTCGTCGAGACCCCCTAGCCGTTTCCACCGGACTGTGTCGGTATCGAGCCCTTCTTCCATAAGCTGTCCTTTCCCCCCTTTCTCCCTCGTCACGGCGTGACGATAGGTTTGGTCGGCTTGGCTGCTATTTCCCCTCTGACGGGTTTTCTTCTCCAAGGATGAATTTTTTCTTGAGGAATGTCTCCTCTCTCCGGCGCATCCTTTTCTGGTGTGGTGGTCCCCATTTTTTTTTTTTTTTTTTTTTTTTTTTTTTTTTTTTTTTTTTTTTTTTTTTTTCTTTTGTTTTTTTCTTTTGTGTTTTTTTTTTTTTTTTTTTTTTTTTTTTTTTTTTTTTTTTTTTTTTTTTTTTTTTTTGTCGAAAACCGTCTTCGCGTCGACGTACTGTCTTCTTTTTCTGTAAGTCAAGGGGAGTCCCTTCCCTTTTCTTACTCCCTGATAATCTTCTAGTTGTTGTTGCTGTTTCTGAAGATATCGTCCGAAAGGTGCCTGATTCTCCCTGTGTGACCTCTAATTCCGGCGCGACATTTCGCAGCCGGTTCCAATGGCGTTTTTCTCCAGAAAAACGCTTTACTTCTAGATTTTTTACTATCTTCCCCATGCAGTGGCTCTCCCCTGCAAGTGAAGACGTGGATCGCACCTCCTTTAATCCCCCTCCTTCCTCCCTCCAAGCCCGGACCCCTCCTCTCTCACGTTTTCTACGACTCTGCCGCAGCCCTTTCCCCGAGAAAGCTGGAGGTGGTCCTTTGTTCTATACCGTCCCTTTCCGAGGGGAGCACGGCTTTCCCTGATGTTCATCTCCTTTTGCAACCCTTCCACCGAAGAGCCCCCTCCCCGTTTTGAAAAGGATTAGACCTTTCCTCGCCGGACTTCCTTCTCTCTTAAGAACGAGAATGTTTTTTTCGGCTATAACTAGAATTTATTTTATTATGGCGCCCCTCCCTCCTTTACCTCCTTTGCTTAGACTCTGCCTTTTCCAATGAGTTTTTTTCCTGGGACTTCTGGCGTTCAATGGAGATGGCTTCCCTGTATCGTAAAAGTTTATGCCTTGTCTGACCCGGGCGGTGTCTTTTTCCTCCTGCATTTTTGCTGCGCGATCCCCCCCCCCAACCCTCCTCCACGATTTTGTCTATCTCGAAATTTTCTCTCTGGTCTTCCTCCGCTTACGACGTTTCCCACCTTGCATCCGACTTTCGCCCCAAAGCCCCCTTCTGTACCGCCGGTAGAATTTCCCCCTTTTTCCCCCCCCCCGGTAAACCGCTGGCTTGCCTCAACTTCCCCCCGTGGGATGCGCCCCCCCCCCCTCGGTTGCGTGCCTTGGATTTCCCCCGTCGGTGGTCTTTCCCCAGGATAGGACTTTCTGAAGCGTGGCCGATGTTTCCCTTCTATTTCCCTCCTCGACATGGAACTTTTCGCGCCACTCACCAGCGACCTTCTACGACCCTTTCGAAGGTTAGGATTCCTTTTATCTTCGTCCCCCCCTTAAGAGACTCTTGCGAGCATCTTTTGTGCCGCAACCCGTTACTTTTTTTTTTTTTTTTTTTTTTTTTTTTTTTGGTTTTTTTTTTTTTTTTTTTTTTTTTTTTTTGGTTTTTTTTTGTTTCTCTTTTCTTTTTTCCCTTTTGAAGCCCTCGCCCCCCCAGTAGACCGATGCCTTCTCCTAGTAGAATTTAGGGAGTCTTTCCCCCCCGTGCTCTCCGGCCGACGCAGAATGGGCTTCTCTCGGCTGTCTTCGCTCTTGGGAAACCCCAGGACCCCCTTTTCCGCGATTCTACCCCCCCCCTTTGATCATCACAGACACTTTTCCCGCAGGTCGTTCCATCAGCCCCTTTTTTCCCTGGGCTAGACCCCTCCTTTGCGAAACTAAGGCCTGCCCTTTTTCTTTTTTCTCTGAGAAAGCTCGCACCTTAGTCACGATCAAAGGTCCCCGATATTCATGCCCCAGTGGTGGGACATGCCCCCCTTCAAAAGTAGTGGAGTTTTCCTTCCCCCTTCCCCCTATGCGCCCCCCCCCCTACGGCGGCGGCCGGTCCCTTTTTGAGCGAATTGCCGATCGTGCACATCCCGCTGGAAGGAGGGCCCTTTCCCTCCTAAGCAGAAGATTGAAACGATTTTCCCTTTTTCCTATAAATACCCCCACTTTCAAGAAGCGGTCGCGCTTTCTGCCGAGGCCTGATTAGCCCCTTCCGACGCATAGTCGCCGCCTCCTCTTTCCGAAACATGAGCATGGTCTCCCCCGGAAGAACCTTCTCTGCCTGCCTGAGCAGAAATATGTTTTCCTTACCTCCATTTTGGCAGTATTGACTGGATACTGCCTTTCCCAAGCTTCCAGAAGACAAGACGACTTTCCCGCGTTAATTCCTTGGCTTTTTTCTTTTTCTGTATTTTGAGATGCTCTTAGAGCAATCTTCAGAGCGGCCTTTCCCTTTATGGGACGAAGCAACCCTTTCCCTCCACGATTATCCCGAGCCCCCTTACGCAAATGTCTTTCTGTTTTCGGCTTGCGATCGGGGCGAGGAAGACGCCTTCGTATGAAGGGAGATCTCTATCTTCCTACTTTTCCTCTGAGATAGCAATTCCCTGACGTATTGACCTGAGGAGGCCCGCAAAATCTTCCTTTTCTGATCTTTTAAGCAGTTTCTTTAGCGGATGGAGTCCTTTCTCCCTTTTTGCCGGTGTTTGAGAGGGAAAAGATTCTTTAAGTGAACGCTCTTATCGTTCTTTATGATCCGAGAAGATAGTCGGACCAGACCTCAACTAGACTTTCGTCGATTAGAAACTCTCTTTTTTTTTCCTTAGATGCGGGCAGAGCAGTCCTTTGAAGTTTAGTTCCTTGACAGGTCCGGATCTCTTTTCTAAGTCCCCCCTTCGCTTTTTTGATGCAGGTTCTTTCCATGAGAAGTGTTCCCTTTCCGAGAGCGTTTCCGATCTTCTTAAGCGATTCGAAGACTAGGCCAGTTTTTCCCTTTTCGCGTAAGTTTTTGATTTGATAATGTCTTTCCCCTTAATATGATGATTAAGTAGCTTTCCCTTTTCGTGATGTGCATATCTGCCATCTTTTCCTTTTCGGGTTTGAAAAAGAGACAGCCGCTTTTTGGATCCCAGGTTGTAAAAGTGCGTCACTCACGACTTTTTTCCCCCCTTCCCTTTCATGAAAACAAGTTGAGAACTCCTATCTTTTTCCAGTTCGCGGACGCTTGGGTGAAGAAGGGGGACTTTCTTCATCGAGACGACTTCGCATCTGAGTTTCCTTTTCTCCTAGTGGTAGAGAACCTTTAGATTTCCCGACGCCGCGGAGGAGAACCGCTGGGAGTCTCAACCCGGATGGTGTAGCTTCTCTCTTTTCTTTGCTTTGATTGGGAACAGAGACGAGCCTCTTACGTAGAACCAGGCTGCGGCTTTTTTCGGCGCCACAGAGATGGCTCCGGCCAGAGGCGATCTTGTGTGTCTTCGATGGAGAAGTCGGCCGTTCTTTAGACGAAGATGAGAGAGTTCTTTTTTTTTGTCAGAAGTGACGGCGCTTCTCCTACACCTGCGACCCGTTTTTTTTGCAAGGTCGCGTTCGGACCGGATTTCCCCTCGGCCCTTCGTTCTCCCTTCGTTGAACAAACCCCCTTTTACAATAGTCCTGACGCAACGAGTCCTCCCCCATCCTGGTTCTGTCTCCTACGTCGCCAATTTTTCCCCTGCGTTACGAGCCAACGAGGTTCCTTCGACACAGCAAGAAAGCGGAGCACTTTTTCGGCAGGTCGCCTTTTACCGCGAGCCTTCTTTTTTCGGACGTTTCGGAGCCTTATTCAAGGTCCTCCTCTTTTGAAGTAGGAAGCGTCCTCGTGATCTCCTTTGTCGAGATATGTCCTTTTTCTGTAGTTGGGCGTTGAGCCGGATTCGTCGGCAGAGCGAAGGTCCTTTCCCTCTCTTTTCCAGGGATTCTTTTTTTCATCCTCTCTTTTCCTCCAGATAAAGAGTCCCAGTGCGTCAGCGGCCAGGTTTTTCGGACCACTCGATTAGCCATCCTCAGGTAGAGAAGCGCCCTCCCCTTCAGAGTGACATCGCCTGCCTTCTTTCCCACGCGAGATCCTCCTTTTATTCCTCCCGCTTTTTTTTCCAGAGGACCTTGATCCCCCCACAGGCAAGGTTCGTCTCTCTCTTTCAGGGAGCTGACCCGTCTCCCTCTACCCTTTGTTTCTGCCCCTTCTCTTTACATCCAAGACTCCTTGGGAAAACTGAGCGGCCTGTTCCTTTCCCTGATTTTAAGCGGACAAGTTTTCCCGTCTGGAGATCGCTTTTTTCCGGAAGTGCTCATTTCCCGGGACCTTCTTTCTTCCTGGATGAAGATCCCTTCCATTCTATTCTTTTCTCGAGGTAGTTTTTTCTTCCACAAAGACGTTGGCCGCGCGTTTGACGCACGGAACGTCCCACGGGAGTCACTCCCCTCCTTGACCCGGATCCCTCTCTATTTTCCTCCTTGTTGATCTCTGTCCGATAGTCTCCATCTTCCTCCGGACTCACGGACTTCCTTGATCCCCTCCCGATGAGCTCCTTTTTTTTTTTTTTAAGGCGTTTTTCCGCCTACGGCCCTCCTATTACTCTTTCTCATGCGCCGGCTAGGGAGAGTAAAGCTTCCGTTCTTTCAACCTCCCCCTTCAGCCGTAATTCGACCTTTCTCAGCTGGTGATCTGGTCGCCGAAAGATTCCCCTCTCTCCAGAGTCCCCCCCTCCCGATGACCAAGCTTTCTTTTTTATCACGGACAGTTGCTCCCCCCTGAAGGGGGGATCCCGTGCTATCGCTGTAGCGCTTTTCCAAGTCTTCCCTCGCCAGAATCGTCCTGTTATTTTTTTTCTCTTAGCCGCGGGCAAGACGCCCTCCCGGGCGACGCCCCTCCCGTCCTGGATCTCTCGTGTGATCCGGACAGAGTACCTTTTCCGCTGTCCCCTTCTTTTGCTGCGCTGGCGTTTCCCGCCGGGAAGTGATGCTTTTTTCCCTTTTGGAATACGCCAGATGCGAGGGTGTGCCCCCTCCTGAACGCGTCTTTACTGCCTGGCTACCAAGCTTTTTTTTTTTCTCACTTCCCCACTATTTTGGATCCCTCCCTTCGTCGCTCAGTTCGTTGTATTGCTCCCGGCGCGAAACGCACCAGCTTCCCCTTAGGGTCGGGTTCTTCCAAGCCTATACTTTCGACCCCTCGCCCTTTTTCCTGACACTGTGTCTATCTTCTCTGATGCTTCCCCTTCCATCCTCTGATACGGTCCTAGTAGACGCCGGCACCTTTAAGTCTACCCCAGTGTGCCTCGGTCCAATATTTTTTTCCGCGACGGTTTCCCCTTGCGTAGAGACCTCTTATCCTCTTCGACTCCAGTCAAACTGGTACCTTTCGCAGTATTGCTCTCGCCTCGTCTTGGCCTCCCCTCTTTGCAGACTTTTCCCTGCTAGTCGAGTCCCGCCTTTTTTTTCGGCGATGTGGGCTCGGAGCCAATCGGGAAGGGTAGTTATGCGTCTTCCATCGCTCCCTTGATCCGAAAATTTCGTCCCCTTCCTTTTATTTTCATCCCTATAAGGTGCACGTTCTCATTAGTAGGAGAAATTCTTTAGCAGCTTCGCGCTTCCTTTTTCCCCAAGAGATCCCTCTTTTCGTCTTCTTTTTCTTCGCAGTACCTCTTTCCCTTTCGCGCCAGTCTATCGAGCTCCGAGGGCCCCCCTTTCGGGAAGGCCCAAGACCCCTCCCTTTTCCGCGCGTTTTTTTTTTTTTTTTCCCCTTTCTACTTTTTTCCCAGGCCGCTTGTCTGTGGTTTTTCGTCGGTACGACTCCTCGTACGACGGCTTTTTGACCAAGACGGTCCTTTTTCTCTCCCCCACTTCAGGCCGCGTCTTTTTTATCTCCTCTCCATGGCGGCCCCTCCCCTTCGTCGACCGCATACTCCCACTTCTTTTCGATAGGACTGGCACACCTTTCTGTGCTCAAACCTTTGTTGGGCATGCCCGCTTTTTCCCCCCTTTTCCGCCGTTTTTTTTTCCCCCACCCCCATAGTGGCGCCACCACTCGATTTTTTCAACACCTCACACGGTTTTCCCCCTCCCCCCTTTGCCTTGTGATAGTGTCCTCTTTTCACTTTCGCTGACATCTGCCAGATGACCGACGTTGGCAATTCTGTCCCCCCCCGTCATAACAAATGGTACTTTTTGACGCGATGCGGTCAGCTGCTCTCCTTCTTCCCTTCTGAATCCGCTTTCGGTTCTACTTTGTCTTCGCTCTTATGTTTCTCTTGTAGACGACCAACTGTTATGCCCCCCCACCAGATCACCGGACCTCACCCC
>Ga0179593_1739737_pt1 | contig 18087 bp, 31 predicted proteins | sample CZODoug2_1_08_16_FD_185931 | JGI IMG/M metagenome (GOLD analysis project Ga0179593, IMG submission 185931) | Vadose zone soil fungal communities from Angelo Coast Range Reserve, California, USA - CZODoug2_1_08_16fungal (PacBio error correction) | ecosystem: Environmental > Terrestrial > Soil >... | reverse complement strand
CCAGCTTGTCTTCCCCCTTTTCAAGGCCTCTTACTCCCTCCCCGTTCCTGTCTATTGTCATTTTTCTTCGTTGGTGCCGCGGTTAATTCCCCCTTCTTTTCTTCCTCTCAGTCCTAGACACGCAAGTCGGCCTTTTTCCTCCTTTTTCCCTTTTCTTTGCAAACTGGGTTCTGTCCCCCCCTCTTTTTTCACCACTGAAAATTTCATTTAATGTTGTTTCCCCCCCACCCCCTTTCCCCTTTTTCTAAAGCGTGCGTTTCTCGATCGCCCTTTCGATTTTTGCAGCCGAGTAACAGTTGGAATCTCCTCCTTCTTTCGAGTTCCGAATGGGACACTTGCGTCCGCAATTTCCTTTTTTCTCTCCAAAAAAAGTGCTTCGATTTTCCCCAGGGGGCCTGCTGGGGCTTCTTATTTTCTCTTGAGAAAGAACCCAACCACTTCCCCCTCCTTCACCAGAGGAAGGTCCCCTTCGATTTCATTCGTTGCAAGGTTTCCCCCCCTTAGGGAGGAAATGTTCCTTTCCCCCCCTTCCCTGGTGCTCGGAGACAGGGTCCCCCCTTCCCGGATAAAACGTGGGACCCCGTCCTGCTTCCCCTGGGTTTTGTACCGTTTCCTGCGTCAACAAGGGCATGTCTTCCCCCTCCCTTCTTCTTGTTGTCGGGCCTCTCTGAATACGGGTCCTTCTTTTTTCCTCTTTTCTTTTTTGTTTGGAAAAGAGCGGTCCTTTTTTTTCCCCCCTAATTTCCCCCACAGGAGGGAGGGGCTTTTTTTTTTTCCCGCACCGAGTTACAGGATTCGACTGTTTTTTTTCTTTTCCCCCCCCCCTTTCTTCAATGGAAACGGACGATTTTCGTCCCTTTCCCCTGGGCAGCTACCTTCAGTACTTCCCCCCCCCTTTCCTTTCTGATTTCGCTCACCCCTTTTTTTCTTCCCCTTTCCAACTTTGCCAAAACTTTTTTTCACAAACCCTTCAAAAACACAAACCTCTCCCCCTTTTCCTCTTCTCGGCCGCTTGGTCTCAAAAGGCACAAACTTTTCCCCCTTTCATGGAACCTGTAGCCTCCACACCCCCCCCCCCCCCCCCCCAGGATTTCCTTAACACGTAGCCACGACCTTTTTTTTTTGTGCTAGGGAGCGTGGCTTTCTGTCCGCAAGGAAACAAGTCCTTTCTGGTTCCTCAAAAAAAGTCCTTTTCTTTCTTTTCCCCCCCCCCCCCTTTTCATTGAAGCCCCACAACTCTCCCTTTACGCGAAACCTTAAACGGGCCCGACGCTTTCCTTTTTTCCCCCCCCCCAGCTTCCCCAATTCACCCCGAAATGTATCTTTTCTTCCTTTCAAAACACCTCTTTGATGGCTCTTTTTTTTCCCCCCCTTTTTTCGCGGAAATAAATCTCAACCTTCCCGCCCGATTAGTTGGCTTCTCTTTCTCCCTTTTTACTTTTTCCCCCCTCCGGTTTTGTTTTCCGGGTTGGGGTCTTTTTTTTTTCTTTTCAAACCCTTAAAAAAAAAAGGTCACTTTTCTCCCCCCCCCCTTTTTCCCTTTTTTCCTCCTGTGCCTAAGGAACCTGGCCCTTTTCCGTAATGTCTTTTTTTCCCCCTTTTGGAATCGTTTCAACAAAACCCCTTTTTTTCCCTCCTTCCTCCTTCGGCGGCTGTGCGGTGCTTCTTTCCCCGTCCTGTCCTGCCTGCGGTTCCCACTCCCTCCCCGTTCCACTGAGGTACTTTTTTCCTTCTTTCGTGTCCCCTTCAGAACTGAGAAATTGGTCCTGGGCGCCCTCCCCTTTTTTTTGGGTTTCAGGTGGCGTTTTTCTCTTTTTTCGTTCTTGTCGTCGGGTCAATGTGCGGCAAGGTCTTTCCCCCCCTTTTCCCTTTCTTGCTCCTTTGACTTGCGGGTCACATTTGCCGCTTTTTCCCTTAGAGTTGATGCCCATTTTCCCCCCCCTTTTTTTTTCTTTTTGTTTGGACAGAATGACAAGCAGGTCTTTTTGCCCCCTTCCTTTTTTTCTCCGATTTCGGATTGGAGCCGTTAACACCCCCTTGGCAAAACACGCCCTTTTTTCCCCCCCACCCCCTGGGGATTTGCTGAGTAGAAAATCCCCCTCCCCTCCTTCTTCGAGAAGGGGCATTGGTTTCTTTCCTTCGGCTGGTTCCAGCTTGTTGTCCCCCCCTCCCTCTTTTTTTTTCCCCCGTGCTAAAAGTTTTTCCCCCTAGTGGACCACTTCCTTCCGCCACAGGAGTTTTTTTTTCCCCTTGGTATGTTCCACAGGCGCGTACGGTTTTCCCTCCACGATCCCGATTTTGCCGCTTTTTTTTTCTGAAACCAATGTTGAGGTTTGGTTCCTCTCAAATTGGGTTTTCCCTCTTTTTTTCCCCGTCTCGTCCCAGTGGCCGAGGGACAAATTTAAAAGTCTCCCCCCCCGTTGTTGTTTTTGGGAGAGTCTCTTCCTTTTTTTTTCTTTTTTTCCTCGGCCTGACGCGCGTTTTCCCCTTTTTTCCCGCGAACACCATTGGCGAGAAACCCTCCGGCCAACCAGCCACGAAAAGCGGGCCCCTCTTTTTTCCCCCCCGCTCCTGTCCAGGAAAAATACAACCTTTTCCCCCTTCTTTTTTCCCATTGCCCAAAAGAGGCTGACGGTGTCATTCATTTTTTTCGCACCAATCCCGCTGTGTCCCCCCTTTTTTCCCCGCCCCTTCATCTTCAACGAAGGGAATCTCACCCCCCTCTTCTTTCGGTTTTACCGGGCTGTTTTTTTTTCCCTTTTCTTCTTGCCGTTGCCATTGGCGTTTTTCCCCCCCTCCCCTTTTTCAATAACCCCTCTTCGCCGAAATAAGGAATGGCCGTTTTTTTCCCTTTTCCTTCCCCCTGTCCATCGCCCGCTGTTGAATGGCGTTCACCTCCTTTCTCGGCAAATGTGACCCGCAAGTCCCTGCTCTCATTTTTCCTCTTCCTTGTCAACCATTAAAGACGCAAGGAAAAGAACGATCCTTTTCTTCCTTTCCCCCCCCCCTTCGTGCTTAGAAGGATTCGCCCATGACCCTTTCTCCCCTCTCACTACCTTCGTGCCCTTCCATTTTTTTTCCCTCCCTTCTGTCCCCCAAAAGAACCGGCCCCCTCCCTTTTCCCTTCTTGGCCTTCGGCTTTTTTTTTTTTTTTTTTTTTTCTGGTGTTTTTGGCTTTCCCTGGTCCCTATTTGACACACTCTTTTCCTTTTCCCTTCCCTTTTTCCAGTGGCCCGGTCGTAGGGCTGGGCCTTCCCCTCTGAACTTGACCTTTTGGGCCTAGTTCTTTTTTTTCCCTTCTTTTAACACCAGGAGTTTTGGGGTCCCTCCCTTTCTTTCCTCTCCCCTCCCCGCACTTATCGGGCGTCTTTCCCCCCTTTGAGATTCCGCGAAAAACTTTTTCCCCTTACTATCGCGTTTGTTTGAAACGCGGTCGTCTCTTCCCCCCCTATTACATTTCGGGGGGAATTGACCTTTTCTTTACGCCCGTCTTAAGGTGCGCTTACTTTTTCCCCTCCCCCCTTCTTTTTCATGCATAGTTTTTTAAAGGTGCGCTGTCCCTTTCCTTCCTTTTTTCTTCCCATGGACGCTTTTTCTTTGCGGGGTACCACGCTCTAGAAACATGTTCTTTTTTTCCCCCCTTTTCCTCGTGGTTTTGGCCTTTCCCCCCTTTTTTTCCCTTCCCTCCTTCGTTGTGGGCCTTTTGAGCCCCTCTTCCTTGAGAACAAAAATGGGCAATTCTTTTTTTTTTTTTTCTTTTTTGTTTTTCTGTTTGCAGAGTGGAAAAGTTGGACTTTCGTCCTTCTCTTTCCTTTCTTCACCCGCTTTGCATTGGTGTCCTTCCCTTCTTAGGCCGCGCGTCCCCCTTTTTCTTTTTTAATTTTTTTGCCCCAAGTTGGATGCCTTTCCCTTTCCTCTCACTGTAATCTTGCAGGACGCCCCTTTTCTTTCCCTGACCCTCTGTTTTATCGGCTATTTCTTTCCTTTTCCCTTTCTTCATTCCTGGATGAGCTTATGACGACACTCTTTTCCCCTTCCCTTTTCCTTGCCCTTGAAAAAGGGATTACTCCCAAACGGCAGTTCCCCCCACGTTTATCGTGCTGGGGCGTTCTTTTTCTTTTTTCTTTTTCTATTGTGTGAAAAAGGGATGTACACAGGTTCTCTTTCCTTTTTCTTTCCTCTGGGGCCACTGCACGAACTGGAAATTCCTACCCTTCCTTTTCGCTGTTACTGAGGTCTTCCCTTTTTTTTTTTTTGCCGTGAAAATACGCCAAGCCCAGCAGGTTTTTCCCCTCCCCTTTTTTTTTTATCATCACGCGTCTGCGGAAAACGCCCAGGCCCCTTTTCCCCCCCCCAAAGGGAGATCACGTATCCTTTCCCCCCCCTTTTTCCAGGCCTCGATTCGGATCCCTCCTTTTTCCCCTTTTCCTTGATCCTTTTCACCACATTAAAAATTGCTTTTGGGGACGATCTTGGACCTTCTCCTCCATTCCCCCATTATTTGTAAAGGCGCTGGCATTTCCCCTCTCTCCCCCGGAACTTTGCGTGTATAGCCCCTTTCTTTCTTTTCGGATCGAATTAACGCGCCCCCCCCTCTCCTTTCCCCTCCAATACTAAACGATTAAAGGGATTGAGGGACTTTCCTTTTTTTTTTTTTTTCTTCCTCTTTTCGTTTGCAGAGTGATGGGCCCGGCCCTCTCTTTCCTCCCTTGGTTATTTTTAACAGATCTCTCTTCTTTCCCTTCCCCTTCGGCTTGACTCTGGCAGACAAAACCTCCCCCCCCCCCCCCCCCCCCCTTTCTTTTCTGGCAAGGTGCCTCGAGGGGGGGCTTTTCCCTCCGCTGATAAGATGTGAAAAGCTCTCCCCCCGTACCTGATTGGTCTCCCTCTTCTTTTTTTTTTTCATTTTAAGGCAGTTTTGCCGCTTTTCCCTTCAAGGACCTTCGTCCTAAGCTATACGGATACACGCCCTTTCTTTTTTCCCCCTTCTTGGCCCTCTGGAAACCTTTCGACAGAGTACAAGCTCTTTCCTTTTAATTTTTTGTTTGGGAAAAGTATAAATGGCAAGGTTTCTTTTTTTTTTTCCCTCCCCTCCATTCTTGATTAGTTTTAGACTGTGTGAAAGAAGATACTTTTTTCTCTTCCTTCCTGAATCAGTTCACGGAATTTGGAGTCCGCCCCTTCCTTTCTTCTCTTCCCCCCCCCCCACAATTTTTTTTTTTTTTTTTTTCAGAGATTGGTTGGTAAGGGCCCTTTGTCTTTTCCTGCTCGATGAGTGATTTTCCCTCCCTTTTCCTTTTTCCCCCCCCCCCCACCCATACGAAGAAATTAGTACCCTTTTTCCAATAAAAGGAAGGGAGTCATTTTTCCCCTCTGACCAGTGGACAGACGCCCCTTTTTCCCCCGCTTTCTTTTGTTGCACCAATATAAAGGTCTGTTTGCTCGGAGAAGGGCATAATGTCCCTCCTCCCTACGATAAAACGTGGACACCGTTTTCCTTTTGGAGTAATAAAGGTTTCATTGAGTACCAACCTTTCTTACTCCGTGATGGATTGGTAGGAAAGCCTTCTTCTCCCTTTAAATACTTTCCTAGTGGGGAGGCGAATTTGCGTCTTCCTCAGGGTCCTTCTCCCCCCTTTTTTCGGTTTTGTCTATTTATTTAGTGACTTCCCCTTTCTCTTTTTTTTTTTCCCCCCTTTCTTCCTCACGGGCAGTGGGATTTGGCCGCCGACCCTCAACGCTTTGACGACAAGTTATGGCACCCCCCCCCCCCCCCTTTCCTCGGACCCGCCTTTCTTGACACCAATGGGCCAGGTTTTCTCCCCCCCACATGTTCGTTTTTTTTGAGAGGCGACTGACTTCCCCCCCCCCTTTTTCCCCCCCACCTTCCCCCCCCTTCCTACAACCCCTGACAAACCAAAACTAGAAATTTTTCCCCCTTTTCAGCCCGGAGAAGATTTTTTCCCTTTCCCCCCCCCGTCCAGAGAAATTGCTAGACCTGTCTGCTCCCACCCCCTCCTTGGAAGGGCTAAACTCCCCCTTTCTCCCCCCCTCCTTTTCCGTGGTTTGGACAGAGCTTCCTTTCCCTTCCCCCCTTCTTTTTCTTCACATCCCGGGGATCATTCCGTCCCTCCCCTTTCTTTTTAGTTGCACCCGTAAAAAATAGGCATGTCCCCTCCCCCCCCCCCCCCCCTTTTCTCTTTTTTCACAACCGTAAGCGAAACCTTAGACGGGTCCAGCTTTCAATTCCCCCGCCCTTTTCTTCCTTCCCCTCACCGCGGGTTTCAACCTCGTCTTCCCTTCCCCGGCTGTTTATTGGCCAAAAAAACACCCCCCCAGAATCTCAAATTTTTGTTTTGCTGGCCATTGAATCCCGCCGATAATTTCCTTTTCTTTTTTTCTATTCATTAGAGGGGGTTTGTGGATACCTTTCTTTTCCCCTGCCGGTTAATTTTTTCCCTTTTGGTTCTTTTTTCCGGGCTTCCGGCAGCGGTAAGCGCCCCCCCCCTTCCCCCCCCCCCTTCCCTCCCCTTCTTTCCAGGAAGGTGGGAATGTCCTTCCCATGCACCTGCTGGGACAGTACACTCCTCGTCCCCTCCATTTCGTTTCCCCAAAATGGTCCCTTCCCCCCTCCGTCAGCTGCGGCGAGTTTCCCCTTTCCGGTGTGCGTGAAAACGGACTCCCCTTAAAAGCCTCTTCCCCCCCCCCCTTTCCACGAAGGTATCTCGGGCGTCCAGGAACTCCTCTCCTTCCTTTTCCCGCTTTCCAGGTGGGGTGTAAGTGCGGTCCCTTCTCTTTTTTTTTCGTCGTCATGTGCGGCAAGGGCTGTACGTTTCTTTTGTAGAGGCATGTTCTTTTTCTTCCTTTTTCCCCACCCGGATATGCGTCTAACCTTTTTTTTTTCCGATTGCTTGGAAAGATTTCCTTTCTTTTTTCCCCCCCCCGCCTTCCCATTACTATTTAGGGCGAAGTTACTCTTTCTTCCTTTTTTTCCCCCCTTCCGTTTGCGACTGGCCCCCGCCAATGAAACGGCAATCATCCCCTTCCTTCCCCCGTTTAAAGAGGAACTTTACTCTTTTTTTTTTTTTCTCTCCCCCCCTTTCTAGGAGGCCATACCACGTTGACGCTCTTTGTCACAGCGGGAGTGGTGTAAGCCCCTTCCTTCCCCCCCCCCCCTCTCATGCCATTTGTGACAGAACAAGGGGCCCGCCGTTTTTTTTTTGCACAATGCCAGGCTCTCCGTGGATGCGTTACCTGGAAACAGCGCCTTTTCTTCACCCGATTTCTATTAGTTTGGATGCGTTGGTTGGCGTTTTTTTGATTCTCGACATGTTTTTCTTCCTTTTCCCCCCCCTGGCGCTTTGGCCCCCGCTGGACAAAGAAGTAAAACTTCCTCCCCCCCATCTTCCCTTTTTTTTTTTGTTGAGAAGGAGATGTCGTTCTCTCTTTGACGCGCGTGGGCGAAATTGGTGGCTTTCCCCTTCCCTTTTTTCCTAGTAGAGATCACCACCCTCCCCCCCCTTACCCCCCCCTCCCCCCGAAAAGGGGGCGGCAAAATTCCTCCCTGCTGGTCCAGAAAAAATCCCCCCTTTTTTTTCCCTTCATTGTAAGGGGAGGTGAAGTGTAAATTGGTCCATTCCCTCTTTTTTTCCCCCCCTCTTTTTTTGCCGAAAGATGTGACTGGAATACGCTGCCTCTTCCATGCTGCTCGAAGCCGCAGTGTCCCCCCTTTTCGCCTACCATGAAAGTTCTTATTGCAGTTTGCCCCCTTCCCCCTTTTCCCTTTTCCCCCCTTCCTTTTTACGGGCTGCAATCGAAATCTTCGCTCTTTTTTTTCACTTGATGGTCAGTTTTCCCCCCCCTTCCCCCGCTTTTGAATGGCGTAAACGATTTTCGTTCCCCTCCTTTTTCCCCCCCCCCCCCTTTGCCCCCGCAAGTCCCTGCTCGACAGCTTTCCCTGTTTTTTTTCCCTGCAAACATGAAGACGCACGTACCCTCCCCTCTCAACCGCCAATGAAACCCAACTTCGCTTATTCCTTCCCCTTTCTTTCTTTCCGGGGGACGCCCTCAAGCGGTTTTCTTGTTCCGGCTTCCCGGCAGGCAGTCCCCTTTTCCCCCCTTTTTCCTGCATCAGCCGCAGCTGGCCTTTCGGTTTCTTTCCTGCCCTTTTTTGGGGGAACGATGGCCCACACACCCTTTTGCCAGCAGTGCATTCCCTTTCTTTTTTCTGTCCGTTTTTTTGACTAGAGCGGAACTTGACCTTTTTCTTCTTTTCCCGTCTTCTGCCCCTGAAACCGGCGTTTGTGTCAAAAAACCCCTCTCTTTTTCTAACGCCCCTCTTGGCGGATTAAATGGCCATTTTCCCCCCCCCCCTTTTTTCTTTCCCCAAAACTTTTTGACAATTTCCCCCCGTTATAGAAGAGAGGTAGAAATGTCCTTCTCCAAGAACATTTGGGGGAATTGAAGACTTTTCCCCTCCCTTTCCTCCAGTATTAAGGTGCACCCTCTTCCTTATGTGTGGGATTTTAATGAAACCTTTCCTTTGCTTCAGCGATGAAGGATTTTTTCCCCTTTTCCCTTTTTCCTCCTTTTATTGAGGACCAGTACCCCGCTTAGACAACCTTTTTTCCCTTCCCCCCGGTAAGATTTTGTTTTTTGGATCTCCCTTCCTTTTCCTTTTCTTCGTGTTGCCTTTTGAGGACCCCTTCAAGGGGAGAGAAGGGCTCCCACCTGTTTTTTGTAGGTGTTTTGTAGGATTTACAATGCGCGCTTTTTCCCCCCTTTTTTTCCTTTTCTGTCCCCCTTCAAGAATTTTGACCGCCTCCCGCTTGAATTGGTTGTTCCCTTTCCCCCTCTTTTTTTTTTTTCCATGCCGTCCTCAAGGGGTGCAGAATCCGTTCTTCCTTTCCCCCTTTTTTTTGTCGTGCCACCTTTCCCCTCTGCAGACGCCCTGGAACGAGCACTCCCGTTCTTCCCCTTTACTGCACAGTCCGACCACGAGGAAACCTCTTCTATTTTTCCCGTTTTCCCCCTTCCTCCTACGGAGCAATCCTTGGGACTCCCTTACAGGTTACGTTACGCAGGACGGGGTCCCCTTTTCTTTTTTTTTTTATGAGGCTTTTCTCCGAGCACCTTTATGCAAATTTTTTTCCCTTCCCCCCCTCTCTATCCGAGGATTTGTGCCACCTGCCCCTTCCTTTTATTGAACGGTCGCTGTTACTAAGGTCTTTTTGCCCCCCAAAATACGCCAAACCGCCCCTCTTTTTTTCCCTCCCCTCCACTTTTTGATATTCACGCAGGGGCTTGCGGGGAATTTTTTTTCCCTTGACTCCATCAAGCGGAGGACTCATTCTTTTCCCCGTTCTTTTTACGACTCAAGTTTGACTGGCGATCGACGTCCTTCCCCCTTTCTTGACCTTGCAGTGATACTTTTCCCCACCTTTTCCTTTCCTGATCTTGACTCTGCGCAGGGACTCCTCCATTTTCCCCCTTTGATGGAAGAACCCTCTCCCCCTTCCCTTTTTTTCCTCCCGTAAGAGGGCATTGGCGGTCCTACACAGAGGCAAAAAAACTGGCCCTTTTCCCCACCGCACCGGGATTGAGGCGAATGACTTCGCTTCACCCTTCTTTTTTTTTTTCTTTTTTTTCCGGTGATGCCGGGCCCCTCGAGGCCCTTTTTAGTTGTCACAGATTTCTCTCTCTCCCCCCTTCCCTATTTTTTTCTTTTTTTTTTCCCCGAGATATGTGACAACCCCTTGGAGCAACGTTTCCCTTCCCCCTCTTTTTCCCCCCTTGAACAAGAAGATTGATACGCTGTTCCCCCCCCCCCCTTCCCCTCTCCTTCCTCCCGTAATCGGTTTTTGTTTTTTGTACAATTGTCAAGTTTTTCTTCTTCCTTTTTTTTTCCGCGAGTTTAAGGTCCAGATCCCTTTCTGACTACACGCAAGTTCGTTTTCCATCGCGAACCTCTGGAAAACTGGTTTCCCTTTCTCTGCGCAGAGTCAATCCCCTTCGAATTAAATTGTGGGGGGTTTCCCCCCCCTTTGCGTTTTGGTTTCTAGCACACCGCCAGTCTTTTTCCTTTTTTTCCCCGGGGCCGCTTTCCCCCCCCCCCCCCCTTTTCAAGGGACGATAAGTGATCTTCCCCCCTCCCTTTTTTTTTCTTTTTTAGTTCTGCCCTGGGGCCTTGGAGTTTCAGCAGTCCCCCTTTTTTTTTTTGGATATCTCACACCCCCGATTGTGGTCAAAGGGCCCCTTCTTTTCCGGGTTTTCCTTTCTTTTTCCTTCCCCCCCCCCACAACCCATAGAAGAATTAGTTTTTCCCCCTCAAGGGCGATTTTCAGTTCTTTCCCCCCATTTTTTGCTGACCGGAGGGCAACTTTTCCTTTCCTTGCCTAAAGGGATGCTCGGGACAGGGGTTTTCCTGGCACAGATAAAGTGGACCCCCCCTCTTTTCTTCCCCTGTTGGTTAGTTAATCAAGTTGTCTTTGCCTTCCCCCTTCCCTTCTTCTTGCCGCTGATGACCTGGGCCTGAATACGGTCATCGGTTTTTTTCCTCTGATTCTCAACCCACCAAGAGGTCGTTATTTCTTTTTCTCTCCCTTTTTTTTTTTTTTTTCGCCGTCCTTTTCTCGAACAGGGGGTGGATTGCCCGACACCAACCTTTTCTCCGCAATGTCACTTCCGTTCGGCACCACGTGGAAGGGTTTTCTTTTTTTTTCCTCCTCTCCCCTTATGTCTGCGGACACCAAAATGCCAAGGCGTTATTCTTTTAGAGACCTGGACGACCCTCTCCCCTTTTCGACGAGCAACTTTTCCTTCCCCCCTCGAATTGACCATTTGTATCCCTTCTCCCTTCCCTTTTTCTCCAAAAAAGGCACCCCTCCTCCTTTCCTGTCGCTTTACCCAAAACACAAAAGCTACAGTGGGCATGTTCCCCCCCCCCCTTTCTCCCCACAGAACTGTTGCTTTTTTTAGCGTGGGTGAAGACTTCCTCTTTTCCTCCCTCCGTGCCCCAATAACGGGATAATAAGGCCCCCCTTTTCCCCCCCTTTTTCCCCCCTTAGCGCACCATTTTAACCCCCCTTGTAAGAAAATCCCCCCCCCCCCCCCTTTACAAACCCCTTCTATTAGGAAACACCCCCCCCTTTCCCCCTTTCTTCCCCCCCCCTTCCGAAGAGCGCTTTCCCCCAGGAGTACCTCTCGCTTTTTCCCCTTCGACCATGATCTTTTCGCACCTTTTTTCTCTCATCGCCGCGTTCCACCTCCTCGATGGCGGAATGGGCCCCCCCCCCCCCTTTTAATCTTCAAAATTGGTCCTTTTCCCCCCTCTCCCCTTTGTCCGGGTATTTTAAGATCATTAGTCTGGTTTTTTTTTTCAACCGCCGGTTTCCCCCTTTCCTTTTCCCCCCGTCCCTACCTATGCCCAAAGGTCCCCTTTTTCTTTGCCCCCCCCTCCGTTTCCAGCCGCCTAGAAACCGGGGCTTCCTGCGCAAAGCATGGTTGTTGCCTGGTTTCCCCAAAAATGGCCCTTTTTTTTTCCCCTCCGGCAGCTGCGGTCTGCTGTGCGGTTGCTTTTCCCGTTCACTGTTCCTGGCCTCTTCCTTTTTTTCAACCCACTTGGAAGGGGCACGATGCACCCTTTTTTTTTTTTTCCCTTTTTCTTCCCCGGAAGTACATGAGACAATTTCCCTTTCCCTGAAGGTGGGGTTTCAGCCATTCCCCCTCGGTTATCCGTCGTTCGTTGCGACGCACGTCCCCCTACCTTTTTTTTCTTTTTTTTTTCTCAAGGGATGTACGGACGATCCACAGGGACACTTGGCGGGTCCCCTTTTTTCCTTTTTTTCCCGCGCCTCCTCCCGTTGACGGCCATTCAAACATCTTTTTTTTTTTTTTCCCTCTTTTTTGAAGCTCTTTTGTCCCCCCCCTTCCCCCGGCATTCCTATTCGGCGAAGTTTCTTTCCTTCTGTCCATCCCTTTCCCCCTTCCCTAATGGCAACACGTTCCCCCCTTTTTTCTTTTTTCTCCCCCCCTTTTCTTGGGGACTTGGCGATTTTTTACAGACGACGGGCTTCAGGCAGTTTTTTCCCCTTTTTCTCTTCCCTGTTTTGGGGACACGATATAGCGCTTCCTTTTTTTTTTCTTTTTTTTTTTCCCCGCGAGTACCAAGCACGATTTTTGACACGTGACAGGCCGCTTCAGGACTTTGTGAGAATTTCACGGCCGTGGCTTTTCCTTTCTCCCGGTAAGGGGCTTCCACTATCCCTTTTTTCTGCTGCGTAGCGTTGGGAGAAAACCCCCTTGTTTGCTTTTTTTTGTAATTCATGTGTGTGTGTCGCCCCCTTTTTTTTTTTTCCACCCCCTCCACGCTGTCTTTTTCCCCCTTTTTTTTTTTTTTTTTCTTCCCCCCCCCCTTCCCACAGTTGAATTACATCTCTCTCTTTTTCGAGAGAATGTAAGGTCGACTATTTTCCTTTGTTCCCCTTCCTTTTTGATGGGGTCTCTGGTCCCACCATGGCGAGAAATTACCCCCCCCCCTCCCCCCCCCTTTCCTTCCCCCCTAAAAAGCAGGCAATTTCCTTTCCCCCGTAACGAGCCTGTCCAGGAAACTCCCCTTCCTTTTTCCCTGGACCTTTCCAACGGATGACGTGTCACAATTTCCCTTTCCCTCCTTTTTCCCCTTTTTTTCCCCCATCCGCTGTATGCACATGTGCCTGGAACCCTCCAAAATGGAATATCACCCCCCCCTTTCGTGCGGTAGGTCTTTTTTTTCTCCCTTGGGAACGTTCTTTCTTGTTTTTTCCATTCGCAAAACGCTTTTTTTTCCCTTCTCCCCCCCCCCCCCGACCCCTCGGGAATGACGGGCGGACGGCTCCTCTTCCCTAACCTTTTTTTTCCCCCCCCCCTTTTTCCTTTTCCAAGAATAGACCGCTGTTGAAAATTTTTTTTCCTAGAAAGCTGAAGAGGCAAATGTGACCCCTCACTTTCCCCCCTGCTTCTCATTAAAACAAACTCCGTTCTCCCTCCCCCTTTTTTCCCTTTTCCCCCCTCCCTTTTTCCCGAACGACGTTCCCGGGTTTTTCTTGCACTGAAAAAACCCAAACCCTTCTCTTCTTCCCCTTTTCCTGTGTCTTCCGGGACGCCTCCCTCCCCTTTCCCCCCCTTTTTCCTTTTCCCCCCCCCGAAGGCCAGACAGGACGGGTCGTCCCTCAGGCCGGCAGCATGCTTCGGGCGCGCCCCCCCTTTTTTTTTTTTTTTCCCCTCTTTTCGCGCAGGACTTCCAGCCTTTCCCCTTTTTTTTCTTGTTTTTTTCGCTTCCACCTGCTGTCCGTTCCTTTTCATAGTATTCGACTTACGTCTCTTTCTCCCTTTTGCCGCCGTTTTGAAGGTCACAAAAAACCCCCCCTTTTTCTCTCCCCTACCGCACTTATTTCGGTGTCTCCCTTTGGGAGACTTCCGCGAAAACTTTTTTTTTCCCCCTCCCCACGATGTTTTGAACGGCGGAGGAGATACCCCCCCCCCCTTCCCCTCCCCCCTTTTTTTTTTCCTTTTTTGAATTGAAGCTTGAACACGTTCCCCGTCTTTAGGTTCGGCTTCACTTTTTCCTCCCCCAGATGTTTGGCTTCATGAATAGTTTTTAAGTTTCCCCCCCCCTTTCTTCCTCTTCTCCCCCCTGATGTGAGACGCTTTTTCTGTTTTTTCCCACGGCACTAGAAACCCTGTTTCGTGTTTTCCTTTTGAGCCCCAACGGTATATCTTTTTTTTTTTTTCCCCCCCCCTTTTTGTTTCTAGCATGCGACTGCGTTGTGCCTTTTTGCATTCCCTTGAGAGGGATGTAAAAAATGGGTCCCCTTTTCTTCTTCTTTTTTGTTCAACCTTTGTGGCCGCGCGTTTCCTGTTTTTCTTTTTCCCTTTTTCCTCCTCTTCACCATTTGACGCAGGTCTAACTTGAACGGTAGCTGGCCCACTTCTCCCCCCTTCCCTCCTTTTCCGTTTCATCGTTGGAAGCAAACCGTTGGGTTTTTTTCCCCCCCCCCCCCCCCCTTCTTCTTTTTTTTCCCGGTTGTAATGAGACCGCATGGAACGTTCTTTCCCCCCCCTTTTTTTTTTTTAGTGTCCCCCGCAAGAACACTCTGTTCTTTTTTCCCTCTTCGGCCCAACGAGGACCGCTCCTTTTTTTTTCATGATCAAGCGCGACGCGACTCCCCTTTCTTTTTTTTTTCCTTCCTTTTACTCCAAGAAGTTAACGTTGTACGCAGGAACGGTTCCCCCCCCCCCCTTTATTTTTTTCTTCTTTTCCTGTCTCCGAGCACCTTTTTCCCACAGGGCACAAGCTGACATCCTCTTCCAACCTTGCCCCACCGAACAGTGAAAGACGGAGTCCCTCCTTCTCCGTCCTTCCTTTTTTTTTTCCCTTTCCCTTTCTATGGGTGGGTCGCTTTTCTACGGCCCAACCGCCCAGCAGGGCCTTTCCCCCCCCCTCCTTTTTCCCCCCCCAACGGGGGCAAGGCTGCGGGAACTTCCCCCCCCCCGTCCCCCCCCCTCCTTTTTTTCTTCCCTCCCCCCCCCTCCAAGAGGAGATCACGTCTTTCCCTTGTGCTTGTCGACGAAGCCCTTCCCTTCTCCTCCCTGACCCTTGCAGTGATACTTTCACCACCCTTTCCCTTTCCTTTTTTTTTCCTGAAATCCTTGACCTCTGGCGCCTCTTTCCCAGAGGTCAAAAGGCTCTTTTTCCTTTTTTTTCCTTCCCCCCGATTTGTAAAGCAGTAGAGGCATTGTTCCCCTCCTGATTTTTTTTCCGCCTGGCAAAAAGACTGGCTTCCTTTTCATGACACCGATTACGGGGATTTTTTCCTCCTGCCCCTTTAGGTTTAGGGCAGCTGCGTTTGCAGTGATGCCGTCCCCCTCCCTCTTTTCTCCCCCCCTCCCCCCTTGGTTATTGGTTGTGTCACAGCTCGTTGTTGTTGTTTGATCTTTCTCCCAACCCACAATTAACCAAAGTTTTTCTCCCGAGAGCAGCCACGGTTCCCAGTGGCAAAGAAAACGGCAAGCTGCCCCTCCTCTTTCCTTTTGTGGCGTCAAATCCAGTCGGGAACAGTTTCTTCTTTTCTCTTGTCAGGTTTGGAAGGGAAGGCCCTGCGGGTTAAGTACAGACCCCTTCCTTTTTCTTCCCTTCTAAGTTCTACCACGGCAGCGGTCTTTTTTTCTTTTTTTTTGCCCCAATTCGTTCCCCCATGGACGGGAGTGTCCCCTCCTGTCCCCCCCCCCTGATGTAGCACCACGCTGAAATTTTTCCTTTCCCTTTCCCCGAAGTAAGCCAACCTGCCCTGATTTCTCGATCGCACAAGTCTTTGCCTTTCCTTGTTTTTTCAATCCGATTAACAGTGTGATCTACGCCTTTTCCCTCTTTTTTCTTTTCTTCGGCGAACTGGGGGGCCCTTGTTTATGAGTCTATATTCCCACCCCCCCCAAGGCCCTGGCTGGGGGGGGGGCGGGGGATTCGATCTTGAATTTTCCCTGTTGGCTTTCTCGCAACAGACAAACCATAGAGCTACCCCCCTTTTTTTCTCTCCGTGTCCAATCCCCGATTTCCTCTTTTTTCCCCTTCCCTTGGCCAGGAAGCCTCTGCTTTTTTGAAATGTTCTGTGTACCTCCCTTTTCCCGGTGATCTGGGACAGGCGTACCTCCCCTTCCCTCCCCCCTTCCCCTGCAAGATATTTAAAAACGTGTTCCCTAGTACCTTCGTTGGGAGTAAAATCCCCCTTTTTTTTTTACGGACTTAGTTTCGTCTTTTCCTCTCCCTTTTTCCCCTCGACAAAGGGCGAAGGGCCCGGGTCCTGTGGGCGATTTTCCCTTTTTTTCTTCTTTCCCTCAAACTCTTGGTACGTCTTTCGTGCTCGTTCCATTTCTTTTTCTTCTCCCAGTGAATCGACGGGTTCCCCGAACACACAAACGGCTTCACTTTTACCCTTTTTTTCACACGCCCTGGAAGGCCGCCTTTCCTCCTTTCCCTCCCCCCTTTTTTTCAGAGGCAGGACACCAAATTGGTTTTCAAATGGTTTTTTGTTTGCAGCCTGCTTTTGAACATTCAAAACTTTGCCCCCCCTGGGTCCCCTGGGGAAAAGGAATAAAACCCTCAGCAACCCCCCCCCCCCCCGATTCTGCCCCATTTGTACTCTTTAAATTTCCTCCCCCCCCAAGCTCTGATCTAAGTGGTATCAAGGCACCCCCTGCTAGACCGGCTCCAAAAACCAAAAGTACCTTTTCCCCCCCCCCCCCCCGGGTAGGCCACGAAACTGTTTGGGTGCCGCACTCCCTTTTTTTTAAAAAGGCGTGAGTCTCACCTTTTTTCCTTCCTTTCCCTTTCGGCATCCTTAACCCCTTCTTCGCACATTAAAAAAAACTCATTCTTTTCCCCTATACATTTCGTGCCAGCCACCCCCCCTTCGAGAATAAACATGTGTTACTTCCCGGAGGAGAGCGTACTCCAAGTGAGTCAATTCCCCCGACAATGTATCTTTTCTCCTCCCGCGTTTTCAACATTTTTTTCGATTCGCAAAAAAGTTCGCGCGTTCTATTCAAATTGGGCGTATTTTTTCCCCTTCCCCCTTCCTCCCCGATAAGATGATCGATTTTCAATTAGATGGGTTTGTGTACAGTCTTTCTCCTCTTTTTTTCCTTTCGGGAGGAAACACTGCTATCCTTGGCGCCTTTTATGACCTCAGACAAAAAAGTCAATTTTTTCCCCCCCGGCTAAACGGATAAAGAGGTGGCCCCCCCCGGGCGGATGCAACCCCCTTTCCAGTTAGAGAGAATGCGCGCTGTGTGTTTTGTGGGGGTATCGTTTTTCCCCCCGCACAAAAATGGCTTTTTTTTTCCTGACGTGCTCCCACGTAAGGAAGGCTGAGGGCTTTCTGTGCCCGAGCCGTCCTTCGACCCTTTGGTTAGTGGCGGCGCCCCTCCTGCGGAGTTTTTCTCCGGAACAAATGGAATTTTTCTTTCGAGTGGAAGGATTGGTCGCCCGTAGACCTTTTAGTTCGTTCTTTTTTGCGCCGCCGGACGAGTTTTTCCCTGGTAGCACACCAGTTTCCCTGAGAGACTTTTCTTTCGTGCAGGGCGCCATACTCTCCCTTTTTTTTTGCACGTCGCGTGTTTCACCCCGGGGGCTCCTTCCGTAGCTGTTGCCGCCATGGCCTCAGCCATAAATGTGCTTAAGTGGCGGATCTTTCCCCCCTTCGGATTGTACTTTTTTCGCGAACGCTGTCGAGCCATTTCCCTTTTTTTTGGGTCCTTGCCGCTGCACTTTTCGACCGGGCCGGAGCTGCGCTTCCTTGATAGCCATTTCAAAACCATGTCTTTCCCTTTTCCCGGACTAGGAAGGTGCACTCTCCTGAACAAACACAGGATTTTCATTCCTTTTTTCGGGCGCAAGATCCCTTCCTTCCTTTTGTAATTGGAGCCGTAACTTGCGAAAATTCCCCCGTTTTTTCACCTATATCGGCAACGCTTCCCCTCCCCCCTTCCCTGTGCTTGGCGACGATTCGCCACCCTTCCCTTGCTTCGAGAAGGCATTGGCTTCGTTTAGTTAGCGTCTTCCCTTTTTCCACGTTGAAGATCCAGGGCATGTGGGCCCCCCCCCCCTCTTCTTTCGCGTTAGTACCCCTGCTGCTTCCTCTTTTTTTTGACAAGGGCGTCTCGCGCCCTCCCCCGTCAGCGGACGCCCTCCCCCTTAGTAGGTTGGAGAATTTTCACCGCCCCCTCTCCTTTGACCAGCAGCCTTGGCGTTACGTCTCAACTATACTAGATTTGCCCCCCCGATTTTCGTGAGAGGGCCTCTTCTTGAAGACCTTCTTTCCCCCCCTGGAAAGTCGTGCCTACCCCAGAGAAGGCACCTCAAGAACAATAGGGGGACGACGCGGACGTCCCTCCGAGAATGCAACCTGAGCAGACGCGGCAGATGCCTTCCCGGGAGCTCCTCCGCATCCGAAGAACCCCGCTATTCCTCCGAACAATTTTTGAATTTTCTCGCTCCCCCCTCTCTTCTCTGGAAAGACCAACTTTCCCGGACAAAAGTAACGCTTTCTTCCC